>OBZV01000005.1_pt1 | contig 333380 bp, 277 predicted proteins | sample 1501581 | NCBI WGS metagenome assembly OBZV01 (sample SAMEA2580257, study PRJEB22360) | human gut metagenome | biome: human gut; feature: human-associated habitat; material: faeces | place: Denmark | collected 2008/2010
ACCATCTTGCTTGTTTTATATGGCAAAACGGGGTTCCCCCCCGCCGCTATTATTCCGGCTTTATCGGCTGGCTGGACCCGGAAGGGCGAACTGACATCTATGTGAATCTGCGCTGTATGCATATTGAAGATGAACAACTGACTCTTTATGCCGGCGGTGGACTACTGGCTTCTTCGGAATTGAATGACGAATGGCTGGAAACGGAAAAGAAGTTGCAAACCATCAAACGGCTTATTGCAACGCCTCCTTTAAAATCATAAACTACTAATAATTATCATCATGTATACAGACAAGAAGAACATACTCCAGTTGGTTGCGTTGCTTGAGGCGCACGGGATTACTAAGGTTGTGTTGTGTCCGGGTAGTCGTAATACGCCCATCGTACATACTTTGTCTAATCATCCGAATTTCACCTGTTATGCAGTGACGGATGAACGGAGTGCCGGTTATTTTGCCATTGGTCTTGCGTTGAATGGTGGTAAGCCTGCTGCTGTGTGCTGCACTTCCGGTACTGCATTATTAAATCTTCATCCGGCTGTAGCCGAAGCATTTTATCAGAATGTTCCTTTAGTTGTCATTTCAGCAGACCGTCCCGCTGCCTGGATCGGACAGATGGATGGACAAACAGTGCCGCAACCGGGTGTGTTTCAAACGCTGGTAAAGAAGTCGGTCAATCTTCCGGAGATTCATACGGAAGAAGATGAATGGTATTGCAATCGCCTGGTGAATGAAGCCTTGCTGGAGACGAATCATCATGGAAAAGGGCCGGTGCATATCAATGTTCCTATTTCCGAACCACTGTTTCAGTTCACGGTAGATACGCTCCCGGAAGTGCGTGTGATAACCCGTTATCAGGGATTGAACGTTTATGACCGTGATTATAATGATCTGGTCGACCGGATGAATAAATATCAGAAGCGCATGATTATCATCGGTCAGATGAACCTTATCTATCTGTTTGAAAAAAGATATATCAAGTTATTATATAAACATTTTGCCTGGTTGACGGAACATATCGGCAATCAGACAGTTCCCGGTATTCCGGTAAAGAATTTCGATGCGGCACTTTATGCCATGCCCGAAGAGAAGATAGACCAGATGGTTCCCGAATTACTGATTACTTATGGAGGACATGTGGTTTCCAAACGATTGAAGAAGTTTCTCCGTCAGCATCCGCCTAAAGAGCATTGGCACGTATCGCCGGATGGTGAGATTGTCGATCTATATGGCTCATTGACTACAGTGATCGAGATGGACCCGTTTGAATTTCTGGAGAAGATCGCCAGCCTGCTGGATAACCGGACTCCTGACTATCCCCGTGTATGGGAGAATTATTGTAAGATTATCCCCGAACCGGATTTTGCCTATTCGGAGATGTTGGCTGTCGGTACATTATTGAAAGCCTTGCCGGAGTCCTGTGCATTGCATCTGGCAAACAGTTCGGTAGTTCGTTATGCACAACTATATTCGATTCCTTCCACGATTGAAGTTTGTTGCAATCGAGGAACAAGTGGTATTGAAGGATCGTTGTCTACCGCTGTCGGTTATGCGGCAGCTTCCGACAAACTGAATTTCATAGCTATCGGAGATCTAAGTTTCTTCTATGATATGAATGCGTTGTGGAATATCAACGTCCGTTCCAACCTGCGTATCCTTTTATTAAATAACGGAGGAGGAGAGATTTTCCATACTTTACCGGGATTGGATATGTCGGGCACCTCACATAAATTTATTGCAGCAGTTCATAAAACGTCAGCCAAAGGCTGGGCGGAGGAACGTGGTTTCCTTTATCTACAAGCGCAAAATGATGAAGAGCTGGCTGAAGCAATGAAGACTTTCACCCAGCCGGAAACTATGGAACAACCTGTGCTCTTGGAAGTGTTTACCAACAAAAATAAGGATGCACGTATGTTGAAGAATTATTATCATCAATTAAAACAAAAATAAATTATGCCAACACAAAGAGAGTGGACAACCATCAGAGAATACGACGATATTCTTTTTGATTATTATAATGGAATTGCCCGTATCACAATCAACCGTGAACGTTATCGGAATGCATTTACCCCGACTACCACTGCCGAAATGAGTGATGCATTGCGCATTTGCCGTGAAGAAGCGGATATTGATGTGATTGTAATTACTGGAGCTGGTGATAAGGCATTCTGTTCGGGAGGCGACCAGAATGTGAAAGGACGTGGCGGATATATTGGGAAAGACGGTGTGCCTCGTTTGAGCGTATTGGATGTACAAAAGCAAATCCGTAGTATTCCGAAACCTGTGATTGCTGCCGTGAACGGCTTTGCCATTGGTGGCGGACACGTGCTCCACGTGGTATGCGATTTATCCATTGCTTCGGAAAATGCTATTTTCGGTCAGACAGGTCCTCGCGTGGGTAGCTTTGATGCCGGATTCGGTGCATCTTATCTGGCACGTGTGGTAGGACAGAAGAAAGCACGTGAAATTTGGTTCCTTTGCCGGAAGTATAATGCACAGGAAGCATTGGATATGGGATTAGTGAATAAGGTAGTACCTTTGGAACAGCTGGAAGATGAATACGTGCAATGGGCGGAAGAAATGATGTTACTTAGTCCGTTGGCTTTGCGCATGATTAAAGCGGGATTGAATGCCGAATTGGACGGTCAGGCAGGCATTCAGGAGTTGGCAGGTGACGCAACATTACTTTATTACCTGACGGATGAAGCACAGGAAGGAAAGAATGCATTTCTGGAGAAACGTAAACCGAACTTCAAACAATATCCGAAATTCCCTTAAAATAATAGGCTAATGAAGGACTGATTGTGCAGTAATTAGCAGATTGAAAAGATATTCATTATGGATTGTAAGATAGATATTATTCCCCGGTTGCTTCATTTCAAGCAACCCGCGGGAACTTCCCGGGGAACATATACTACACGAAAAGTCTGGTATCTTCACTTTACTTCTCCTGATTTTCCGGGTAGAGTGGGAATTGGAGAGTGCGCGCCTTTGCCTGCATTAAGTTGTGATGATCTCCCTGATTATGAGGATATATTAATAAGAACTTGCCGGCAAGTAGAGGAAGAACAGGGAAAATTGGATAAGGATGGTCTATGCAAGTATCCTTCCATCTTATTTGGCTTGGAAACGGCTATCTGGCATTTCTTTGCAGGGAGTTGGGCTTTGTCCGATACGGCTTTTTCACGTGGAGAGGTAGGGATTCCAATCAACGGCCTGATCTGGATGGGAGATTTTGAAAATATGTTATCCCAGATCGAGAAAAAGATGGAAGCCGGATTCCGTTGCGTCAAACTAAAGATTGGTGCTATCGACTTTGAAAAAGAATTGGCGTTGTTACGTCATATTCGTACCCATTTCTCTTCTAAAGAAATAGAGTTGCGTGTAGATGCAAACGGTGCTTTCTCTCCGGGTGATGCAATGGAAAAACTGAAACGTCTGTCGGAATTTGATTTACATTCTATCGAACAGCCGATCCGTGCCGGACAATGGGAAGAAATGGCCCGGCTCACTTCTGAATCTCCGTTGCCGATAGCATTGGATGAAGAGCTGATAGGATGCAACACGCTGGAAGAAAAAAAGAAACTGCTGGCAACCATCCGTCCGCAATATATCATCATTAAACCATCCCTCCACGGAGGAATATGTGGAGGGGATGAATGGATTATGGAAGCGGAAAAGCAACATATCGGCTGGTGGATCACTTCCGCTTTGGAGTCCAACATTGGTTTGAACGCTATCGCCCATTGGTGTGCAACATTCAATAATCCACTGCCACAAGGACTGGGAACGGGTATGCTCTTTACTGACAATATAGAAGTACCTCTTGAAATCAGAAAAGATTGCCTGTGGTTTTGTAAATGATGGTATTTAGTGGTATTTAAAGGATATTCTGATGATATTCAATCGACAACAACAGCGCTTGCTACTGGAAGGAAAAGAATACACTTTTGAAGATATAAGCCAACTGATAGCAGGAGGAGCAGAAGCTCATTCTCCTGCTTATTGGGATTTATATCTTTTCCTGAACGAATGGTTTAATGACTCTCCTGTCATCACGGTTCATACATCGGGTTCCACGGGTACACCTAAAGAACTGATGGTACGCAAGGATCAAATGATGCAAAGTGCGCGTCTGACTTGTGAATTTCTGAATTTGAAGAAAGGTGAGTCGGCATTATTATGTATGAATCTTCGTTATATCGGTGCAATGATGGTGGTTGTACGTTCATTGGTTGCAGGTTTGAATCTGATTGTTCGTCCTGCTTCCGGTCATCCGTTGGCGGATATAAAAGAATCTTTGAGATTTGTGGCAATGGTCCCATTGCAAGTTTATAACACGTTGCAGGTTCCCGAAGAAAAAGAGCGATTAAAACAAACGGATATTCTGATTATAGGAGGCGGAGCCGTTGATGAGGCTCTGGAAACGGAGATAAACCATCTTCCGACTGCCGTTTACTCCACTTATGGCATGACTGAAACCTTGTCGCATATTGCCCTTCGTCGTCTGAACGGAGCATCGGCTTCAGAACATTATTATCCATTTTCTTCAGTAAAATTGTCTTTATCCGCAGAGAATACCTTAATCATCGATGCCCCTTTGGTATGTGACGAAACATTGCAGACCAATGACATTGCACGTATCTATTCCGATGGAAGTTTTATGATTCTAGGCCGGAAAGACAATGTGATTAACAGTGGAGGAATTAAGATTCAAGCAGAAGAGATGGAGAAGTTGCTCCGCCCGTTTATTCCTGTGTCCTTTGTCATTACTTCAGTTCCGGATCAGCGTTTAGGGCAGGCTGTAACCTTATTGATAGTGGGACAATTGGACACAAGGGAGATAGAAAATAAGTTGCAGACAACATTGGAACCATATTATCGTCCCAAACATATTTTTATTACAGAATCTATTCCACAGACGGAAAACGGCAAAATTGATCGTGTCGGATGTCGCGCTTTGGCAGCATCATACCTTTCCCATTCGCATCAGTTCCCATCCATAGAATTACATGATGATGCAATAATGTAGTTGAGGTTTCCGGTAAAACTAGTGAACTTGTAAAACAAGGAGGTGTCGCATTTACAACTTGAATTCAGCCTCCCATAAGCGATTTGGCAATTCTATTTCTCATATTCTCATGAATATAAGTCAACCTGTTGAAACATAATGTAATAGAATATGAGAAATACTTTTAAAAGTTGGCATTTCTCATGCTTTTCCTGTGATTTATCCCTAAAAATAGGCATTTCTCATACTCATTCTCGTTATTTCTCATAGCAGTTGTATAACGATCTACTGCTATTTTACGCCTAAATCATTAATAGCAAAGTTATTCTTCATTATAGATAAACTTGTTTGGGGTTAATAGTAAACTTGTTTTTCACCTATTATAAGCTATAATTGTAAGCTTTGATTATATAATTGCAAGTTTCATTTTTATAAATGCAACCTTTGATTATAAAAACGAAGCTTGCATTTATAGTTTATGATTAGTCGAAAGCAGCTTTATATATAAAGGATTGGAAGTTTGCTATTAGGCAATAGCAACTTTATTATTAATACTTTCCGGACGGACAAGTAATAGTTTGTATGTGTTGATTAGGAGTGGCTGTTATGCGTGATGGAATAACAAAAGTAACAATGGCAGATAGTCTTTCAGTTCATTACGTAATAGTTCCATTGTCTTTTGCTTGTAACGGTTGATAGATTTCACACTAAGATTCATCTCTTCTGCAATTTCTACATGCGTTTTGCCTTCAAAGAAACTTTTAATAAAGACGGTTCGATAGTTTTCGGGAAGTTTGTTTAATATCTCATACAACATTCTGTATAGCTCATTAAGAGTATATATACTATCCGGCTCTGTTTCATAGACAGGAGCTTTCTTCTGTATATTTTCCGCATAGCTCCATTCATATTCCTGATGTTTCAGGAAATTCAGGCAGCTATTTTTTACGCACATTTTGATGTAAGCTAATGCTGTGTCCGATTGGAGATCAAAAGAATCAGTATCCAGTTTATCCCATAATGAGGTGAATACATCCGAAACGATGTCTTCACGTGTTTCTTTATCATCAACAAACCTTTTTGCATACAGACAAAATGGGGCGTAATACTCCTCATAAAGTTGTTTGAAAGTCCGTTCTTTAGTTTGTTTGGAAAAAGATATTTTCATTATTTAGAGATTCTGTAGTTTTTCATTTTGTTGCAAATATATAATAAGATAGTTATCAAAGACTCATTTTCGATTCTTTTTTTTGCTTTCACCCCTAATGAATAGAAAATAATCAGATAAGACTGTCCTTTTGTATATAGGTTGATTGTATTATATATAAACAGGATTAAAATATGAAAAACAAGTTTTTTTTATTGGCTATAACCTTTTGTTTGCCAATACATTCTCAAGAAGTTTCCAAATCTTTTATTCCGATGGCTGAAATACCTGCCGGAAGTTTTTATATGGGAAGTGACGGATTAGGCGAAGATTTTGATGAGGCTCCTATCCATCAGGTAGTAATCTCTCGCCCGTTTCGTATGGGAATTACTGAAATAACGAATGCGCAATATGAATCATTTCGTCCGGAACATCGGGCATTACGAGGAAAAAACGGTGTTTCGCTGGAAGATGATGAAGCAGTCGTCAATGTAAGTTATTCCGATGCTGTTGCCTTTTGTGAATGGCTTAGCCGGAAAGAAGGCAGAAACTATCGTTTGCCAACAGAAGCGGAATGGGAATATGCTTGTCGGGCAGGCACATACACACTATTTTCTACAGGAGACGGGTTACCTGCAGTTTATCATCGGAATCAAAAAGTGGTTCGTGACTTTGATCCGGTATCTTTAAAAGTAGCCCAGACTCCTCCTAATACATTCGGGCTTTATGATATGCATGGAAATGTGGAAGAATGGTGCTTGGATTGGTATGCTCCTTATTCCGCAGAAAAGCAGAAAGACCCGGCAGGACCATTGACAGGAGAGTTTCGGGTCACTCGAGGAGGGAGTCATCACACCCCGGAGAAATACTTGCGAAGTGCCAATCGACTGGCTATGCTCCCGGAAGATAAACATTCCCAAACCGGATTTAGAATTGTGGAAGCCGATACTCGTTTGAATGTATCGGGAACATCTGCCCCTGTCCCGTTCAATCAGAAGTCTGTAGAAAATACATCTATAAAATGGAAGAAAGTATCTGCTATCACACCGATGTTTTTGCCTCCGATACCATTTGTGGTACGTCCGGCATGTGATTCGAATACCCCATTTTATCTACATAATCATCAGCCTGCAGTTACGTGGTGTGATAATGGAGATTTGCTGGCAATATGGTTTTCTGCAAATGAAGAGAATGGGAGAGGGATGGTAGTACTCGGTTCCCGCTTGCGTGCCGGGCATACTGATTGGGATGTGGCTTCTTTATTCTTTAAGGTTCCGGATCGGAATATGACAGGAAGCGCTTTGCTCAATGACGGGAAAGGAAAATTGTATCATATCAATGGAGTGGAAGCATCGGGTGACTGGCAGAATCTCGCAATGGTACTACGTACCAGTACAGATAACGGTGCTTCATGGAGCACTCCTAAACTGATAGCTCCCGAACATACCAAACGTCATCAGGTAATAGCTGGTACGATTCGCACACGTGAGGGATGGCTGGTTCAAGCCTGTGATGCGGGTCCTGGCAGTCATGATGGGGCAGCTGTTCAAATCAGTAAAGATGGAGGAAAAACATGGTGCGATCCTTGGGATGGCGCTCCTTTGCCGGATTTCAAAGAAGGAGGAACGGGAAGTACAATTGCAGGTATCCATGCGGGAATTGTACAATTAGGAAACGGAAGTTTGATGGCTATGGGGCGTGGTAATAGCATACGGAATAAAGAAGGAAAGCTCCGAATGCCAATGAGTATATCAGATGATATGGGAAAGACCTGGAAATATGTAGCAAGCGAACTCCCTCCTATTGACGGAGGTCAGCGTCTTGTTTTAATGAGACTGAATGAAGGACCTTTGCTATTGGTTTCTTTTACAGACCATCCGCAACGTACGCCTTTGGAAGAACGTGGTCTGGAATTTAAGGATAAAAATGGAAATGTGAAGAAAGGATATGGCATGTATGCGGCTCTTTCCTACGATGAGGGAAAAACATGGCCGGTAAGAAAACTACTGACGGACGGTGAATATCGCTTTTTAAACGGTGGAGCATGGACGGGATATTTCGAAATGGATGAAAATCATACTGAACCACGTGGTTATCTTGCAGGAACACAAACTCCTGATAATGTGATTCATATCCTTAGTAGCCGATTGCATTACCGCTTCAATTTAGCATGGCTCAAAAAATAAAATAAAAAAAGTTTGTTTTTGCTGTCCTTTTCCAATTGCTTCAGTTGTATTATAAGTGTAATTACAATTAAAAGATAAGATTTTGAAAGAAAATATGGAAAATATGAGTCCGGAATCATTGCTCCGTAAAGCACAAGCATTGGGAGATGATATTAAAGAAATGGAATCCATTGATGTATTGGGTGCCTATTATCAAGCACAAGCCAAAATAAAAACTAATAGAAGAAAGAACATGTATAATCAACTGATGCGTTATGCAGCATTTCTGACTATACCTTTATTTCTCTCTTCTCTGGTTTTGGGATATTTATATTTTAGTGGAACAGAAACCGACGAAAAATATGCAGAGGTGGTAACTGCTACCGGTTCTGTCATACGTTATGAACTTCCGGATCATTCTGTAGTATGGCTGAATGCAGGTAGTACATTGCGTTATCCTACCACTTTCAAGAAAGACAACCGGTTGGTAGAGTTGAAGGGTGAAGCATATTTCGAAGTGCAGGCAGACAAAGATCGTCCTTTCTATGTAAATACTCCGAATGGCTTGAGCGTATATGTTTATGGTACCAAATTTAATGTAGCTGCTTATGAGGATGATAATTATATAGAAACAGTATTGGAAAAAGGTAAGGTAAATGTGATAACCCCTAATCAGGAAACAATTGTATTGGCTCCTGGAGAACAGTTGCTTTACGATAAACAGAGTCAAAAGTCGAAAAAAAATAAAGTGGATGTCTATGGAAAGATAGCTTGGAAAGATGGAAAACTAATTTTCAGAAATGCTTCATTAGAAGAAATCCTGAAGCGTCTGGAACGACATTTCAATGTAGAAATTCAGTTTAACAATAGGTCTGGAAAAGAATATAAGTACCGGGCTACTTTCCGGACTGAAACTCTGTCGCAGATATTGGATTATCTGGCCAGGTCTGCCGATTTAAAATGGAAAATTGAAGAACCGCAACAACAGGCAGATGATACATTATCAAAGACTAAAATTAGAGTAGATTTATATTAGAGTAGTAACCCTTAAAATAAAAGCCCATGGAATAACACAAGAGAATAAAAGAAAGGAAGAAAGCTGCTACCAACAGCTGTCTTCCTCCGAATTTTCCAGATTCACGGTACAAGGTCTCGCAAACACTAGCCGGAATCAAACCATAGTTCATTTAGTAATAAACTTTAGTTAGCCACAAATGTATGAAAAAAAATCATTCATTTACAGCATTATGTCCTAAATATGCTTTAAATCTAAAACTTCCTTTAGTTATGAGGATTAGTCTAGCACTACTTTTCGCAGTAGTATTACAACTTTCTGCCGAAGATGGCTATGCCCAGCGAACGCGGGTTGCCATTTCAATGAATAATGTATCTGTAGAACAGGTACTGAATAAAATAGAGGAGACGTCCGACTATGTTTTCCTTTATAATGATAAAACAATTCAGAAGAACCGTATTGTTTCTGTGAGAAACAATTCTGGTAAGATCCTGGATATTCTTGATGAGGTGTTTAAAGGAACCAACGTTACTTATACAGTGGTTGATAAGCAGATTATCTTGTCTACCAATAAATTGAATGTAACAGAGCAAGATCCGACTATCCAGGTAAAAGGTACAGTGAAAGATACAAAAGGAGAACCTTTGATCGGAGTGAATGTGAAAGTAAAAGGAACAACTACCGGTGCTATTACAGATTTCGACGGAAACTTTCAGATTCAAGCTAAAAAGGGAGCAGTATTGGAGATTTCTTATATTGGATATGCTTCTCAAGAGGTGAAGGTTACAGATAATAAATCGCTTTCCATTGTGATGACGGAAGATACAAAAGTCTTGAATGAGGTTGTTGTAACGGCTTTGGGCATTAAACGCGAAACTAAGTCTTTGACATACAATGTGCAGCAGATTGGCGGCGACGAAGTGGCAAAGGCGAAAGATATGAATGTGATGAGCAGTCTTGCCGGTAAGGTAGCGGGTGTGAATATCAATGCAAGTTCATCCGGTATTGGAGGTGGTGCCCGTGTGGTAATGCGTGGTACGAAGTCTATATCCGGTAATAACAACGCTCTATATGTAGTAGATGGAGTTCCTTTGGCTAATATATCTGGTGAACAACCCGACGATCAGTATACGGGTGCCGGACAATCCGGTGACGGATTGGCTAACTTCAACGCTGATGATATAGAATCAATTTCAGTACTTAGCGGATCGGCCGCCGCTGCACTATACGGTTCGGCTGCTGCCAATGGTGTGGTACTTATCACAACGAAGAAGGGGGCTGTAGATAAAACCAGATTGACTTACAGTAATAATTCAACCTTCTATTCACCATTCCGATTACCGGAATTCCAGAATACGTATGGTTCGGAAACAGGAGAGTGGTATAGTTGGGCATCTAAATTGTCATCTCCTACCGATTATGAAGTTAAAGATTTTTTCCAGACAGGTTACAATGTAGCAAACACTGTAAGTCTGACTACAGGGACACAAAAAAATCAAACCTATGTATCTGTAGGTGCTGTGAATGCCCGGGGTATCATTCAGAATAATGACTTGGACAGATATAATTTCTCTGTTCGTAACACTACCTCTATGCTGAATGATAAACTGACGATGGATTTAAGTTTTATGTATTCTAATGTAAAGGAACAGAATATGTTGTCGCAAGGAGAGTATGCAAATCCATTGGTTCCCGTTTATTTATTTCCGCGCGGTGATGATTTCTCGAAATATCAGTATTATGAACGATATGATGTAGACCGTAACATAAAAACACAGTTCTGGCCATTGAAAGAAAATGGATTATCCATGCAGAATCCTTACTGGATTACGAACCGGAATATGTATACCAACAAGAAAGACCGTTTTCTAGCAAGCGGTTCACTAAAATATACGATAACAGATTGGTTGAATGTTTCCGGACGCGTGAAACTGGATAAGGAAACTATCAACTCGGAAAAGAAAATGTATGCTTCCACTTTGAATGTGATTGCTGAAAACTCGGATAAAGGAGCATACGTGCAATCGAACAAGAATACCAGTCAGATATATGCGGATGCCATGTTGAATATCAATAAATATTTCTATCACGACACATGGAATCTGACAGCATCTTTAGGTGCCAGTTTATTGGATTTGGATTATAAGGAGCTTAATTTTGGAGGAGGATTACTGACCATTCCTAATCTGTTTACTTCTAACAATGCGAACGTTTCCGGTAAATTAACCTATAAAAATACGAACTATCACGACCGTACCAATTCTTTATTCGGAACATTCTCATTAGGATATAAGGGCATGGTTTATGTAGACGGTTCGTTACGTAATGACTGGATATCTGCTTTGGCAGGAACAAACCATTCTTCCATATTATATCCTTCTATTGGTGCTTCAGCAATTCTGACTAATATGTTTACAATGAAATCTAACATTCTTTCTTATGCAAAGGTTCGCCTTTCATATAGTGAGGTGGGTAATGCACCGGAAAGATTCAGGGCTATCACTACTTACGCAGTGTTGGGAGGATTGAACACCACTTCTTATTTCCCGATAAAAGACCTCAAACCGGAGAGAACTCATTCATGGGAAGGAGGATTTAATTTAGGTCTGTTTGATAATAAACTGACACTGGACGTGACAGCTTATAAGACATATACGGAGAATCAGCTCTTCAGTCCGGAAATTTCTACAACAACCGGATATTCTAAACTATATGTAAATGCAGGTAAAGTAACGAATAAAGGTATTGAGTTAGCTCTTGGCTTTAAACAGAATATAGGGCCTGTAGATTGGAAAACAACTTTACTATGGTCGCTCAACAGAAACCGCATTGACCAATTACTCCCTGAATATACAAATGAAGAGTTGGGAGTGACAGTACATCTGGACGAAATGGATGTCTATTCGTTAGGCGGTGCCAAACAACGGCTAACAGTAGGGGGCTCTATGGGAGATGTTTATGTTAATACAATGAGAACTGATGAGCATGGACATATCTGGATGAATTCAATGACAGGTGCACTGGAAACAGATAAGAATAATTATGTCTATGCCGGTAATACCAATCCGAAATATACTCTTAGCTGGAGAAATGAATTTAATTGGAAAGGAATCAGCCTCGGATTTATGTTGAATGCCCGTGTAGGCGGTATCGGAGTTTCTGCCACTCAAGCTGTAATGGACTATTATGGAGTGTCTAAGACATCGGCAGCAGCACGGGATAATGGTGGCGTGAAAGTAAACGGCCAGATGATTGATGCCCAGACATGGTATCAGACTATCGGAGCTAATGGTACAGGTTATGTAGGTTCTATGTATGTATATAGTATGACTAATGTTCGTTTGGGAGAATTGACATTGGGATATGATATTCCGATCAATAAATGGTGTAAATGGATTTCTGGATTGAATGTATCCTTTGTAGGACGTAATTTATGGATGCTGTATTGTAAGGCTCCATTTGACCCGGAATCTACTGCAAGTACAGGTACTTATAACCAGGGTATGGACTATTTCATGCAACCGAGTTTGAGATCGATGGGATTTTCTGCAAAGATTTCTTTCTAATTGGATAACCTTTAAAAAAAATAATGATGAACATACGTAAGTTTTTTAAAGTAAGGAACTACTACTTACTCCTTGGAGTAATCATGATAAATGTAGGTTGTACGAAGAATTTTCTGGAGTACAATACCAATCCTAATGAAGCAACCGATGAGATGACGGATTGGGATAATGTGAGAACTGGTTCTCTTCTTTTACAGATGGAGCAGAACGTACTGGTAGTAGCACAACCGGGACTTAATATCGGTTCGGACAGATATCAGACTGTGGAAGTGATGGGTGGAGATGGCTATGTCGGCTATTTTGGTTTTCCTGCTCCTAGTATCAATTCTGCCGGTCGTTACAATTGGGATAAAAGAAGTTGGTATGGTGATATGTTCACTACCAATTACCTGACGACTATGAATGCCTGGCGTGAAATAAGAAAAGCGATTAACAATGACGAAGATCCCCGGTTTTCTATGGCGCAGATTTTGAAAGTAGCGGCAATGCATCGTGTGACAGATACCTATGGGCCTATTCCTTATTTGAATTTTGGAGTTTCAAAAGAAGTGCCTTATGATTCGCAAAAGGATGTTTATTACAGATTCTTTGAAGAATTGGATGGAGCTATCAATAACTTGGATAGTTATGCTGCATCCGGAAGTAAAGTTTTGTCATCATGGGATTGCGTGTTCAACGGTGATGTTACATCTTGGATAAAGTTTGCCAATTCACTTCGTTTGCGTCTTGCATTGCATCTTGCCTATGTGGATGAAACAAAGGCAAAAAGTGAAGCCCAACTGGCTATTGGTAATAGTTATGGATTGATGAATGTGAAGTCTGATTTAGCAGAACTTCAGCATATTACTCCAATAGCGACTTATGAAAGTCCTCTGTATATTCTGAAAGGATGGGATGATATTTGTATGGGAGCGACGCTGGATTCATACATGAATGGTTATCAGGATCCACGACTTTCTGCTTACTTCGAGGCAGGTACGGGTGGAAAATATCGGGGTATAAGAGCCGGAATGTCAAAGGACGTAAGTAAGGATAAATATATAACCGGAATCTTTGCCGAACCACAGGCAACTGCTACTTCCAATGTAGTGTGGATGCGTTCATCTGAATCATATTTCTTGTTGGCGGAATATGCTTTGCGTTGGGGAACGAATGCCGATGCTAAAAAGTATTATGAAGATGGAATAAGAATGTCTTTTGATGAACATGGTGCATCAGGAGCTGACGCGTATCTGACAAGAACTGCGGCGGGTGGATATGTGCCTGCCAATTATGAGGATCCGGTGACATCATCTCATTCCATGGATGCTTTGGGTACTGTTTCTATCGCTTGGGATGAATCGGGAGATTTTAAAACAAATCTGGAACAAATCATTACTCAAAAGTACATTGCTCTTTATCCGGTGGGACAAGAGGCATGGACAGAGTTCCGCCGTACCGGTTACCCGAAAGTATTTCCGGTTGTTGTGAACGAAAGTTCCGGAGGTTCTGTAGACACAAATATACAAATCCGCAGATTACCTTATCCGGAATCGGAATATAATACGAATAGAACAGAGTTGGATAAAGGCATCACACTTTTAGGTGGCGTAGATAACCCGGGTGTCAGATTGTGGTGGGATGTGCCTAATAAATAATTGGTTACTTAAATAATGCAGAATATGAAAAGAAATTATGTATATTTTTTGTTCACCTATCTCTTGACATTTGTTGTGAGTGGTTGTGATACGGATATTGAACCGGAAGTTATACAGGCGGCTAATACTTATAATGAAGAATATTATCAGAACTTACGTGAATATAAGAAAACAGATCATGCTATTTGTTTCGGCTGGTATGCCGGTTATACTTCAGAAGCATCTCCTTCGCAGGGACTTCATTTCACAGGTTTGCCGGATAGTCTGGACATCGTCAGTCTGTGGTCAGGTATTCCTTCCAACAATCCGGCTTATGTAGAAACTAGTTATTATAACGAGCGTTATTTGCCGACTGCTTATGAGGAAATGAATTATATCCGTACAGTAAAGGGGACTCGCGTTGTGATGTGTACGATTTGCCGTATTGGAAGTACGGAGTTTCCTAAAACCGACGCAGGTATCGAGGCTTATGCTTTACATCTTGTGAGATGTGTGTTGCGTAACGATCTGGATGGTTTGGACTTGGACTACGAACCGGAAGGCGACTGGTTGCAAAATGATAACTTTACAAAGTTTATAAAGGTATTGGGAAATTATTTCGGTCCTCAATCGGGTACAGGCAAATTATTAATTGTTGACTTCTATAATCAGCTGCCTCCTAAGGAAACAGAACCTTATGTCGATTATTTTGTACGACAATGTTACACCACCGGTAGTGCTCAAAGTTTGCAATCTAAATTTGACCAGCTTAGCAGCTGGTGTCCTCCTGAAAAGTTCGTTGCTACGGAACAAATGGGATGGTACTGGCAGAATGGTGGAGTCGAATTTACGGAAGCCGATGGAAATAAAGTAGATTCATGGGGCAATCCAATCTATTCTGTAATAGGTATGGCACGCTGGAATCCTACACAAGGACGAAAAGGCGGATTCGGCGGATATTATTTTGAATATGAATACAATACCACTCGTCCTGCTAATCAGGCTATAGGTGATAAAGAGAAAGCCGCTATTCCTTATTATAGCCTTCGACGTGGTATTCAGGAACAAAATCCTGCCGGAAAGCCTGTACAACAGTCTACTAAACAAGAAACGGAAGATGAAAATGGATGAATTTTAAATTTGTATGCAAGGTATGAAAACATTGAATAATATAAAAAAGATATGGGGAGCTGCTTTGATAGGAATAGCTTCTTTTATGCTGCAGGGATGCCAGGAAGCCGCTCAAAAAGGTGACGGGTTGTTAATGACTGGAACATCTTCGGATAGATTGGTAAAGTTTGCCATTGATGGATTTCCATCTGCGTATGCTGTTTCTGTGACTTCAACTTCTCGCGTTGAATCGGATGTTCAGGTGAATCTGGCTGTTGATGCAAGTCTGGTTGATACTTATAATGAGGAAATGGGAACCAATTATTATCCCATTCCGGATAAATCATATACATTTGAAAATCCGGAGGTTACGATTTCAGCAGGACAGGCAATTTCTTCTGCTGCCTCTCTTTCAATTGCCGATGATTCGGAATTTGTTCCGGGACGTGTTTATTTGATACCGGTTACCATAAAAAGTGCGACGGGAGATTTGGATATTATAGAAGCAGGACGTACTATTTTCCTGAAAGTATCTCGAACATTGCGTTTCCATGCTCCGTATGTAGGACAGGCTTCTATGGCTTATCAATTTTTGCTTCCGGATCCTATTCCTTCCTTGCCTACTTATACATGGGAAGTGAAGATTTATGCCACTAAATTCCGTTCTTCCGGAGCTTCCGGTACTACCCGTGTTTGCTCATTTGGAGGTAGTGAGGCGTCTGTAGAAGGGGGAGCAATTGATGATGGGGGCTTTAAATGTGACCAGAACCTGCTTCGTTTTGGTGAAGGAACGGATGAGCCGAATCAGCTGCATGTAACAACTAAACAGGGTAAAATGTCATCGAATACTCGCTTTGCTTTAAATACCTGGTATGCTGTTGCCCTGGTAAATGACGGCAGTACGTTGACATTGTATATTAATGGAGAGAAAGATAACTCAATGACAGTTGCTCCGTATGAATATGCGCTTTATGGAGTACAGATCGGTATGCCTTCAAAAGGTTATCAATCTTCACAATTGTTTTATGGTCGTTTGAGTGAGATGCGCCTTTGGACTCGTCCTTTGTCTGCTCGTGAAATTAAAGCAAATGTATGTGGGGTAGACCCTTCTACCAATGGGCTTGTGTCTTATTGGAGAATGAATGAAGGAGAAGGAACTACTTTCTATGATTTATCTCCGTCAAAGCGTGATATCAGTTATAAGAATGGAATCACGATTGACTGGACTTATGATGATACGAATAAATGTCTTGAATAAGGTAATAATAAATGAATAGACTGTATGATAATGAAAAACAATATAAATAGATTAACTCTCCTTTTGCTTGTTTTATTGGGAGGAGTAGGATTCACATCCTGTTCGGATGATGACAATGATTTTATTGAATTGCCGACAATAGAGATGCCACAGTCGGAAGCAGGACCTGTTTCTATTGATTATAGGGAGATACTGGATACAGGAAGCTATGTTTATGATTATACTATCAAACTGGATAAACCTGCTGCTACTACTTTATTGTGTGACATTGCCGTGGACGAAAGTATGGTAGAGGCTTATAATGCTGCAAATAACACGTCTTATAAGATGATGCCCGCTTTTGTCTATGAGTTGCAAGCTAAAAATGCGATAGTGAAGGCAGGACAGCAAGAATCCAATTCCTTATCAGTTAAGTTTTCATCGTTGTTCGGTTTGGTGGAAGGTGAAGAATATTTGCTTCCTATTGTTGCAACAATAGATGAAACGTGTGTAGGACAATTTGTAACGGACACTCGTTCTGTTTCTTATTTTACGATTAGCATTGATGGGGAATTGGATTATATACCAGGATTGAATATGAGTTCTTATTCAACGGATATGTATCGTACGTTAAGTTTCGCAAATGATGAAGTAGTTACGATTGAAGATAATACACATACGTTTGAGATGCTTGTATATCCATATAGTTGGCATAGTGGAACTAATTATATAGGTACATGGCGTGGTAAAGATACCAACAATAATAATGAGGTTTTTAGTGGTTGTGAACTACGTGTGAGCGGTGCAACGGGAGCGTCTAATATTGGTAATCGTCAATGTGACTTGACATTGGCTAATCAAAATATAACGTTGCCGGCTAATCAATGGGTAAGGTTGACTATTACTTGTGACGGAACAAAAACGGGCCAGAATACTGAGGTTGCTTATCGTTTATATATTAACGGTGAGGAAGTTGCTTCTGCAAAACCTACTAAACGTTGGGGACCATCCTCTTCTCAAAGATTCAAGGTGGGATATACGTTGACTGGTATTCAGTTTGGTAATACAAGTTCAAGTATGTATTTTGATGGTCTGATTTCTGATATTCGTATGTGGAAGAAGTGTCTGACGGCGGAAGAAGTAAAAGCTAACTTGCGTACAATAGCTTCTCCATCTTCGTCGGACTTATATGGTTATTGGAAATTGGATGAAGGAGAAGGAAATACATTGAAGGACAGTTCGGGCAATGGGCGTGATTTAACTTTCCCTGCTTCGGCAAACATCATTTGGAATGCAGAATTCAATGATTTGCCTCAAGATAATTAAAATGTGATTTTATATTGGGAGTTATTGTGTTTTTACGTAACTCCCAATATTAACTTAAAGAAATGATGATGAAACGTTTTATGTCAGCTTTGATCGTTTTACTGTGCTCTATTGTTGGCGTATGTGCTCAACAACAGGGAAAAACTGCATTACGTTTTGATACTACTACTTGGAATTTTGGTAATATTCAGGAAGTAGGAGGCAAAGTGAGTCATACTTTTCATTTTACTAATATACATACTTCTCCTGTTGTGATTGAAGAAGTGATTTCAACTTGTGGGTGTGCCATTCCTGTTTATAGTAAACAACCTGTAAAACCAGGGCATACAGGCATTATTACCGTAACTTTCGATCCTAAAGGGCGAACAAACTTTTTCTCTAAGAGTATAAGGGTTGTTTCTAATTCAGGGCAAAGTGTCAATACTCTTTGGGTAAAAGGTACGATAAATACAATGAATCGTATAGAGGATGAATATCCTTATTCTTTATCATCAGATATTCTGGCAGACCGAATGACTCTATCTTATGATCTGTTACAGCATAATGGGAGGCCAAAACATTTGGAAATTAGAATCTATAACCGGTCGGATAAAATAGTCAGGTTGTCATACTCGCTGTTAGATAAGAGTGGATGTTTGTCGATATCTATGCCATCATCTCTGCAAGGTCGATCTTGTGCGACTATAAAAATAACAGCTTCTCCTTTAAAAGGCTTTTACGGTACATTTAAAGATAAGATTATTATTAGTGCCAATTCCGTACACAGTTCTCCTATACAAATCTTTGGTACAGTGATTGATGATATGAGAAAAGTAAGCACGGCAACTGCTCCCCGGATGAAGTGTTCACAGTCTTATTTTAATTTGGGGAATATCTCATTAAAAAAGCATATTCAGAGAAAAGTTAAAGTTACTAATGAAGGGGCGAATCCTCTTATTATCCGCAAAATAGAATGTCCGGAATTTGTTTCTACTAATATCCGGGGTGAAAAGGTTTTGAAGCAAAATGAGTGTTTGGAGGTTCTGTTTGAATTAAATGTATCATCTTTAAACCATCTATTGGATGCAAAGGTCAAGTTGATAACAAATGATACTCATCAGCCTGTACATACAGTTATATTTGAAGGAGAAATGGGTAAGTAGGGTTGAATATCTCTATTTGAAAGATTAGAAATACACTATAAATTAATTGAGTCATTTTACTGTATATAACATTATGATAAAACGATTGTATATTTTGGTGATAGTACAGATGGTATGTACTTTGGGGTTTACTCAATCCTCTCCCTCGTTACCTGCTTACAAAGATCCCAGTTTGTCAATAGATATAAGACTTTCAGATTTACTTTCCCGTATGACTCTGGAAGAAAAGGTCGGCCAGTTACTTTGTCCTTTAGGTTGGGAAATGTATGAAATCCATGGTAGTGAGGTTCATCCTTCCGGAAAGTTCAAGCAATTGATTAAAGAAAGAAATGCCGGAATGCTTTGGGCAACTTATCGTGCTGATCCCTGGACAAAGAAAACATTGGCTAATGGCTTAAATCCGGAATTGGCAGCGAAAGCCGGAAATGCATTGCAAAAGTATGTGATGGAGAATACCCGTCTGGGAATTCCGATGTTTTTAGCGGAAGAAGCCCCTCATGGGCACATGGCAATTGGTGCTACAGTTTTTCCTACGGGTATCGGAATGGCGGCTACCTGGTCGCCGGAATTAGTAAAAGAAGTTGGTCAAGTTATCGCTAAAGAAATTCGTTCCCAAGGTGGGCATATTAGTTACGGTCCCGTACTTGATCTGACTCGTGATCCCCGTTGGTCCCGCGTGGAAGAAACATTTGGTGAAGATCCTGTGTTGAGTGGCATTTTAGGGGCGTCTATGGTTGACGGTTTAGGTGGAGGTAATCTATCACAAAAATACGCTACCATAGCTACCTTGAAACATTTTCTGGCATACGCTGTGCCGGAGGGTGGACAGAATGGCAATTATGCTTCAGTCGGTATTCGTGATTTGCATCAGAATTTTCTTCCTCCTTTTCGTAAGGCAATAGATGCAGGGGCATTGTCTGTAATGACTTCATATAATTCGATAGATGGGATACCTTGTACGTCGAACCATTATTTGCTGACTCAACTCTTGCGTAATGAATGGAAGTTTCGCGGCTTTGTAGTTTCCGATTTATATAGTATTGAAGGGATTCACGAAAGCCACTTTGTTGCTCCAACTAAAGAGAATGCAGCCATACAATCTGTAACGGCTGGCGTTGATGTTGACTTGGGTGGGGACGCTTATACCAACCTTTGTCATGCGGTTCAATCCGGACAAATGGATAAGGCTGTGATTGATACGGCTGTCTGCCGGGTGTTACGGATGAAGTTTGAGATGGGCTTGTTTGAGCATCCTTATGTGGATCCGAAAATTGCTGCTAAAACAGTACGCCGTAAAGAACATATCGAACTGGCACGTAAAATCGCACAGTCTTCCATAACACTTCTCAAAAATGAGAATTCAATTCTTCCTTTAAGCAAGACGATAAATAAGGTGACGGTAATTGGCCCTAATGCTGACAATCGATATAATATGTTAGGGGACTATACAGCTCCGCAGGAAGATAGTAATGTGAAAACAGTTCTTGATGGAATTCTAACAAAATTATCTCCTTCTCGTGTGGAATATGTACGAGGCTGTGCTATTCGTGATACTACAGTGAATGAGATAGAACAAGCAATTGAAGCTGCCCGTCGCTCCGAAGTTGTAATTGTGGTTGTGGGTGGTTCCAGTGCCCGTGATTTTAAAACGAGCTATAAAGAAACAGGTGCGGCTGTAGCTGAAGAGGGTAGTGTAAGTGATATGGAGTGTGGAGAAGGATTTGACCGTGCTAGTTTATCCTTACTTGGTAGACAACAAGAACTATTGGAATCTTTGCAAAAGACAGGTAAGCCTTTGATTGTCGTTTATATTGAAGGTCGTCCTTTAGAAAAGAATTGGGCTTCGGAATATGCTGATGCACTACTGACTGCTTACTATCCGGGGCAGGAGGGTGGAAATGCCATAGCGGATGTTCTCTTTGGAGATTATAATCCTTCCGGACGTTTGCCAATCTCCGTTCCGCGTTCTGTAGGTCAGATTCCGGTTTATTATAATAAGAAAGCTCCTCGAAATCATGATTATGTGGAAGTGTCATCTTCTCCGTTATATAGCTTTGGGTATGGGATGAGTTATACCACTTTTGAATATTCTGCTTTGCAGGTAGTGCAGAAATCTGCTCGTTGTTTTGAAGTCTCATTTAAAGTAAAGAATACAGGGAAGTATGATGGTGAAGAAGTATCACAACTTTATATGAGAGATGAATATGCATCAGTTGTTCAGCCGATGAAACAGTTGAAACATTTTGAACGTTTCCATTTGAAAAAAGGAGAAGAGAAAAAAGTTACTTTTGTTTTGACAGAGGAGGACTTTTTCTTGGTTAACTATACTTTGAAGAAAGTAGTAGAGTCTGGAAATTTCCATCTTATGATTGGTGCCGCTTCTAATGATATTAGGTTGCAGAATGTTATTTTAGTGGAGTAATTTTTATTAATATCTATATTAAGAGATTTCCAGTTTCGTTTTCTCTTAATAAAAAAGAGAGAATATTCCTTTTGCGGAAATATCCTCTCTTTCTCACCTAAAACCTAAACCTTTTATTTTAATTACTTGCTATTATAAGCAACCAACATCCAAACCAATTTTTCCTGTTCTTTCAGATAATCGCTCATCATCGAAACGGTTACTTCGTCTCCGGCTTGAGAAGCGATAGATAAGATCTTACGTTCTTCACCAATCAGATAGCTGATAGACTGAAGGACATTATTCAATGCTTCGTCTCCGTTGCTTACCTTATCCACTTCATTCACATTTGCTACTTTTAGATAATCGCTGAATTTATTGGCAGGAGTACCACCCAGCATCAAGATACGTTCTGCGATTTCATCTACTTTTTCAGCCGTGTCATCATACATCTTTTCGAATTGACTGTGGAGTACAAAGAAATTATGTCCCTTGATATTCCAGTGGAAACCGCGAAGATTGGTGTAATACACTTGGAAGTCTGCTAATAGTTGTTGCAAAGATGCTACTACGTTGTTTGCTCCCGATTCGTTCAATTTGATAAATTCTAAAGTTTTCATATTCTTCTATTTTTAATGATTTATACTTGTTTTCTTTTTTTCTGTACTGCAAAGATAAGGCGTAAAATGCTTGCTGTCAAACTGAAAATTTCTATCTTTGCATAGATGAAATCTATAACTTAATAAGATTTGATAGATGACGATACAACAATTAGAGTATATACTGGCCGTAGACCAGTTCAGGCATTTCGCACGGGCAGCTGAATATTGTCGTGTGACGCAGCCTACTTTGAGTGCAATGATTCAGAAACTGGAAGATGAACTGGGAGTAAAGTTGTTCGATAGGACAGTACAGCCCGTTTGTCCGACAGCCATCGGACAGAAAGTGATAGACCAGGCTCGCGTGATTCTGGCGCAGGCAGCTCAAGTGAAAGAAATAATCAGTGAAGATAAACAGTCATTGTCAGGCGTATTTCGCTTGGGGGTATTACCTACTATCGCTCCCTATCTGCTTCCTCGCTTTTTTCCTCAACTAATGGAAAAATATCCCGAACTGGATATTCGTGTCACGGAAATGAAGACACAGGATATTCAGCAGGCTTTGCATGCCGGAGATTTGGATGCAGGAATTATTGCCAGCAAACTGGAAGATACGTTCTTGACAGAAGAAACTCTTTTCTATGAGCAATTTTACGCTTATGTGTCACGGAAAGAATCCCCTTTCAAGCATGATATGATCCGTACTTCTGATATAACAGGCGAACATCTTTGGCTTTTGGATGAAGGACACTGCTTTCGCGATCAACTCGTCCGTTTCTGTCAGATGGAGGCCGTGAAGGTTAATCAGATGGCCTATCGTTTGGGGAGTATGGAAACCTTTATGCGAATGGTAGAAAGTGGAAAAGGAATCACTTTTATTCCCGAATTGGCAGTGATGCAATTGACAGAAGAACAGCGACAGTTAGTACGTCCGTTTGCTATTCCCCGACCTACTCGGCAAGTGGTACTGGCAACAAATAAAGATTTTATTCGCCACAGTCTCTTATGCGTCTTAAAAGAGGAAATAAAGGCGGCGGTTCCCAGGGAAATGCTTTCTTTGCAGTCCATACAATGTTTATTATAGCACATTAGATAATACCTTTTTTCTTCGAAAATAATCTTCTTGTATAAAAAATGTAGCAGAGGCAGCTATAATAATACGGATATGTTTTGATTTCTAGTCTGAATTGCTTATTTTTGGAAAATAAACAAAAAAACAATATTAATTACTATGAAAAAGTACATTGCAGAAATGATTGGAACGATGGTGCTTGTCCTTATGGGATGTGGTAGTGCTGTCTTTGCGGGTGGTTTGGCTGATACAGTAGGTGCTGGTGTGGGAACGATCGGCGTAGCTTTAGCCTTTGGTTTGTCCGTAGTAGCGATGGCGTATGCTATCGGAGGTATTTCGGGATGTCACATTAATCCTGCTATTACATTAGGAGTATTTTTGACTGGTCGTATGAATGGAAAAGATGCAGGTATGTATATGATTTTCCAGGTAATCGGAGCTATTATCGGATCGGCTATTCTTTTTGCTTTAATTTCTACCGGTGCTCATGACGGACCTACAGCGACAGGTTCGAATGGTTTTGGTGATGGAGAAATGTTGCAGGCATTCATTGCGGAAGCAGTATTTACTTTCATTTTTGTATTGGTAGTACTCGGCTCTACCGATCCGAAGAAAGGAGCAGGCAATCTGGCAGGACTTGCCATCGGTTTGACTCTTGTGTTGGTACATATTGTATGTATTCCTATCACAGGGACTTCAGTGAACCCGGCACGTAGTATTGCTCCGGCATTATTCCAAGGAGGAGAAGCATTGTCACAGTTGTGGTTATTCATCCTTGCTCCATTTGTAGGAGCTGCGTTGAGTGCAGTAGTCTGGAATTATCTGGGAGATAAGAAATAACTCTGTTAGAAGAAAGAACATAAAATATAAAGAAGAAAGTAAAAGGGCGGCAGTTTCACAACTACCGCCCTCTTTTGCGTAATTAATATATTATATTAAAAAAGAGTGTGTTTCGCATGTTCACATTAGATTAGTCGTTTAAGGAAATTTTACTTCATAAGTTTTCGGCTCGCCATAAATAGGGTTGACACGAATTCTTAGTCCCTTTTTCCCCTCCATCCGGTCTTTAATCTTATCCAGTTTGAAAGACACATATCCTTCACCCAAACGTTGAGGAGCATCTCCTTCACTGTTATGACGGAATTCCAGATTGATATATTCGTCCTCCGCATTGCCTTCGTCAGCAGTGGGAGCAGTCTCTTCTTTGTCGTTAATCACCAGATTCAGGAAATGTTTTTTATCTTCACTATGTGTTCCGTAATATTGGAATTCAATCGTCAGATATTTATTATCCTTATTGATCCACATGTAAGTCGTGTTGATCTTATCATCTCCGATTTTCTCTTCGTCGTTGCCATCTTCACCCATTGTGACAATTTCTTTGGTTAAGATTGGATTGATACCTTTCACCTGAATATTAAGGTCGTATCCATTCACAGGCTCTTCCAACTCGTTGAATATCACAAAAGCTCGTTGTCCTTCCACCCAATCTTCATTGTTCCATCCTTGTGAGTTACTGGGATACATTTTTTTTCCGTTATCCAAAGTGAAATAAAATTCCTTGCTATCCTGGCTAATCATATTAATGGTGCTGATAGCCAGAAGATCGGACGAACTGTCATCGTCGTCCAAGCATGACTGGAGAATCGGCATGGTAGTCATAATAGCAAAGATAAAGGCAATGAATTTAAATTTCTTCATATACTTACTCGGTTTTAGATTTTATAATATTTGTTCTTTCTGTAGTGAAAATGCAAGGGGATAGAAAATATTGCATTCGGATCTGTTAAAGAAACAAAAGTGATAAAAGAGTTGTTCTCTCTGTGCAGTATTTCTATCTTTGCTGCATTTATAAGATAAACACGTGTATAAGAGAATGGAAGAAATAGAGTTGTCGGAACAATGTAGGCTGGGTAATAACCGGGCCCGCAAGGAACTGTATGAACAGTATGCGGGGCGTATGCTTGGCATCTGTCTACGTTATACCGGCGACCGGGATACAGCCCAGGATCTGCTTCACGACGGTTTTTTAAAGATATTCGATTCGTTCGATAAGTTCACCTGGAGGGGTGAAGGCTCCTTGCGAGCCTGGATGGAACGGGTGATGGTCAACACAGCTTTACAGTATCTTCGGAAAAATGATGTAATTAATCAGTCGACACCTCTCGAAGAGTTGCCCGAAGAGTATGAAGAGCCGGATGCTTCCGATGTAGAAGCGATTCCACAAAATGTGTTGATGCAGTTTATTGAAGAATTACCCGCCGGCTATCGTACAGTGTTCAACCTTTATACATTTGAAGACAAATCGCATAAAGAAATCGCACAGGTATTAGGTATCAATGAAAAATCTTCGGCTTCGCAACTGTTTCGTGCGAAGAGTGTATTAGCAAAAAGAGTAAAAGAATGGATAACGCATAATGGATAGATAGAGATGGAAGAGAAAGAATTGTGGATGAATAAGTTGAAGGAGAAGCTCGCGGATTATTCCGAGCCGGCGCCTGCTTCCGGTTGGGAACAACTGGAGAAAGAACTTATGCCTCCTGTGGAGAAGAAAATATATCCTTATCGAAAATGGATGATGGCTGCTGCAGCTGTTATAATATTAGCTGTCGTTTCGTCAGTAAGTCTGTATTTTCTAGGGACACCCGCTGCGGATGAAATACGTCATATACAAACTCCGGCATTGGCTTCCACGCCCGATGCATTGCCGGGTGTGCAACAACCGGATATGCAGGGAACTGCTGTGGAACCTGTCTTACGACCGGTAACTCGCGAAGATCGTTTGGCGAAAGTCGACAGGAATCATACGGAGCAGAAGACAGGTGTAGATCCATTAGGGATCGGTAATGAAAATGGACCTTCAACAGGAAATGGAGAGGACTCTTTGAGTGAGGAAGATAAGAATGTAAAAGGGAAGGGAGAAACTGAAAATGTAAAAGATGAACCGAAGCAGGCAGAAAATACAAATGTCAGTCAGGGGCAGTCACAAGATACAGAGCGATTGAATAACAGACCGCGTCGCCCCTCCGGTAAAGACAAACTTCATATTCCGACAGAAAAAAGATCTTCTCAAAAGGGAACATGGTCAATGGGACTTTCGGTAGGAAATTCAGGAGGTGCTTCGACAGAAGTAGGTGCCGGATCTCATGCTTATATGTCCCGTGTGAGTATGCTTTCAGTTTCCAACGGTCTGATGGAGACGATTCCTAATGACCAAACATTGGTTTTCGAAGATGGAGTACCTTACCTGCGTCAGGCCAAACAGGTGGTTGACATTAAACATCATCAGCCTATTTCTTTCGGATTGTCCGTTCGTAAAGGTTTGGCTAAAGGATTCTCTCTTGAGACAGGACTGACTTATACGCTGCTTTCTTCGGATGCAAAACTGGCAGGTGAAGAACAACAGATAGAGCAGAAACTACACTATGTCGGTATTCCGTTGCGTGCCAACTGGAACTTCCTGGATAAGAAACTTGTCACTCTTTATGTTTCCGGTGGAGGTATGGTTGAAAAATGTGTTTATGGAAAGCTAGGTTCTGAAAAAGAAACAGTGAAGCCTTTGCAGTTCTCGGTATCCGGTGGTGTAGGTGCGCAGATCAATGCAACGAAACGTTTGGGTATTTACGTGGAACCGGGTGTTGCTTATTATTTCAATGATGGTTCCGATATACAAACTATACGTAAAGAGAATCCGTTTAACTTCAATATACAAGCAGGTGTTCGTCTGACTTATTAGTACGAATTACCTCACTAAATATAGTAACGCCATCCGGTTCGGATACCGTCACTATCCCGATTGGATAGCGTCATTATCCTGACCGGATGGCGTTACTATTTGCTATTTACTATCTTTTTCTTCAGAAAAGTCGGATAATTGAGAAAATATTAATAATATTGTCACCTGTTTATGACCTATGGCTGCATACCTTTGTTGCAAAATTCTAAGATATGGTAGATTCTACAGATGAAAAACATTTATTAATCGACTTAAAAGGCGGTTCCTTTCAGGCATTCGAAAGATTGTATAATATGTATAGTGGCAAACTGTACAATTTCATTATGCGACTCTCTTCCGGCAATCAATATATGGCCGAAGAAGTGGTGCAAGCCACTTTCATTCGTATATGGGAAGTGCATGAAAAAGTAGACCCGGCTTCCTCGTTTATCTCTTTTCTCTGTACGATTGCCAAAAACTTATTGATGAATATGTATCAGCGTCAGACCGTAGAGTATGTTTACAATGAATATCTCATGAAAAGTAGCGTAGACCGTGATTCACAGACAGAAGAGAATATTGATCTGCGCTTTTTGAATGAGTATATCGATTCTCTTGCCGAAGAACTGCCTGCGCAACGGAAGAAAATATTCATTTTGAGCAAAAGGCAGAATTACACAAATAAAGAAATAGCCGAAATCATGGGAATTTCCGAAAGTACGGTTGCTACCCAATTATCTTTGGCTGTGAAATTTATGCGTGAACAGTTGATGAAGCATTATGATAAGGTAATTACCCTTTTGTTAGCCTTTTTTGTTAATGAAATGTAATAGTAATACTTGTTTTTGGATGGGAAGTAGGATGAAAGTGTATACTTGTAAATAAGTGAAAAGATGGATAAGACACATTATAAAGAGCTAATTGAAAAATATTTCGAAGAAACGATCACGGATGTCGAGATAAAAGAACTGTCAGACTGGATAAAGAATGACCGTCAGTTGCACGACTGGTGGGAACAGGAGTTTGAGAGATCGGATTCCTCCATGAACCCAGTGTTGCGTGATAAACTTTTTGCCCGGATCAAAGAAGAGACTTTGGGCAAGGAAGTGCGCCCCCTCCGTATCATCCCTTGGAAATGGGTTGCTGCAATTTTATTACCTGTCTGTGTCGCTTTCTTCACTTACTATCTTTTAGATTCTTCTCCAACGGCAGAAACACCCTTTATTGTGAAAGCAGCCAAAGGAGATAAAGCAACCATTGAGCTACCGGACGGAACAAATGTCGTGCTCAATTCAGCTTCCCAATTGAGTTATCTGAATAATTTCGGAGAAAAAGTTCGTCGCGTGCAACTGAATGGTGAAGCCTATTTTAAAGTAGCCCATGATGAGAAGCACGCCTTCATTGTGCAAATCGGTGATTTGGAAGTGAAGGTACTGGGTACCTCCTTCAATATATCTGCTTATAAAGATGATAAAGAGATAACAGTTGTTTTGCTGGAAGGAAAGGTAGGAGTATATGCACAAGAAAGATCCCATATCATGAAACCCGGAGATAAAATAGAGTATAACAAAACCACCCACCAAATAAAGACTACTCAAGTGCACCCGACTGACTATATTGAGTGGACAAAAGGAAATATGTACTTTGAGAAAGAATCTTTGGAAAATATCATGAAAACCCTTTCACGTATTTATGACGTAGAGATCCGCTTCGATTCCGGTAAACTACCTAAAGAATACTTCACGGGAACTATTCCGGGTGGCGGTATACAGAATGCTTTGAATATTCTGATGCTAACTTCACCTTTCTATTATGAGATGGATGGTTCGGTGATTGTTTTAAAAGAGAAATAACTAGATAAGCATTCTTTCAAATAATAATAAAAGCCATTTCGGAATTTCACTTCTAAGGAATGGCTTTTTTATTCTCTGGATTGATTTGGTTAACAAGAGTTAAAGATTGATAGGCGCTTGGACGGGAGGATATAGCAGTCTGTATACCTATCAAACAACTTAAAAAGTTTGGATATATGAAAAACAGAAAACACCTTGTAAATCTCCCTCAAACCCACGGGGAGAGAAGTAAGAACTGGAGAACACTACGGGCTGTATGTCTGCTATTGTTCCTAAGCATCTCTTTTGCCGCTTATTCTCAAATAACGGTTAATTTGAAAGATTTGTCTTTAAGAGCCTCCTTAAAGAAGATTGAGCAAGTAAGCAATTACAAATTTTTCTACAATGAAAATCTTCCCGAGTTAGATCGGAAAGTATCGCTGAATGTTCAGAATGCGACGATTGCCCAAACTATGGAACAACTTTTAGGCAGAATGGATCTGACATACAAAAAAGAACAAGATAATGTGATTGTATTGATTCGTAAGGCCGAGGAGAAGTCAGTTGCTAAAAAAGTAACAGGCACCGTTGTAGATGAAAAAGGAGAACCTGTTATCGGCGCAAGCATTGTGGTCAAGGGCAAGTCACATGGGACGATAACAGATTTCGATGGAAAATTCACATTGGCCGATGTGCCGGAAAAAGGAATATTGACAATCTCTTATATAGGGTATAAGACAGTCGATCTTTCTACCACTGGTCAGACATTAGTGAAAGTCGTACTTCAGGAAGACAGCAAAATGATTGATGAAGTCGTTGTTGTCGGCTATGGAGTTCAGTCACAAAAATTGGTGACAACTTCCATCAGTAAAGTAAAGATGGAAAATATAGACCAGGGTAATGACTATAACCCGATAAAAATGCTGCAAGGACGTGTAGCAGGTGTGAATATATCCTCCGCTTCCGGCACTCCGGGAGAAGCCCCCAATGTGACCGTTCGTGGTATCGGTTCCGTCAGTGGAGGAAGCTCGCCACTTTATGTCGTTGACGGTATCCCAAGCGAAAAATATCCCAATCTGAATCCGAATGACATTGAAAGTATGGAAGTTTTGAAAGACGCTTCCGCCGCTGCCATCTATGGTTCGCGTGCCAATGCCGGAGTCGTATTGATAACCACCAAATCTGGTCAGCAAGGCAAGACAAAGATAGAAGTGTCTGGTCGCTATGGATTTGCCTATCTTGCCAGCGATATTGAAATGGCCAATTCGACGGAATATATGAATACCATGCAAGCCGCTATCGACAATTACAATGTACAGATGGGAGCTAACCTTCAACTGTATACCCCTTCCCAAATTCAGGAAACCAATTGGGTGAAAGAAATATCAAGAAAAAATTCAAAGACAGGTACCGGCTCCATCAGTATCTCCGGTGGAAACGAAAAGACTACCTTTTTTGCCTCTTTGGGAGCCAATACCCAAGAAGGATATTTGAATAAAAGTAGTTATGACCAATATAATATGCGTGCAAAGTTCACCCATAAGATCAATAACATCTTCAAACTGAATATGAACTTAGCTGGTTCTGTCAGTCGTTCAGACCTGTTGGAAGAAACGAGCACCAGTCTGAAAGTGCTGCGTACAGCACGTGAAGAACAACCCTGGTATTCACCCTATAAAGAAGATGGAACATCCTATAAAGTGAATGGAACGGATATTCTGCGTCACAATCCCGTAATGCTGATAAATGAAGAAGACTGGGTAGCTAAGAAATATCAACTATCCGGCGTATTCAGCATAGACGTCACCCCCTTCAAAGGATTCAAATACACACCGACAGTAAGCGTATATGGCATTTTGGATAACACCTCTAAAAAACTGTCGGACAAACATGATGCCCGCAAAAACAGTAGCGGTTGGGGAGCATTGGCGGAACAAAAAGACCAGAGTTTCCGCTATGTGATAGACAACATATTCTCTTACAACAATGAATGGAACAAACTGATCTATTCCGTCATGCTGGGACACTCGTTTGAAAAATACACTTATGAGCAATTCGGTGCAAAGAGTGACAACTACGCAAACGGCGCATTTCCTTCCTCAAACTTTGATTTAATCAATGCAGGGCCCAATATTTATGCCGGAAACATTAGCTATACCTCTTACGCTTTAGAATCCTATTTCGGACGAATCGCCTTGAACTGGGATAACAAATATATACTGAACGCCTCTTTGCGTAGTGACGGTTCCTCCCGTTTTGCGAAGAACAAGAGATACGGTTATTTCCCTTCTGCTTCTTTTGCATGGCGGGCATCTAATGAAGGATTCTTTCCGAAAAATCAATATGTCAATGACGCCAAGTTAAGATTGAGCTGGGGTATGACAGGAAGTATGGCAGGTGTGAGTAATTATGCTCCGCTATCACTTATCAGTGCGGGTGGCGCTTCCTACAATGGTTCCGCCGGATTCCAGATTTCGCAAGACGCCCGTGCCTTGACTTGGGAGAAAGCCAGCCAGTTCAATATTGGATTTGATATAGAAATGTTCCAATCCCGCCTGACTCTGAACGTAGATATGTTCTATCAGAAAACCACCGACCTGCTGTTCAAGAAACCGGTCAATGCAACCACCGGATATACTACTTTGCAATCCAATATCGGCTCATTGGAGAATAAAGGACTCGAGTTGGCTTTGAATGGCAAAATCCTTACCGGAAAGTTCAAATGGGATTTGGGAGGAAACATCTCTTTCGTAAAGAACAAGTTACTTTCCCTGATCGAAGGAAATGATATGTATATAGTACCCAGTAGCGGAAGTAACCTTCTGGGCGGTTCGATGCATGCTCTAATCAACGGCCAGCCCATCAGTACTTTTTATATGCTGAAGATGGAAGGTATCTACCAGCGTGACGACGAAGTGCCTGCAAAACTTTACGCTAAAGGCGTACGTGCCGGTGACGTGAAATATTTCGATTATAACGAAGACGGCGACATTTCCGATGCCGACCGGATGAACGTAGGAAAAGCCATCCCTGACTTTTACGGAGGTATCACTTCCAACTTCTCCTACAAAGGTTTTGACCTGTCTCTGTTCGGACAATTCTCCGTAGGCGGCAAAGTGATGTCGGCATGGCGAGGAGTGAATGGGGCCGAAGGTACCGACCATTTGGGGCTCGCACTGTCTAATGTAAAAGTAGGCGACCGGGGCGAATCTGTGGAACAATACTTTAATGTAAGCAAAGAAGTGGCCAACGGATACTGGCGCGGAGAAGGAACAAGCAACACGATTCCTCGTCCTGTACGAATCGGAGTACATACCGGATATGATTATGACTACAACGTACAGACCTCAACACGTTATCTGGAAGATGCTTCCTACTTTAAACTGAAAACAGTGACTTTGGGCTACACCTTGCCGGAATCGGTTGTTAAGAAACTCCGCGTGAACTCATTAAGAGTCTACGTTTCGGCAGATAATCTGCTGACTCTCACCAAGTATTCCGGTTATGATCCCGAAACATCATTCTCCGGCAGTCCGGGCGATTCAAATTATGGCGTTGACTTCGGTCTGCAACCTGTATTGAGAACATTTATTTTTGGTCTGAATCTAAACTTTTAAAAACATAGATGTATGAAACGATACTATACTATAATCAACTATTTGCTGTGTAGCATTTGCCTTTTCTGGATGACAGCTTGTTCAGGTATACTGGACGATATGCGGCCTAAAGATCAGATCCCTCAAGATATGTTGAGTGAATCCGATTTGGAAAAGTTATTGAATGGAGTGTACGCCGAAATGGAAGAACTGATATTCAAGTTCTATATGGACGGTGACGTAAAGGGCGAGAATTTCAAGGCAGGCCCCGGTTTTTCCCTGAATGATCCGATGTTGATGGCTCCCAGCTCCAAAGAAGTTTTGAGCCAGTGGCAAAAATGCTTTACAACTCTGAAGCAAGTTAACTTTCTGGTCGAGACATACGAAGCATCCTCTAATAAGGGCAATCAGATAGTGAAGCAGACAGGCGGTACAGGATATTATTTCAGGGCCTTGATCTATTATCATTTAGCCACTCGCTGGGGAGGAGCTCCTATCTTGCGTAAACGTACCTATGACGTTGTACCCATCTCTCCCGAAGCTGAAGTATGGAGCTTTATAAAAGAAGACTTGGAGAAAGCGGAAGGATTATTACCTGAATTTGCAGACCGTTTTTACGTATCTCTTAGCGCTTGCGACGCACTGAATGCCAAAGTATGTCTGTCTTTGAAAGACTATACAAAAGCAGCCGCTTATGCCGACAAGGTGATTACCAAATCCAATTTTGCATTGAGTGCTACATCGACCGAGTATGCCAATGCCTTTGTCTCCAACAGTAGTAGTAAAGAACTGGTCTTTGCGCTAGCCAACAAGCGCAGCACAAGTCTGCTGCTATTCTACCAAACGGTGAATGATATCGACCCCACTTGGGATTATTCTCCCTCTACTGACTGTTACGGGCATCTCTACGATGATACAACCGTCAAGAAACAAGATATACGTGCAAAAGCCGTGTTTGGTGCGGATAATAGTCGCATTATCAAATTCCCGAATGGAAGTACCGGGCAGTTTGTCACCAATGAACAACCGTCACAAACCCCGATTGTAGTTACCCGCGTGGCAGAGATGTATCTGATTAAAGCAGAAGCACTGGGAGCTACCAACGGACTGTCTACACTGAAAGAGTTTATGAACAAACGTTACGCCACCGTTTCACTGCCCTCAAGCATGACTGATACTGAATTTCAGAACCAAATACTTGATGAGCGCCATCGTGAACTGTACGCGGAAGGTCAACGGTGGTATGATTTGAAACGAACCAACCGACTCGACTTGTTTACTTCCTTGAACGGCAGAAACTACTTGATGTACTATCCGGTCCCCCAGTCGGAACGCGACTTGGCGGGAGAAGAAAACTATCCTCAAAATCCAGGTTATTAATTATCTTAGAAAGAACAGAGTATGAAGAATATAAAGATATTTGCAACATTTTTCATCTGCCTGCTGGTACTTTCGGCATGTTCGGATGATTGGAAAGAAAATGCGCTGACAGCAAAATTTGCTTTTGACAAGACGACCTATTATGTAGGCGAAGAAGTCAGTATCACGAATCAAACGATGGGCGGAGAAGGCAACTATACCTGCCAATGGGATTTAGGGGGCGGAAAAACTTCGACCGAGATTGCCCCTAAAGTAATTTATGAAACGAATGGTGCCTATACAGTGACTTTGCATGTAAAAGATGGCAAAGGAAATTACGCAATGGCTCATAAATTGCTGACGATTGAAGCAGAACCTCTGCCCGAAGTCGGGAATGTGAAACTGAAGTGGGTAGGTGCCCATGTACTGGGAGAAATACGTTCTACGGCTCCGGCAGTCAGTGATGATAACAATGTGTATATGACTTCCAATGACCATTATTTACGTAAATTCTCTGCCGCGACGGGCGAACAGCTTTGGGAATTCGATTTGTGGACTTCCGCCGACGGCGATTCTCCGTCCGGCAATACGCATACAACTCCGAGCATCGATACAGATGGTACTGTTTACGTAGGGACTGGCGATACCAGTGGTAAGGTAGGCCGTGTATATGCCATTAATCCCGATGGAACGAAAAAATGGGTAGTTGCCGGAGATGCCGAAAAAGGATTTTGGAATAAAGGACAGGCTTCCACACCCCGTATCAATTACCTGACTTGTGCGATTGGAGAAAACCACATCTATATGGGGAATGGCGGCTCTACCGGTTCGGTACTTGCCGTTGATAAGAACACCGGATATAGAGTTGGCTATGTGGCAAATGCGGACAATTCGGGAGGTCCTTCGGGTGGAGTATCTGCCGGAATTGCATTGGCAAACAACACATTGATTTGGTCAGGCGGAAAGAATGGATTATTCGGTGCTTCGGCATCTGCCTTGAATACAGGCGGTAATGTGATGTGGGCATGGCAGGTATATAGTTCGGGGAATGACAAACCTTCGGAAAACATGAATAGTTCCGTTGCAGTGGATGGAGCCGGGACAATTTATGGGATTGCCACATTCCCGGGAATAGGAAGTAGTGCTTTTGCTATGGGAAGCGACGGAGTCGAAAAATGGCGTACCTCGTTGGGAAATGTAGGAACACTGGATCAGGGTGGCGTTGTGATAGGTTTGGACGGAAGCATCATTGTAACGGTAAAACGTGCTCCGGGCGAAGCTACGGGAGGAATTGTTTCTTTATCTCCTAATGGAGTTATCCAATGGCATTACGGTGTACCGGAAGATGTCAGCGGATGCGCGGCAATCGATCAAGTCGGAAATATCCATTTTGGAACCCAATCCGGCAATTATTATATCATTAAACCCGAAGCATCGGAAGAACAGCTCATTCTGAAAAAAGATCTGGCTGCATTGATTAATGAAAGTGATTCCCCTTTGAAAGACAACTGGGAAGCAGGTATTGGAAAGATATGGAGTTCACCGACAATCGGTCCGGACGGCACTATCTATATCGGTATCACGAATACCGTAGATCCGTCAAAGAGTGTTTTGGTAGCTTTGGAAGATGAAGGTATTACCGGATGTGCAGCTTCCGCATGGCCGATGAAAGGGAAAGACAGCCGTCATTCCAGTGCACAGTTGGGCGGTTCGGGTGAAAATCCGGGTGGTGATCCGGGAGGACAACTACCCATCACAGGAGATCTGAAGTCCGATTTAAAGAAATTATTTGAAGACAGCTCGTATAAAGTCTGGCTTTGTGCTCATCGGGCGAATACGCAGAAGGGCATAGCCAACGGCATACCGGAGAATTCGTTGCCTTCTATAGAATATGCCATCAACGCCGGAGTAGAGATGATCGAACTGGATGCACGCCCCACCTCTGACGGGATATTGGTGCTGATGCATGATAATACCATCGACAGAACCACCAACGGAAGTGGTGCAGTAGGAAATTATACCTATCAGCAACTACAACAGTTCTATCTTAAAGATGCGGCAGGCAATCTGACAGGTGAACGGATTCCGACTTTAGAGGATGCATTGAAAAAGGGGAAAGGAAAAGTATATTTCAATTTGGATATTGTCAACAAAAACGTTGCCGTAGCTACAATGGTGTCATTACTTAAAAAGCTGGATGTGGAAAGCGAAGTGCTGCTGTATGTTTCCAATAATCGCAATTATGCGTATGATTTAAAAGCGGCAAACAGCAGCCTGTTGCTTCATCCGATGGCAAAAGCGGCCGATGATATTACTTACTTTGCTTCTTCTTATACGGACAATATACAGATGATGCAACTATCTACATCAGATGCTCTTTCGGGCGCAATGATCGAAGACATTAAATCTAAAGGTTGGCTTATTTTCTCCAATATTGTAGGGGCGAATGATACGAATATGCTGTCAGAGAACTATTCGGGTCTTGTAGGTATGATAAACAAACGCATTAATATCGTACAAACCGATTATGCCGAATTGGCAGCCAAGTATTTAAAATCCAAAGATTATAGATAACAAGAATGAATATGAAGAAATATATAATCATAGCAATTGTTCTGCTGTTTCCTCTCTGTCTGTTTGCAGATGAACCGGTAAAGGCAATTTACGCAAAGATAACGGATCCTGATAATAAAGAAATCACTGTCGTAGCCCATCGGGCGGACTGGCGTTTTGCACCTGAAAATTCACTGGCAGCGATTGAAAGCTCCATCCGGTTAGGAGCCGACGTGGTGGAACTGGACATTCAGAAAACCAAAGACGGACAGTTGATCCTTATGCATGATAAGACGTTGGACAGAACGACAACCGGAAAGGGTAAGATTGCCGAATGGACATTGGACTCCATCCGGACTCTCCGCCTGAAGAATGGCGCCGCATTGAAAACCAAACACTGTGTGCCTACATTGGAAGAGGCATTATTGACGGCAAAAGGGCGTGTGATGGTAAATTTGGATAAAGCATATCCGATATTCGACGAGATTTTTCCCATCTTGGAGAAAACCGGGACCGTCGGGCAGATCATTATGAAAGGCTCCAAACCCGTTGCGGAAGTAAAGAAGGATTTGGGTAAATATTTAGACCGGATTATATATATGCCTATCGTGCATTTGGACAAGCCGGGAGCTATGCAGCAAATAGATGATTTTATGAAAGAACTTCATCCTGTAGCTTTTGAACTACTGTTTGAATCGGATACTTGTCAACTCCCCAAACAGGTGCGAGCTAAACTCGAAGGAAAAAGTAAAATTTGGTATAATACCCTTTGGGATACAATGGCAGGCGGGCATGATGATGATAAATCGTTGGAAAACCCGGATGAAGGCTACGGATATTTGATAGACACACTTGGTGCAACTATCATTCAAACCGATCGTACCGCCTATTTATTGGAATATTTGCAAGCGCGTAAGAAACGGAATGAGCATAAGGCAGATACATTTCATTAATATGTAAATTCTGTTTATGGCATTTAAAATATTGGATTTTTATAGAATCTCTCCTCCGGCAGCCGGAGGAGAGACTGATTCCGAACGTTCTTCACGCTTCAAGCGTATCCGTTGGGCTACGTTCTTGTCGGCTACTACCGGATATGGTATTTATTATGTTTGCCGTCTTAGTATGAACGTAGTGCGCAAGCCGATTGTAGATGAGGGAGTATTCTCCGAAACTCAATTGGGGATCATAGGCTCCTGCCTGTTCTTCGTGTATGCAGTGGGCAAGTTGACGAATGGATTTCTTGCCGACCGCAGCAATGTGCGGCGTTTTATGTCTACCGGATTATTGTGTTCCGCTTTGATAAACCTATGTTTGGGTTTCACCAATTCGTTTTATGCATTTGCCATGCTTTGGGGACTGAATGGTTGGTTTCAATCAATGGGGGCAGCGTCTGGAGTGGTTTCGCTGACCCGGTGGTATAGCAGTAAGGAACGGGGTACTTTCTATGGTTTTTGGTCTGCCAGTCATAATTTGGGAGAAGCATTGACGTTTATTTCTATAGCCTTGCTGGTCAGCTGGATGGGGTGGAGATATGGAATGATTGGAGCTGGAGTAATTGGTATCTTGGGATTCCTGATGATGCTTGTCTTTATGCGTGATACGCCACAAAGCCAGGGATTCTTGTTGGACAAAAGTTCTTTCTCCACAGATTCCAATTCTTCATCTGGCAAACAGACGGAAGATTTCAATAAAGCTCAAAAAGCAGTCCTGAAGAATCCCGCTATTTGGCTTTTGGCTTTATCCAGTGCATTTATGTATATCAGTCGCTATGCCGTGAACAGTTGGGGCGTTTTCTATCTGGAAGCTCAAAAGGGCTACTCTACATTGGATGCAAGTTTTATCATATCTATCAGTTCCATCTGTGGAATTGTCGGTACAGTATTTTCCGGCATCATTTCCGACAGGTTCTTTTCCGGTCGTCGTAATATTCCTGCTTTAGTATTCGGATTGATGAATGTTTCCGCTCTTTGCCTGTTCCTGCTTGTTCCGGGCGTACACTTCTGGATAGATGTACTTGCCATGGTACTTTTCGGGTTGGGTATCGGAGTGCTCATCTGTTTTCTGGGTGGACTGATGGCTGTCGATATTGCTCCCCGCAATGCCTCTGGCGCAGCATTGGGAGTGGTGGGTATTGCCAGTTATATTGGAGCCGGTTTACAAGATGTGATGAGTGGTATTCTGATAGAGGGTCAGAAGACGGTTCAGAACGGAGTTGATGTTTATGATTTCACGTACATCAATTGGTTCTGGATTGGTGCGGCTCTGCTGTCAGTACTCTTTGCATTGTTGGTTTGGAATGCAAAATCAAGAGAGACGGATTAGCTTCAGGTATATTAGGTTAGATTGAAAATACTTGTTTTGAAATAAAGTGGCAGGTATTTGTTTTCGAGGTATTAGTTGCCATTCCGGAAAGTACGTGATTTGCATACTTCCGGAATGGTATTTTTTATGTATAAAAAGAATCGAATTTGCCCCCTTTTTCAATGTAGATACCCTTTTTGTATATGTCACATTTATTTATAACTTATTTTCCCCTTTTGTCCCCTTTTATTTTTTGAAAAAAAATACAAAAAACGAGCGAACTTTTTTTTAACCGAATGGTTATTATAATAAAGTAACTAATATATGTGTCATGAAAAACGATCATCAACGGATACTATAGGAACCTTTGTAAGAATGTTACTGATAGTGATTCTATTTCTTTCATGCATTCATGATGATACTGATGATTGTATTCGTGAAAAAGAGATGATAACTGTGGAAATTCTTCCGGATTGGGAAGGGCAAAAGGGATTGCCGGATGGTATAAGAGTTTCTTTTTATTCACTTAAAACTAATAAGTATGTACAGGACAATTACTTAACCAATGGTGGGAATTCTGAAATCCGTGAAGATGATTATCAGTTAATTCTGTATAACAATGATTCTGAAAAAATAGTATTTCGAAATATAGGCAAATATGAGACGCATGAAGCCGCTACGAATCAGGTATACCGTCCATCTTTTCAGAATCCGGTGCAAGGGGAACAAACTTATGCACAACCTGATAACCTATGGTGGGATCATATCGATTCATTTGAAATATCATCCGAATCAACCATCATCCGTTTTAAACCTAAACAAATGGTCTGTTCGTATACGGGTCGCATCGAAGTTGAGGGACTTCAATATGCACACGAGGTGCGAGGCGCAGTAACAGGCATGATTGGTAGGCTGCAACTTGCTTCAGGAAAGGGTAGCGAAGCATCCACTATTTTTTTCGACGCAACTTCTAAATCGAATACCGTTTCATTCAGTTTTCATAGTTTCGGCACTTTTTGTGGAGAGTCTGTATCCACAAAGCACTACTTAGCTTTAGAATTCTTGCTGAAAAATGGCATTGTACAAAGAAATGTTGATATAACTAACCTAATTAAAAAACTTCCCCACGGGGGTGACTTTGCAATTGACGCTGAAATATCACTTCCTCCCGATACCACAAGTACAAACGGAGGGTTTGATTCAAATGTAAACGATTGGAAAGAAATAATCTATCCTATACCTATTTAGTTGTTTTTTTAAAGAAAAAATCTTAATACGAAAAAGTATGAAAAAGAGTTTGTTGTTTTTAGCAAGTGCAATCGTTATGCTAAGTCTAATGATTTCATGTTCCCAGGATGATTCTGATATGCCTAATGACAATATCAATAGTAGTAGAACAATCGGTTTTAAAACATTCCTTGACAAGAATGTAACCAGAGGTATCTCGACGGCGGCTGGAGCCTTAAAGCAGGATTTTTGGACCTATGCATATTATGATAGTGTTGGCGACCGTTCAACAGAAATTTTGAAACCTAATTTTATGTATGCCCAGCACGTGGTATATAATGATTCTACATTTACATATTCTCCAACGAAATATTGGCCTAATACGGGAGACGTAAACTTCTATGCCTGGACACCGAATACGGCTGCTAATCTGACTTTTTCTAACCCGACATCTGCCACATCAGTTGGTTTTCCGATATTCAATTATACAGTGAATAGCACGATAGCCAACCAGGAAGATCTTCTGATAGCCGTGGCTGAAGACCAGGACGGAACAAGCGGAACAGTCAATCTGCCATTCGACCATGCACTGACTAAAGTTGGGTTCTGTGCCCGTACCTTAGGTGACTATTCCGCATCGGGGGTGACTGTGAGAATTATGAGCATCACATTGAGCTCTATCGTCAACAAAGGAGAATTTAGTTATGAAAAGTATGCAGAGGAGAATGCTAATACCACTTGGTGGACTGTAGATTCTTCTTCCAAAGTGAATTATGCTCCTGACATTCGTGCCGGGTCTACAGGTCGCAGAGTGGGCTACTACGGGGTGAATACATATCTGGAACTTCCTGATGATAACCAGTTCCTATTGGTGATGCCACAGAGCTTTACAGGTACAGATGCTACCATAACAATAGTCTATAAAGTTCTCTATTCAGATGGTACACCGACCCAGACATTTACAAAAACGGTACAAATGGCCGAAACTGTGAATTGGGCACCGGGCACTTATGTAAACTATGCAATCACCATCTCTCTGAATGTTGTAACCTTCACAGGAGTAGTTAGCGACTGGAATATTATTAATCCTGCCATCAATATAATACCTACTGATGACGATGAATAAATAATTGCCAGCTAAATACTACTATTCTAAATGAATAGCATAAAAAATGATGAGAGGCTGAATTCGATTTGTGTATTGAATTCAGCCTCTTACATATATTATGAGAAAATATAAGTATGGAATTCCAATTCCACATCGGCCTTCATTATTTCCCAGCGTTCTTTCTGATGATTTGATGTCTCTCTCTTTGAATTTTCCATATCAAAGATAATTTCTATATAATAATTGTATTTGCGTAAACAACTTCCCTGTTTCTTTTTTCTCTTTGTACGCAACGAGTTGAATCTTTGCAGACGAGAACAAAATAATAAATCCTAAAAACAGTTGGAATGATGAAAACAGAAAGTTTTACGAATTACATGAGTCGGGTGATTGAAAACCTGAAAAAGGAAGAGCGTTATGGGACGGCTTACATTTACAGCTATGCCCTCAAGGCGCTCCGTATTTATAAAGGGAAGAATGATTTACCTTTCAGTGTCTTCAACAAGATGGAAATGAAGCATTTTGAGCAATACCTGCTCAATAACAAACGAAGTTGGAACACCATTTCCACTTATTTCCGCGCTTTGCGTGCCGTTTATAATCGGGCAGTGGACGAAGAAATCATAAAAGGAGAACTTCGATTGTTTCATCATGTATTTACAGGCGTGACTTCGGAAAAGAAACTGGCGCTGGAAGTCAGTGAAATGCGTGAACTGATAGCGAAAAATTGCAGCCGGACAATGCTTTGTGAAACAGGGCTATCCCCAAGTCTGCAACGTGCGCGTGATTTGTTGACATTGATGCTGCTACTACAAGGCATTGGGTTTTCCGACCTCATCCATTTGCGAAACGTGAACCTGAAGAAGAGCGGTGGAAAACAATATTTCCTACACTTCCGCCGACAGAAGACAGGTACGGAACTAAGTATTCAGGTTCCACCGGAAGCGATGGCAATCATCGAGCGCTATCGCAGCAAAGATTCCTTCTCCCTTTATCTGCTCGATTTGCTTGACGGACGAAGCAGGGGAGAGGAAGCGTATGGCGAATATCGCCGACAGCTGCGAATATTCAATTATAACCTTTCCCGCCTGGCCATGCTTTGTGGTGTGGACTCTCCTGTCAGCTCCTATACCGCCCGCCACACCTGGGCGACGCTGGCAAAATATTGTGAAGTCCCCGAAGAAGTCATTTCCGAGGGATTGGGACATTCCTCCCTCGAAGTGACACGCACCTATCTGAAGCGTTTTGAAAACGAGAAACTTAGTAAGGCTAATTTGATAATAATGGATTACGTATTTAAAGGAAATCAGAGGCTTTGGAATAGCTGATAGAAACACCGGAAACGGCAAAATAAAGACGTTACTTGCTAAGTAACGGAAAGGCATGATGGTTCGGCAAATATATGAAATATATGGATGAATGATTCCTTTTTTTATTGATTTTTTACTCACAAACAAAAAAGACTATAAAAACACAACTCAAAAAAGCTCTTATCACATATTAAATATAGGTTGAGCTACGAAAAATACAAAATTCTTCTCTATCCGCTTCCCTTCACTTTGGTGCAGACTACTCTTCTTGTGTATATTCTTTTACGAGAATTACAGTAAATGAGATGATTACATTGCGCAGCGCCCTGTTCTGACTGTAGAATCTGTTTCCGTTACTTAGCAAGTAATTCAAGGCAGGTATGGGTAATCATTTATTTAATAACAAAACAAAGTAAAGTATGAGAAGAAACAGTCTCTGTTTGATGCTACTATTCGTAGTAATGGCTATTGGGTGTGATGACGGCGAGCTTGTGCAGCTGCAAAGAGATGTAAAAGATCTCCAGTCGAGAGTCACAACACTGGAAACGTGGTGTAACACGGCAAACACACAAATTTGTGCATTGCAAGGACTTGTCACTGCATTAGAGCAAAAAGACTTTGTGACAGGCGTTACCCCGATTGTGGAAAATTCAAAAGAAGTGGGCTACACTATTTCTTTCAGTAAAAGCGGTCCTATCACCATTCGGCACGGAGAAAAAGGAGTGGATGGAGAAAAAGGTACGGATGGCATTACTCCCGTCATCGGTGTGAAGCAGGATACGGACGGAAACTATTATTGGACGGTGAAAACAGGCGATGCCGCACCGGATTGGATGCTTGATGCCTCGGGAAATAAAATCTCCACTACCGGTGCTGACGGTCATTCCCCCGTCATCAGCATTGCCGAATTCGAAGAATGCTTCTATTGGAAGATAGATGGTGAATGGCTGCTTAATAATGGCAAGAAAGTACCTGTGACAGGCGAACAGGGAGATGCTATTTTCGCAGAAAATGGGATCGACTATACCACTGACTCTGCAAACGTCATCTTTACGCTTGCCGATGGAACAACGAAAATAACGCTTCCCAAATCAAGTTTTGTGACGGTTGGCTTTGACAGCTATGAGATTTTCTATGCTTCGGCAACCAACAATGAAATCACTCTGACGCTACCGTCTACTCTCAAAGAAGAAGATTATACCACCCTGGCAGCTACCGTTACCAACGAAAGTGGGACAGGCATGGACGTTCAAACCCGCTCTGCCGCCACGCAGGAAGTATGGGGTGTGCAGATCACTAAACCGAGCTTCGCAGGAGGTGCTGTTATGGCGGGAAGTGCCAAAGTGACGCTCACCGCACCTGCCGACATCAAACTCTCGGCGACAGCCCTGCTGAAAGTAACCATTACCGATAAAAACGGCAAAGAATTTACCGTTGCCCGCCCAGTGAAATATTTTGATGGGGTGATCGCTGAAAGTACGGCAGGCAATTTGAGTACTGTTGTTACGGATGGCTCTGTACGCAAACTCGCCATTAAAGGTAGCATGAGTGCGGACGATTTTACATATATCAAACAATCGCTGAACGCATTGGAGGTATTGGATTTGTCGATGACCGATCTGACCGTTATGCCCAACCGTGGACTGGCTTTTTATGACCCTCAACCGGTGAATACCACTCTCAAACGAGTGGTTCTTCCGGCCACCGTTACCGCGATTGAAGAAGCCGCCTTTGCCAATTGTCGCGCACTGGAAACGATTGATACGGAGAACGCCCGAAGCATAGGAAAATGGGTCTTTGAAAACTGTGTAAATCTGCGCAATCTCCGTATAGGCGAAAAAATGGAAACCATCTACGATGCAGCATTTATGAATTGTACCGCTTTGGGAACTATCAATATCCCGGGAAGCGTGCAGACTTTGGGACGCTGGTTGTTCGAGGGTTGTGAAAATCTGGAAACGATCACTCTCAACGAAGGAGTACGGAATCTTTCACCGAGCACATTCTACGGTTGCGGCATCAGGTCAATCTCCATCCCCTCCACCGTGACCGAAATTCCCGACTGGACATTCCAGGAATGTCACAATCTGGAGCATATCACCCTGCATGATAGAATTACGTCGATAGGAGAATCCGCGTTTCTCCGCTGTTACTCTTTGAAAGATTTCCGCATCCCGAAAGGAGTCACCGTAATTCGTAACAATACTTTTGATTCTTGCCAGAGCTTGCAACGTGTGACATTTCATAACGGTATAACCGAGATTCAAGAACGGGCATTTGGCTATTGCATTAATTTGGCAGGAGATCCGGTGGGAGGATATCTTACGCTTCCCTCCTCATTGACGACTTTGGATAACGGAGCATTCCAAAGCTGCAATAGCCTGTTGGCTGTTGATATGTCGGAAACAGCCGTTACAGCTATACCGGAGTATCTTTTTGCTCATTGTGAAAAGCTTTCTGCCATCACTTTGCCCAATAATTTACAGTCAATAGGAGAATGGGCGTTCACTTTGTGTCCAATGGCATCAATTGCATTGCCCGCCAGCGTGACTTCCGTAGGCAACTATGCTTTCTGGCAGTGTGCACAGTTGAAATATGTTTATTCCAATGCTCCGACAGCCCCTACTATTGGTGCGCAAACATTTGATCCTGAATGCAAAACGGGCCGTACAGCGTATATTCCATCAACAGCCAATTATGCCTCATGGAGTAGCTATTTTGACTCAATAAGAAATTTGTAAATAATTAAGTTTAACTTTTTGCATCAATTAGTTAAACAAATATCTATCTTTGTCATTCCGGAAATACCGCAGCTTTCTGCCTTTTCCGGAATGGCTTTTTTATAACTAAAAGGATTGTTTTATGGAAAATTCATTTAATGATGAATTGTATTGTTCGTTGAAAGACGAACTTCGTGAAGTGAACGCACAAATTGATGTGCATAGTGAACAATTGATGAACTTGCTTGACCAAAAAAAAGAATTATCGGTCAACTGATTCGGGAAGTAAAGTCGCAGACGCCTGCTGCCATAGAATACCGGGGAAATCCGAAAAGGTATGTCGCCGTTATTCTGAATGCCATTGACCGGGGGCGCCTGACTTATGACGGAGCTTCTAATAGTGAACAAACCATTCGCGCTTTGTCAACAGTGATAGATGTGATAAGTCCGAAAACGGGCAAACCGCTTAGTGTGGAAACACTGGTCTCTTACGAGAAAAAAGAACATAGTGGAGATTTCAAAGATTATTGTGAAGGAGATTTCGACAAACTTACATAGAGTAGTGAGTTGATTTAAAAATGTGGCGGGAAATTTGAAAAAGACAGTTGTGTTTTTCAGATTTCCCGCCGTCTTTTTTAGAAAACAAATAAAAAAGTGGGAGGAGTGGGAGAGGATTTATAACATTCGTGTATTTTTTTATTAGAATTAAAAGAGAAAAAGAAGAAATCTAAAAAATGAAAAGTTGAAATTTCTCTCCCACTCCCCCCACTTTTTATTCATATAGCCTGTTAGATTTCACCTGTTCTATATCGATGATATGTACACTATACCTTCTTCCGTTGCTTCCCTTTGTTGAGTCAAAGTTATGTTTAGCCATCACTTTTCCCAACTGGATTTTTGCACCTGTCGAATATTGATAACCGGTGCGCTCCCGAATAAGTTCCGCTATTTCGGTTACCGTCAAATGAAATACTTTATCAAAACGTTCCGGTTTGCGAATGTGTGTGAGCACCAGTTCTTCTTCCGGTGAATGGAAAACGAAATCCTCATTATTTTCTTCAATCCGTTGATTTTCCGACTGCGTGAACCAATATTGATAACCCGGTTTATGGAGCAGATACTTTATTTGCGCATACAACTGTGTATAATTGATTTCTATAAACTTGATAGAATCGGCATGAAAACAAAGGAAACGACGGGTGCCCGTTGTATCGTGCAGTATCTCCTGATAGTTGCACGTTCCCGCAAAAGAAGCAGTGTGAGGGAAATTCTGCGAACGGCGTGCATACGGCAAACGGATACTAATCACTTTGCGGGTGACCAAATCCTTGAAAGTGTTCAGATCACGCCCGCTCATTCCTTCGAACTCATCGAGGTTGATAAGCATTGCCTGCGCTATTTTGGCCAAATCATCTTTATTATTCGGATTGATAAGACCGGTGGAAAGATAGGCGCGCAGTTCGGGTGGCAGCAGGTTGTTGATGAATGTTGTTTTTCCGATATTCTGTATCTCGCTGCATAGTAAGAGTACCGTGTGGTTTACGATCTCATCTTGAGTGGCGGCAGCACACATTCCTACCAGATAACGCTCCAGGCACTCTGCCCAAAAGCTCTGATGATTGGTGCGGACACTGTCCGCCAAAATACGGATATAATCGATCCCGTCCCATTCAGGCAGCAAATCAAAATACTCACGGATGGGGTGATAACTTACACTGAAATCAGAGTATATTAAATTCTGAATCATTTTCACGTTGCAGGCATATCCTAACTCGTTTATCTCCATCCAGATACTGTTCTCCATTTTGTCATCCAGAATGCGGAAAGGCTCCGGCTGCTCTGTGTCGGCAACCCTTCGGCGGTATTCCATGATGTGGAGCAGCTCATTATAACGCGTTTCGTAGCATTCGCTGATATGCTGTTCTATCTGCAATATCCGTTTCTGTGTATTATTCAGCTTGCGCGTGTTGAACTCTTCCGTGTGCGTGTAAGCGCTGGCAATCAACGAATCCGTTTCGTCTGCGGGGAGGTCGGTAAACTGGCTTTTGATAAACGCTGCCGCTTCTTCTTCGGGGATGCCGTGCCGGTTGTATGTACACGCAAGATGATGCAGATAATTGTTCCGGTTTCCGATGATATACTTTTCAGACTTATTATGATAATAATTCAACGTCACCATTAATGCAGCGTGCGAAGAATGATAGTTGAGTGCTGTTTCTTCACTCATCGGGTGGCTGCCTTGTGCAATTTCCTGTTTTTTCTTTTCGGATACCTTCTTTTTCTTTTGCGATTTATAAAATATAGGTGGCTGATCTACGATAAAAGCACTTGCATCGGGATTGAAGTAAATATTCGGATCGTGTGAAAACAAACAGGTACGCCCTACATCCTGACCGGACGTGTCGATTTCTACCTCACAGAGCCGGGCATAGAAAGAAGCAATTTTGTTGTAAGCGGCAGTATGGAAATCTTCTATTTCCTGAATCGTTTCAGGTAATGTTCCGTCTGGGCGGCATACACGTACTACGATTTTCAGTCCCATTCCTTTTGGGCTGATAAAGGCGATGCGGGTGTGCTCACATCCTCTTGCCAAAGACAGGATGCGTATCAACTCTTCTTGATTCTGGTGGTCGATGTCTATCACGATGTATCCTTGGTATCTGATGAGTGTGGCGTTCGAACGTCCGCCCCGGTAGCTGGCCGAGAAGGTGACAGACGGCAGCTCTTTCTTTTTCTCATTGGCTACTTTCTCTCCCTGTTCCTGAAAACTGCGGCGTATATCCTCAATCATAAACTGATATTTTGAACTGCCGATAGTGGATACAATCTCTTCCTCGGTCATTTCTGCTATGATGCGGTAGAAGTCGCGGAAAATGGTGAAATGTTTCATGTCTTTATTTCGTTGTTTTTTCGGTTGCAAAGAAACTTCTTTACGGTGGTTTGTAATGAAACTTTTGAAAAAATAGTGATAAGTTATTAGGGCTCTCCCAAATAATGCACAATGGTCTGTACCTGTTTCGGAGAGAGCAGTCGGTTGCGTGCGCGATAGCCTTCTTCTTCGAGTTCGTGCAGGAGAGGGAGATTATAAACAATCCATCGGCGTAGAATTTGTAAAGCTACTTTTTGGCAGACGGTGGGATTGTAGAGATGAGCCAGTTCCGCTTTCGTATAGGTGCGGATAAGGAATGGGTTTTCTTTGTAATTCATGACTGTTTATTCTTGTTTTATCCTATAAAGTTACTGAAAATAAATGGTTTATCGAAAGGAAAACCTCACTTTTATTCATTGGAAATCAGGAAACTTCGTTGGGGAATATCAACAATGAAAGAGGTCGTATATTTGTGTCGTTAACAAGAAAGGAATGCATTCCGAATGTACAAAAACTTTAAAATGATTAGATTATGGCAATGACAGTTTCTTATTCCGTAGTGCCGCGTAAGAATCCCGCAAAGAAGGATGAACCGGCAAAGTATTATGCACAGGCGCAGGCGTCGGGCGAGTTGGATTTCGAAGAGTTGTGTGAGGCGATTACCAGTCGTTCCACTTGTACGGAGACAGATGTGCGCGCAGCGATTTCCGGTATTCTTTATGAAGCGAAACGCTCGCTGAAAGCCGGACGCATTGTGAGGTTGGGCGATTTGGGTAGTCTGCAAATCGGGCTGAATAGTGAAGGTGCGGCATCCGTCAAGACCTTTTCCGGCTCGATGATTAAGGGGGCGCATATCATTTTCCGTCCCGGAAAGACATTGGCGGAATTGATGAAGATTCTTAGCTATCAGCAAGTGTTGACACGTGCGGTAGCGCAATCGGGTAGTGGCGATGATGGGGGAGATGGTGATGATGACGACAAGGGTTCCGGCAGTGGTTCGGGTGGTGGCGGCGAAGCTCCGGATCCGGCTGCCTGATATTTCTTTTTTTGATAACGTTAATACTTAGAAAAGATGAAAGAGATTGTAAGTAAGATTTTGGAGGTTATCATGTGCCTTTTGCCTTTCTTCGGAAAGAGAAAACGTGACAGAGTGGTGCGGGAAGTGCGTTATAACGCTACGCACAAGGAAGTGTGCAACGTGAAAACAACGGAAAGGGAGCAGGACGATGAGGAAGATTAATCTGATTGTGATCCACTGTTCCGCCACTCGTGTCGACCGCGATTTTACGGCTAAGGATGTAGATACGGCTCATCGCTTCCGTGGTTTTTCGTGCTGGGGGTATCATTACTACATTCGTAAATCGGGACAGGTGGAACCGATGCGGGATGAAGATATAGTGGGTGCACATGCGCGTGGCTATAATGCAACTAGTATGGGAGTGTGCTATGAGGGCGGTCTGGATGAAAACGGAAAGGCGGCGGACACGCGTACTCCCCGTCAGAAAGAGGCTTTGCACCGTCTGGTACACGATCTGTTACTGCGTTATCCTGAAGCAAAAGTAGTTGGACACCGGGATTTGAGCCCGGACACCAATTACAACGGAATCATCGACCCGTGGGAGCGGATTAAAGAATGTCCCTGTTTCGAAGTGAAAGCCGAAATGAATTGACAGTTGAGAGTTAACAGTTGACAGTGCGCAGCCAATTCTCAACTCTCAATTCTCAATTCTCAATTTAATTAACTACTACCGTAGTGAAGTACTCTTTAAATACCTCCGCAGCTTGTTCAAGTTGTTCGGGGGTATTTTCTTTTACGTCTTTCAGTTTGTATTCTTGTTCCATAGCTTCGTACTTGTGTACGCCTAATGTATGGTAAGGAAGCACTTCCACGCGTTGAATCATTTTGTATGTTCCCATGGCTTCTCCCAGTTGGCGGATATCCTCTTCGAAATCGCTGTAGCCGGGCACTAATACGTAGCGCAGCCAGAATGGTTTTCCATTCTCTTCCAGCCATGCTGCCGTGCGGATCGTTTGCTCGTTGCTTCTCCCCGTCAATACCTGATGGCGGGTGGGATTGAATTCTTTCACGTCCAGCAATACAAGATCGGTCAGGCGGAAAAGCTCTTCTACCTCTTCATTCCAGATGCCGCCGTTGCTGTCTATGCACACATGAATTCCTTTCTCTTTCAGCTCACGAACCAGTGGGATGAGTGCTTTTGCCTGAAACGTCGGTTCTCCTCCGGAGAAAGTAACTCCTCCGCGCTTTCCGAAGAAAGGGCGCTGGCTCATTGCCATGCGGACAATTTCTTCCGGTGGGGTAGGCGTGCCGCCTTTTCCGGCTATCGTGTCGGGATTGGCGCAATACAGGCAACGGAAGTTGCAACCTTGAAGAAAAACGACGAGCCGTAAGCCCGGCCCGTCGAATGTTCCCATACTTTCGTATGAATGTACGTTTATCGTCATATAGAGTAAATAGATTGTTACATTCGTTCGTGGAAGCTACGGCTGATAACCTCCAATTGATGTTCGCGGCTCAACTTCACGAAGTTTACGGCATAACCGGAAACACGGATGGTAAGCTGCGGATATTTTTCCGGATGTTCCATAGCATCATACAGCATATCACGGTTCAGAACGTTCACATTCAGGTGGTGAGCACCTTTGGTGAAGTAACCGTCCATCATGGTAACCAGATTCTCGATGCGGTCTTCCGCGGTAGCTCCCAGTGATTTAGGAACGATGGAGAAAGTGTTACTGATACCGTCCTGTGAGTCGCGGTAACGTAGCTTCGCTACAGAGCTCAAAGAGGCGATAGCACCATTCTTGTCGCGTCCGTGCATCGGGTTGGCTCCCGGAGCAAAAGCGACGCCTTTGGCACGTCCGTCGGGAGTAGCACCTGTCTTCTTGCCATACATCACGTTGGAAGTGATTGTCAGCAATGAAAGAGTCGGACGGGCATTCTTGTAAACCGGAAGTTTCTTCAATTCTTCGCTGAAGAAATATACGAGGTCAACGCCCAGGTGGTCTACCTTGTCGTTGTCATTACCGAAGCAAGGGAATTCACCTTGAATATCGAAACCTTCTGTCAGGCCGATGTCGTTGCGGCGTGCGGTTACTTTCGCATATTTGATGGCCGATAGTGAATCGAGCGCGATAGAAAGTCCGGCTACACCATAAGCAAGGTTGATGCGTGGGTTGGTATCTACAAGCGCCATTTGGGCTTTCTCGTAGTAATACTTATCATGCATATAATGGATGATGTTCATCGCTTCGTTGTAAACACGGGCGATTTCAATCAATACCTTTTTATAGTTGTCCATCACTTCCTCGAATTTCAACGTGTCGCTGGTCAGTACGGGGATGTTTTTCACCATAACTGTACCGGTGTTTTCGCAACGTCCGCCATTGATGGCAAGCAACAGGGCTTTTGCCAGATTGCAGCGTGCACCGAAGAACTGGATTTGCTTTCCGATTTCCTGGTAAGATACACAGCAGGCAATTCCGTAGTCGTCTGACTGGCGTACTTCGCGCATCAGGTCGTCGTTTTCGTATTGGATGGATGAAGTGTCGATGGAAACTTTGGCACAGAATTCTTTGAATCCTTCCGGCAGTTCCGGGCTCCACAGTACAGTCAGGTTCGGTTCCGGTGAAGGGCCGAGGTTGTACAGTGTTTGCAGGAAGCGGAATGAGGTCTTTGTCACCTTGGTGCGTCCGTCGTTGAGGCGTCCGCCCAGAGATTCGGTTACCCATGTCGGGTCGCCTGCAAAGATGTCATTGTAGGATTGCATACGCAGGTGGCGCACCATACGCAGTTTGATGACAAACTGGTCGATCAGCTCCTGTGCGAAAGATTCGGTGATGGTTCCTTTGCTCAATTCATATTCCATATAAATGTCGAGGAACGAAGAGACGTTACCCAGTGACATGGCTGCACCGTCTTGTTCTTTTACGGCAGCAAGGTATGCCATGTACACCCATTGTACAGCTTCCTGTGCAGTGTAAGCAGGGCGGCTCAAGTCGAGTCCGTAGTATTCGCCCATCACTTTCATATCTTTCAGTGCCTTGATCTGCTCTGCCACTTCTTCGCGCAGGCGGATGCGGGCGTCGGTCATCGGACCGGTCAAGTTGTGCAGGTCTTCCTGTTTTGCCTTGATCAGTCGGTCGATACCATAGAGAGCCATCCGACGATAATCGCCGATGATACGACCACGTGCATAATTGTCCGGAAGTCCGGTGAGGAATCCCAGAGAACGGAAGGAGCGGATTTCTTCGGTATATACGTCGAATACTCCGTCGTTGTGCGTTTTGCGGTAGTGAGTGAAGATGTCTTTTACACGGTCGTCCACTTCCATACCGTTTTCGTGGCAGGCTTTGCTTACCACATTGATACCTCCGAAAGGCTTGATGGCACGTTTCAGAAGTTCGTCTGTCTGCAGACCGACGATCAGTTCGTTTTCTTTGTCGATGTATCCGGCTTTATGAGAAGTGATGGTTGAGACGGTGACATTATCTAGAGAGCGTACCCCGTTATTGGCTCTTTCTTCTGCCAGTGCTTCGAGGCAGTGGTTCCATACGGCTTTTGTGCGTTCGGTAGGTCCTTCGAGGAAAGAAGCATCTCCGTAATACGGAGTGATGTTATGACTTACGAAATCTCTGACATTGATTTCAGTGCTCCAAAGACCGTCTTTAAAGATCTTATTTAATTCCATAAATGATAAAATTAGAGGTTGTAGTTATCCTTTTCTTTAGAGCGCACAAAGTTACAATGATTTTTCATATAATCAGCATAAATATGCTCTATTTTATGCTTTTCAACATAAAATACCTAGATATTGCTATTCTTTGGAAATGACTTAGCTTTGCAATATAAAAACGCCTTGACTTTACTACATGAAAGTGATGTGTTTCATCAGTATGGATGATATCTGTCCCTTCAACTGGTTGGCGTTGATGGGTTTGGGCATATAAGCGTCAAATCCGTTTTCCATAACTCTTTGCTCATCCGAAGCATAAGCAAAAGCAGTGACCGCTATGATAGGAACCTGCCGGGAGTATTTGCGTATCTCTTTGGTAGCTTCGTATCCGTCCATCACTGGCATATTGATGTCCATCAGAATCAGTTGCGGATTGTGTTCTTTGAACAGATTCACGGCTTCTTCTCCATTCCATGCGTGTATTAAATTGTAATCTTTCTTAAGAATAGATTCTATCAGATGATAGTTGCTGTCATGATCTTCTGCTACCAGAATGCTTATTTTCTGCTTTTTGATTTTTACCGGTTCCATTAAAACTTCCTCTTTTGGAGTCTTGAGCGCGGTGCGATAGGGAAGGGTGAACCAGAATGTGGAACCTTCGTCCGGTTGGGAATGTACACCGATTTCGCCCCCCATTTGCTGAACGAGAGTTTGGCAGATGGATAATCCCAATCCTGTGCCTTGCACAAAGTTGTTTAGTTTGACGAAACGTCCGAATACGCTTTCTAGTTTGTCTTCCGAAATACCGCATCCGGTATCGGTCACATAGAAATAGAGCATCTGGTTGTCACGGATTTCATAGCCAAAACAGATATGGCCTGTTTCGGTAAATTTGATCGCATTGGTCACCAGATTGATGATGATTTGTGAAATGCGGTTGCGCTCGGCATGAATGTAGCATTCCGGTAGCGGAGTTTTGAGTGTGAGTGCGACTTCTTTCTCGGAAGATAGTTTCAAGCGTAATGAGTATTCCAGTTCTTCCATTACTCTATTCAACTCGAAGTCTGTGTAGAGGAAGTCTATGGTGCCGGCTTCAATCTTTGAGAGGTCGAGAATATCACTGATAAGTTGTAAAAGCAGCGCATTATTATTCTCGATGATGCTGACATATTCCCGCTTTTCTTCTTCTTCTTCGGCCGATGCCAATATTCCGGAGAATCCGACGATGGCGTTGAGCGGTGTGCGGATTTCGTGGCTCATGTTGGCGAGGAAAGCAGATTTCAGACGGTTGGATTCTTCGGCATGATTTTTGGCGGAAATCAGGTCGTTTTCCATGTTCTTCCGGTCGGTGATGGTGAGCGATGAGCCTATTAAGGTAAGTGGCTGACCGTTTTCGTCATAACTTTCTACTGCAACCTGTGCTTCTATCCAGTCGGTACATTTGACACCGTCTACCTCGTTGACGATGCGGTATTCCACTTTTGCTTTTCTGGTATGCCCGGTCATCAGGTTGGTGTAGGCTTCTTTCACTTTGGGGAGATCTTCTTCATATATTTTGGCGAAATACTGCTCATCGGACACGGATAGCTGTTCGTCGCTTATTTCTGAATTTTCACTGTTGAGTGTTTTGTTCACATCATAATGTATGATATGTGTCTGCAAGTCCCACTTCCAGGGGATGATATTGGCAATATCGAGTGCCATTGATAGTTTATGATTGTTGGAACGCATTTTTATCTGGGCATGGCGTAGTTCGGTACTGTCCATGCAGAATACATCCATGAATCGTCCGTCACTGCTGGCATTCACTACTACATCGTAGAAAGTATCAATTTCTTTATAATAGTAGGAAAAAGTGATGGAGCGTTTTTCTGCTAGGGCAATATTCATGAAGTGTATGAATTGTGGCAATGATTCCGGAAATATTTCACTTCCCAGCTTACCGATAATTTCATTCCGGTCGAAGAACTTCTTTTCGAAGTGTTTATTGACATCGATATACTTTGTGTCTATAATGTGTCCATCCTTATTCTTAATCAGCTCTTCGAGCATATAAAGGATAGGCATATTGTTGATAATGTTGTAATACTTTCCAGTACTTTCCAACTCTTTTTGCTGGATGTGCTTCATCCTTTCGAGTACGCGGAGGCGATGGTACTGGAAACATAAGGTGAGAAGTATAATGAGGCAGATTGTCCCGATAATTGCATATTCGTATTTTTCCCAGAAAGTGGGAGGTGCATTATAGAAAATTGTGTCTTTGGGACAAAGCTCCGGATTCAGATTGCGGCGGATCATCGACTGATAATTGAAAATAGGAGTCGCATTTCCGGCATTGTGGACCGGGATGTAACGGGGCTGTTTCCCATGAATTATGTCTTGGATGGTGTTTAGTATCTTGCCCATATATTCTTTCTCATTATAGATATAGCCACCTACGATTCCACCCTCGTCCTGAATGCCTACCCTCCGGAATGAAAACAGGGGTACGGAGGAGGTAGCGATGATGCGGTGTGAGTTACTGGTCATGACCAGATTGTCTTCATAGTCTTTTTTGCGCAGCCATGAAGAAAATAAAAATCCGGTAGTGCGCGGGTTTTCCCGTCCGAGGATGGTGAAAAGACTGTCGGTGCTGGTTGTTTGTGCAGAAATGAACTGATATTCCAATTCCGGATGCTTCTCTTTGATAATTTCTGAAAGGTCAAAGTCATTTTGTTGGCACATATAAGTCGCGTCGCCTATGTAGACGACTTTGTTCATTTGGGGAATGAGCCGTTTCATGAGTTGCAGATTCTCTTCTATATAGAGATTGGCATACATCATGGTCAGGTTCATCTTTTTTTGTAAGTTACTGATAGGAATGCGCAATTTCGGAGGAATGGCATGTCCCTGAATAATGAGGCTGTCGGGGCCGGTATATTCCCGTTCACCGCATAATAGCATGGGGATGTCCGGCCATATCTTATTAAGGTTGTCGCAGAAAACAAAACTGGCATTGCCAATGAATACCACCATTTTGGGAGGAGATGCAGGGAGCTTTTCAGCTATATTCTCTTCAAACTTATCTACTTCCCGGGAATTTTGTAGGGCGAACATATTCAGGTATATGGTATATGCTCCTATGGTGCTGTCTTGTGAAGCCATCGTGACAATCGGAGTAATGAAGCTGTTGCTCCAGGGATTGGATTCAGCATAAGCGCTGATGATCAGAATATGGTCGATCTTTTTTTCAGGGTTGTTGCCTACTAATAAAAGAGAGTGTGTGAGTAGGCAAAGAAAAATTATACTTGCCTTAAATATACTTCTCATGTTGCTTTTTGCTTAATATGTTTATTTTGTTGTGAAAACAGGGCGAAGATATGCATAAAATGCAAATCTACAAAGGAAAATGAGAATAAATTAATGTTTGAAGGGAAGCTACTTTAACTGTCTTTGTTCTACGTCTTGAAAAATATTTCGTATTTTTTGTCTTTGAAATATTTGCATATTAAAAAAAGAGTTGTACCTTTGCACCGCTTTAAACGAAAAGCACTTCTGATAAAGAGGTTCTGGAGAGGTGGCAGAGTGGTCGATTGCGGCGGTCTTGAAAACCGTTGTACTGCGAGGTACCCGGGGTTCGAATCCCTGTCTCTCCGCTGGAAAGAATTGCAAAACAAAGAAAATCCCTGTAAATTAATACTTTACGGGGATTTTTTATTTTTGGTGCATAGCAAAAATAAGCATATCAAAGCATTCTTTCGGTGTACTATTCGGTGTACCTGATTGCTTTCAATGCCAGATACACCTATTAAGTAAATAATTCATTGTTTATCAGAGTTTTGCATCTTGACTTGTTACTCTTGGAAATTTAGTTTTGTGATTAAAAAAACAAGTAAGATGGAAAGAACAACATTTTGTCTATTGTTCTACATTCGTAGGACGAAATTGAATCGGAACGGTGAGGCTCCGATAATGATGAGAATTACAGTGAATGGAGTCCGGGTTGATGCTTCAGTGAAGAAAACAATTCTTCCGGAATTCTGGAGTGCGGCAAAAGGAAAGGCTCTGGAAAAAAAGCGTGAGTACAAGGAACTGAATCTGTATCTTGACTCTATCCGTTTGAGGATAATGAAGATTCAACGTGAACTGGAAATAGAGGAGGTATCCGTTTCTGCCAACAGTGTTCTGGATCGTTTCCAGGGTAAGGATGCCCCCGTACAACGTACTCTGTTTGAGGTTTTCCGTGAGCATAATGATAAATGTGTCCAATTGTCCGGTACGGACATGGCGCCTGCAACCGTGCAGCGTTATGAGACATCCTTGAAGCATACCCGGGATTTTGTCTGGGAGACATATCATAAGAAAGATGTTCTTTTGGATGAAGTTTCCCGCCAGTTTATTGAGGATTACGAGTTTTGGCTTAAGACAGAGAAAAAGTGTTGTCATAACACAGCCACCAAATATTTGAAGAATTTTAAGAAGATTATCCGTATTGCTTTGGCTAAGGGATGGATGAAGAACGATCCGTTTTTAGAAATTAGATTCTCATTGGATAAGGTGGAACCGGACTTTTTGGAAGATTCAGAAATCCAGAAGCTGATATCGAAGGAAATTGATATTCCACGGTTAAGTCAGGTACGGGATATTTTTGTGTTCTGTTGTTTCACTGGTTTGGCTTTCTCGGATATTCATGGTTTGAGAAAGGAACATATCGTGGAGGACTCGAACGGTGTCAGGTGGATACGCAAGGGAAGACAGAAGACCAAAATCATGTGTAATATTCCATTAATGGAAATACCATTGAAGATTTTGGAAAAGTATTCCACCAATGAATATTGTAAGAAACATGGTGTGCTTTTTCCGGTGCTTTGTAATCAAAAAATGAATGCATACCTCAAGGAACTGGCTGATATTTGTGGTATTAAAAAAACATTGACCACCCATGTTGGGCGTCATACTTTTGCCACATTTGCTCTGGCCAATGGTGTCTCGATAGAGAGCGTTGCTAAGATGCTGGGGCATACCAATGTCCAGATGACCCGTCATTATGCACGTGTGCTGGATCGTACAGTGATACGTGAGATGTCACAGATAAAGATGGATTTACATTTTTCCATGTAAGGAGAGGACGTTTGGAATGAAAAATAGCAGGCATGAGATTCAAAAGCCTACTCTTTCAAAAAATGGCCGGAAATTGCTTCCGGCTGTTTTGGTAACAAATTTATTAGTTGTGGAGCTATTCGTTCGATACGCAAATCGAACGAATCAACGTAATCGCCCCTAAAATATAATTTTTTTGTTGTCCTCTATCCCAATATTGAAAGTTTGGCTATATTTGTGGTAGGAGCAAGACGGATAGAACTTGTATTTCAGTGTTTTGATATTTTGTCAAAATCGAATTTGTCATTTAGAACAGAGTAATGGGATAGTAATGTAACTCTAGTTTCAGTTGGCTTTTCGAGGTTTTCGCTTGGCTTCGTTCATATGTGCGGTTTTTTCTAAATCCTTTGTTGTTGACAACCTTCTTACACCAATCTGTTCCCATTTTCGTTTTTTATCCATATCTTTGCTTCATTCTATATCCATTCAGGGATTGAGACTGTGCTTGTATGGATAAGGAATGAAGTAATAGAATTTCAATCTAGTGTGCGGGAAGTAAAGAATAATATGGAAGTCTAAACATTTGTAAAAATGGCAATTAATAGTTTCAAAATAATAGCTCTAAAAGCAGTGCGTCCACGTTTGGACGAGTTTCCTGAAAATAATGCGAGGCATTACGAGAAGGTGGAAGCAATCCAGAAAGTTCTGTATGATACAGACAAATGGTTTTATTTTTACAAGGGAATTACTATATCTGAGGATAACTCTCAGGTGGAAATGACGAGTGAGGCAAAGAAAGACTTCTCGCTATATGATACAGATGAATTAAAAATAAGCCTATGTGCTGTAGTTGGCAGGAATGGTGCAGGAAAAAGTAGTATTGTAGAACTATTGGTGCGTACCATCAATAATCTTGCTGCTGTAATGCTTGGAGAGGGGTATAACTTTTCAGCGGCGGAGCATTTGCATTTTATTGACTATGTGTTTGCAGATTTGTGTTTTCAAATAGGCAATGTGGTATATATATTGGAAGCCCACGGGCGACACGTCACACTGAAATACTACAAAGCCAGCATTAAACATTACTTTATATATAAACCATATAGGCATTATTATTTATTGGATCAGAACAGTATAGAGAAGTTATCGATTCCGCTCAAGAAACATAGGGAAGGCAGGCGGATATTGAAAACACTATTCTATACAATGGTGTGTAATTATTCTCTGTATGGCTTTAACTATAGGGATTTTTTTTCGGAAGCTACCCCTGCCGCCCGACTTCAAGCATTACATATCAAGGCCAGTGATGAAAACCCTACAGAAGATTCGCTATGGCTAAAAGGGATATTCCATAAGAATGATGGGTATCAAACTCCAATTGTGCTACATCCGATGCGTGATGATGGAAAGCTAAATGTAGCGAATGAGAATGCTTTGGCAAAAGAACGTCTGACCGCGCTGCTATTCTTTAAAGACAAAAGCGGCAACTATCCTCTCAGAGTCATCAATGGTGACCTACATGTGACTGCACTTCATATACGGCCTACTAAGAACAGAAAGTTTGCTGAAGGCAACATGATAAATGTACTTGGTATTAATACAAAACAGAATATCAGTAAGAACTACGACCGCGTAAGAAATTGTATTCTGTCGTTTTGGGATGAAAAGTACGGAATCTTCGAAAAAGGAAATATGAAAGCGTTTTATAAAGATGCTTGTGATTATATAGTGTATAAAACACTAAAAATTGTCAAAAGTTACAGGAAGTATAAGCCAGTTTTTAATTATTTGAGCAAGAGCGTGTTTTTCTATGAGGAACTAATTAAAAAGTTGGAACCACTAGCACATGACTTCTCTCATATCACCAAGAAACTATTGCAAACTATTAATTATCTGACAACGGATATGTATACAGTTGGTGACAATAATTATAATCTGGAATTTCTGGAACAAGAGATGGAAGAGAAAGGTATGCGGATGAGATTTAAAGGGTATAATCAGCTCATTAAACAGAATCTACTCCCACCGCCAATTTTTGATCTTGATTTGATACTGACGAAAGACAAGCAAGGAAACGGAACGATACCGTTCAGTAGCATTAGCTCTGGCGAAAGGCAGATAGCCTATACTATCAGTAATCTGATGTATCATATGGTGAATGTGGATTCTGAATGGAATGATTACTATAGAAAAGACAGAGATCATCTGGAAGTTATTAAATATCACTACATGAATGTAATTTTCGATGAAGTAGAACTTTATTTTCATCCAGAAATGCAGAGACAGTACACCAGCATTATGCTGAAAACACTTAGAAGTGTCCAATTTTCTAATATACGTGGTATCAATATTATGATGGTAACACATTCTCCTTTCGTACTTTCTGATATTCCAGACAGCAATGTGCTTTGTCTTGGAGAGGGCAACAATATTGTGACCAGGACTCTTGGCGGTAATATAATGGAGATGTTGAGCGGTTCGTTCTTTATGAAAAATTCAATAGGAGATGTCATCAAGGAAGAAATTGCTTCAATAGTAGATATGTATAACAAGGCAGTCAGAGAAAGCAAAAATGTAAAGAAGGACTACATAAATAAACGTGTAAGGTTTAGATATGTTTGCAAGCATGTAGGTGATGACTTCCTTAAATGTATGTTAACCAAAATGGTGGATGATATATCCAAGGCTGTAAAACAGATTTAAGGTATGTTTAGGTTTGTGTCCTCAAAGAATCCAGTAAAGCTGAAAAAAGCATATTTGGCTCAGTATAACGTGGATCTGCTCCAGAAGAAACTGGATAAGCTCATGACAGATTATCCAAACATCAAAGCAGCCTTATCTGATGATATAACCGTCAAGAAACTGCTGGTGGGTAATTTTAAGTATCTAGCTAAGGTATATAGTGCATATACTAGCTATTTGAATGGAAAGACACCAGAAGAAAGTCTACTAATACGCTCTGCCTTTGTAAAAGGGGGATTCAATTATGACAGCCACAAAAGTAAAATTGCCAAGTTCTTGATGAATATGAACAATGGCTTTGATATTCATAATTGTGTATACTGCGACCTTGAAGACGTGAGAACGTTTACCAAAGCCGATGGATCAGATGTCAGGAAGTTTGAAACAGAACATGTATTGGATAAAGGAGTGTGTCCACTTGTGGCTTTATCTTTGTATAATTTTGTTCCATCTTGCGGAACATGTAATGGTCCGGGCATCAAAGGAATGAAAACGATTGGTGATACTGAGGGTGAAATAGCGAAATTGAGTCCGAGCGCAGAGGGATATGATTTTGATGGAAAGGTAAAGTTTGAAGTAAAAGTTGTTACACCTGGTGCAACGGATTTAAATACCACCACTCATGCAGACGATTACGAGATTGATTTCAATATTATAGAAAACATTTATCAAAAATCAATTGACTTATTTGAACTGAAACAGCGATATAACAACAAAAGGGAGAAAATGGAACTTCTTAAGTGGAGGGATAAACGTCGTAGTAATCCAAACAATATAGTTCAGCAATTTGCAGATATCAAGAAGGTTACATTTGATGAGATGTTCGAAGAAATGTTTGAACTAAATTTGAGAAGAAGGGAACATTATCCAATGGAGAAAGCGCGTCGGGAAGTGATGATGTTATGATGGGGTATGATTTTACGCAGCTATATACTTTATTATACCAACGATTGTGTATCATGACTGGCTGGGAGGCTGTAAATTAAACTGTGTCAACAAAGTTAATATTCTATTCTTTGCTGACACAGTTTAACTTACAGCCTTAGGGTATACTGGGAAACTGGCATGTCCTCTTATACTTTATACACGCATATTTTAGACGATTTACTCAAGCATTCTATTTGTGAAAAAGTTTACATATATTAATTATTAAACTAATTAATCCCCATACTCCCCCCAGAGAAGCTATACCTTTTATAAAATCTTTCATTCCAGAAAATAATGTTGGATAATATAAAGCAACTAGAAAAATAACTATTGAGAGGATTAGTCCGCCTAATGCTAACCAGAAACTGCGTTGAGCTTTTTTTCTCTTTAATAATGATTCAGCTTGTTGTTCTTCTATTTTCCTAATGCGTTCTTGCTGCTCCTCCCGCTCCTTTTCCCCTTGTGATAGCTTAGCTTCTAGGTTTTTCAACTTTTCCTCTAAAGATAGTTTCTCATGATTTACTTCTTCAAACAGCTTTTGTCTTTGTAATTTTTCCTCTTTTGACTTAGCTCGTTTAGTTCTTTCCTTTTCAATTAACTTATGGATACTTTCATTAAACTTTCTTTTATCGCTGATTTCCTCAAGTAATTTCTGGATTTTATTAGTTGATTGCAAAGCAATAGAAGAAAATAATATGTTATAATCTTCGGCACTCAAATCTGCGGATTCTTTAATAGCAATATCAATTTCATTTATAAGCTCTTTACTTGCATATTCTTCAGAGAGAGTCTGTGCAATAAGTTCATTAAGTCCTATTTGAGATACCTTTTTAGCCAATTTTTGAGGGTTTTTAAGGAATAGCAGGCTAGTTAGTTCTTCAGGCATAATAGTTTCATTAACAAACCCATTTGTCTTACGTGAAATATTGAAATCAGCCAACTTCTTGTTAGCTGTAACAAACCAATATTTAGCTTTTTGAAATAATCTAATATTACCCTCTCGACGATCTCGAACATGTAAATAGGCAGCTACGTCATGAATTGCAGTACTTTTATGTATTCGTGTCTGTTTTAATAAATTGACATCCTCTGATTTGGAATATAGACTCATTTTTGTTTCCAAAATACCATCAATATCTACTTGCAGTTCTGCTTTAATGAATGATTCCAATTTCCCATTGATACTTATCAACCAAGTCTTGTTTTTACCAATTCGTACACACGCTTCATTTACAGTAGTAGTAGGATGGCTCTTACTATAATTATTTATTGCTAATTCGATTATTTTATGAATTTCGTTGATTGTAATGTCGAGTAATCTAATTTTACCTCCTGTTGCTCTTATAAGCTTTAATAATTCTTGAGTTGGTAATGTGTCTTCTGCCTTCTGTAAATCTAATGCTTCTAAAACGATTTGAGTATCTAAGTAATAGATAATATTATTATCCATTTTGGATTCTAAATCCACTCCCGTTTCTAGAAAAGAAGCTATAACAGAACCTAAATAGATTCGTTCAGCAGTTTGATAAAGATAGTGATAACCTCCTTCTATATGCTGTAGAAAATTAACATGAGCCATAAAAGAACCTTCTACATCATGTATTAAACCGTTTTTTCCAGAAAAGAAAGAACTTAGATTACATTTATTCTTATCTATGAATTGTGAAAAACTTGGAATGTTTTTTTCTGATAAATTCTCTGATTTAAGATAGTCTTCAAAAGCCTGCTGTAAGGCTTGAGCATTGCGTCTTTCTCTATCATAAATTTCTTCTGTAGAAAAGTAATTATAATTAGTAAATTGAAAGGCTTTTCCGTCTTCAAAAATATCAAATTTGAATATATTACGTTCTTTCTTTGATAAAGAAGTGCCTACTGCTTTTATTAATTTTCTTACAATAAGAATTGGAACCTCAATACCATATTCTTCAAGTATAATGCTCTGTATATCAATATCTGTACCTTGAATTGAATTTGATACCTTAGAAGATTTCTTTGCTGCATACGAAGATATTGCCCTTTTAAATAAAGGTAAATAAACGGTTTTATATATGTCAGTTTCGTTTTCTGACAAAGCAGCTAGAAAGGAATAAGATGTTAATACATTATCATTCATGCTTTATTTGTTATTCTATCAATTAGTTAAAATACAAAGTTAACTAAAAAAACAATAACTTTTCGCATTATAAGTATCTTTTTAATGCTGAATACCTTTAAGAGTATGTGGTTAAAAGATTGTAAGTCAAATCTTTAATCTTTTTTATCAATGAGATGGAAAATGAGAATGCTAAACAAAACTCGCATTGTCAGTTTTTTGAGTTTACTCAAGAATTATGATTGATGTGGTTTTAATAATGCCAATCTGCGTTTTAGCAGATTGGCATTATTAAAGTTCAACCATTCATTATACACAATCGTTGGTACAATAAAGTATATAGCTGCGTGATTTTATTACAGCCAAGCGAATTTGAATGTTTTTCACGGGATTTTGTTATAGGCTCGGAAGGGAAGTGCTATCTACAAGAATAAGGGATTGTTTCCAGCCGTTAAAACAATGCATTTTATTGTAACTCTCTGAAGATAAAGTAAATATAGAGAGTTCAAAAGATGCAGGTAACGATTTGGTGATGGAAGTCCTGCTTCGGGTTACACTGCTTTGCATAGTTTCAAATAACTCATATACAAATGTAGGCAATATTTGGAATATAGCAAAATATACTGCCATTTATTTTCGTATAAATCTGACTATCAACACATTAATAATTTAAGGCATAACTTGTTGATGCCTACTTGTTATAGAATAGCCGGGGACAGTGTCTCCCGGCTATTTTTTTGTCCCAAATTGGCGTTTTCTGTCTTTTTTTGGCGGTTGCTCAACGGTTGAGTAACCAATGACCTTATAATATCTCCGTAATATTGCACCATAAACAATAAAAATAAGGTCATTATGAATAATAGAAGAACTGCACCGGGTGGACAGACAACCCACATGCTTAGTGCCATACTCGCGAAAGTTACCAACATTGAAAAGTTATTGGCTCCTGCCGTACATAATTTGCCGGACAGCGAGATACTGGATTCAAAAGGTGTGCGCCTGCTTACCAAAATGTCGGACAGGACACTTTTAAGACGACGTAATGACGGGACACTTCCCTTTCACAGAGACAAGGGGAAGATATATTACCGCCGTTCGGACGTACTCCGTGCCATGTTGCTGGAAAAAGAAGAACACTCTAAAAAATAAGCGTTATGAAGAAGATGATTAAAATTGAAAGCGGTTCATTCGCTGCGCTCGTGAGAAGTTATAAGAAGTCGTTGAACATGTTGGCCGTCCTGCAACATATCTGTCAGGAAAATGACGTGGCGCTTTCCATGCTGCCCGATGAAGTCTGCGAACTGATAAATCTCGATCCGGCAGAGATTGAGAAACAGCGTTTGAGCGGACGGCTACGTTTTGCAGAAGAAGAGAACGGGACAAAGCATTATTCGATTGTGGATATTATCAACCTGAAAGATTCGATTGACTGGAAAGTAATCAACAGGCAGGTAGAAAGCCTTTCCTTTGAGGAAGAGGAATGATGTAATTTGCGGCTGACAGACAAGGGCACGGCCGGCAAGGTCGGATTTATCCGGGTGCCGGCCGTGCCTTTGTCCTTTCCTGAAAAGCGGCTCTTTGCTGTAACCTGCGGAAGTGGAGCTTGCGTAGCTTCCGGGGGTTACAGCAATGTGCCGCAGGAAACATTAGGATATTTTTTTCAGTTCCCTTGCCGGGCTTACAATTCCCATAGACGGTACATGTTTTGCCTGCCGCGATAAATCCGGAACAACGTCACTGCCACTGACAAGCCTTTGTTCTTCCGGTTCTTTACCTTCTACATTTTCATGCCGTCCTACCGGTTTAAGGGTAAGCTGTATCTTCCGGTTCAATGTGGCAAGCTCTTCACCCAACTGTTTGATTTCTCCCTCTTTGGGCCATGTGGCTGCCACTATTTCCCGCAAGACCGGAATATCTTTTGACAACTCCGCATTTTCCTTTTCCCGTTTCTCAATCATGCCGGGAATACGTTCCAGCGCATTGATGAAATACATTACGGCCAGTTTCGGGTCTTTGGCAATGTAACCATTATGATAGGTATATTTGATACCGTCCAGTCCCTCGACCATGAACTTGTTATGCAAGGCTTGCGTGTCTCCGTCACAAGTCTTTTCGGTACGGACAAGGATACGAAAATCAAACAGGGTTCCGATTTTCATGTAATCGTCTTCCGTCCGGGCCTTCTGATTGATTGCGGCAAGCCGGTTGCCGAGTATCTCGATATTGTCTGAGTCCACACCGTCCAGTTTCAGGGGATTGGGACGAAGCCCGGTTTCCGCATCTACCGGAGCCACTTTATTGAGGTATTCCCAATCTCTGGTAAAGCGTCCGATGAAAATGTTGTTCTTCTCTATTCCGGCGGTCTTTTCATTCAGCTTTCCTTTCGCGTTCCCTTTATTGCGGTGATACGCCTGCCTTTCGCTTTCGAGGACTGCCAGTTTCTTGTCCAGTTTTGCCTTTTCCAACAAATCGTCGTTGCCTGAAAGAATAGCCACGTATTCACTGAAATTGCCTCCGCCGTTTTCGTCTATCGCCCCTTCGTCAATGGTACGGGCGGCCAGATTGCGGCTTTTAAGCTGATTGATGAACACCTGCTTGTTTTGCAGCAGATTGAACTTGTAACTGTCCAGAGACTTTTCCACCGCATAGATGTAACAGTCCACCTTGTTATCGGCATATTGCTTGGCGATGATATTGCCCTTTCTTACTGCCCGTCCGTTACGCTGCTCCAGGTCGGACGGCCTTCAGGGTATGTCCAGATGATGGATGGCCACAGCACGCTCCTGCGCATTGACTCCCGTTCCCAGTTTCTGTGTGGAGCCGAAAAGGAAACGGATGCGCCCGGAGTTCATATCCTTGAACAGTTCCTTGCGTGCGTTGTCGCTGTTTGCTTCCTGAATGAACTTTATCTGCTTTTCCGGAATATTATGGTCTTCCACGAGTTTGCGCCTTATCTCACTGTAGATGTTCCACTGGTCGGGTTTATAGGTACTCAAGTCTGAAAAAATGAACTGTGTGCCTTTCTGGTCGAGATATTTATAGTAATATTCCGCAATCTTGGCCGCGCAATGGGACGCCTTGTTTCCCGGATTATCGCCGTATTCAGGGTCTATCAGCCGCATGTCAAGCGACATCTTGTTCGAATAGTTGGTGGCGATCAGCATCTGTGCCTTTTCTTCCGCCTTGGACAAAGGTTCCCTGTCTATGTAGGCTGCATCCCCGGTTTCAGCGAACTTTATCAGTTTCTGAATGAAAATCTCCTGCTGGGGAGTGGGCGGTATGTGATAGAGTTGCTCGTTGAGTTCCGGCCTGTCAACCCCTACGTCTTCAGCCGTTTTGTAATCGGTTATCTCCGCATAAAAGTAATGGGGGTGAATGTAATCGACTGATTACTAATAAAAAGCAGAATATATAATCTGATAAGGTGAACGACTAAGAAACGAGCGAGTTTCTTTCCCTTTCTTTATTCTGCAAAGTCTCAAAGAACTCTCTGTTTGATGTTGCAAAGATAGCGATATAATTCATATAAGCAAAGTATTTACGTTGTTTTTTCAATGAAAATCAACCTTAGACATTTCTAATTCTATAAAATCGCCATTTTAAGGTATTGCATATATCTATGAACAATGGTAATTTTGCAAAATGATAATCAAAAGAATTCTTTTAATCTTCATCATTCTACTTCTGCTGTTTCCCACTGCTAATGCTACTATTTTGAATTTAGTTGTGGGTGATACTATATACCCTACTCGAAAACATGTTTCTTCATTACATAAAACGATAGAACTCGATGAAGTTCAAGTTATTGGACAGCGGAAATTGTTTTCCATAAGAAAAGACACCACGTTTATCAATACTGATTGCCTTCGAGTAAGGAAAGGTGCTAACTTGGAAGACTTAATCAGGAATATTCCGGGCATGGAATACGACAAGGCGAACAGGCAACTATCATTCAAAGGAAAGCCATTGAACGGCGTAAACATCAATGGCGAGACCTTTATGGGCAACGACATTATCGCAGCGTTGGAGAATATGCCAACCGATGCAGTGGAACTACTGAAACTGTATGACATGCTCAGCGCATTGGAGAAAATGACGGGAGTAGATGATGGTGCCGACAATTATGTGCTGGACATCAAGACCAAATCTACCTACAATGGCAGCCTGACAGGAACACTAACGGCTGAACACGGCAATCGCGACAGACGCAGGGATGAGGTACAGGGCAATCTATTCAATGCCGATGGCGAAAACACCTCGCTGACTTTGCGCTCTGACAATCTTAGTAATATGAACATTGGGGGAAACAATTTCCAAAACATATTGTCGGGCAATATCGTGAAGAAATTTGGTAAGAAAATTACGCTCAATGCAAGCCTCTCACTCAATGCCTTCCACAATGGAAGCGAGAATCATGACTATGATGAGCAATATCTTTCATCGGGAACAAAATATCGGGAATCAATGCTGCTTTCCTTGAGCAAGAATCACAGTAATGCCGCAAACATAAATCTGCAGTATAACATAGACAAAAAGACTTTGCTGAATATAAGTGCAAATGGAAACTTCGGACGGTCAGACAACCTGACTGACAACACAACATACCTATATGAGCGCAATACGGCTGCGGACACGCTGACCTCGGGAACGCTGCGAAATAACACAAAAAGCAATGGAAAGAATTACCATGTATCTGCCGACCTCACACGGCGGATTGGCAAGGCTGGGGCATCATTTACCGTGAAGGCGACACTTGGCGGTAACTCGAATGAAACTAATAATACCAGCCTTTCACTGACGAAATTCCACCACCTGCGCAACGCTGTGGGCGGAGATTCACTACTGTTGCGCAATCTTTGCCAACAACTGCCCACCCTGCGCAACGAAAGCAGAATATCATTGCAATATACCCATCCTTTTGGCAAACAGTTGAAATTGCAGACAGGGTACGGACTGCATCACGAAGAGGATAGAAACACAAGCAACACTTACGACTATACTATACCGAATAGACCATACATAGATAGCCTAAGTTATGAGAACACACTATCTATATGTGGGCAGGAACTCACCCTGAGAATGGATTATAAGGGTAAGCAATGGAAGATAAACAGTGGCATTGATGTAGAATGGCAACGCAGGAATATCTGCCGGCAACACAATTCGGAAACAGTGGACTATACAGTCAAGGCTACGGAATACAAGCCCAAGTTCGGCGCAAAGTGGAACAACGGAAAAATAGAAGTTGAACTGCGTTATAACGGAAACACACAACAGCCTTCCATACAGGCTTTGCTGACACTTGATGACAAGAGCAACCCGCTGTCCGTGAAGATAGGCAATCCGCAGTTGAAGCCAGCCTATCAACAACAACTGTCCATCAGATTAAATGAGAGAAAATATGGTATTACCTTTATGGGCAATTACCACAACTCGTTCAATGATTTTGCAGAGGAAGTAACGTATGACTCAAATACTGGCGCACGGACATACAGAACTGTCAATATCAACGGAAATTATTCTGTGGACGGGATGCTGCAATGGCAGAAACAAGTGAAGCGTCTGATGCTCTCTGGTACTATGAGAACTTCTTTTAAAAACCACGTCTATCTCTTTCACGAACAAACGTACGGTAATGCTTTGAAGAGCAAGACACATACAACGGGTAATGAGGTTAGCCTACGATTGAACTACCAGCCGAAATGGGGGAATATTGACCTACACGCCAGTTGGCAACTCTACCGTTCCAACAACTTACTGACAAACACCCATGTAAATACCATTGACTACGACTGTGGCATCAGCGGCACAGTAGAACTTCCCCACGACATTGAAATATGGGGCGATGCAAATTGTCATCTGCGCCGAGGAACCTATTCAACCACAGATGATGACCAGTGGCTATTGAACGTGGGAGCATCGTGGCGTTTTCTCAGGAAGAAACAAGCCACGCTCTCATTCAAATGGAACGACATTCTGAATAGGCGAAGGGACCTCAACCGTTCCGTTTCAGGTTACGGGTATCACGAGAGTTTCCGACCGCAGATACATAGTTATGCCCTCGTATCGCTGCGATACCGTTTTAGCCTTACCAAAAGTAAAACAGATAAAAATTCTCACAAACAGCAAAATCCTAATAAATAAGGATTGCAAAAATAAAAATAAAATCATAAGAAATAGGTATTGTGAAATCCAAACAAGGCTCCTACCTTTGCAACTCAAAACAATTAATTTATTATCGAAAATGAAAATAGTAAAGAATTTAACATTACCAGTATTGGTATTCCTTGTGATGGGACTTGCCTCATGTAGCAGTGATGATAATACAGTTCATTACAGCACAAACTCCCTTAAAAATACAGAATTGATGACTGTGTTGAAATCGAAAGGTTATCAGTTCGACAAAGACGGTAAGTTGGAACTCAACGATTTGGCCAACAATACCACATCGCTTGACCTTAGCGGTACAAACCTGAAGGATCTCAGCGGTCTTGATATTCTTCCAAACCTAAAAGATGTAAAACTCTCCAATAACGGGTATGGACCTGTTTTCGACTTCGCTCAGCTGCCAGCACAAATTACCGGTGTAGATTTGACGGGCAACGACATTTATGACTTTGAAGGACTGGTGAATGTAAAGACGGAAGAGAATGGTGATGAAACCGTAACACAGTTGCACAAAATCACAAAATTGTACTTGCCACAGACAGCAAAGTTCAACATCAAAGACCTTGTGCGTTTCTATCGAGAGAAGAAGGCAGAGATTGAGTCTGGAAGTATAGACGTGAAGATGGAAACAGCAAAAGGCGACTTGCAGAAATACAATACCATTCGCGAGATACCTGATGAGAATATAAGGGCTAATTTCAAAAAATATTTTTCCAGCATCTTTGATGAAGACGGTATTCATATTGACATCAGCAAGCGGTTAAGCAACAAAGATAGGTCGAATGCCTGTGTATTTAATAAGTGGTATGGAGTAGCCACTGCTGAAACACTGGAAGGGGTACAATATATTGTGAACAATCCTTATTGGGACGGCAAACTTCTTACTGTAAACCTGACAAACAAAGCGAAACTCCCATACCTGAGACCCTGTAGCGGTCTCATGACCTTGTCATTGACAGACGTGGATGCCTCTGAAGGCATCAATCTTGAGGATGCTACAAACATGACAGGTCTCCTATGGGTAAAGGTTAGCGGTATTAGCGAAATAGATTTAAGCCATAGTACCCTGTTTGGTCAGAGAGCGATTGAGCAGGAACAGGATGGTCCCGGTGGTTCCTCACTTGTTTTTGTAGAATGCCCGGATTTGAAAAAGATAGCTTTACCGGAAAAAAGCGGATTGCGATCTTATATGATAACATTTGCGAATATGAAGAGTTTAGAACAGGTAGATTTGTCCAAATTTAAGATGATATCCAATTTGGAACTTGGTGGTTTATCTGCGAATTGTCGTGTTACCTATCCGGAATTGACGGAATTTCATACCTACGATAAAAAAACCTCTTTTGCGTGTACGCAAGACGTGTTTGACAGACAGGAAACAAAAGACTTTATCAAGAAGTATCTCAAGGTCTTGACCAGTGGTGGTGGCTACATAGATGGAGTTGAATGGTCATCACTAATTAATAATTAACAAAACATAAAAAAGATGAAACATTTATTTATTTCTACCGTATTGACGGTAATCAGCATTTTAGGATTTGCAGTAAATTCTAATGCGCAGACAGGTACTTACAATGGTACGTTGAGTAACATTACTATGAATGGGAAATCATACAATGATGCTACAAATCAGAGCTTTACATTGACAAGCACTGGTGGTAACCTGTATGATTTGAGAGGTACAGTGGGACCTATTGGCAAGATGCCAGGAACAATCAAAGTAGAACTTAAAGTTTCTATCAACAACGGAGTTGTTACAGCAACGACCCCCATAGGCGGTTATGCCGGTAAATTGATGTTGTTGGATGGTGGATTACCCATTAAAATTAAATTATCCAGTTTTACAGGCTCTCTTGTAAATAATGAACTCCATTTCGTTCTTGACACATACGCAGGTTGGCAATTTGTTCCTGTCTTCCCTGCTTCTGTTACTTTTGACGGTACGCTACAACCATAACAAGGCGACATGCGATTCATAACAGTAAAATGTATCCTTTGCCTCTTGGCAGTGTTCTCATTGGGTTTATCTTCCTGTAACAGTGATGACAATTTGGAACAAAAAGCCCCCGCTCAGGAATACCTAAAAGAGGCAAAGGATATTTTGTCAGGAGATATTGTCCTTTCCACAAAAGCGACAATGAACACGGTCGATAAGACCCTCCTGCCCCAAGGATGTCCTACTAAATTTAATTTCAATTGGGAGAAGGACAGTCTTCGTCTGACGCTCGATGGCTTTACCGTAGGCAAGATGCCATTGATTGTGTATTTCTCATGCAAATGTAAGTTTATGCAACTCAACTCTTGGGAAAAAGACGAATATAAAGGGGATGGCTGGATAAAGTTTAAGGGTAAGGACGGTAGCGTTACGGGAAATCCTAAAGATGATTCCGGAGTACAGCAAGGAAGTGGCGCAGGTGTAGAAGGCTATCTGAATGTGAAAACAAACCAGATTACATTCATAGTTGATTACAACATGATGAACGTACGTTCCGAGTGTTTCTTGCAGACCATCGACAAGAACCGTATCAACAATTACGAAGCCGAGTTTGCCCAATACGAGAAGGACTTGGCAGCCTATAAGAAGGAACACGGATTGTAATACGTTACAAATATGACAATAAAGGAAGTGAGGGGCTGTGAGTGCTTTCACTTCCTTTTTCAATAATAAAAAGAAACGATGCAGAAGAAAGGATTCTTATTCTTACTCCTTTGCCTGCTTTTGGCGATAAGCGCACAGGCACAGCGCAGGGTAAGGATAACCATACTTGAGAAAGATACGCAGCAACCTTTGGTAGGGGCTACTGTGCAATATGCCACGAGCAAAGAGATGTTGGATGTTAAGAATACCATTACCGACATTGAAGGCAAGGTGATATTAAGTATAGAAAAGGGAAAGGAACTATACTATAATGTCCATGCAACGGGCTTCGTCCCCGTAAAAGGAAGTGTGCCGCCACAGGAAAACAACATAAAGATTGTTATGCGCGAAGACGTGCTGCACCTGAACGATGTCGTTGTAACAGGTTCACGAACAGAGCGCCCCGTAAAACTTTCGCCCATTACCACACAGGTATTGGGCGGAAAGGCACTCGTTGATGCAGGGTACAGCGACCTACAACATGCCCTGCAACAAGAGACACCAGGACTCAACATTCAGAAAGTGGGTTTCGGCAACGAAATCTCGATGCAGGGACTCGACGCGCGCCACGTTCTCTTTCTGCAAGACGGTGAACGAATGACGGGCGATATGGCAGGCAACCTCGACTACGAACGCTTTAATCTGCACGCCATCGACCGTGTGGAGATTGTAAAGGGTGCCAGCAGTACTCTGTATGGCAGTCGTGCTTCGGGTGCGGTCATCAATCTTATTTCTAAAAAAGCGACCAAACCATTGGATATTCAGGCAGGTATGCGCTGGGCACAGATGAACGAGCGCAACTACAAAAAACGGCACATAACAAACAAATTGGCAATAGAGCCGGTGAAGTACTTCTATTGAACTTTTGTGCAATGTTGAAGATTAGTAATTCTATTCAACATTTGTGCTAAAAGTCGGCTCCATCGCCAATTTGCCAGCCGTTATGCGGCAGCTTAAAAAAAGACGACACCAAACCAAAAAAATCATCTTGACAACCACCCGACTTTGAACTACGAAGGATGAAATTTTTCAGGGACAACTTCCAGCATTTCCAAAAAACAGTTTAACCATTGACTTGGAGACAAACAAACAATTTGAGCATTAAGGTTTAAACCGAATTTTTCCGAAATTGACCTGACCTGACTTTTCCTGAAAATCGACTTTAAAGCTGTTTTTACAGATAAATCAGGTTTCTCTAACAGACAGGAAATAAATGCTAAGTATTTGGCTTTAAACTTAAAATCAAAAAATAAGTGTTTTCTTTTAATGTTTAACAGGGCTGATTTGACAGTTGGCGGTGGCAAGAAACTTTCAGGACCTACCTCATAGACAAGTTTCAAATCAAAAAAAGTATGATAGAAAACGGTATATGGATTGTAAAGCTTCCTCGAAAATAACTTTTGTGTAGGTTCTAATTGAAGGACAATGGAACCTCCCAGAAAATTTCCAAGACTCTCAAACATCAGGATTTTGAAAATATCGGAAGTAATGCCATAAGGAATATTTGACACCACTTTGAAAGGAAATTTCGGAACTGCAAAATTCCTAAAATCACAACCGACAACTTGAACATTTCGGGCATCAGAAAATAATTTTCGTAAATGTTCAACCAAAGCTGTGTCGTTTTCAATAGCAACAACATTGTTGGCGATTTTTAATAAATGAACAGTAAGAAACCCCTTGCCTGCCCCAATATCTAAAACCGTATCCTGATTACTTATATTTGCTTGTCTTATTGCATCTTTTATTAGCACTTTATCAATAGTAAAGTGCTGACCCGTAAAACGAACGGGCAATTTCTTTTTTGTCATTAGTAACTTCTTACAGGTGAATACTTCTTGAGTTCAACTTATAAATGCAACTTTTTGGGTGCGGATAATAAGCAATAAAAACATTTATTTTTCAGAGAGGAAAGAGAGACAATGTCCCCCTTTCTCTCACTCTGAATGGATAAAGTTCGCTATCTTTGCTTTAATTGTCCGTCCAAAGAAAAAAAAGTTGCAGATGAGCAAACATATAACCGAGGAACAAAGGTATGCAATTTTCTATGATGTTGCAAATACCGATGAGCAAAAAAGCAATAGCGGAAGCTATCGGAGTAGATAAAAGCACTGTTTACAGGGAGATAAAGCGCAATTGCGACGCCCGAAGTGGTAGCTATAGCATGGAGCTTGCCCAGCGAAAAGCAGACAGGCGCAAGCAGCAAAAACATCGCAAGGAAGTGCTTACACCGGCAATGAGAAAACGGATAATAAAGCTGTTGAAGAAAGGATTCAGCCCGGAGCAGATTGTCGGCAGGAGCCGCTTGGAGGGAATTGCGATGGTATCTCACGAAACGATATATCGCTGGATTTGGGAGGATAAGCGGCGGGGTGGCAAACTGCACAAATATCTTCGCAGACAAGGTCGCAGGTATGCCAAACGTGGTTCTAAAAATGCAGGGCGAGGATTTATCCCAGGCAGGGTGGATATTGATGAGCGTCCCGAGATAGTGGAACTGAAGGAGAGATTTGGTGATTTAGAGATAGATACAATTATTGGTAAGAACCACAAAGGTGCCATTCTTACCATTAACGACAGAGCAACAAGCAGGGTCTGGATACGCAAGTTGTCGGGAAAAGAAGCCATCCCGGTAGCTAAGATTGCAGTATGGGCACTGCGGAAAGTGAAAAACTTAATACACACAATTACGGCTGACAATGGAAAGGAGTTTGCAAAGCACGAGGAAATTGCGCAAAAATTGGAAATAAAATTCTATTTTTGCAAACCATACCACTCATGGGAACGTGGTGCCAATGAAAACACCAACGGGCTTATCAGGCAGTATATCCCAAAGGGTAAGGACTTTAGTGAAGTAACCAACAAACAGATTAAGTGGATTGAAAATAAACTCAATAATCGACCTCGTAAAAGACTTGGATACCTCACGCCAAACGAAAAATTTAAACAAATTATTAATCAGAATTCTGTTGCATTTGCAAGTTGAATTCAGCTTATAATAAGAAAGGAGATGAAGAATTTACTTCCCAACAGGACATTTTATTCCCTAAAGTGTTTGATGTTGATGGCATGCGAGTTTTTATTTATTGGAAACTTCCACATCCTGTGGAAAAGCTCTATCCATATGTTGATTACAAAATACGGAAAATTTCAAAAGATACGTTAGTTATAGGGGATTATACAGACTTTGTGTTTGTTAATGGTCATGGTAATGCCCCAAATCGGGAATTGTCAAAATAAAAAAATAATAAATGTGGGGTAATACTCCAAATCGGGAGTTATTGAAATAATTATCTGATTATCAATGTACTTTCCAAAAGATAAAGTATTAGGGCAGAGTGGAAAAATCGTTGAAACTGGTCCTATGTAATCGTTCAAAGTGACCCTTTTGTATCATCCAAAGAGGGATTGGACATTCGCGGTACGATACGAGTATGGGTGTTATGATTTATCAGCATTCATTCTTCTCTACTCCCAAAGGATTTTGTCAGTTGTACTGCTTGCTGTTGTAGTCTGATGAGAATTTGGGAATAGGTTTCGAGTTTGCCGAGCAGTTGTTGAGCAGTGGCAACAGAATGATAAGTATTGAGGACTTTCACGACTTCGTTGTACAGAACTCCTATCTTATGAGCCAAGGCAACGATTTCTGAGAGTTTCTCCAAGTAAGGTTCTTTTGCAGGGTCTTGGGTGATGACCTTAAAAGATTCACCAAGAAGCCTTGCTCGGACAAAGTCGCTCTTTGTCTTTGCTCCCGACTTGCGATAGAGTCTGATAAGTTTCTGCTGGTCTTCGGAATTAGGTATTCTGATGTGCCATCTGTCCCATCGTGGGCAGGTGGCACATCTGCCGTCTGGCTTCTTTTGTTTTTGCTTCTTCATTGCTTTCTAATCACGACTTTGGAGTGATTTAATCCCCTTTCGGGGCAAGGGTCTTTGTGGTACAAATGGCAATTTGTGGTACAAAGACACACCTTGCTAATGTAGAAAATGGGATTATAAGCCCCTGCTGTGTTACTGCATTCATTGAATACAGTAACTCGGCGTAGGCTTGCATTCGAGGAATGCAGTAATTCAGAGTTTCCTCCATCTTTCCACATCTTCCTTGTATTGGTCGAGGTGTTCCCGCAGTACCTGTTCGACATATCCCGAAACGCTCGCTCCATGCTCACCGATTCTCCGCACCACGAAGTCTAACTTTCGTTGGGTTTCCTCTGATACATACACGGCTTTGCGGTGGCTGTTGCGAAAGGGCTGGAGATATTTCCCCTGAAACTCGGATAATTGCTTTCTGTCCTTTGTTTTTCCCATTCTTTGATGAAATTCTTCGGTAGAAGTAGCCCTTTCTGTTGGCGACAACGCTGTTTCTTGATAGGACGGTTGAGAAAAATCCTTGTTACTCTCCTTGTCATTTTGTTCCTCAACTTTATCAACAGGCTCAAACCTTCTCTTTTCCTCTTCATAATCGAAGGGCTGGTCAAAATCGGGTAACTCTTCGGGCTTGCGGAGCTTAACGCCATAATTTCCCATATCTCTAATGGCTTGTTCCAAGCGTTGTTTCCTTTTTTCATCTATTCTTGCCATAATTTCTTGGGTATCGGGTTATAGTGTTTTTCAAGCATGGCTTGTATGTCGCTCTGCTTGTAGAGTATCTTCCCTCCGATTTTGTAGAAAGGAAGCGTTCCTGAGTTTCTGTACTCTTGGAGCGTGCGTGTGCTGAGCCGTAATTGGCTGCAAACCTCCTCACCCGAAAGGTAAACCTCACCATTCAGCATCGGACGGGCGGTAGAGCAATACCGCTCCAACTTCTTCAAAGTGCCTTCCATCAGTTGTGAAAACAACTGCATCTGAGGGTCTTCCCGCGTAATGATTTCATTCTCTGCCATAATTCATTCATTCTTTGATTTCAATCCTTGACTGCATTCAGCATTTCACAGATGTCGGTCTGTTTGTAATAACACTTATGTCCAATCATGGAGAAAGGGATTTTGCCCGTATCTCGGTATGATTGTAGGGTACGCTTGCTGATGCCTAAACGCTTGCACACGGCTTCGTTGTCGAGCCATTGCTCGGTCTTGGGAGGATTACCGATGAGTTTTTCCACACGATGGATAAAGTCTGCAAATTCGGAGCGATGTCGCTCCCACGCTTTGCGGTCGATGATAATGAGTTTCATTGCCTTAATTTTGTTTTGATTACTTTATTGTTACTCAGCAAACAAACTGTTATGCAGTCCATTGCCGTACTTCTCGGGTGCAAAAGTAACCCCTCGGAAGCACCACTGCAAGAAATGAGGATAAGCAGGGAAATAGAGAGAAAGCAATAGAAAAACAAAGGAAATCCGTCTGTGTTATTGCGGTAATGAGATGAGGTGCCGGCTCGTTCCTTTTATTATCTTGTTGTTTTATCGATAATTCGATAGTTCGACAAATCGAGATGTCGAAGTGTCGATAGATAGTTTTATCGATAGATTATTTTGACGATATATAGTTTTGACAACAGATAGTCATGACAACAAATTGTACAAACAATAGATTGTCCGTATTATCGTCAGTCCTATCTGTTGTTAGTTGTTACGCCTTGCGTCCAAAGAGCCTGAGTATGCCGTATTCTTGTCGTGCCTATACTCTCTACGGCAGCCCAGCCCTGCAAGGTTGGGAGAGATGAATACGACCGCATGGATATAGAAAATGGCAATACCACCTTGAAACAGAGAAATCCTGCGGTGGAGATTCTTCTCTCCATCCGCAGGACTCGACCTTGTCAGGGCAGACAGGCTGCCGTTGTACCTTTGCACGATAAGAAACGGCATCAGGAACTTTGCGTGCGCCGCCTTTGCCTACAACGCCTTCAGGCTTGCTTCCTCCGTCAGTCTGACCGTTGGCAGATTGTTGCTCTCGATGAGCAGCACTATCGTGCCTGTCAGTTCGGTGTAAAGACGGCCGTATTGCTCGTCAGAAGCCAATGTGTCCGTCAAACCGAACTTGTCGAATGTGGCTTGAACAGCCTTGTTCGACAACAGTATAGGTACGAGTTTCTCTGGGAGCGGTGCAGGAAGTTCCCTTTCAAACTCGTTTTCCAACACGGATATAAGCGTATCGTACTTGGAAAAGTGCAAGCCTTGATACAATGCCTCGCTTGCCATGCTCTCCGCTTCAATGTGTGTAAAGCCTTGTGCTACAGCATCGCAGTAAACTGTGAGAGCCATATCTGCCCGTGCAGTGATAAACTCCGTATCTTGCAACTTTTCGGGGTGATGCTCACTCATGTAACTTCTTAACTTCAATCGGAAGTAGGAAAGTTCCTTTTTGTTCTTCTGTTTCATTGTTTTTCTTGTTAAAAAGTTGGACTTCTTTTTTTTGAATCATTCATTACGGCTGTTACATCCCAATTATGGGACTTGACTTTTTCGGTGTTCTTGACGGACACAGCCGTAAGGCTTTACGCAGTACCCTTGTATGCTCACTACCCATCAGGGGTTGCATTTCCTTGGCAATCTTGCTCTTGGTCACCCGTGCATAAATCTCGGTCGTGGAGATGAAGCGATGCCCCAGCATCTTGCTCACCGTCTCTATCGGAAGTCCGTTCTCCAGACAGATGGTCGTGGCAAAGGTGTGCCGTGCGGTGTGCGAGGTCGCTTGAGTATGCGGTGGCAGTCCTGCCTTAATACATATCTCCTGAATAGTTCTATTGAAATTACTGTTGCTGGGAAACTCTCGAAAGAAAAGCCCCTCCCTTCGTCCGTGGCTCACAATGGCGAGTATTTTCTCGGCAACGGGCAGCAACGGGACAATACTTCTGTTCTGTGTCTTTGTTCGACAGAGCGATATGTACCTACGCCCATCCCCGAATGTATAAACATCGTCCATTCGGAGTTTCTTTAAGTCTGAGAATGCCAGCCCCGTGAAACATCCCAAGAGGAAAATAAGTCTGCAATGGTTATCTGTCGAGCGGTGCGGACGGTAAGCCAAGAGTTTTTGCAGGTCGTCCGCCGTAAGTGCATTGCGCTCGTAGGTAGGCGTTTCTATGTCTATGAGTTCAAAAGGGTCTTCACGAACGTATCGCTCCTGCAATGCCTTGCGAATGACCTGATGCAAGTGGCGTAGGCGGTTGCCGACACTGCTTTCCTTGTTTCCCAAGTCCCGAAGCATAAAAAGGCGATAGTCCTCAAGCAAAGTCTTGTCCACCTCTGTGGGCATACAGTCTGCCCTGTCCCTTACTTGCAGGAAATGAACAAAACTCTTGTAGCTGTCCTTAAAAGCCCTGACAGTTGCCTTGCTTAATGTTCTGCCCTGCAATTCCTCCTTGTATTCACAAACGGATTGATATAGCTCCGTAAGTGTTGGCATGGGGCGACTTTGCTGCATATAACGCTCCTTGAGGTATTCCGCCGTGATATAGTTTTCTTCCCTTAATGTACGTTCATAGAGTGAATGCAAGCACTCTTCTATTGAGTTCAGTTGCAGATTGATGCCGCTTGAATTACCTGTTGTCGCCTTGATGCACCCTTTTCGGGCAAGCCACTCGTCGGGGGAAGTTTGCAACTGCGTGGAAAACGATGAGGACGTTCCATTACAGGTGATACGGCAACGGATTACGCATAGTCCGTCTTCATTGGTCTTGCTTCTATCTATGTAGAATAGTATGGCAAATGTACTTTTCATTGTTCTGCGGTTTTAGTTGGTCAGTTGATAATGTGCGAGTTGTGGAAGTATTTTCTCTATGTCCAGAAAGACACGCTCGGGAGATGTCTCCGCATACACTTGCGTGGTTTTGATTTGACTGTGTCCGAGCATTTTGGAAACGCTCTCAATGGACACGCCCTCCGACAGTGTCATCTGAGATGCGAAGGTATGCCGTGCCATGTGATAGGTCAGCGTTTTCTGAATACCGCAAAGCCGTGCTATCTTTTTGAGGTGTATGTTTACCGTGTCGCATCCGGGTATGGGCAGCAGATACCCCTTGGGCGGTTCGTGTCGGAAAGCCCTCGTGTGAATGCCCCGATAACGCTCGATAATGGCAGTGGCTTCGGGAAGTAGGGGGATGTGGCACACGTTGCCCGTCTTTATTCTCGGCTTGCGTATCCAAGTCATTCCCGCTTCGTGAAAGACGTGCTGCTCCGTCAAGTGATACACGTCGGTATAGGAAAGCCCCGTCAGGCAGGAGAAAAGGAACATATCCCTCGACACTTTTTCATAGCCTTGCAATTTATCTTCTCCCAAGGCTGCGATAAGACCTACCTCCTCCCTTGTGATGTAACGTGGAGTACCCACTTCCCAACGAATGGAATGGTTGATGAAGGGATAGGTGTCAATGATGTGCCGTTTATGCAGGTCTTTGAGCAAGGAAGCCAGCATGGAGAGATAGCCAGCCGAAGTGTTGAGCTTGAATCCCTTTTCTTTGGCGAAGTAGTCCTCCAAGTCTTTGATAAAGGCGATGTCGGCTTTCTGCACGGGAATATCCTCCACACGGTAGCGATACCTGACGAAGTTTGCCAGATGCTTGTGAAAGAGCAACAGGCATTTTAGTCTGCGTTCGCTGCGGTCTATGCCCACACGCTCACGGAAGCGGTCGATATACTCGTCTGTATGATGCAGCAGTCCTTGTGACTCACTGTTCAGTCCGAATACAAGCTCCCGTACTCGCTCTGCCGTGATGGGAGCATCGGATTTACCCGAAAGAGACTCATAAACCTTGTGTATGCTCACCTGAAGGCGGTCAAGTTCCTTGTTTACCGATACGGCTTCGGCACTCTTGCCCAGCAGTCGGTTTTTGCGACTGTCCCACAAACGAGGAGTACACGAGCATTTGCAACTGAACTGTACCATAGAGCGTCCTGCGCTGATGCGTCCCATGATGGGACTTTTTCCGTTTTTGTCCTGCGTACCTCTCTTGAGGTAGAAAAGCAGCTTGAATTTTTCTTTTTCCATTGTTTTTTACTTGTAAAATTACACTTCTTTGAGGAACTTTGAACTATGCAAAACATTGATAATGAAAGAGAAAACTCCGTTTTAGTTACCACTTTCAGCCGTCCTTTTCCTTTCATCGTTTTTCGAACGATTTGGTAACTGAACTCCCTCCTTTTCGCTCCCTTTTCTGCCTGTTTCCTATGATGCAACCCTAAGAAGAAACAAGCAATATCCGCTGTATTTCAGTCAGATATGAGTTTTATGCCATTTTCTGCTTTCTACTCCCATACTTCCGCATAAAAATTGGCGAGTTCCGGCACTTTGATAAAATAACGGAAACGCTCTTTCTGTACGACCTGGTTGGTCACGGAAAATTCAAAGTCCGTGCTTTTCTTCGCATAGACGGCCGCCCAACCGTCAAAACAGGTGATCCCCTGCCGCTCCATTTCCTTCGGACGGAGATATTTGAAAAGAAGATAGAGTTCCGTCAGGCTGTTGGAAATGGTCGTACCGGACAGGAAAGTGGCCCCCAAATCCCTGCCTGTGCGCTCCTGTATGGTACGGATGGCGAAAAGCATGTTCATGGCCTTCGTGCTTCCTTCGGGGTTGCCCAGACCGGAAACTCTTGCATGGCGTGTATTGAACATCAGGTTTTTGAAATTGTGCGATTCGTCAACGAAGAGGTGGTCAATGCCCATTTGCCTGAAATCGGTCACGTCATCCGTCCGGTCTTTTATATCCTGTTCCAGCTTTTCAAGTTTGGCCTCAAGGTTTTCCTTTCTTTTTTCCAGCCCCTTCTTTATCCAGCCGCTCACTTCATTGCCCTGCTGCTCGAATACTGCGAGATTCTCTTCGATGCTCTCTATTTCCTGCGTATATATTTCCTGCTGTATTTCGGGAGACTGGGGTATTTTCCCGAACTGGTCGTGTGTCAGGATGATACAGTCCCAGTTATTATTTTTGATGTCATGGAATATTCCGACACGCTTCTCCGGGGTAAAGTCCTCCTTGCCCGGATACAGTACCTTGGCATTCGGATAGGCCCTCTTGAACGTGTCGGCTATGTCATGCACATTGCTTTTGAGTCCGATAATCATCGGCTTGTTGGCCAGTCCGAGACGTTTCATCTCAAAGGCGGCTATGCACATGATAAGGGTTTTGCCCGTACCTACCTGATGGTCGATTATGCCACCCCCGTTCATCTTCAGCATCCATACGGCATTTTTCTGGCTGTCGTACAAGGACGGTATTCCCAGCCCTTTCAGGTCAAGGAACGGGAAACTTTGCAGGGAACCGTCATAATCCGGGCGTACATAGCAGTTGAACTTGCGGTTGTACATGTCCGCAAGGTGTTGTTTAAATTCAGGGAGCTGTTCATTCAGCCAGCCTGTGAAAGCAGACCTTATTTCATTGATTTTGGCGTCGGCAAGCTGGATGGCCTCGGCATCCCGTACCTTTATATCATTGCCTTCTTCATCCTGCACGGTTTTTGTTATGTCGGGCACCGTGTTGTGCAGCGCATGTTTCAGCAGGTCGTTTCCGTAATAACCTCTTTTTTCCCCTTTCACATAATATCTGTCGGTGATGTTCGCGTTCGTTTCTTCAAAACTCACACTAAACTCGTCGATGGATTCCGTATAGTGGATATGGGCTTTTGCCTCAAAAAGATAACCGGCAAACTCTTCATATACGGATACGGGTATCCACCTTTCTCCCAGATTAAAATCAAGCAGTTCGAAACTGATCGGCTCCGGTATGGCTTTCTGCAAGGCTTCCAATGATTTCTTGCTTGCGTCGTCATCGGGATAGTCTTTCAGGTAGTTCTCTATCCATTCGACTTTGGCCACCACATTGCCCGCTATGAAACGGTCTTTGATTTCATAGTTCTTCATCATGGGATTGTAGAAGATACGGTTGTCCAGTTGTGTGAGCAGTTCCTGCCTGCCTGTTTCACTGAGATTTTCCATATAGTCCAGATTGACCTCCCCGAACTTGTTCAGGGATGCCGCAAGCGCTTCCTGCGGTGTATCCACATGGGTCACTTCATTGGCGTTGAACGATACGGGAACAGAAAATATATCCGCCTTCTGTATTTTGCCGTTAACGGAACGTTCTAATGAAAGTATTTCCCGTCCTCCGGCATCCATCAACAGGAACTTGGCATTGTCCTTTCCGTTCAATTCCCTGAACATGCGGTAAAAACTGTCATACCGCTTGACCAGTTCTTCCCGTAGTTCCGGCTGTTCCGTTTCCGTTTCGGCTTCCTTATTGTAGAGATTGTGGTAGGCTTCACGGAGCGGGATATAGTAGGCGGCCCGGTATTGTTGGGTGACTGTCAGTTTAAGCGGATGGAATTGTACTTCGGGAGTACCCACCCCCCTTAAATATCCGTATTGCTCACCCGATTTCACGATGGAACCGTTCTTGTATTCGGGACGTGTCTCTCCGGTAAACGGTCGTGGTTCCATTTCTTTCTTCCGCTCTTCCTCGAATTTTTGTCTGCGCTCCTGCCATTTTGCTTCCGCTGCCGCCCGTTCCCCGGTCATGTCTTCCTGCGTGGTGGCTTCATCGTACATGTTCTCTTGGGAGAAGAGATTGAACATTTCCGGTTCATCCCCTTTCTTTTTGCGAGATGCCGACGATGCCCGACTTGGTGAAGGTCTGCTTTCCACCCCTTGTACCTCCGCTTCCTCTTCATCCGCATAAGCGGAAAACAGGTTGAGCATGGGTTCATAGGGTTGTGCGGGACTTTCTTCCTGTACCTCCTGCCGCTCTGTCTCTCCTGCTGTTTCCAATAGTGTCTCAAACTCCGTTTTGAGGATGGTGGAACCGTTTGAGCGGGATAGATTGTCATCATAAAGTTTCCGGTCAAGATGGTTCTCCACATCTTGCGCCAATAACTGCCTGAGATGTTCGGAAATGGCGCCGACACCTCCTTCATGAATAAAATTCATGGCCGGTTGTCCGTACATGTTTTTACCCATAGATACGGAAGTATGGACGATATGGTCTAAATCGGCATAGCTGTTGTTGATATTGATGCTGCCGGATATAAGACGGGTTTCAATAAAGTTCCGTTCCTTTTCGGTCAGTTCCGATTTCCGGGTATTCTTCTGCAATACGATCAGGTCACTGCTCACTTCCGTACCCGCATCAACAAACAGGTTGTCCGGCAGACGGATGGCTGAAACAAGATTGGCATGGTTCACCAGCCATTCCCTGACGGGACGGTTCTGTGGCGAGTCCATGACGCCCGAAGTCGTGATATAGGCCAGTATTCCGCCTTCGTGCAACGTGTCCATACCTTTGAGAAAGAAATAGTTGTGTACGGCGGCAAGTGAGGATTTACGCACGACGTCTTCGCTCCGGTCAAAATCCCGGTCATAAACTCTGGTATTTCCAAACGGGATATTGGATGAAACCATATCGAAGTAGTTGTTATAATAGGGCTGTATGGACTGGAAACCGTCTATGGTCACTCTGCTTTCCGGATAGAGGGATGAGAGGATTTTTCCCGTGAGCTTGTCTTTCTCGAAACAATGGACTTCGGGAACATCCTTCAAGCCGCTGATAAACATGCCCGTTCCGGCAGAAGGGTCAAGAAAACGTCCCGGACGGATTCCCGGTACCTGCAAGGATTCCTGCATGGCCGTTACCACCGGTTCCGGTGTGTAAAAGGCTGTGAGTACGGAGTTTTTAAGGCTTTGGACGTATGCCCTGTATTCTTTTTCGTCTTTGGAATACTCACGCAACAGTTCATGCAGCAGTCGGACTTGGGGAAACAGTTCCCTGTCTGTCGTTCATTTTTCAATGTCCGTGTCTTTCTCCGCCGGATTTAGGATGCACTTCAATCCCCCGAAACCCGAATAACCGTTCAAAACTTTGCGTCCCTCTTCCGTGAGACAAAACTCCGGGCGCATGAATATCCATTCAAGTGCGGCTATGTTGTCCGCCAGATGTTGTCGTTTGTTATATGCCATATTGTTCTATATAAAATTGTATGAAACCTGTAAGTTCAACGGTAAGTGTATGATAGGACGGGGATGATTCAAACCGGTCGTCTATAGGATATTTGCTGAATACAGTTTCTGCGGGCGACAATACTTTCAGACAGAAACCCGCCCGTTTTTCGGGCCGCACTTCGAGAAACCACTCCGACACGACCTCGAAAACCGTATCGAATCTGGAAAAACGCAAGTCCTGATAGAGAACGGCCTCGGCCAGTTGCAAAGCCTGCGTAACGGATAAGCCGTCATGTATGGCACGTTCGTAGCTGCCTGCCGCCTCGTCAGCCCGTGCCCGGACAAGTGTTTTGTCACCGGCAATATGCGGATGGCTTTCCTTTAAATAAAGAAGGAGAGTCGTCTCAAAATAGGACAATTCTCCGGTTGCGGTATTTTTATCTTGTATAATCATTTGTTATCGCTTTAAAATGTTAATCGGATATTAAGCATATACCCGGCTGCCATAAAAGAGAACCGGGTATATATCTGCCAAAAACATGAATAATCTGTCTGTTACATGACCGAAAGGTTCTTTTTTGACTGGGCCTTTACAGATGCCACATGGCGGGGTGCCTGCTGTTTTACCTCCTTTTTCTTGTCATTTTTCTTACTATCAATAGTGGGTTTGTATTCACGGGCGTTACGTCCTATCAGCAGTTGGTTGCTCTTGTTGCTGAAACGTACATCATCGGAAAATACCCTGCCTTTGTAGCGCATATTCTCAACGAACACCATTTCATGGTTCTGGAGCATCTTCTTTTGCTCAGGCGTGATTTTGGCACCCATGATAGTGTCGTTGACCTTCAGTTGTTCACCGGACTGCTTGAATGCGATGTCCATTATTCTCGGATCGACGAAAGCAACCCCGGAAAGCAGCGTATCGTTTTTGCGCTGTATGTCGTTGATGGGAAGCTGGCCTCCTGACGCAAGGATTTGCTTCTGTTTGTCATCCAGCCTTTTCCCGTAGATATAATCAGGTATCTTGATGGCATCCACCGGCATGGTTATGATACGGTTGCTCGGTTCATGAAAGGATACATAACAGTTGCAGACTGTTCCCGTGTGGGTGTCCTTCATTTCCTTGATTGTTCCCAAAGTTCCGGTGTCTTTAAGTGACTGTTTTTCCTCGTCAGTGAATACTCCTTTATAGGCAGGCAGGTCATACTGCGGTTTGTCAAGCCTGCTTAAAGTTTTCAGTTGCACCTTGCCGTCCTCCCCTTTGACACAGAGAAAACAGGCTTCCCCCATATCCTTCTTTTCACCGTTCACTTCCTTACTGATGGGGAAAGCCATAGAGGTAATTCTTCCTTTTAGCATCTCACCCATGCAGTGGTTATCAAACAAGAGTTGCTTGTCAACTCCCAATGCGGCGAGTTCTTTCCACGGAAGCTGGTGTTCGTCAAACTTATACCGGCGGGCAAGTTTGGCGATACGTCCTTCATCGTTGAGTTCGCTGTTCTCCACCAGTTTTTTACCTTCCACTCCGGGGTCTTCCCCTTTTCGGATTTGGACTACGGCATTCAGTGTCTTTTCCAAAAGGACAAGAGGTACGAGGAAGAAACTGAAACTCGTGGGATTTTCGTACTGGTTCTTGAAATTGGTGAAGAATAGTTCCAGCGGTGAGGTACGATCCAGTTTGAGAAAACTGCTGCTGTTCTTCTTGTCGGGTGGTACGATTTCGAGACTGCCGTCCTGCTCGTTCATTTTGGAAACGACTGCGGTTTTGTTCGTTCGCTTGTCGAGGATGGCCATTACATGCTCGTCCTGACTCTGTTCTTGTTCTTGCTTTTTCTTAGCCATAAAATCAATAATTTAAGTGATACAATAATTAATCAATACCGGGTAAACTTTAGCCCGTCGGTGCGAATGTAGAGGTTTAATTGATAGAGTATTACGTTTTTGCCGATGTGGGACATGGATGGCGGGAATTGGCGTAAGATGACCAATTTGGATATATAAACGAAGGTCTCCTTAAGTATATCTTTATGGATACTTTAAATTCACTTGTTGAATTCTACCCCTATGATTGTAAATCACTAAATTAGAAGATATCATTGCATTATTAATCAAAAGACTCAATTGCACATGTGATTTTCTAACTGCTTTCACTTAAAATATCAGTAAATACACTATCTTTGTGCATATTAAGAAAATCTTTTTTCATAGAATCGTTAATATTGTAGTGTGGAACTTTATTTAGGCATTTGAAAAAGTGAATTATACACTGATAATATTAGACATTTAAGATGAGTAATAAACATTTTGAGGTTTCTTAAATTAAAAAAAATGGAAAATATAGACTTTGTATATTTAGATGGTTTACATCGGCCGTACAATATGCCCTTAAAAAGCATTGTATGGGTCTGTCGCTTTGTAAAATATATGGAGGATTACTCTATATCTATACTTCCGAGTCATTTTTATGGAGAATTTTTTAGATATCATCTCCATGAAGTTGTAAAGCGTCATGAAATAGATGAAGATAAATATAAAGGTATGGTCTCCATATCAAAAGCTAAAATTGTGTTAAATTGGCTTCAAGATAAAGCCACCATTGAAGAATTAGAAAGGGCTATTTCCAAAATACTTGAAAAAAGAAGAAATAAAGAAGAAAGAATTGTATATTCTACTTATAAAAATACTTCATATTATATTACGCTTGCAAAAAAAATGAGATATTTAAATTCTTACTACAAATTAGAGTCTGATGCGTATGATTTATTAGCAGCAAACAAGCGTTTTTACTCTCTATCTAGTATAGAAAAGGATAATATATTTTTGCATATAATATTGCATGACGCAGATGTGTTTTTACCATTGCTATTATCTTTGCCATTTAAGCGTAAAGCATTAAATGATATAGAAGATTTTCATTTAATATATTTAGAAAAGCATTACAATGTAAACTATTTTAATTATATTAAAAAGAGTCAGTCTGCCAATTATGATAAGGTTAGATTGGCATGGATTGAAGAATTAAATGTAGTTGACAGTTATTGGAAAATAAGAAAACATTATAGATGCATTTTGGAGACCTTTAAATATAAAGATAAATATTTCTATCATAAAGAAAATCTGCCAGCGTTTTTGGAACAATATATAAAAAAAACGATGAAATATTTATCATTTTACAGCATTATTGAAAGTGAGTATATGAATCTGATAGACATAGGGAAACATGATTTAGGATTTGTGAATTTGTATGATTTGAAATCCAAATTTAAATTATCTTTTTCTTCTTTTGAAGATATGATTAATAGTTATTATCGTGAGTATGGAAAATTAAAACTTATATTATTTTCTAATATAGTATCATCAATTGATGCAAGAAGACGATTTATTGTGAATGGAAATCCAGTAATAAAAATTCGAATTATAAACAAATGATTGCAATAGATAAACTTTGGACTAAATTGGAGCCAATGCCTGAAAATATTTCAAGTATTAAAAATGATTTATGTTATGGTCTAGCTCCAAATCTTCCTTTCTTTATATTAGATATGGATAAAGCAAAGAAGAATATTACAAAAAAAATGGAACAGATAGATACAGCTTTTCAATATAGTTTTGTGACCGCTGATTATGGTAATGGGAAATCCAATTTAATGAAATATTTGGAGTATTTCTTCTTGTGCAACAAACAATATAATATTCATGTAGCTTATTGGAGAGCTGATGTGGATAAGTATGACCTTATTCTTTTTCTCCACTACATTTTGCAAGAGAATTTTCTCGATTTGATAAAATCCTCATTAAGAAATGTAATTAAAACAAAATCTATTCAAATTGAATCTTTGGCTCGTAATTATTCGGGATCTTATTCTGTACTAGAAAAATATGTAATAGCAATAAATACTTATATCGACAATGATGAGATTTTGGACACACTGATTGCTCTTGGAACTGGTAAAATTTATAACAAAGGTAGTTTTGATAAGTTAAGCCTAGATAAATTTACAGATTACAATAGAAGAGAAGTTCTAGTTTTCTTTTTAAATGTTTTAGCGGCTTCGGGTCATTATATTATTTTTGAAATAGATGAATTAGAGAAGATACAAGAAAAATCTAAAGTCCGCTTTAATTCATTATTGACTTCTTACAGAGAGCTGATAGATTTAAGTTCTGATATAAAAGGACACTACATTATAACTGCTGCAACAGAAGCATCTGGAGCAAGTTCAAGAATGTCATTAGCTGCTTATAACACTGCATTTGAAAGAAGAATATCTCCACACATACTTCAATTAGGTAGTATTACTTCAATCAGTGATGTGATTGAGCTAACTAAATATTTGGATGAACTTATTCAATCCAATAAATCGGATGAAACTATCAAAAAAATAGCTTCATTTGTGCAGAGCAAACATTTTTCCAACAATAATAATGTTATTCAATTAATTTGTAAAAAATTGCAAACGGATGAATCTGTTGGATGGAAAGAAAAAATGATTGAACTCAACTTGTCTACTAATTTCGAAGAAACTAAAAAAGAGATTGAGGAAAATAAAGGTTTTATGAGAATTAATCAAAAATTCTTTAGTAATTTAGAGAATTATGTTGATATATTGAATTTTGTAAATGAAGATTTTGAAGTTAAAGTGCAAACGTATCAAACGTTATTAAATCATGCAATAAAAAATGCTCAAGTCTTTTTGTTTACAGGAGATGTAGCTTCAAATATAAGTAGAATTAAGAATGTTAAATCCGCATATCCTAATTATGAATTAGTAATATATCGGCCAGAATCTTTAGATATTTCTTTTGCAATTTTGCAAGAAGAATCTATAATTGTGAAAGAAATAGTCACATATGATCCTATGGAATTGATGACTTTACTCGGAATGTATTACACCTATTATACCAGTAAAGAAGGTGAAATAAAAGAATTAATTTCATTATATACAAACGGCAATTTATAGTTATGTTCAAGAATATAAAAAATAATTGTGTAAAGCGACTAACTACACATTTGGAGGACTTATTGATGCCCTATTGGAATATTTTGCGAGAAATGTATGGTGATGATCTTTTGTTAAATATTGATTTCTCGGATATGGACGCTTCATTTAGCGATGAAGTTTTGAAAATAAAATCAATATCTTCAACAGAGCACAGTAAGAAGGATTTTTTATTTTCATTCGCATTTTCTCTATTATGTAAAAAATATAATAAAGATATATTAAGTGCATCTAGTTTGAATGAGTTCTCTTTTAAATCGACATTGCTTATCATTAGTGAACCTTTTATCTTGATTCAAGATACACAGTCCAAGCAAGAGGAATCTCAAAATGAAATTAAACGTCTTTTTGCAGATAAGAAAGTTTTAACAAACTTAATAGATAAAGGAGATAGAAAGGCAGGGTTATTAGATTGTATAAAATCTATGGATAATTCAAATTTTTATAATACTCTTCTTGGTGATGATGAGGATATAGACAATTTGACTATATGGAGTCCTGTATATCCCTGTTCTCTATTAAAATTAGAATCTTTGCATGAAGAAATATTTAGTATAGATAGAATTTGGATCAATGAAAAATCATTAAAAGAAAATTATAAAATAGAGATTAATTTAGATGAAAATACATCTTGTTACTTATTGCATAAAAGTAAAAATGATTCAGGTATAGACAAAGCTATTGGAGTAAAGATAAACGATTTAGTATTTGTTCTAAAAACAGACATCGATGAATTTATTGATAAGCAAAAGAGATTTGATTATTATTGGCTACTCTTTAAAATGAATGTATTCAGGAATATTGCTGAATCTAAAAAAATAGAGTCACCGCAAAAAGGTTTGTTGAAGGATTTTCTTGATACTACTCAAATGGATGATTTTTCTTGTCTTCTTTCTTATTTGGAAAACAATTTATATATTAAAGATCAAGAGATTCCTGACAAGTATAAACGTTTTTTTGATCCATTAGTGAAATTTGAAAAAATAGATGGGTTAAATAACTACGACATATTTGTTCACGATGTTGATGTCGATTCAACTCTACTTGGTGCATATAATACAGCTCGAGGGGCAGATGATTCTAGTTATAATTTGAAACATCTTATTGAACAAAAACGTCCTAATCTCCATTGCTGGACTAAAAGTTCTTCTTGTATCAAGAAATCAAAGAAAATCGTAAATGTTCTTAAGCCAGAGATTGCTTATTTCTTTATTGAAAAATTTTATGAAGAGTTTTTATTTAATATTTTGAGAACAATTAGTTGTGAATATAACAATGTTGAGTTTGTTTCAAATTATAATACAGAATCTCTACCACATAACAAACATGAAATAGATTTTATAGTAAAATCTGATGAAGGTCTTTTTTTTATTGAAGCTAAAACTAAGTTGACAACTTCTTATATAAATAAGTATGTTAAAAAATGCAAGCAGTGGTATGATGCATTTAATGATATTCCTTCCCAAATCCATTTTATTATAATTGGTTGTTATAGTGATCCTGAACTAGACGTTTTTAGATATAGTATAAAAGGAGAAGATATTCCTAGTGAATATAATAAATCTCGTGAAGGGTTAGGATGTCTTCCTTATTACTTTAAAGTGCCTGTAATGGATACTGAAAAAGACTTAATTTGTATAACAGAACCATCATTTCAAGTTTTAACAAAGACGATGAAAGGAATTCTTAAAGTATGAAATTGCCAGTGACTCGATATTACGGATCAAAGCGTAAACTTATTGAGGATATTTGGTCTGCACTCGAAGAACGTAATATCCAATTCAATTCAATTTTAGATTTATTTGGGGGAACTGGGATTTTATCATACTACATGCTTACAAAGAGGAAACAAGTTATTTACAACGATATATTTCTTTTTAATTGTAAAATAGCAAAGGCTTTGTTAGATACACCCCGTAATACTTTTAAAGAGATTGATGCTATTGATTTGCTTAATGTTAGAAAAGAAAGGGATTATAAACAAATAATTGAAGATAATTTTGAAGGTATTTATTATACTAATGCAGAAAATAAGATAATAGATATTGTTACACAAAACATTCATTATCTACCTGATAATATGCAGGCTTCTGCATATTATATATTAATACAGTCATGTATCATAAAAAGACCCTTTAATTTATTTCATAGGAACAATCTAAATTTAAGAATTAATCATACTAAATCAAAATTCGGGAATAAAGTTACATGGGAGCAATCATTTTATGACTTATTTATAAAATTCACCAAAGAACTAAATGAATTTCAGTTTTCTGAACAACAAAATATTCAAATCATTAATACTTCTGCATTAAATTGCAATGTAGAAGCAGATGTAGTATATATTGATACTCCATATTTTAACAATGATGGTTCTATGGTTTCATACCATTCTCGATATCATTTTTTAGAAGGATTAGTAAATTATGATTTGATTGAAAATAATATTGACTTAAATAAAAAGAATAAAGAGATTTGCATTAATAAAAATAAAGAATTTGAATGCAAGCAAACGTTTTTGGAAGAGTTGCATAATTTAATATCAAAACATAGAAATTCTATTATAGTATTATCATATACTAGTAATGGATATCCCTCTCCAGACGAATTAAAAGAAGTGGTTATGCAATTTAAAAATAATGTTGAAGTGGTTTCCCTTGGAAAACATTCTTTTGCATTAAACAAACATAATGAAGGGAGAGAAGAGATTTTAGTGATAGGAAGATAATGTTCTTTAAGTGTAGAGATATTAGATGATATATCAAAATCACTATAAATATTGCAATAAAATTAGTTTATAGTGATTTTGATATTGTACTATACAGATCTCATTGCTATGTTGATTTTATGTCTTATTATTACTACCTAACAAGTGTTTTAGTGCCGGATCATTCTCTATACGGATTAGTTCATTCTCCACCAGTTCGATAATATCCTGTTTGATTTGCCGATAGTTCGCTTGTATCTGCTGCTCCATTGTATCATTGCCGTTCTCGTCCAGAAAGCTGCTGATTTCGGGAATGGGCTGGTAGGCCGCCGTCTCTTTCTGTACGGCTTCATTGTCAACGACTATCTGCGCATGGAAAATTTTCTGTTCGATTGTCTCTCCGAAGTTGTCTGCTACAGCACCGACAAACATTCCCTGACTCAATGTACTGATTTTGGATGCAGGTATCAGACTGTCCAGTTGCGTGTTGATGGAAGTGGACGTATCGTTGCGGTTGATGCTCATGGACTCTCTTTTTTGCAGGATTTTCCCGAACCTTTCCGACAAGGTTTTGGCCGTTTCACCCACTACCTGACCGCTGAAAACATTGCCCACAGTTGACATGATTACAGCGGCCTCCTTGTCGCCGTAGTCGCGCTTCAACTGGCTGAAGTCCTGAAAGCCCAATACAACCGCCACTTTATTGCTTCGTGCCGTGGCAATCAGATTATCCAGACCTTTAAAGAAAATAGTGGGTAACTCGTCAATTATCACACAGCTTTTCATCTGCTTCTTCTTGTTTATCAACTTCACAATGCGGGAGTTATACAGACCTAAAGCTGCTCCATAAATAGAAATTCTATCGGGATTGTTACCGACACATAATATTTTCGGTTCTTTGGGATTATTAATATCCAACGTAAAATCACTGCCGGACATTACCCAATAGAGTTGAGGACTTATCAGTCTTGACAGTGGAATTTTGGCGGATGCAATCTGCCCCATCAACTGCTCGGCAGCCCCCCCTTTCCATGCGTCAACGAAAGGAGACAGATAATTTTCCAAATCAGGATAGCTTGTCAGAATGGTGAATACATCTTCGTACCTTTTATTAAGTAGTTCTATTGCATGTGGAAATGTGCAATACTTACCATTTTCATACAACTTCAAAAACCAGATTATCGCAGTAAACAATACTATTGGAGATTCCACAAAAAAGTCTCCCTGCTTCTGCACCCAACTTTTATTGAGGTTCAACATGATTGTATAACTGGACTCGTAAGCGTCCGAAATATCAGTCATAAGCTCTGGTGCCAACGGGTTGCAACGGTGACTTTTTCTCGGATTGTCGAAATTGATTACATAAAACTTGGGTGGTATCTTATAGCGGTGCCTGTACTTGAGCAGATGGTTGTAAGCGATAATCGACAAGTCATCAAACTTAAAATCATATATATAAAGTGCATAAGCTTTCTCTATGGTCTGTTTTATAAATTGGTTGACAATGGCATAGGATTTCCCGCTGCCCGGTGTTCCCAATATCATTGTCGCTCGAAAAATATTTACAAGATTAATAAAGCCATTGTAAACTTTACCTTTATACCAGAACTTGGTCGGCAGATTGACAGAATACTCGTTTTCCATGAGTTTTGTTTCCTGCATGAAGGATTCATTCTCACGGTTGAAAACGTCCTCCAACAAGTTGTTCTTCAACAAACGACTTATCCATAAACCGGATGCCAGCAGACAGAAGAAACCGCCGGTCAGTGTTGTAATATAAAGTACCGCACACACACCGGATGATGCATTGATAGATAATAACCACCAGTTCAGGAAAAAGAGTATGGTGCCCATTATGGCCGCAATGATAATCTGCCTTCATGTGATTTCATGTTTCTTCACTCCCTTGTTGCCCATGCAGGACAGACCGAGGAAAAGGACACAAAACAGTTTTGTGTAAAGCAAAGATGAAAATAGTCCGGTGGTACGCTGGAAATTGGATAGTATTTTATCCACTATGCCAAGCGTTCAGCCCATTTCGTGGAGCCAGCCGTAACAAAACCAATAGATGTGTATCGCCAAAAATAAAAAACTGATGGCCCGCATAAAGTCCGTGACTTTGGCAAGACCTCTTAAATCATCTTCATTCTGCATAATTGTAACTATTAAAATTAAACTTCTTGTTCTATACCTTATTATACTATAACCTGCGCCTGCGCTTCTTCTTTTTCCTGCGCCCATAACGGAAAGCCGGATCAATGTACTCGTGCGTATGGTCGTCTTTCATGAGTATGGAGAAAATATCAACGGCACCGAGTGCGGATGTATCAATCAGGCTGTCGGAAGATTCACTTTGATGCCGGCTTTGATTTTCCTGTTGCCGGTATTCCGCCCCTTCCTGCCTTTCTTCCGCTCTCGCTTCCCTTTCCTGCCGGGACGGTACCAGCTCCGGTTGCGGTATAAGTCTTTTACGGTTTGCATCCGGATTATTGAACAATTCGTTGAACACGTTGGCTGAAAAGGCTTTACCCAGACGAGAGCCGTTGAACACCGTCCGGGTGGTATGGTCTATGAAGGTGATACCATACAGACGTCCTTCGGGATTGATACGGTAAACGACTTCTATATCAGCCTCTTTCAGCCTTCGGGCGAAATCTTCTTTCGTACCGATATTCTGCATGGCTTTGATGATTTCCTGCCTTGTCCTTTCTGCGAGGTTGTCCTTCTTCACCTTTTCCGTGGAAGCGGCAAATTTCTTTTGCAACGCTTCATAACCGAATGCCTTGCCGAACTTGCTGGATTTGAAAGGTGTTCCCACCTGCTGTCCGTTATCATCCAAAGCTCCGTACATAATACCGTGGTATTCCTTTCCGTCCACACTCCCCCTGACTTCATAAACGGTTACGTTATACAAGTTCAGAAGGGTGTTGTATTCGGCAAGCGAATGGAAATTGTAACATTCCAACAAGGTGCGGACGGTATGCTTTACCTGTACTTTTATGTCACCTTTCGGATAATCCACTTTTTGCAGGGATAGTAGTTCCCTTTCGCCATGTTCTCCGAGCGTGGGATGAAGCCCGTACTTCACTTCCATTTCCCGACAGATGTTTTGTGCCCGGACGGCTTCCCGGTTGTAGTCTATCTTTTCTCCTTTCTCGTTGATACGTACCGAAACGATGTGCATGTGTTTGCGGTCGATGTCCTCGTGCAGTCAGACTATATAGGGCTGGTTCCCGTAACCGAACTTTTCCATAAACTCCTGCGCCAGTATGGTCATCTGCTCTTCCGAAAGAATGTCCTTCGGGGAGGGATTCAATGAGATATGGATAACCGGTTTTCTGACGTGTGAATTGAATGCAATGTAAGGTTCGAAAGCCTGCACGCAGTTTTCAATCGGAACATTCCCCGAAGTGTCAGCCGCAATTTTCGGATGTCACAATACCTTTGCCGTACTGTCATCCACCTTTATCTTATTGTAGGCAATCACTCCATAGAATGAACTGCCTGACGTAATATTCGGCACCATAATATTATTCCTTTTTAGTGAGATACTCCTTTTCGTACCGCTTTGTCAGTTCGATAACCTGCCTGCATACTTCTTCCAGTTTACGGGTTTCTTCGGCAAGTTTGTAGAGAAACGCAAGCGATTTCTTCTCCCCGTAAATAGTATGGATAGTCTTTACACATTGGTTGTAGTTGTTCCCGATGCGTTGGAACTGCTGATAGAAAGCGGTGAGCTGGGCGTAGTATTCCTGCGCTTCCTTGTCAATCTTCACTACCTTGAACTCTCAACCGAAGATACGGGCGAAGATAAATTCGGCTTTGTTTTTCATGCCCGATTGCTCGAACATGGAGATAAACTTTTCGTTCTCTCCGTCATTGAGACAGAGGTAATAGCGGTGCGTGCGTGGATCGGCCAGCACCTTGCGCCCTGCGGCGCCACGGATTCTTGTTTCATCTTTCATAACATGAATAATTTAGGAAGTTCGACTTAGGAGAACTGACACCCCCGAAAGAACTTTCGGGGCGAGACTTTCAGCGGGTGGAAATATTTTCAACCGCTGAAAGTACACCTCGCTATATGCTGACGCATATTAAAATCCGGCTGGGCCGGATTAAAGGTCTGACGGGTTTGTTTTACGTTCTCTTTTCGAGAACGGGCTGCGCTCTCCCGGCGACAAAGGTAGATAGTTTTTTCTGTCCGTGCATCATGGCGTATCACGCCAACACCCGCCAATGAATGACTTTGGAACCGGGGGTACTTCATGACTGCTCTTTTTGAGGTTTATTTGTAGCCGGATAGTTATTTAGCCACTTATCTGGATAGATAAAAAGATGGTTATCAAGATAACTATGCGGACGGTTTTCTATCCGAATAGCTTTTTGTCTGGATAGCCATTTGATTAAATAAGTTTTCAGATAAGCGTTCATAAGGTTATCTATCCGCTTATATGTCTATAGATATATAAAGATGTATAGACAAGCAAGTGGATATTCGGATAAAAGGACAGGCAAATAGACTATTAGCTAAATACTTAGATAAACAACCGGATAGCTATGTGGCTACATAGCTGAATAGATAAATAGCTATATAATTGGATAGCTATGTAAGTATGTAGCTAAATAGACAAATAGCTTCATAGCTAAGTAGCTATATAGCTATAAAGCTAAACTGATAATGAAATGAATGAACGGATAAGTGGATAGGCGTCTATCCGCTAAACTATCAATAAATCAAATTATTCACTTAAATTAGGTAACAATGGAAAAGAGAAAGAAAACATTATTCGTTTCGTTCGCTACCCAGAAAGGGGGCGTGGGTAAATCAACATTCACCATTTATGCGGCATCGTGACTGCATTATGTGAAAGGACTGAATGTAGCTGTGGTGGATTGTGACTATCCGCAGCACTCAATCATCAAACAGAAAAAACGGGATATGGAAGTGGTAAAGACTGTTCCCGTTTATCAGAGTCTGCTTGTTGAACAGTCGGAACGGCTGGACAAGAGGGCTTATCCGGTTATCGGCAGTAACCCGGCAGACTGCATGGCGGACTGAAGGGCATTTGAAGACAAAACGGATATACATTATGACGTGGTGCTGTTCGATCTGCCCGGAACTATGGGTAGCGACGGGGTTATCGCCGCAATCAGTGCGCTCGATTATCTGTTCGTACCGATAAAGGCAGACCGTCTTGTGCTGGAAAGCACACTGAACTTTGCTACTACCATTAATGACCGCCTGATAAAGACCGGCTTGTCTTCTCTGAAAAGGCTGTGTCTGTTCTGGAACATGGTGGATCGAAGAGAACGCACGACATTGTATGACATCTACCAGCAGGTTTTTTCCCTGTTAGGGTTGGATTGTCTCCAAACACGTATTCCTGTGCGCAGTAACTTCACTAAAGACTTGTCTTCTACGGGCGGCCCCGTTTACCGGAGTACGCTATTTGCTCCCGATGCGGCATTCACCAGAGAGTGCGGCTTTGATACGTTCATGGATGAAGTCATGGAAATACTTAAAAACGAATAGTCATGGCAAAGAAAACAGGCGGACAGAATCCGGTGGACGAAGCGTATCTGCGTAGTCTGATGGCAGGGAGCCCTTCGGAGCCTCCTTCATCCCCGGCTCCTTCCATTACCGGAGAGAGTGGCGAAAATAGAGCAACTGCTTTATCCGATGAAAAAGGAAAAGCGGATAACATTGTGAATGGAACAGTAAGGGATATTTCCGGTGCGGATAATACCGACTGTTCGGAATTGGTTACGGATAAACCGTCACCGAAAACGGTTCGCACCGCATTGGCCGACTTTATCCGTAAGTTCCTCACACCTTATAAATGCGAAGGCAGACAGGGGGTATATATAGACAAGGAACTGCACCAGAAAATATCCGTTATTGTAGGGATTGCCGGTAAACGGCAGTTGACGGTAGGTAACTATATAGATAATGTATTGAAAGAGCACTTCGAAAAACATGCGGATGAGGTGAAGACTTATCTCCAAAAGAGTTATAACAAAATATTTTAGGTTATGGATATACAATCAAGTTACTATGAAGCCGGAATAGTTCTGTTCTGGTTGCTGTTCGCCTATCTGTTCATGGACAAGTTCCTGTTCAGGGGCGGACTCGGCGAGATATGTTTCGGGAAGATGCGCCGTCGGATGGCAAAAGCGCTGCGGGGCATTGCCGGGTGGTTCGATCCGGTAAAGGAGGAACAGAAAAAAAGGCGCAGGCGTACGAAAGGGAAAACAGAAAAGAAAGAGGTTCCGGTGGTATCGGAGTCTGAAAAGAGGAATATCCCGATCGTAAAAACGGAAATGAAGGATAAAGAAAGGGCAGAAGCCAAGAAAAAAGCAGAAGACAAAAATACGGTAAAGCTACCCCAAAAAGAGCTTGAGACGAACAATCTTGTCGTTACAAGAAGCTATGGGACACGCCAACAGCCGCCAATAAACGCCACCGGTTCCGGGGCTATTGCAGGTAAGGAAAATGCCTCTACTTTTGCTGACAGAAACGAGGAAACAGCGCCACCAAAGGCAGCACAAGTGTCGCCGGAGCGCATTCCGGAACTGTTCCAGGACAAGCGCGTGGAAGAGTGGCGGGCTTCTCCGGATGAGAGTTCCGGCAAGCGGGATGGCGATAGCGGACAGGTTGAAAACGGTGACGAAGTGGATACCGACGAGTTGAACGAGGAACTGGAAGATTTGAACTGTGTCCGTGAAGAGTATTCGGGCGAAGCAACCGGCATAGGACCGGAAGAGATTGACCTGATTATCGACCTCTGCAACGGCAAGGATATTCCGATAGACAAACGATTGTCCCTTTTAAGGGCGATCCATCATATCAAGGATACGCAGATTGAACGCTCGATACTGGAAAGCATAAATGGCAGCGACAGCCGTATCAGCAAATTTCTGGATGAAGCCGAACAAATGAGTGAGGCTGCTCCGGACAGTGACTAACCAATTAAAAAAGGAGGTAACAATGACAAGAGGTTATTTTGATACGGGTTGACAGCCCGTATCACTTTAAAGAGAGAGATTCGCTATGGTAGTAATGACAAAACAACAAAACCATGTATATGACTTATTTCGATTCGGGTTGATAAATGGATGTTTCCGCCTGATAAGGGAACACTCCAATCAAAAAGAGACAATACTTTGGTAACTTACTTATAAAACAGAATGGCAATGACAAAAGGCTATTATGATTCGGGATGACAGGCCGTTCATGGCATTCACCCGGTAGGGCAACAAGAACTATTCACCATTAAATTTTATCCGTATGAATATAGGACTGGTAGATGTGGACGGACATAACTTCCCCAATTTTGCATTGATGCGCCTTTCGGCTTACAACAAGGCAAAAGGTTGTCAAGTAGAATGAGCGGAACCGGCGAGGCGTTATGACAAGGTGCTGGCAAGTAAGGTGTTCACCTTCACACCAGACTATGATTATCGGCTACTGGATGCAAAGGAAGTGATAAAGGGCGGAACCGGGTATGATATTCCGGGCAGGCTTCCCGAAACTGTGGAAAACAGCCGGATGATGGACTATTCCATTTACCCCGAATACCCTTTTTCACTCCAGTTTTTTTCAAGAGGCTGCATCCGCAAATGCCCTTTCTGCCTCGTCCGTGAGAAAGAAGGATACATTCAGGCCGTAGAGCCGGTGGAACTGAACCCGAAAGGGAAATGGATTGAGGTGCTGGACAATAATTTCTTTGCCAACCCGCAGTGAAGGTCAGCGGTGGATTATCTGATGAAAGAGGGGCAACCCGTGAAACTGCACGGTGTGGACGTGAGGATTATGGACGAGGAACAGGCCTGGCATCTAAACAGGCTGAAGATGAAGCAGAACATCCATATTGCGTGGGACTTGCCGCAGCTTGATTTGACGGAACGCCTGAAAGAAATGGTAAAATACGTGAAACCCTACAAGATAACCTGCTACGTACTGATAGGATTCAATTCGACTGTTGAGCAGGACTTGTTCCGGTTGAACGTACTTAGGGAATTGGGAATCACTCCCTTTGTAATTCCTTTTCGGGATTATGGAAATGAACGGACACCTACCCGTTACGAGCGTGATCTTGCCCGATGGGCGAACCGGATGTGGCTTTTCAAATCCTCTTCCTTTGAAGACTATACACCCCGCAAGGGATTCAAGTGCGGGGAATATCTGAAATAAACCGATAAAGACAATAAAGACCATGAGAGCAAACGGCTATTACGATTCGGGATGATTCGCATCCCGCTTTCAAGAGAGAAGAATGTTTCACCACCAAATCAAGTGACAATGCAAATGGCATATTATGACTCCGGCTGATTTCCGGCCGGAACTTACCCCCTGAATCAATAAACCATAAGCGGCTGCGGGCTGCCTTATGGGGATAGTGAAAGGGGGCAGTCCGTGGCTTTTTAATCACCTAAAAAATCACGGAGATAAATGAAAAAGAAAAGATTGATTATGATGCTTGCCGCCGTTGCGGCAGCAAGTGTAGCAATGGCGCAAGGAAACGGACAAGCCGGTATCACCGAAGCGACACAACTCGTGACCGGATATTTCGATCCCGGCACAAAACTGATTTATGCAATCGGTGCTGTAATCGGCCTCGTCGGTGGAATCAAGGTCTATCAGAAGTTCAGTTCGGGCGACCCCGACACGAGTAAAACTGCCAGTTCGTGGTTCGGAGCCTGTATCTTTCTGATAGTCGCCGCCACCATTCTGAGGTCGTTCTTCCTCTAAAAACATAAAAAAGACAATAATTTATGGCTGATTTTGAAATAAATAAAGGGGTGGGCCGTGAAGTTGAGTTCAAGGGGCTTCGGGCACAATACCTGTTTATTTTCGCCACCGGCCTGCTTGCCGTATTCGTGATGTTCGTCATCATATATATGGCGGGCGTCGGACAGTGAATCTGCATTGGTTTCGGGGTATCGGCGGCTACGGTACTGGTATGGCTGACCTTTACGCTGAACCGTAAATACGGCAGCCACGGACTGATGAAGCTGTTCGCGGCCCGGCAGCATCCCCGGAGAATCCTCTCACGAAAACGTATCACACGTCTGATCAACAAACAACAATCGTAAATTATGAGAAGTATATTAAAAGCATCCACATTGGAAAGCAAGTTTCCCATTATGGCGGTGGAACACGGCTGCATCGTCAGCAAGGACGCCGATATCACGGTCGCTTTCCGGGTCACACTGCCGGAAGTGTTTTCGGTATCATCCGCAGAATATGAGGCGATGCACGCCACATGAGCGAAGGCAATCAAGGTGTTGCCGAACTATTCAATCCTGCACAAACAGGATATTTTCATCACGGAGAAATACGAGCCGGACATCCGCCGGGACGAACTCAGCTTTCTCTCCCGCAGTTTTGAACGCCACTTCAACGAACGTCCCTACCTGCACCACACCTGCTACCTGTTTCTCACCAAGACCACCAAAGAGCGCTCCCGGCAGCAAAGCAACTGGAACACGCTCTGCCGTGGTTTTCTGGTGCCGAAGGAAATCAGGGACAAGGAAACGGTGGAGCGATTCATGGAAGCGGTGGGACAGTTTGAAAGTATCGTCAATGACAGCGGGCTTGTCAGGCTGGAACGGCTGACCACGGAAGAGATTACAGGAACGGAAAACGAACCGGGCATTATCGAACGGTACCTTACGCTCTCGGCAGACGGAACTACCATGTTGCAGGACATGCAATTGAATCCGGACGGGATGCGTATCGGAGATAAGCGGCTCTGCCTGCACACGCTCTCCGACCTCGACTATCTGCCGGGAAAAGTGAGGACGGATGGACGGTACGAACGCCTCTCGACAGACCGCTCGGACTGCCGTTTGAGCTATGCCGCCCCCGTGGGCGTGATGCTGCCCTGCGACCATATCTACAACCAGTGGATATTTATAGACGACAGTAACGAAAACCTTTCCCGTTTCGAGAAGGCGGCAAAGAACATGCAGTCGCTTTCCCGGTACAGCCGCAGCAACCAGATCAACAAGGAGTGGTTGGACGAATACCTGAATGAGGCGCACAGCAACGGACTGCAATCCGTGCGCTGCCATTGCAACATCGTCGCATGGGCGGAAAACGGGGACGAACTCCGCAGGGTGAAGAATGACGTGGGAAGCGCACTGGCATTGATGGAATGTACTCCGCACCATAACACGACCGACCTTCCGGCTCTCTATTGGGCAGGCATACCGGGAAATGAAGCGGACTTTCCGGCCGAAGAGACGTTCTACACGTTTACCGGGCAGGCGCTCTGTTTCTTCACGGCTGAAACCTGTTACCGGAACTCGCTCTCTCCCTTCGGCATCCGCATGGTGGACAGGCTGACGGGAAAGCCCGTCTTCCTCGACATATCGGATTTACCCATGAAAAAAGGGGTGGTGACGAACAGAAACAAGTTCATACTCGGCCCCAGCGGCAGCGGGAAAAGTTTCTTTACCAATCATCTCGTGAGGCAGTACTGGGAACAAGGTACGCATATCCTGCTGGTGGACACCGGAAATTCTTACAAGGGACTCTGCGACCTGATACATCAGAAGACCGGAGGGGATGACGGGATTTATTTTACATACAAGGAAAATGACCCGATTTCTTTCAATCCTTTTTTCACCGAAGATTACCAGTATGACATCGAGAAGCGGGACAGTATCAAGACACTGATACTCACTCTGTGGAAAAGGGAGGACGAACCGCCCCGCCGCTCGGAAGAGGTGGCGCTCTCGAACGCAGTCAGCCTGTATATCGAAAAGATAAAGAAGAACCGGAAGATAAAGCCGAACTTCAACTCGTTCTATGACTTTGTAAGGAAGGACTACCGCAAAGTGCTGGCGAACAAGAACGTGCGGGAGAAGGACTTTGATGTGGACGGTTTTCTGAACGTGCTGGAACCTTATTATAAGAACGGTGAATACGGGTATCTGCTGAACTCGGACAAGGAACTGGATTTACTGAACAAACGGTTTATCGTATTCGAGTTGGATGTTGTGAAAGATAATCCTATTCTCTTTCCGGTTGTCACCATCATTATCATGGAGACGTTTATAAATAAAATGAGACGTTTGCAAGGTATCCGCAAGATGATATTAATTGAGGAAGCTTGGAAGGCAATCGCCAAGGAAGGTATGGCAAACTACATCCGTTATCTTTTTAAAACAGTCAGAAAGTTTTACGGAGAGGCGGTTGTAGTGACGCAGGAAGTGGATGATATTATCTCTTCCCCCGTTGTGAAAGAGACGATTATCAACAACAGTGACTGCAAAATACTGCTCGATCAGCGGAAGTATCAAAACAAGTTCGACCAGATACAGAACCTGCTCGGCCTGACGGACAAGGAACGCAGCCAGATACTTTCTATCAATCTTGCCAATGCAGCGAACCGCCTTTATAAAGAGGTCTGGATAGGGCTTGGCGGTACGCAAAGTGCGGTATATGCAACAGAAGTTTCGGCTGAAGAGTATCTTTGCTACACCACCGAAGAGACTGAGAAACTGGAACTTACCCGCCTTACGGAAAAGCTGGGCGGAAACATCGAGTTAGCTATCAAACAACTTGCCGAAAGCAAACGGCAGGAAAACAAGTAACCATATTAATCTATAGACAACAATGAGTAAGAAAGATTTATTAAGCCAATGCAGGGAAGCACTCGGAGATGCGACCCTGACCAATCTGGATCTGCTGAACCTGATTGGGGAAATGAAGAAGGAACTGGAACACGACCGCATCTGCGGTCACTGAATGAACAAGGAAGGCGGCTCCACGCTGACAATCCGTAAATCCAACCATGTGACGGACGGATTCAAGGGATACAAGGCTACGCTGTTCGCCGGAGAAATGAGTTATACCGAAATCAATATCCCGCTTCGGAAAGGGGACGACCTTTTCCTGCACGGGAACAAGGATGCCGGATGTATCGGGTATTTCAGCGGAAGCGAGGTATTGCTGTTCGGCTGTTACGGACTGTTTGCCCGTGATGACGACAGCCGGTATTTACTTACCAAAGAAAGGAGATAGACGCATGAAAAAGAGAATGATAATTTTATTCATGGCACTACTGTCCCTTTCGGTAACAAGCAAAGCACAATGGGCAGTGATAGACCCTACGAACCTTGCTCAAGGCATTGTAAACTCGGCCAATGAAATTGTACAGACTTCCACAACGGCACAGAACATGTGAAGTAACTTTCAGGAGACTGTAAAGATTTACCAGCAGGGAAAGGCCTACTACGACGCTTTGAAATCCGTACACGACCTCGTAAAAGGGGCACGCAAGGTACAACAGACTATCCTGCTCGTAGGTGACATCAGCGATATTTACGTGACCAATTTCAATACGATGATGGGCGACCCGAACTTCACCGTGGAAGAACTCTCGGCCATTGCTTTCGGGTATAACCGGATGCTTGAAGAAAGCAGCAACCTGCTGCTGGACTTGAAGGAAGTGACTACGGCTACCGGACTCTCGATGACCGACAAGGAACGACTGGACATCATCAACCGGATATACGGCGAAGTGCTGGAATACAAGAACCTGACATGGTACTATACCCGCAAGAATATCGGCATATCGTACCTGCGCAGCAAGAAGAAAGGAGACTCTCAAAGGGTACTCGCCCTGTACGGGACACAAGACCAGCGTTACTGGTAATCATTCATCACTAAAGGAACAAAAAAACTATGGTATTACTATCAATAGACTGGACGAACCTGCATGAGTTGTTGCGTTCACTTTACGATGAAATGATGCCCCTGTGCGAGGATATGGCAAGCGTGGCAAAAGGTGTGGCGGGTATCGGTGCCTTGTTCTATGTGGCCTACCGGGTATGGCAGTCCCTTTCAAGGGCGGAAGAGATAGACGTGTTCCCGCTTTTCAGGCCGTTCGTGCTGGGGCTTTGCATCATGTTCTTCCCCTCTATGGTGCTGGGTACAATCAATGGAATCCTTTCTCCCGTATGCAGCGCTACTTCCTCACTGGTGGAACGGCAGACCTTTGATATGAAGAAGTACCAGGAAGAGAAGGACGAACTGGAACGGGAAGCGATGCTGCGTGACCCGGCAAAGGCTTTCCTTGTGAGTGATGAGGAATTTGACAAGAAGATAGACGAACTTGGCTGGTCGCTGGGGGACATGGACACGATGATAAACATGTACGGGCAGAAGGCGGTGTATGACATGGGGGAAAAGGTGCGGCAATGGTTCCGGGAACTGCTGGAACTCTTCTTTCAGGCAGCTTCGCTGCTGATAGACACGCTGAGGACTTTCTTCTTGATTGTCCTGTCCATACTGGGGCCTATCTCTTTTGCGCTGGCCGTTTATGACGGATTCCAGAGTACGCTCACTACCTGGCTGTCACGCTATATCTGTATTTACTTATGGCTGCCCGTGGGTGATCTGTTCGGTGCTATCCTCTCGCGCATACAGGTTCTGATGTTGCAGCAGGATATCAAACAGATGCAGGACCCGACATTTATACCGGACGCATCGGGCAGTGTGTATTGTATATTCATGATTATCGGTATCATCGGTTATTTCTGCGTTCCCACGGTGTCCTCGTGGATTATCCAGGCAGGCGGTGCGGGAGCTTACGGGCAGAAGGTGGGCGGTGCCGGGAAAATGGCCGGAAACGGTGCGGCGGCAGTCGGTGGGGCAGTCGGCGGATCGGTAGCCGGACGCATCAAGAAAATGTTCTAAACGTATCACTTAAAAAAACAGAAAGAAGACATGGAGTTCAAATCATTAAAAAACATCGAGACATCGTTCCGGCAGCTACGGCTGTTCGGAATGGTATTCCTGGGAGTATGCGCACTGGTAACGGTCTTCGCCACCTGAAAGGCATACGAGTTTGCCGAGGCGCAACGGCAGAAAATCTACGTACTGGACAGCGGAAAGTCGCTGATGCTGGCCCTCTCGCAGGACGTGCAGCAGAACCGTCCCGTGGAAGCAAGGGAACATATCAGGCGTTTTCACGAACTATTCTTCTCTTTGTCACCCGACAAGAGCGCCATTGAAAGCAACATCCACCGTGCCCTTTACCTCTCGGATGAGAGCGCTATCGGATATTACCGGAACTTGCAGGAGAAAGGCTACTTCAACCGGATGATAGCGGGAAACATCTCGCAGACCCTGACGGTGGACAGCATACGGGGCAACTTCAACAGTTATCCCTACGAGATGAAGACCTATTGCCGGCAGCACATCATCCGTTCGAGCAGCGTTACCGAAAGGTCGCTCGTAACGACCTGCCGTCTGAGGAATGTAACCCGGAGCGACAACAATCCGCAGGGCTTCCTGATAGAGAGTTTTACCATCATTGAAAACAGGGACATCGGACAGTATGAAAGATAAGGGGATGAAAAAGGTCTTCCGCTCGTTCAGAACGAAGAAAGACCGCTGCATGGTAAAACTACGCAGACGCTGGCAGCGATTGAGCTACCGGCAGCAAAGGATAATCATCCTTTACCTGCTCGGCCTTTTCGCCGCCATCGACCTTGCCTACATCGTGGGCGGATTTTGCGGGAAAGACAAATTTCCGATTGAGGTGCAACACATCCAAAGGATTGTGCTTCCCCAAACGGACAGTATCCAACCATTCAAAAACAATGTATCCAATGACACAATCAGATAAGAAAGAAGAAAAAGAACGGGAATCGCAGAAAGCGAAATCCGCTTTAGAAAAGGAAAAGAAGCAGGGCGGCAAGGCCGTCGAAAAACTCAAATTCTACGGCGTGGTGGCATTCCTCTCCCTGCTTTGTGCCGGGTTCATCTGGTTTATCTTCAAACCGGACGCGCCCGAAACGGTGGAAGGAATGGCGGGTATCAATACGACGATACCCGACGCTATCGCACCCGAGACGATGGCCGACAAACAGAAGGCCTATGAACTGGAAGAGATGAAGAAACGCCGCAAGGAAAAGGTAAGAACCTTGCAGGACATGGCGGGGGACTATCTGACACCGGACACGCTCGATGAGCTGAAGCCGGAAGAAAGAGCGCCGAGGGTGGATGCAATCCGCGAGTCCAGGGAGAAGCAGCGACAGATTTCACGCCAGATTACCTCCTTTTATCAGGAGCCGAAGGAAAGTCCCAGGGTGAGCGAACTGGAACGGCAGGTGAAAGAACTTAGCGAAAAGCTGGAACGTGAACGCAAGTCACAAGACCCGCTGGAACTGATGGAGAAATCGTATGAAATGGCGGCACGCTACTTCCCCGGGCAGACGGGCGGACAGGTGAAAAGCATACAGACTGCCGGTGGAACGGGTGCGGGCAATCCTACTGCAATAGCCGCCGGACGTGTCACGGAAAACGTGGTATCGTCACTGGCTGCGCCACCACTGCCGGATTCAATATCCCGCAATTACGGTTTTGCCACGGCCGTAGGTGGTGGGCAGCTTGCCGGAGCCAATACGATACGTGCCTGCGTGGCGGAAGACCAGACGGTGACTACCGGATCACGTATCAAGTTCCGGCTGTTGGAACCGCTGCAAGTGGGTGGCGTACTCGTCCCTGCAAACACTCCGCTATTCGGTACGGTACGTATCGAGGGGCAGCGGATGGCGGTCAGCGTGAACTCCATCGAAAGCGGCGGCAATATCCTGCCGGTGGAACTGGCGGCCTACGACATGGACGGACAGGCCGGACTTTTCGTTCCGAATACAGCGGAACGTACCGCCATGAAGGAAGCCGCCGCCAATATCGGAAGCGGTTTCGGGACAAGCATCTCGTTTGCCCGCAGTGCCTCGCAACAACTCGTCATGGACGTGACAAGGGGTATGCTTAGCGGCGGCTCACAATACCTGGCCACAAAGATGCGGGAGGTGAAAGTGTCCGTCAAAGCGAATTATCAACTTTTATTAATATCCAAAAAACAGTAATCAGATTATGAAGACAAGAATTATTTTATCAATAGCCATGCTTTTAACCGTATTGGTAGTAAAAGCGCAGGAACCGGTGGAAACAAAGATTTTCCCCACCAACCAGATTATCGCGCCGCATAAGATTGAGGTGACTTTCCAGAAGACCGTGCATATCCTTTTCCCCGCGGAAGTGAAATACGTGGACTTAGGCTCGTTCGACATCATTGCGGACAAGGCCACGGGAGCGGAAAACGTAGTCCGCATCAAGGCGGCGGTAAAAGGATTTGAGGGGGAAACGAATTTTTCAGTCATCACCGCCGACGGTTGTTTCTATTCTTTTAACGTAGTCTATAAGGACGAGCCGGCACAGCTTTCCATCGAGATGGAGGACTGGCTACGGGAGAATCCCGAAGGCGGGATTGCGGGCGACCGCATGTTCGTGAAGCTGAAAGAACTGGGCGGGGAGACACCGCTGGTGGTGAACCGCATCATGTACACGCTGTATAAGAAGAACAAAAAGGACATCAGACACATCGGCTGCAAGAAGTACGGGATTCAGACATTGCTCAAAGGGCTTTATATCAACAATGACCTGCTGTACCTGCATACTTCCGTGCGCAACACCTCGGACATATCGTTCGACATCGACTATATCCGCTTTAAAATCATCGACAAGAAGGTGGCCAAGCGCACGGTCATGCAGGAGAACTTTATAGAACCGGTAAGGACATACAACCGTCTGACAACGGTAGACGGGAAAGCTACGGTACGTAACATATTCGTGCTGCCAAAACTTACCCTGCCGGATGACAAGTTGCTCGTCGTGGAGGTTTACGAAAAGGGCGGTGCCCGTCACCAGTCGTTCCGCATAGAGAACACAGACCTTGTGGCGGCAAAACCAATCAGTGAACTGCATCTGAAATAATAACCTATATATAATATATATGCAAAGAATACTATTCATACTGACAGTTGCCGTGTTGTCGCTCTTTGCGGGCGAAGCATACGCGCAGCGTGACCTGCCAGGACAGACGGGTGTACAGTTTACAACAGGGGGAGTCAATCATTTCCTTTCATGGAAGAGTGGCGGCGAACGCCACTACTTCACCTCGCTGGCCTTTACACATACCAACCGTAACCATACCTATTGGCTGTATGGTCTGGATTATCAGATAAAAGAGTACACCTACGAAAATAAGGCAATACCAAAAGCGCAGTTCACGGGGGAACTCGGTTACTTCATTCCCGTAGTATCGGACAAGGGCCGGAACGTATGTTTCCGCATGGGGCTTTCCATACTGGGCGGTTTCGAGACAGTCAACTGGGGAACCTCACTGCTTCCTGACGGGGCGTCAGTGACGAACGGGGACAGCTTTATCTATGGCGGCGGCCTGACAGCGGCTTTCGACCTCTGGCTGACAGACCGGATTATCCTGCTGATGCAGGTGAAGGAAAGGGCGCTCTTCGGAACGGATGCGGGTAACTTCCATACGCAGATAGGACTGGGCGTTCGCCTTATTATTAACTAATAAAAAGAGAAAGGAGAAACAGAAAAATGAAAAACGTATTATATATATGTATAGGCGCACTGTTTTCGGTGCTGGCCTTCAGTTCATGTAACGATGAGATAGACATCCGGCAGGATTATGATTTCAAGCTCTCTTCCTGGTATCTGCAAAAACAGGTTGCAACGGGGGAAACGGTGGAGATACGCTTTTATCTTGACCGTGAAGGGGACTATGAGAAGGCGGAGTATGAAATAGGATACATTCAGATAGAGGGTAAGGGCGAAGTATTCGACAGCGAAGGCATGAAACTCGTCAACCGGGAAGTAAGGCCGCTGGCGGAGGTGCCGGAACTGGATACGAAAAATCCGGTAAAGCAGGTATTCACGCTCTTTTACCGTTCTACAAGCGCCAAACGCTCGGAAGTGAAATTCTTTGTTCGTGATAATTTCGGACGGGAAAGGGAACTGACAGTAACCTTTGATACGGAAAACAGTACGGTGGAAGAATAGCCGTTACCAAAACTTACAAGGAAAGACGGCGGGGCAACCTGCCGTCTCCTGTTTTATGAAATTTGCTTAATGAAAACAAAGGAATGAGTAATTGTTCCCTATTGCAAAGAATTTGTTTTTATATTTAGCCGGAAGTTAATTAATCAATCAGATACGCATGAAAACAACACTTAGGATATTCCGCATTTTACTCAAGTTGCTCCTGCTCTCTTACGTGACAGTGGTAAACATTATCCTCATATCGGCCTTTTATGTCCTGCTGCTGGCAATCGTCGGCTGGGTGGCCCCTTCATTCCTGCCGGGGTTGTTCGCCCAATACTCCTTTGCGCATCATCTGGTCTATTCCATGCCTTTCTATATCGTACTGCTTTATATCCTCTACAGTCTTTCGCCGCTGAACGTGTGGGTGATGCGGATGAAAGAGGGGTACAAACCGCTGGATGCCAATGAACGGGCACGGCTGGAACGCCTGCTCCTGGAAATGGGGATGGAAAGGAAGCTGAACATTTACCGTAACAGGGACGCACGCACAAACGCCGTGACTTTCGGCTTCAACACTATCGGTCTGACGGGCGGCATACTCGGTGCGGCCTCGGATGAGGAACTTAAAGGAATTATCTGCCACGAAGTGGGACATATATCGCATTATGATTTCGTCTATCAGGTACTTCTTTTTTCGATGCAGTCGCTGGGCTACCGCTGTTTGTACGGGCTGTTCCTTATTCCTTCCCTGATTTTCGGGGTGATTGGGAACTTTATGATCGGCGTGGTGCCTGCCGTCCGTTTTGCCGTGGTGGGAATAGCTAAACTGTGGTGGAGTGCCTACAAGTTGTTGCACCACACGATTTACGGTATCAGCCGGATAGCCGACGTGAATATCAACAAATACGCCGAATACCGTTGCGACACGTATGCGGTGCGCTACGGTTGCGGAGAGGGCCTGCTCTCGTTCCTGCGACGGTTGGCGGTGGCGGAAACGGACGGGGAGCGGACTTCGTTCACCGAATATATTATGAGCACGCATCCGTCAACAGAAAAACGGATCGCCCGGCTGGAAAAACTACTATAACCTGCGGCAAAGAATAGTGCCTATATTATTTTGCGGATATTGGTATAGGGAATGCCCGATGCGCGCACCTGCCCGATTTCATCCGAAGTGTCTTCATAATAACAGACGATGTGACTGCCTGTAAGCACTTCCTGAAGACTGTCTTTTTCTGAAAGCGTTTCTTTGTTGGTCGCCTGTTTGAGCAAATCGTCGTATAAGGCGCAATAGAGTTTGTCGGCGCCGGCCGGATAAGGTGTTTCGGGTATGACTGCCGAAAGGATGATGCCCGGGCATTTGTTCGCATCGCGCAGCATGACTATCGTATCGGCCGCCAGCAGTCCGATATAGGTATTCAGGTGGCAGGAGAATGTGCGGTATCCTTCACCGTACAGTGAAAGAATGCGCCGGTAGAGTTCCATGCGGATTTTATCTTCTCTGAACTGGTCGTATTTTGTTGTCTTTTCAATGGTATTGCCGGTTATGGCAATGTTCTTATTATACATCTTGCTATGGTTTATTGATTAGTACCTTGTCCGTAACTTCCTGCTATGTACCAAAAAAAGCACGGTACTTAACAAGTCTGAACACAGGCACGACCAAGCGCCTCGCAGGAGACGAGTTAAGCCCGTGCCATATATGTACGACAAGGACTTCGCCCGTTTATCCTCCTGCATAAAATTGGTCGTTTCGTGTTCAGGAATAAACAGCTAAAAGCTATTATACTATGTAATCATTCAACTTTTTTTGTCTTATAACTATCTTTTTAAAATTCAACTGCACAAAAATAGAAAAAAGCCGGGCAACCGCATTATGATTGCCCGACTTTTTTAAGATGTCTTTTGCTGGTGTGGGGTGTGGCAGGTCAGTCCACGGGTTCGCCTCCATATCTCAGGCGGCAGATGTCTTCATGGATTTCCCGCATGATGTTCAGTTGCATCCGCCTGCTGATATGGCGACTTGGCGAACGCATGAACAACCGATTCTCTATCAGGCTGCAAAACTTGGTGCCTTCTTTACTTACCATGCAAATGATTTGATTCTCAAGGAAAAATTCCATATCGGTGGAATATTCAACGTTCGGGGATATTCTGATGTATTTCATATGTTGACAGTTTGAAAGGTGATTACGGTGGCGGTGTGGGTGGGGTCGTCCGGCCCTGCCCTGCCGCATGGGTGGGAAAAACGTGCCGGAATTGTCTCCGGCACGCCTGCTGTTTTTAAGCGGCTTTTCCGCTATCCGGTTTCTCCGCTTTCGGGGCGGTGACTTTCTTTTCCGTCTTTTCGGCTGTCGTTGTCGGTTGTTGTCCCGCTTCTTTGGCTGCCGCCTTTTCCGCTTTCCTCATTTCCTTTATCCTCTCGTCCAAACGTTCGTGGCGTTTCTGATATTCTTCCTCGTGGGTGGCTTTGGCAAGTCCGTACGGGTCGGGGAAGTGCATGTTTGCGAAGTCCCTCAACAGTTTGGATGCGCTGTTGTCTCCGTAAGCGTCCTCGCAAAGAAAATGACTGATGAAGTCCCGTTTGATGACCGTTCTTTGTGCGTCCGTCAACTTGGCTACAATCTTCATGCGCTGTTTTTCGTCCAGCGGCAACGGCTGGTCTTTGATGCCACAAAGCGGATAATGCTTTCTTTGCAGCCTGGTCAGCATGATGAAATACATCATCCCGTCCTCGTACTGCGTGAAAGGGCTTTCGGGATAGTCGTTTTCACGAACTACTTTCTTTGTATCGGCTACAATCTTCTCTACGGACAACTGTTTGAAACGCTTGTCCCTTTCCTGCAATGTTTCGATGGTGACGAGGGCGGTTTCTTTCTTGTTTATCTCAACATAGCAGAGTTCGGGTTCTGTCTGCCCTACCTTTACATAGGTCTTTATCCTGCCTTCTTCCTGTTTGCGGTTGAGTTCCTCCACCTTTTGGGTATAGTCCGTCTGTTTCTTTTCAAATGTCTTTACGGCTTCTTCATACTCTTTCGGGTTGGTGAATTGTTCCTGCTGCGGTGCTTCGGGGGCTTTGGGGAAATTCTGTGCCGAAACGGTGTAATTCAGTTCTTTTATCTCGTGCCCTTTCTTGTCGAGTTTTTGAAGTGCCGTTTCGTTCATGCCACCGTAATAGGGTCGGGCTATCACCAATTTCGGATCGGATTTCAACAGTTTCTCCGTCTCCTTTGCCACGAATGCGGCATTCTTGGCTTCCAAACACTTGCGGTTGGTGCAATGTCCGCACCCGTTATGTTCGGCAAAAAGGTTGTAGTTCGCTGCGTTGTGTACGCATTCCCTGCATTCCGTCTTGTCGAACTTGTATTGTGCAAGGTCGGTGGTATAGTATTTCTCAAAATGCTTTTTAAAGAGGTTCAACGTATATCCCGTCCAATTGTCTCCGCTGCCCTCCTTGAGGTGCTTCTCGTAAACGTCCTTTTGGATGTGCGGTTCATAGGTGCTTATTTCCTCGGCTACGCTGATGGTGATTGTTTCGTTGTCCAACAGTTCACCGATAGGCTGATACAGTTCGTTCAGTTTTAGGCGGGTATAGATATATTTCTCGCTCCGTCCGAAACGGCTGACGAGTGAATACATATCGTACCGTCCTTTTTCAAGCAAGCGTTTGAACGCTCTCGCTTCTTCGGTGGGGCGTACCTGCTCACGCTGCAAATTTTCACTCAGTGACATATCTTCCGCTTCATCGTCCGTGATGTTGCCGTATATGGTTGCCTTTATCGTCTTTGCTCCTGCAAGCAATGAGGCACGGTAACGGCGTTCACCGTAAATGATTTCGTAGCCTCCTGCCGTGCGTGGGCGTACTGCGATAGCCTGCAAAACGCCTACTTCCCGGATACTGTCCGCAAGTTCCTGCAAAGATGCGTCATTGAATGTCTTGCGGTGGTTCTCTGCGCTCGGCTGCACGGTGGTTATGTCAAGCTCGGTTTCGACTGTGGCCGTTGCAAGCGGTGTTTTAAACTCGGCTGGCTGCGGTGCTTCTTTAGTGGCGGCAGGCACATTCGGCCCACCGATTAACATCATCGGCTTTTGGATGACTGCCAAAGCGGTTACTTTTACTTCTGCTATCGCTTTCTCTGATTTTTGTACGTTGTTCTTCTGTACTTTTTTGCTCGTTTTCATAATGGTAAATTTTAAAATGTTGATAATTAATTGAATAGTTTTCCGTCTGAAAGATATTCCCAATTGTGGGCGTTACATTCCTCTACAAAGTATTCCATCGTTTGGGTGCTTTCCATATCATCCCGGCAGGCACGGAAAAAACTGCGGAGACAAGCATTCATAAGATTGTCAAACGTAACGTTCTCTGACGGGGATTTTAGAAAGTCATATATCGGGGCAAGAATATAGTTGTCTATGTAATATCCTGTAAGGGGGCAACAAGTATTTATAAATATCTTGCTTCTTCGTCCTTTCATTCCTTTCCAAAAATATTTTTGGGTGTATAGGTCGTTCCAATGATTGTTCATCAGATAGGTTGCCAGCCGCCAGCCGTTTAACCTGTCTATGCAGTCTTCCTGTCTGCTCCGATAATCATAGCTATAATTGTAGGCGTCATATCTCCAATTACGGCACACGATGCCGAAGCGTTCGCAAAAGGTATCAAGGGTCTGTCGGTTCTCACCCGTCCAGCCGTAAAAGTATCGGTTGCATAACCATTCGATGTGCGCCTTTTCTTTGGCTTCTTCGGATAACTCGGTTATCTGATAAAGGGTATATGTTCTTGTTTCTGTTCTCATATCGTTATATGTGTTTAGAAGTTTTTAGATAACGGGGCGGATTGCTCCGCCCTGCTGTGGGTGTTCTTATGCGTGGATGCACCCTGCAAGTGCTTCCCTTACTTTCGTCTCCTGCTTCTTGCTGTATATCCACCCTGCACGCTTTTCACCGTTATAGGTGAGGTTCGCACGGAAAAGACCGTTCAAGCCTTTGAGAACGTCCTTTATCGGCTTGGTGTCACCGAATACGGCTATCGCCTTTTCGCTGTATTCTACGATTTCAAGATTAAGTGCAGAAAGGTCTGCGGATGTTGTCGGCTGTTCGGGCGTACCTGTCGGGGGCTGCGTTGCTTTCAGACAAATGTTCGCTTCATCCCCTGCCGTATGCGCATACCGTTCAAGGAGTTTTTCAAGGCTGTAAATCGGTTCTTTACTAATCGTCCAACCGCTGTACTTGTTCCTGCCCAAATACATACCGTCTCCCATGCTGTAATTTTCACGGTGTTCGTAGTCTGCGTTATATTCGGCCAAATGGGCTGTTCCCTCAAAATTGGCGGCGTACTTGCGCATTTCTGAAAAGAGGTTGCGTGTATGTTTGGAAAAGCCCAAAATCACGGTTCTCTCTATACGGTAGTTGTAATAGTCCGTATAACTGTCGCATTCGCTTACCCGTAGTTCACCGATAATGACGGCTTTTGCGTCCGATGGAATGAGGGGGAGCAACCGTGCCGCACCGATTTTCGAGATACGTTCGTGTTCCTCCCGTGCTTCCTTTGCTTTGCGTTCCTCTTCGGCTTTCTTCTCTTTCGCCTTGGCAAGCAAAGCGGCCGTTTCCAACGGATCTAAAAATGTCGGGTTCTCGCTGTCGTAATAGATGCCTATTCCGAACTTTTCGGATAACGGGCGGATAAGGTCGGATGTGCTGAAGTCGTATGTACTTGTGTGTACAAGATGATAAGTAAATCCGTATCGGTCACGGGTGATGTCATAGACTACATAACTGCCGCCTGCATACCCTTCCAACACGACAATCTGATTGATAGAAACGGTTTGTACGTCTCTGTCGTAGCTTCTGTTAGCTCCTAATAAATGTACTTTAGTCATAATGATTTGATTGTAAATGAATTAATATTTAGTTAGAGTATCACGCAAATAAGGATGAGCAAAAGCGCAAACACACAAAGGGAAAGGAATGCCCAAAGGAGGCGCCATACGGTACGGATAAGGAAGACTACCACCGCCAAAACGGCCAACGTGGGCAGCAAACCACCCAAACCGACCGCAATACCACCGACAAAGGCACACATGAAACGCACCGCCATATACACCACGAAACCGACCGCCAACCACTTCGCCAAATTTTTAATGCCGGTTGGAGCGGAGCCGAAGCCTCGTTTCAAATCTTGCTGTATTTCAGTTCTCTTTTTCATAACATTGACTTTTTTTTTATGCCTTGTCGGTGGCTTCACCTTGCTCGTTTCAGGGGGCAGATACGGACGGGGAGAAAATATGCAAGGCTTTTGGTGAAAAATTTTCAACCGCCCCACTGGACGGATTGAAAAATTTTCGCCAGAACCCGTAGGGCGCGAAGCGGGCTTGCAGATTTTTAGGGGTCCCGGCCGTAGCTTCGCACCCTGAACTACGGCAAGGTGAAGTCATGACAAGGTTATAAAAAAGGGGAAATGGCTATAAGGGGGAAAAGAGAACTGAAATATGGCAAGATTCGGATGGCTGGGCCAACTGGTTTATATATTCATAATACCAAATGTTTTTAGTTTTACGTATTTTAGAAAAGATGTATTTTGTATCTCCTTAAAATACAATAAGGTATTCATTACATTATTTGTTTAAAGCAAAGCGAATCTTAATATAGTAGCCCCTATAACTTATATTTAAAAAATATTGAATTGTTTTTTGCACAAATCGTAATAAAAATCACGGAATATATCTGCCAGAAAAGGGGAAATACTTTATTTCAGAAAGCTATAGATTGTTGTATCATAATCGTGGCGGGCTCTTAATGATAGATAGAAGAAGATTGCCATGCAATGAAAATTATTTGTGATGAATTGCTGATAGCTGTATTCAGACTGTTTAAGTCTGTGAACTACGGAAAAGCCAGTTTTGCGGAACCAGAGGAGATGCTCGGAATGTCAAAAGTCGGAATATTCAAATACTGCAAGAACAAATAGGAACTATTCCTTGCCATATTTGATAAGTTTTGGTTCTGCACACTTTTACCTATCCAGCCAGACTTTAAGACGCTGAGCTTTTTCTTTGCTGACAATTATTTCTGCTTTGGGATAGCCCTTTAAGCGGACAACAAGTTTGCCCCCAAAATAGTTGCCGAGAAACAATACATGCTCTACATTGATAATATATTGACGATTTGCCCTGAAAAAACAATTTGGACTTAGTTGCTGTTCAAGTTCGTCCATTGACACATTGACAACTTCGGAAGTACCGTTGTTTAGGCGGAGATACACTATCTTGTTTTCAGTCTCAATATGGTTGATGTCGGATACACGTACCGTCTTATATCCGTCACGATAGGGCAACAGAAAACGCTCCCGATAACGGAACTGGTTCTTTTGTAGCGCATCGAAAAGCTGCCAAAGATTCTCATCAGCATAGTTTTTACCCGCTTTGGTTGCCTTATCAATAGCTTCTTCAAGTTCATCCGGGTCCAACGGCTTAAGGAGATAGTCGAAACTGTTGAACTTGAATGCCTGTACTGCATATTCATCGTATGCGGTCGTGAATATGATGGGGATACATGCCGGGGCGTATTTAAGAGCCTCGAAACTTAGGCCGTCAGTAAGGCGGATATCCGCAAGAATAAGATCGGTCGTTTTACCGGATTGAAAAAAAATGACAGTTTCTTTTATACTTGCAAACGGCCCTTCGATTACAAACGTCGAATCAATGGCGTTCAGCAGTCTTATGAGACGCGTGGCGTTGCGCTGTTCGTCTTCAAGAATCAGTATCTTCATGGGGTATAATATTTTTAATGATTGGTAAACTCACCGAATAAAAGTTTTCGGCATTTTCTATTTTTACTTTTTTGTCGCAGAGCAATGCGTATCGCTCTATGATATTTTTCTGACCTAAGCCAGTTGATTCGATTTTGGATATCAAAGGTGACTTAAGGTTGCGGACTGTTATATAGTCATCGGACAATGTAATATCAATAAACAACGGATGTGCAGGTGAAAGGCTGTTATGCTTTATTGCATTCTCCACGAGAAGTTGCAACACGGCCGGAGGAAGGAATCCCTTGCATCTTTTCACCTCCGGACTTATCTTTGCAATGAGGCCTTCGCCGTGGCGCACTTTCATTAAGTACAAGTATGAATCGAGAAATTTGATTTCGTCTGCAATAGAAATCAAATCCCGGTCTAGATTTGCGATGATGTATCGGTACACTTTTGACAAATTGCTCAGGAATTTCCCTGCAAGTTCGGTATCTTCCTCAATCAATTCCAGCAGATTGTTGAAATTGTTAAACATGAAATGTGGATTGATTTGCAGTTTTAGAGAATTGAGCTGAGACTGTAAAGCGATTTCTTTTTCTTTCATCAATGCCATTTCAAGTGTCTGTTTCTCATCGCGAGCCTTAATGTATGAACGGAGATAAAAGACATTTGCATAAACGCTTGAAACAAAAGTTGCAATCATGGCATATGAATATGTCCCTTTGAGCCACAAAACTTCATTATCGGGTTCTGGCCATAGCAACCATAGTATTTCCACCATTCCATAGGCAATAATATTGTTGATTGCGAACAAACAGCATGCATAGATTATAACCCATGAGAAGGTGGTCTTGAAAGGCAGCAGTCTGAATATCAGGCTGCTGAACATCAATGAAGTGAATGTAAAAAAGAGGCACATTATAAAATCCAAAATGATTTCTATGAATGAGAGAGCCTCAACATCATCATCCAGTACAAACCAAAGGATCAGATACAATGTATAGGAAACTACTGAGAGCATCAGTCCGTTCCGCCAATTGAATATTTTTATATTTTCTTTTGTCATAACTCATGCAAAGTTACTTCATATTCTACAAAGATAAGGATTTCCTTCTTTATTTGATAGGATAAAAACTTGCTGAAACGGATAAAATCGTCTCCGAAACGATGAAAATGAATGTTGAAATGAACGGTGTTACACCTTGCGTTTATCGAAGTGCTACTTTGACCGCCTCGAAGTGGCACTTTGGCATGCGCGAAATGCCATTTCGGGAATCAGTCCTTTTTTAAGGGTAAACTACCTATTTGGGTGATTCAGACACCAATTTTTCCGTTTCAGTCGAATTTCGCTGTCACACTCCAAGCGTCACGGGTAATTTTGTACTCCGGCTAATTAAAATCCCTCATAAACAATAATGTCAGAACCAACGGAATACAAAAAAATAGATTTAGATGATATTTTTCGAAGATATTATCGTCCCTTATGCTTGTATGCGCTTCATTACCTGCACAGAACGGAGAATGTGGAGGATGTTGTTCAGGAATGTCTGACGGAATGTCTTGAGCGTTCTGAGAAAGGACATCTCATTTCCGATGCCAAGTCCTATCTATATAGGATGGTACGCAACAGGTGCTTTCTTATCCTGAAAAAAGAAAGTATGATTGACCGCAACCGTCTCATATCTGAGTTTGAGGAAACTCTTCCGGATATTGAATATGAAGAGTTATCTTTCATGGAGGCAAGAATGTGGACAGCCATTGACTCCTTGCCTGAACGTCGCCGTGAAACCTTTCTGCTGTGCAAACGGGATGGGTTGAAATACGAAGAAATTGCTGACAGACTTGGAATATCCGTAAACACCGTCAAAAACCAAGTCAGCAAGGCACTTAAGACCATCAAGGATGGAAGCTGGGAAATATATTTTTTCTTTTTCGGATAATTTTCTCAGATTAGGATAGTAGGATTCCGGTTTATTTTACTCTTAGCTAAAAAGGATATCGCAAATGAACAAGGAAGAATTAAAAGGATTACCGTTTGTATTGAGGCATTATTCCCCCGGAATGTTTGATACCCGGAAAGCCATACACAGGTATAAGGAGGCACATCCCGCAAAAGGGCGTGCATGGGTTCGTTATGTGTCGGGGATTGCCGCCTCTGTTGCAATATGCCTGCTCACAGCATACTATTTTACATGGGAGAAAGAGACTCCTGTATGTTTATATTCTTATGCCGATACGACTGTATTCACCCTTCCTGACAGTTCGGTTGTCACGCTTTTCCCAAATTCAACACTCAGTTACCTTCTGGACAGGTTCAATAAGGACGAACGGGCGGTTGATATGACCGGAAAGATAAGTTTTGATGTCCGGCGGAATCAAGATGCACCGTTTATCGTGACCGGAAAACATGCTCGGGTAGAAGTACTTGGCACACGGTTCGAGGTAAGCGAGGTATGCGGCGATACCGTTGAGGTGTATGTGTCGTCCGGTAAGGTATTGTTTTCCGCTAAAAACAATGAGGACGGGGTGGTACTTACCAAGGGCATGCGTGCTGTTCTCCCTGTTGGTTCGGACGCCCCCCAATTGGTAGCGGAAGAAACCGTCTGTTCCTATGTAAGCACATCGGGAAAATTCGTGTATGAAAATACGCCGTTGTCTGATGTGCTAAAAGAACTGTCTGAATACTTTCGTGTGAAGCTGACTTGTGTTTCTACCGGAAAGACGCTTACAGCAGAGTTTGACACTGCTAACTTGGATGAAATTATCTTGTTGATAGAAAAATCGCTGAATGTAAAGATAAGGAAGGAGTCCGGGAAATGAACAGGCTGATAATCCTCATATTAACGGTACTTGCATTACATCTTTCACTTCACGCACAGCATAAAACCTTCTTCGGTACCGTCAGACAACAGATGGAGGTGATTAAAAAAGAGTATGCCGTCAATTTCGTGTACGACGCATCACTAAAACTGGATATGCTTTATTCTAGCACTACCCTTAAGGGACTGGGATTACAATCAGCTCTTAAGGAATTGTTTCGTAATACGGGCATAAAATGGGAAGTCAACGGCAAGCATGTACTGTTGAGCCGGATAAAAAAATATACTTTGAGCGGGTATGTGTATCAGAGTGACGGGGAAACGGTCATAAATGCTACTGTCCGGGACCTCATAACGGGGGCAGGTACTTTGAGCAACGAACACGGCTTTTTCAGTATCACCCTCCCGGAAGGACACCACACGATATGCTTTTCATCCATCGGTTGCGGCGAACATGCGGAGGATGTGAACCTTATACGCGACACAACTCTGAAAATCCACCTTAAAGATAGCTACCACCTAGAGGAAGTGCTCGTGACCGCGGACCTGAACTCGCCGCTGATGACCACCCAGACGGGAAAAGTTTCGCTCACCACTCGCGACTTGAATACAGGGTATGCGCTTATGAGCTCGCCCGATGTGGTAAAGACGTTGCAGAACCTTCCGGGTGTGGCGGCTGGCACCGAGCTTGTTTCGGGTTTGTATGTGCATGGTGGCGGCAATGACGAGAACCTTTTTCTACTGGACGGAACGCCTCTTTATCAGGTGAACCATCTGGGAGGTCTTTTTTCCGCATTCAACACGGATATAGTAAAGAACATCGACTTCTACAAGAGCGGATTTCCAGCACGATACGGCGGTCGTCTTTCCTCCGTGGTGGATGTGCGCACCAATGACGGGAATATGAAGGAATACCACGGCACGGTAAGCATCGGACTGCTGGACGGCAGAATCCAGTTGGAAGGTCCCCTAAAGAAGGACCGCACCTCGTTCAATATTGCCATGCGCCGCACTTGGCTGGATGTCATCACCGTCCCGGCACTGGCCATACGCAACAGTTCCAAGAAGGACAAGTTAAACATGCGTTATGCCTTCCATGACATAAATGCCAAGATAACGCACCGCTTTTCGGAACGCAGCCGGGCAGACATCAGCCTGTATTCCGGCAATGATGTCCTAAAAGTGAACAACAAGCAGTTCGGGACAGACTATGGCACGGATTACAACCGGGAGGAGGACCATATCCGGTTCAACCTACAATGGGGCAATCTCACCGCCTCGCTGAATTGGAAGTATCAGTTTTCGCCGAAACTGTATTCCGTTTTCACGGGAGTCTATACCCATAACCGTTCCCGCTATGACTGCCTTTCCGAAGAAAAGGTGCTTGACGAGGGGCAGTTGTCGGGGATTACCCATAGCGAGCGCAAGAGTCGTTCCACCATCGACGACGTGGGCTACCGCATGGAGTTCGACTATCGTCCCAATCCCGCCCACCGCCTGCGTATGGGATCAAACTACCTGATGCACTTTTTCCGTCCGCAAGGCACGCGCACATGGGATTATTCCGGGAATGACCTTCAGAAGGACACCCTTTCACGTCAAGCCTCCGGTTCCTATCGCGGGCAGGAATTTTCGCTTTATGCGGAAGACGACATCGCTCTGGGCAGTCGCCTGAAACTGAACGCCGGATTGCACTACACCTTGTTCCATATTGCAGACAAGACGTACCATTCCATAGAGCCGCGTGCGTCCGTCCGCTATCAATACAGCGACCGGGTGACGCTCAAGGCATCCTATACGGAAATGAGCCAGTTCATGCACCAGCTCTCCAATACTTATCTGAACTTGCCTATGGATTTTTGGGTGCCATCCACAAAGAAGATTACGCCGATGCGCTCCCGGCAGTACGCCGTTGGTGTATATATGCAGCTTCCTTTCCATATCCGGCTGAATATGGAGGGATTTTACAAGACGATGAACCATATTGTGGAATATGACGACGGCAACAGCCTCACCCCCTCAGCCGATGACTGGGAAGATAAAATTCATGAAGGCAGTGGAAAGGCTTACGGCGTGGAGTGGGAAACGGGCTACAACAACAGTCACACGTCCGTCAGTGCGGCTTACACCTTGTCGTGGAGCAAACGGAATTTTCCCACATTCTATAACGGGTGGTATCCCGACAAGTTCGACAACCGCCACAAGCTGAACCTCAACCTGCACCATAACTTTTCCTCCCGCATAGAGGCATACGCTTCGTGGAGCTACCACACAGGCAACCGCATGACCGTGCCGCAACAACAGGTCAATGCTCCCGTCATCCCCGGCATCGGTGGCGAGTCTGCTTCGGAATGGATATACGAACAGCCGAACAACGTGTCGCTTCCGGCATATCACCGCCTCGACCTCGGTGTTAATTTCCGCAGCACCACCCACCGAGGGCATGAAAGGATATGGAACATCAGCGTTTATAACGCTTATTGCCGTATCAATCCCCTTTACGGCAAGGTGCAAGAGATGCCAGACGGCAGTTTCAAGGGGAAAGCGACGGGGATGTTCCCCATACTTCCGTCATTCAGTTACACATTAAAATTCTGACAGATACATGAAAATAAGGAATCTGATATACATAATCTCCCTGTTCATACTTTCATCGTGCAACTATGAGTTCGAGTTGGGTGATATAAACGCCGGAGAAAAGCTGGTACTCTACTGTATGCCCGGTGCCGGCAAGGACACCACGCTCATACAGCTGTCCCGCAGTGTGCCTGTCTCCCGAAAAGGAGAACAGCAAAAGGGCATTCCCTATGCCGATGTCAACTTTATGGTTAACGGCAAGGAACAGCCGGTGTATTGGAACGAGAGTGCGACGCCATCTGTTCCGGTACAGTGCTACTATGTGCTTGGTCGATACCATGAAGCGGATGAGGTGGATATAAATGTGTCTGTCCAGGGGCTTCCGTCTGTAAGCTCCCGGACGGTATTGCCGGTGTCTTTTCCGCTGAAAAAGATGGATATGAAGCTAAAGCAGGAGATTGAGACAAAGTTGCAGTTTCTTATCACATTTCAGGATAATGCCGATACGGAGGATTATTATGGAGTGCGGATAGTACGTAGGTGCATTTATACGAGTGTGCCGGACAATCATGTCATACGCACGAGTTTCTCAGACCTCGAATTGGAGGTAGACGACGAACCCCTGCTGTATAGCAAGAGCGGACTAAACTCCGCATTTGACCTTTCCAATGATTTCTATCAGAACCTTTATATCTGGAGCGACAAGCAGATTAAGGGAAAGGAATATACCTTGCGTTTGAAAATCTCCTACTCGGCCGATGATATTTCGATGTGGGAAGGCACCACTTATAAATACTCGTACAAGGTATATCTGTACAAACTCTCACAGGAACTTTTCCGGTATCTGAAGTCATTGAATGATGTCAAGAACAATGATTTGGGCCACAAGGGGCTGGCTCCCATACGGAGCCATTACTCCAATGTGGAAAATGGTATCGGTGTTGTGGGGGGATGCCGGATTACGGAAACGGAGTGGATGAAGAATCTGTCGGACGAAGCATCAGAGGCTCCTCCGATGAAATGGAGTTCCAATGACGTGACAATCGAGACCATTGAAAACTCTTCGGCTCTTCGCATCCGTATTCCGAGGGACGGAGGAACTTACAAAATGAGAAACCTCTCCGAGAAATGGCTTTTGTTCTATTGGTTTGGCGGAATGACCAATATATTATCCGAGGAAGTGCAAAACAACTGGTTTCATGCCGTTCTTAAAGAAGACTTGCTGCAATTCACCACGCAGCCGAATGATACAGGGAAAGACCGCGTCGTCTCCGGAGGCATCATGTCCGGCAACCACAAATATCGGAATGGGTATTTCGTGTTTGAGCAATCGGGGGACTGAATAAATAAGGATAATTGGAAACATATTCATTAACTAAATAACAATTCGATTATGAAGAAGATTCTATTGACATTGCTTTTCATCCTGCCTTTCTACATGGCGGCAAAGGCGCAGGATTTCAGAGTAGGAGTGACAGGAGGTTATAACCTCAGTTCTCCGAGTGCTTACCAGTCACAGTCCGGTTTCCATGCTGGCGTAAAGGGGGAGCTTGGACTTCCGCAGGTGGCGAAAGGTTTGTATCTGGACTTCGGGCTGATGCTTTCCTCTCATGGTTGGGAAAATCCGGGCTACTATTACAACGCTAATTACAACCCTTCTGCCGGAAACGATTCGGGCAATTCCTCACCAAACTACAGTTCTAACAGTAAGTCTACTCCTTATTATCTGAACATTCCTGTTCACATCGGATATAAGTTTTCTGCTGGACGGAATGTCAGCCTGTTCGTCAATGCAGGTCCTTATATTAGCATCGGCCTGTTCGGGAAGGCCACAGAAACCATCTTTCCCGACGAGGGAGCAGTCACAACCCGGACTGCGGCAAACAATGTCTTCAGCGACAAGATGCTCAATCGCTTCGATTGGGGACTGGGATTCCGTGCTGGGATAGAGATTGTTCGCCACGTTCAACTTTCTATCGGTTATGATTGGGGTATGAAGAATATAAATAAGAATGGTGTGGACTGCAAGAATAGAACTTTTGTTGTATCGTGTGCCTATATGTTTTAGTCTCCAATGTTAATTTTTAATATTAATCATTTAATCAAAATTTAAGATGAAAAAATTATTTTTTTTAATGTGTGTTACAATGCTTGGTGCATGTAATAATGAAGAAGAAGTGCAAATTTCTAAGGTTGAACAGCCTTCATCTATAAAAGCTGTTCTTATTCCCGTTCAACAAACGGGCAATTTAGTGACAAGAGGTGTCGGAGATGGAGAGTATGCATTAAGTTTCGATAGCGAAGGTCGTTTTCAAGAATTCAAAGAAAAACTTTCTTCTATCTCGGATAACGAAAAGTTGGAATTAGTAAATCAATTTGGAGTTAGAAATTTACATAATCTTGCAGCAGAGGCTGATGATGAATTGGAGTCTATTGGTACTAAAGCTAATTCAGAAGGAGAATTCCGTCAATCATACGAAGAATATAAGAAAAAGTATGAGGGGATTCTAATACCCAATAATATTGATGCCAATGATCTGTCACTTTATGTGCCGGATGAAGATAATGTGGAAACATTTATCGGAAACCAAAATGGCATGTATGTTATTGACGGTGAAATTAAACGGATAAATATAAGGAAAGATTTAGCGGAAAGTATAGCAAAAGCAACACAATCATTATTGTCAGATAGAGCTAATGCAAAATCTATTGATGTAAATACATCCACATACAGACCGATGAAAAATAAAGAAATATATTTCAATGCTTATATGAGGGGAGGACGACTTTGGGTTAAAATGTCTGCCAAAAAGAAAATGTGGTATGGTTGGAAAAATGATCCACATCGTTCTTACTATTTCGATTCATTCCTTAGTCCCAATTTTAGTTATTTAGCACAAGGACAATATGGGCAAGAAGTTATTGCACCACGATTACCCAGATATATTTTCAATAATAATGTGAAAAATGGGTTTAATATTATTCTTGGAAAGATTACTGGTGGAAATGCCTTAACAGGCAAGTTTCATACGTGGACTGATCTTACTTCTGAACATGATGCCAACGGTAAAGATCAGACAGAGGTTATTAATGGTCATGTGGTTCCCAAATGTCTGATAGGAAAAGCACATATTATCAATATAAACTTAAAATAATGGTGCTATAAGAATGTATTTAGATCAAAAATAACTATCATTATACTTTGCCATTCTGAACGACGCTAAGGACTGTTCATCAAGGAGGTAATAGCTTGGCTGGTTTAGCATGGCAAAGTAATATAGACTAAACGTAGAGCGATTATATAATGCGAAAACAATTGATTTTTATCGGATGCTTTATATGGAATGTTTATTCCTTGGCACAAACAGAGCGGAAATTCCTAATGATCGATACCTTGCCAAGCGTTAGGACAGAGCGTCCTGTTGGTATTGTTGAGAATAATGCCCACAACAAAATAGATACGGCTTTTTCTGTTCCAATACAGTCTTTTGCAATCATTACTGCCAATCCGTTTCTTATGCCAACCGGTATTGTTGGCAATCAGTTGTTTCCTTGGAATAATCGTCCTATAGGGAATCCGAACTTTCCTTTTGCTTCAGACTATCTGTGCGAAGGTCGACTATGGAGATTTCGCACCATCAGCAGTCATACCACCTATCCCTTTTGGGGATCGGCTACTTATGTAAAGTTTTTCTATCATCATCTGTTGACGAAACATTTGACTCTTAGCGTAGGAGCGTTTTGGGGTAAATATTCTATATTACAACAAGAAGACAAGGATGGCAACCGATGGCTTTTAGATGATAGTCCAATGATACGTAAATTGTTTAATGACTTTGGTGGCATCTTGGGAATGGAATACAATCCAATTGACCGATGGTCTTTGTTATTCCGTATCCGTTATTCTTTGATGGAGCGTTCTAATAAGGTTATGCCTTCACTTACTCCTATGTTTCCGCATAACAGTATGGAGATGAAGTTACAATTTACTCCAGTCAGGAATGTAAAGATAAAAATAGGATATGAAAGAGACTTGTATAAACCAAAGTAATAATTGAAGGTTTCCTTCGTCACACAGTTGGGCTTTTTACGTAAGTTTTGCAGAATAATGTCGGAATAACCAAAGCTATTCTGCAAATTGCATTGGTATCAAAGGGAATGCTGTCTCATTACTGCCGTATATTGAATATAAATCAAATGAAAAAATATGTGGAAACAGAAATTAAAAATCTGCGCCATCAACTTGACGGCATGCAGTGTGGCTCTTGCAATCATAGCCATGCTGTCCGCTTGTCTCTGATTGTGCGTGCAGGAGAATCGTGTTCTATCCTTTTATCGGATAAATAAAGTTGTGATGGGTATGGACACCGCTTATTCATATAAACTGTCGTTTAAAGAATATGGATAACCTTTTTTTACGTTTTATAGGTATACCTCCCGAAATTTTGAAATGCTTTTGAAATTTCGTCCTGATTATACATTGAGCTTTCCAATTGAACATACATTTTTGCATGAAGGCGAATATAGTGTCGTCGGAGTTATCCATGGGTGTGGGAAAGTGGATAATTCATGGTCGTGGTAGACAGGAAAATATTATAAGAATTGGCGTGTCAAACTATGCTGAAATAAATTCAGTGTACTTTCCAAATGATAAATGGAGATTTGGCATGGAACTCTATGCACACAAGTTAAGTATTCCTCGTTCGGGTAATGAGATATTAAGAGTTGGAACTGATATTTCATATCAATTCCATCCAAAAGCATCGCTTCATTTTGTCGGTATATACTACTGGACACGTTTACTTGATGTAGAACCGAAAAAGTGGTTGAGCGGCTATCATTATGGTGGTTATCTAACTTTTGACTTAGCGGAACGGTGGGCTATGGATGTGGGTATGAGAAGCTATAGCGACAACTTGTCTCATCAGCAATGGACGGTGCCAATAGTACGCCCCTCTTATGAGTATAACGGAAGTGAAATAAATGCTGATTTGGGTGGAATAGTCCATCAGATTTTAAGAGGATTGTTTTTTTAATTATTAACGACATGAAACGGAAGAAAAGTAAAACAGTAACAGTTGCAGTATGGGTTCTGCTATGCGGATGTATAATGTGGATGAGTTCGTGTAGCCATCTGCTTTATAATCCGTCCAACAAGGCGGAACAAGTAATAGTTACTATCAAACAACCAATTAAATAAATCAAAAAAAGTTATGAACAAAAAAACTTCAATAGCAGGATTCGTTCTGTTTCTCTTTATGCTGATTTCCACATCATGCAGTAAAGATGAATATGAACCTGTGCAGACATCCTCTCAATCTTTAGGGATTCTGATAGAATGTGTTGCCACAGATGATAAAAGTATGCTTGCAGACAAGAAATTTGATGATGAGATATCGGTAGAGGACAACAACTCGTACACAAAACTGAAGTTTGAAATTCGGGAATATGGTGGTAAATGTTATCTGTCTTTCAACATTGACCAATGTGTCTTGAAATTCATAGTCAACAGACCGCTGACAGTTTCTGAAGGCTTCCTTATAATATGAAAAAGAGAATGAGTATTATATCTTCGGGGGTAGTTCTGATGTTCTTGTTTTCCTCATGTTCGACGATGCTGGAAATCATAACTGGAGATTACAGTTGTGCATATCCCAATTGCACGGAACGGGCAACAAGTAATTCCGCTTACTGTTCATATCATAAGCCAGGCTATTTGAAATAGTAAACTGCCTGAAAGCAATAATCCTTCGTCCTGGGCTACTTTGTTGATGAAGAGCGGGATGTGGAAAGGCAGGAATTGACTCGCCGGAATTTCGGTGTCCAAAAATGCTGTTTCGGAAGCGGTTTTCTCCGTTTCAGGCAGGTTGCCCTATGCCGTAGTCGGCGCAAAAACTAATTTTGAATCGTCTAATGATGTAAATATAGCATCAGGCAATCCGATAAATAAAATAATAACGATAATGATGGAATATCCGCTTCCTTTAAGACTTCCAAAAGAAGAGCAAGACGTGTCTGACGAACTGTTGGAACGTCTGGCATCATCAACACACTCTCCCAAATGCAGATTTTTAGCAGAAAACGATAACATCATACAGCAGGAAAATATGGAAACAACAAAAACTGACAGCGCCATGAAACTGATATTGCCATTTCCCCATTTCTTGTGGATGCTTGGCAATAGACCTGATAATCACAGAAAAAGAATGATATTGCACGAATCGCAGACGGGACAAGAGAATATTATTCAGATTAATACCGGAATTATTTCAGGCAACAATAATAACACCGATGATTGTCAATAAACAAGGAAAGGATGTCACGGACAGTAGGATGCAAACCGTCATTCCGATAGCAGGGGTATTTTTCAAGTTTCTCTTGTTTAATGCGATATGGTGCTACCACACTACCTTTACACCTTTTTCCTCCTGGGAATCGTATGCCACAGCTCTTGTGGCTACCCTTGTTCTGTCCGTCCCCTATATATTGACAAGACGTGCCATGACGAGCTTACCTGTCATGGCGGTACTGGATATATGGATGGTTGCTAACCTGATGTATTACCGGACCTATTTCTCAGCCATTCCTCCGTCAAGCTATCTGTTGGTAGGGAATCTAGCCGACTTCCTGCCGAGCGTGACCGCCTCATTCCGATGGTTTGATTTGTTGTTCCCGATATCAACCGTCACCACCGTACTTTTAATGTATCGGAAAGGCCATCGGTGGAAAGTTATATTCCCGTTTGGCAGACGCGCCTACTTTATGCTGCTTATATCCTTATGTACACTATTAAGTATCAGCTTATCCGCCCGGGGCGGTTTCCTTACGATATACAGAGGTCTGAAATCATCCGCCCACCTACACGCAAGTGGTCCGCCGCTCTATACACTGTTCGGCACGCTGTATTTTGACTATGCGGAAGAGTTGCCCGACCTCTCGGAAGAACAGGAACGCGAAATCCACTCTTGGCTTTCCGGGAGACCCACACTTGTTCCCTTACAGGGTATTGACTCCAGGGACAACTGCATCGTCATTCTGGCGGAATCACTGGAAAGCTGGGTACTAAATCTCACTGTCGAAAATCAGGAAATCACCCCACACCTCAACAAATTTCTTAGGGAACCGTCCACACTGTATGCGCCCCATGTGCTTACGCAGGTTAACGGAGGGCGTTCCATTGACGGCCAATTGCTTGTCTTCGCTGGTTTGTTGCCATTGCAGACCGGTGCATACAGTTGCCGTTATCCCCTCCATTCATACCACACGCTCCCCAAGGCGATGAAAGAACTGAAGGCCACACGCAATTACCTTCTCACTGTGGATAAGACAAAGACATGGAACCAAGGGGCAGTAGCCCGAAGTTTCGGGATAGACACCATTATATCTTATCCTGATTTCCGAATGACAGAAGTATTCGGAAATCGGAAACGCTTGGGAGACAAGGCTTTTTTTGCACAATGCAGTGAGAAAATAGAAAACGGCGAAATCTGGCGTTCCGGTGAAAACGTATTTATCCAAATGGTAACATACTCCGGCCATTCCCCCTTCAAAATGCCGGAATCACTCAAATCCGTCCATTTCTCTGACCGGATTCCTGAAGTCATGAACAATTATATGACTGTAGCGCATTACACAGACGAGGCCATCGGAAAATTCGTAGAATTTCTTAAAACACGTCCTGAATATGAACGGACGATGATTGTGATAACCGGCGACCATGAGGGATTGGCGGATAACAGGAAAGAACTGTGTTTTGCGAAGGCTGGAAAAGGAATCGTGTCAGAAAAAGAGTTCACACCTCTCATCATATTGAACGCCCCTATTTCAATGCATTATTCCAAAGTAATGGGACAAGTAGACATATATCCCACACTCCTGAATCTGCTCGGTCTGGAAAGTTATCGGTGGAGTGGCATCGGTCAAAGTATCCTTGACCCTCGGAAGCCGGGTATCGCAATCGGTCCCAAAAGAAACGTGGAGGGTGATACTTTATCCATATCCTGTGGCGAACTCTTGCGGATGCGCCGTTCTCCGGTAATCTCTGACTGGATTATCCGTTTCGATAAGTTGAAAGATTTGTAACAGTGGCATGTTTCAGAAGCTGTTTCGGACGTTTCGGAAGCGCTTTTCACCGTTTCGACACGATTTTAATTGTAAGAAATTTTATCGAGAGATAATTTTGCATCTTAAAAAGAATAATATGACTATTGAAACAGAACGCCTTATAATCAGAGATTCTCAGAAGAAAGATGCAGCAGGGACTGCTGGATTATCTTTTCCATGAAGCGGGCGCACGACACATCAAACAAATTACGAATAATTAAAAATCAGAAGACAATATGAACAAGCGATTAATTATTACGAACTTCACCGCTTTTGCGCTCATGTTATTCTTGCAGACCGGATGCAAGCAGGAGGGCGGCAAGCAGGATGCGGTACAAAGTTATCGGATTATAAAAGTCTCATCAAGACCGATAGAACTCTCTGAATCCTACTCTGCTGCCATACGAGGACGACAGGATGTAGACATCATGCCGCAAATATCCGGACGCATAATCCGATTGTGTGTGAAAGAGGGTGAACGGGTGAAATCCGGACAAGTATTGGCAGTGATTGACCAAGTACCTTATCAGGCTGCATTGCGCACAGCTTCGGCAAATGTCAGCGCGGCACAGGCAAAAACGGAAACGGCAAGGATCGAGTTGCGGGGCAAGCAGTCATTGTTTGACGAGAAGGTCATATCTGATTATGAACTTTCTCTTGCCAGAAACCAATTGGCAGTGGCACTTGCCGAACTCGAACAGGCAAAGGCACAAGAAGCGGATGCACGTAACAACCTCTCTTATACGGAAATTAAAAGTCCAAGTAACGGGGTTGTAGGTACATTGCCCTACCGTATCGGCGCACTCGTCAATCCCAATATGGAGCAGCCTTTCACGGTAGTGTCCGACAATACGGAAATATATGCCTATTTCTCCATTTCTGAAAATATGCTGCGTCGGTTCTCGGCCCATTATGGCTCGATTGACAAGATGATTGCCGAAATGCCGGCAGTGAATTTACAACTTAACGACGGTACCATATACAAGAAGAAAGGACATATTGAAACCGTAAGTGGCGTAGTGAATCCTACCACTGGAGCTGCGCAGATAAAGGCCCTTTTCCCAAATCAGGACCGCGAACTGCTGAGCGGTACCATCGGTAATGTCATTATCCAAAGCTCGAAAGCGGATGCCGTTACCATTCCCATGACCGCTACCGTGGAACTGCAAGACAAGATTATAGCCTATCGCTTGAAAAACGGACAGGCTGAAGCCGTCTATCTTACAGTGGAGCGTCTGAACGACGGCAACAACTTTATCGTAAGACAAGGCTTGTCAGTCGGCGACACCATTGTTGCCGAAGGCGTGGGACTAGTGAGAGAAGGCATGAGCATAACCCCTAAAAACGAAACGAAATGAACCTGCGATTTTTCATAGACCGTCCGGTGTTTTCGGGCGTTATCTCGGTGGTGATAGTGCTGATGGGCATTATCGCCATGTTTTCCCTGCCGGTAGAGCAATACCCTGATATCGCGCCTCCGACTATCAATGTATTTGCAACCTATCCGGGCGCAAACGCAGAAACTGTGCAGAAGGCAGTGATAACCCCTCTGGAAGAAGCCATCAACGGCGTGGAGGACATGACCTATATGACTTCCACGGCATCGAATACAGGCGATGCCTCCATCAACATCTACTTCAAACAGGGTGCCAACGCGGACATGGCAGCCGTGAACGTGCAGAACCGCGTGAACGGCGCACTGAGCCAACTGCCGGCAGAAGCCACCAAAACCGGTGTCACCACCGAAAAACAGCAGAACGCCGAACTGATGACTTTCGCGCTCTATTCGCCCGATGACCGCTTCGACCAGACCTTTCTGAACAATTACGTGAAAATCAATGTCGAGCCGAGGCTGAAACGTATCAGCGGCGTGGGAAAGGCACAGTTGTTCGGTTCCAACTACAGCATGCGACTTTGGCTGAAACCCGACAAGATGGCGCAATACGGGCTTATCCCCGATGACATATCCGCCGTACTCGCACGGCAGAATATCGAGGCTGCTACAGGTTCGTTCGGAGCCAATCATCCCACAGCCAATGAATACACGATGAAGTATCGCGGGCGTTTGTCCAGCACGGAAGAATTTGGCGAATTGGTTGTTAAATCACTGCCGGGTGGCAATGTGCTGCGGCTGAAAGATGTCGCCGATGTAGAGCTTGGCGACGAATACTATAATTATTCTTCCGAAGTGAACGGACATCCAGCTGCCATGATGCTCATCAATCAGAAAGCCGGGTCCAATGCTTCAAGCACCATCAAGGAGATTCACGAAGTGCTTGACGACCTCAGCCGGGACTTGCCCGAAGGGACGGAATTCGTGGTGCTTACCGATACCAACAAGTTCCTGTATGCCTCCATCCACTCGGTCATCCGTACCTTATTGGAAGCGATACTTCTGGTCATCGTGGTGGTGTATGTGTTTTTGCAGGACATCAAGTCAACGCTTATCCCTACCATATCCATCTTCGTTTCCATCATCGGCACATTCGCCGTGATGTCCATGATCGGTTTTTCCATCAACCTGCTCACCCTGTTCGCGCTTGTGCTTGCCATCGGAACCGTGGTCGATGATGCCATTGTGGTGGTGGAAGCGGTGCAGGCGAAGTTCGATGAGGGCTATCAGTCGGCGGTTCTTGCTGCCGATGATGCGATGAAGGGGGTATCTTCGGCTATCCTGACCTCTACCATCATCTTTATGGCCGTGTTTTTCCCCGTTGCCATGATGGGCGGGACTTCGGGAGCGTTCTACACGCAGTTCGGTATCACGATGGCTGTTGCCGTGGGTATCTCGGCAGTCAATGCCTTCACACTTTCACCGGCACTTTGCGCACTGTTGCTGAAACCCTATATCGACGAGCACGGCAACACCAAGAACAATTTTGCAGCCCGTTTCCGAAAAGCGTTCAATGCCGTTTTCGACCGTCTGAGCCGACGCTATGTACGTGGAGTAATGTTCATTATCCACCGCCGGTGGCTGTTGTGGAGCATTATATGCGTCTCTTCCGGGTTGCTGGTGCTGCTGGTCAATGTCACAAAGACGGGACTTATTCCCGAAGAAGACACCGGGACGGTCATGGTGAGCATGAACACGAAGCCCGGTACGTCTATGGCTCAGACAAGTAAGGTGATGGAGCGTATCAACAGCCGTCTCGACAGCATCGGCGAGATTGAATACAGCGGTGCGGTTACCGGTTTCTCTTTCAGTGGTTCCGGCCCCTCGCAGGCGATGTATTTCGTAACGCTCAAAGACTGGGATCTGCGCAAGGGAGAGGGGCAGTCGGTCAATGATGTCATCGGAAAGATTTATGCCGCCACTTCGGATATTCCCGATGCCACGGTGTTCGCCATGTCGCCTCCGATGATTGCCGGGTACGGCATGGGAAACGGTTTCGAGCTTTATTTGCAGGACAAGGCGGGTGGAGACATCACCGCTTTCAAGGAAGAGGCGGACAAGTTTGTCGAAGCCTTGTCGCAACGACCCGAAATCGGCGAAGTCTATTCCTCCTTTGCCACGGACTATCCGCAATACTGGGTGGATATTGATGCCGCGAAATGCGAACAGTCGGGTGTGTCGCCTGCAGACGTGCTTTCCACCTTGTCGGGCTATTATACCGGACAATATGTTTCCGACTTCAACCGGTTCTCCAAGCTCTACCATGTGACCATGCAGGCTCCGGCGGAATACCGCGTGAATGCGGAATCCCTGCATCACATGTATGTGCGTACCTCCGATGGCGGTATGTCGCCTTTGAGCCGGTTCGTGCGCCTGACCAAGACCAACGGCCCGTCAGACCTCACCCGATTCAACCTGTTCAACGCCATCTCGATTAGCGGTTCCCCGGCTCAGGGTTATAGTTCAGGGCAGGTGCTCGAAGCCATCAGTGAGACGGCACGCGAAGTGCTTCCGGCAAATTACACCTACGAGTTCGGCGGTATCTCGCGTGAGGAAAGCAAGACGACCAATAATGCCACGCTTATATTTCTGCTCTGCATGGTTCTGGTCTATCTGATTCTGTGCGCTTTGTACGAAAGTGTGTTCATTCCCTTCGCGGTTCTGTTGTCAGTGCCTTGCGGACTGATGGGCAGTTTCCTGTTTGCATGGCTGTTCGGTCTGGAGAACAACATCTACATGCAGACCGGACTGATCATGATTATCGGCCTGCTTGCCAAGACTGCCATCCTGCTTACCGAATATGCCGGTAAGCGGCGGTCGGAAGGCATGACGCTGGCACAGGCGGCATACAGTGCGGCAAAAGTCCGTCTGCGCCCCATATTGATGACCGTGTTGTCCATGGTGTTCGGCCTTGTCCCGCTGATGCAGGCTCACGGAGTGGGTGCCAACGGCAGCCGCTCGCTTGCCACGGGTGTAATCGGCGGAATGATTGTCGGTACTTTGGCTCTGTTGTTCCTTGTGCCGTCATTATTTATTGTATTCCAATATATCCAAGAACGTGTTAAGCATAATTAAATGAAGAAGACAGTAATATATATCATATTGTCAGGATGGATGTTTGTCAGTTGTGGTACATACAGCCGGTATCATCGTCCTGACCTTTCAATGGAGAATCTGTATCGGGACGTGCCGACGGACATTGATACAACGACCATCGCGTCCCTGTCGTGGCGGGAAATGTTTACCGACCCGAAACTCCAGTCCTTGATTGAAACCGGACTTGAACGGAACGCAGACCTCAATGTGGCACGGTTACGCGTGGAAGCGGCAGAAGCCGTCCTGATGACTGCCAGACTATCATATCTTCCATCACTGGGACTGGCAGCCGAAGGTAATGCCAACAAACATGACGGAGCAACGGCAAAAATATATAATGTGGGAGCGTCGGCAAGCTGGGAACTGGACATCTTCGGCAAACTTACGGCGGCAAAGCGTGGTGCAGCCGCCGCATTACAAGGAAGCCGTGCCTACCGGCAAGCCGTACATACACAGCTTGTCGCCACTATTGCAGACAGTTACTATACCCTTGCCATGCTTGACGCACAAATGGCAATAAGTAACCGGACTTTGGAGAACTGGCGGACTACCGTACGTACTCTTGAAGCGTTGAAAAAAGTGGGGAAATCAAACGAAGCCGGCGTATTGCAGGCAAAGGCGAACGTGATGCGACTCGAAGCATCCCTGTTATCCATACGCAAGAGTATTTCCGAAACAGAAAATGCCCTGTCTGCGATACTTACCATGCCGTTACACTCGATTGGACGAAGTAATCTGGCCGAGGCAGTTTTCCCCGATACAGTCTCTATCGGAGTCCCTTTGCAACTGCTTTCCAACCGTCCCGACGTGCGTCAGGCTGAAATGGAATTGGCGCAGGCATTCTACGCCACCAATGCGGCCCGTGCCGCCTTCTATCCCAATATTACCCTCTCGGGGACTCTTGAATGGACTAATAACGGCGGTGGTGTAATCGTAAATCCCGGACAATGGTTGCTCAATGCCATCGGTTCCCTGACACAGCCGTTATTCAACCGGGGTGCGAATATCGCCAACTTGAAGATAGCCAAAAGCCGTCAGGAAGAAGCCAAACTGTTGTTTCAGCAATCATTGCTGAATGCAGGAAAAGAGGTAAACGATGCTTTGACCGCATGGCAGACGGCAAAATCGCAAATTGAAATTGGTGAAAGTCACGTTTCTGTTTTGAACGAAGCTGTACGGAAGACAGAACTGCTGATGTGTCATTCCGGCGCAACCTATTTGGAAGTGCTTACTGTTCAGCAATCACTTCTTGATGCCGAACAGACTCAAGTGCAGAATATATTTGGTAAGATACAAGGAGTGATTAAATTATATCATGCATTAGGAGGGAAATAAGAATATAAAAATTGATGTAGGGATACAAACTATGGTACTAAGACCTTGCTGTCCAAAAAGAATATTTTTTCGCTTTGAGTATTGATTTTATCTGATACCAGAATGGAACTATAGTCAAAATCACAGATTTTACTTTAAACAAAACGCATATCATGGCATAATTAGAATGAAAACAGAACAAATGCAAATAAATAACTCGTCGGTATCTCTCCGGTTAAAAATTATTGTCGGATATGTGTTGTTACTCATATTCCTTACTATCATTGTTTCTCTTGTGTGGCTGGAACATCAGAAGATGGAAATGTTGAACAGTGGCGAATTACTTATCAGGCAAAAAAGAGAAGCCGTGAACCGAACTTTTGAAAAACTGCTTGACTTCTCCTTTTCTGATGATTTCCTGCTATTACGTGACAGGGACAAATTCAATGAATACCGGATGAAGCGTGAAATAGCTACCACCGCTTTGAACGAACTGAAACGATACTATCCATCCGACATACAACATGCACAAATCGACACAATATCTTCGCTCTTACAAGAAAAAGAGGCACTGTTGCTCGGAGTGATGAATACACTTTCGGATTTACTGCGCTCTGACAGTCTGTTCCAACGGAGAATACCTGCTGTCGCTTTACAAATGCATATTCCATTGCTACCGGGCAAATCAGAAAAGGAGAAGAAAAAACGGAGCGGTTTCCTTGGTTTGTTTAAAAAGAAAGAAGAAAAATCGGCCTATGCACGCCAAAAGGAAAAAACGAAACAGCCGTCCGCATCCCAGCAAATAACCAGGGAACTTTATTCCCTACAAAAAGAAATGTCTATACAATATACCGACTACTGGAATAAGCTGACCACTTACTCCGACAGTTTGCAATGGCGTAACACTGAACTGAACTCACAAATAAACACACTTATTGGTGAGTTTGAACAAGTAGTTATCAAGCAAGCGGAAAAAGAAATAGAAGAAATTACCGCATTAAGGAAGCAATCATTTCGTATCATTCTGTTTATAGCCGCTATCGCCATCCTGCTAATAATGATATTTTACCTTTTTATCCATCAGGACATAAGAAAGAGGCAGGAATATCGGCTGAAACTGGAAGCGTCTGACTGCCGGAATCGTGAACTGCTGGCCGCGCGCCGTAACCTCATATTGACAGTAAGCCATGACCTCCGTGTACCGCTCGGTACTATCAGCGAATATGCAGAATTATTACAAGATGAAAAAAGTCCGGAACAGAGCAAAGGGTATGCAATGAATATCCTGCATGCCTCGCGCCATGTCATTGGGTTGGCAAATAACCTGCTGTATTATTACAGGCTGGAAGCGGAAAAGGAACAGCCGGAAAAAGAAATCTTTCATTTGGGGCGAATAATTGAAGATACTGCCCGCTCATTCCTACCGATAGCGGAAAAGAAAGGGTTGGACTTGGCAATAAAAGTGATAGATTCTGATATACTTGTTGAGGGGGATTGCGGGCGGTTGGTGCAAATACTCAATAATCTGATCTCAAATGCAGTAAAGTTTACCAGTGCCGGATATATACAAGTAGGCGCACAATACCGGGTCGGAAAGCTATCCTTCTTCATTAGAGATACGGGCATAGGCATTGATAAGGAAAGTCAGGAACAGATATTCACCGCTTTTGAACGAGGTAAAGCGCCAAATGCGGAAGAAGGCTTCGGACTGGGACTGGCAATAACATATAAATTGGTGACATTGCTGAAGGGAACTATCCATGTCCAAAGCACGCCGGGACATGGAAGCACATTCGAGGTATGTCTGCCTTTGCGTGAGACAAACGGAAAGACCGGCACTACAAAGATTTCTTTGGCATGTGGCGTTCTTTCAGGAATGAGAATACTGGCAATAGATGATGACCGGATGCAACTTGAAGTAATCCAAAAGATGTATGCACGCCATGGAGTGGAATGTGATTGCTGCCTGAATGTAAGTGAACTGATTGCGGCATTACGCCGTAATCGTTATGACCTGGTGTTGACGGATATGAGAATGTCAGAAATGGACGGCTACGGGGTACTGACCTTGCTCCGGGGTAGCAACCTCGGACAAGCAAAGACACTTCCCGTATTGGCGGTAACCGCACAAGCGGACAAAAATCCGGAGTATTTTAGAAATGCAGGTTTTGTGGACTGCCTGTATAAGCCTTTCTCGCAAAGAGAATTAGTTTTGGTTACTTCAAGTATAGACAGGACGAATTTTGCAGCTATCATGGAGGGTGAAGATAATACGAGGGAACTGTTGGATATGTTCATAGAGGATACGGAAAAGGAACTCTCTGAAATGCAGGACGCTTTGGGAACGGCAAATTATATGCAGTTGAGACATATTATACATAAAGCTGCTCCATTATGGGGAATGATACGTATCAACGTGCCCTTGAGTGAACTGGAAGAAATGGCTTCACTATCTTCTGAAAAATGGTGTAAAGAATTGGAAGGTCGCATTAAAAGACTAATGGAAGGAGTGAAACAAGCCGTAAAAAAAGCAAAAGAATTAAAGAGTGAACCGGATGAAAACCATATTGGTAGTAGAGGATGACCGGATATATGCACGTACTACCGCCAACTGGCTGGTAAAACACGGGATGGATGCTCGTTACGTGCTGTCGGTAAATTCCGCAAAAGAATTTCTAAGCGGTCACAAAGTAGATCTGGTCTTGTCGGATTTCCGCCTTGGTGACTGTAATGGTGTGGAACTGCTTGAATGGATGAGGGTACATGGGTATCGTATGCCTTTTCTAATCATGACAGGATATGGAGATATACCTGGTGCTGTCGAAGCTGTAAAGAAAGGGGCCGACAATTATCTCCCCAAACCCGTACAAACAGAAAAAGTACTTGACGTCATCCGTGAACTGTTGGAACGCAGGGAGAAAAGGAGAAATCCGGAGCAGGCTTTTTATGTCTGTAAAAGTCCATTGGCAGTAAAACTTCAGGAGATGGTTCGTTTGATAGCTCCCGCAGACAGCTTATCCGTATTGATACGTGGCGCATCGGGCACAGGTAAGGAATGGGTGGCGCGACGGATACATGCACTTGGCAGACGTTCGGACGCTCCCTTTGTAGCGGTGGATTGCGGGGCATTACCACGGGAGCTGGCCGCATCGGAATTGTTTGGACATAAAAAAGGTACTTTTACGGGAGCAACTGAAGATAAAGCCGGTATGTTTACTGCCGCCAATCATGGGACATTGTTCCTGGATGAAATTGGTAATCTGAACATGGAAACTCAGGTATTACTATTACGTGCCTTGCAAGAGAAACGTTATAGACCTCTTGGTGGAAAGGAAGAAATACAAGCGGACATACGACTGCTTACAGCCACCAATGAGGATTTAGAACGGGCTATAAGTGAGGGGCGGTTCAGGGAAGACTTGTTCCATCGGTTGAACGAATTTCCGCTTCATGTTCCGTCATTGAGAGAGTGTACGGATGATATTATTCCGTTGGCCGGATTCTTTCTTTCCTTCGCAAATGAGGAACTCGGCAAGGAGATAAAGGAATTTGACCGGGACGTGAAAAAGGCTTTCAAGGCTTATTCATGGCCGGGCAATATCCGTGAACTGAAAAGCGTGGTGAGGCGTGCGTGTGTATTGGCGCAGGATAAATGGATTACACTTAAAGACATCAACCTTCCGGTAAAGATAAAACCATCAGATGATTACCGGCTGGATATGGAGCGTACGGAATTGGAAGCGATAGTGAAAGCATTGGAAACTACAGGTAATGACCGGAAAGCAGCCGCCCGGTTGCTGGGCATATCCCGAAGTACGCTTTATTTGAAACTGAAAAAATACGGTTTAAACTGAATGTGTCCATAATTCTGAACACATTGTGTCTGATGGGGATAATAAATGCAGACACGTTTTGGGAATGACAAATTTTAATGTATTAGTTATCAATATATTAATATATTAGCTTTTCTGTGGCATATCACTTGTCCTTTATGGTTATGACAAGTGACGGTGAAAACCGGACAGTTTTAAACTTTAAATTTTAACGCTATGAGAACATTGACAAATACTCTTCTATTCAATATGTTCACCTCTTACATGACAGGCTCTGAACTTATGTCGGAAGATTTACCTGCCGCCTATGACGATTTCGCAAATCAGCTTGCCGAACTGTCGCAAGATGAGGATAGAATGAAGCTATTAAGACGGTTGAACTACACAAAAATAGAACTTTTTTTTATGCAACAGACTTGTAACGTCATGGAAGGAGGACGACATGTACTCTACGATGTGTTTATCAGCAAGACTCTTTCATTATTGGAAACGGAGATAGAAATAACGAAAGATTATTTCCGTTATCATGCAGGTGACACCAGTATGAAAATGGAAATTCACCGGCAGGGCAATAAACGGAAATCAACACTTCGCTGGAACGGTACGGATAATGACCTGATAGAATTAGTGGCCGCATTGATGGCTGCCGGGGTTGTGGACTGCGTGGAAGGGAAGAAACTTACTGTTGTAGATGTCATCAGAGTATTCGAGGATGCTTTTAACCTAAAAATAAATGCCTTATACACCAAGCGGGGAAAGGTGTTTGACCGCTGTACGGTTTCCACTCCTTTTATTGACTCTATTCGCAAAAGCTATATCAAGATGTTGGACGAACGGCTGGCGTAAAGTTTGCACGCCAACAGCCGCCAAAAGGTGACTTGTGTGTCCGCCGTGTTGCAGATTGACGGTCAAAGCGCTTTCTTTGCATCTATAAAACTTCTGTAAACAAATCAAGATTATGGGATTACTGAAAGATTGGACGACCCGCTGGATAACCCGTTTATCGGGGCGGACAGCGGAAGGGCCAGGGAGCGTGTTCATCACGCTGGACGAAAAAAATACCCCGGTGGATGTACACACGGGTGATGCCACACCGAAAGCGTATGAGGATTATATCGGGAAGATGGTGAAGAGCTTCGACAAACGGGGCTACCTACCCGGCTGAACGATTCTAAAAGCGGATTTCGCAGATAAAGGGAAGATACCTTCCCGACGGGGAGAACTGGCGAACTGGTATTTTCATACTCTGGTTCCGACTATCCATAGACACAAGGCAGTGACGGGAAGGCGGATTCCTTTGAGGGATGCAGCCTATACGCTGAAAACAGGGTTGAAACTGTTCAGCCGCCGGGCATCATCCACAGCACTGCAAAAAGACAGGCAATATAAAGAGTTTATCCGGCATAACGAGGCGGAAGGCTGGAACAATGAAAAACTGTCGGGCGAAAAGTGGCGAGTGTATGCCGTGGCGACGGATGAGGGCGTATTGTTCTTCTCGGACAACGAAAAGGGTATGAAAGCTCGCAACAGCTATCTGCAATATCTGGCGGACGGATTTTTCAATATGACCAAAGGGGCGGAAACATTGAAACTGTATGAGATAGAGACACCTTCCCGACAAGTGGCGGAACTGGCGGACAACTGCATCGACAAACTGGCGAAAAGCGATTTGCGCAGTGCCGATATGCAACTGCGTAAATCGGAGTTCAGCTTTACTTCTGAGAAACTGGCAGGAAAAGAAATGCTGGAAGGTGCCGTCTGTACGGACAAATACGATTTAAGACCGGATTACAGTAACTTTGACCGGTTGACGAAGGACTTCAATCTGGGTATTTCGCCACGTAATTATGACGTGGCCTCTCTGCTTTATATTTCGGAAAACGGATATGCCGGTCATGTGGCGGCAGACTATTTTCATCCGTTCAGTTATGAGTATGAGTTCCGAGATTTGGCTGAAAAGTTGGGTGACAGCATCAAGGCACGGCAATCGGCGCCAATGTCGTCACATGATTTCGGCTATGCGGCCTTGCAGACGGAAGCGAAGGTAATGGCAAGGGATATTCTGCAATCGGAGTTCCATATAACGGACGGGGAATTTAAGTTGGGCGGAAGTATCAACCGGACGGAAAAAACAGAAAGAATGCAAACTGCTTCTTATCAGCGTTCTAAAAAACAAAAGACAGGTAAATCATTCGATACAGCTCCCATACGGGAAGTTCCTGCGCAGAAACGGGGTAACGGTCAACGGCAGGCAAAGCATGTGGCCTCCATTACTCCGGATAAAAAGGAAAAGAAACAACTAATCATATAGAATTTATGGAAGAAAAGAAAATGCAAGCGGTGGAAAGCGGCAGTCTGTATATGACGCTGGATGCTTTTTACCGCCCCGTTTATTTAAGTATGCGGGGACAGGGAGCAGAAGGATTCTCCCGATATATCAGCAACAACGTACGGTTTCATACTGCAAGCAGGGAATTTGTACCCGACCACTGAATGTTCCGTTTCGACTTCAGAGACAAAAGTCTGATTCCCCCCATACTCGGAACGGATAATGCGAATTATCTGGAACGGCTCACGCCGGTATTGGAACGGGAAAGGATTCATCCTTCGGGTGTGGTAAGACTGCGGGATGCGGCATTCTGTGAGGAAAGGGGTATCGTACAACTGTCGTCATCGGCGGAACATACGGTCTTATTGGAGAATGATGACTACAGGCGGTTGGGACACCGTTTCGGAATGAACGGGGACGTGATAAGGAACGGACTGGCCGTTTTTCCTACTTGTACGGCAGTAGAATACGGACAGAAGGTGTTGCTACTGGGAAAAACGGACAAAGGGGACAAGGCATTGGAAGAGTTTCTGAACGATTTGACCGGACACTTTTTCGACAGGAAACGAAAACCGGAGGAATTGAGATTCCATGAGGTGGCGCCGTTGGATGCGAAATTTCGGGCGGAAATCGGGGACTGCAAGACAGCTTCGCCGGATATACTCCGATACGGGATTTGTACGAAACGGTGCGACATGGCACCTACACTAAGAAACTTTAACCGGCTGAGAAACTTGCAACTGATGCGTGCGCCACTCTCAAAGGAACAGGAACGGATTGTCTCGCTACTGGTTACACGACCGGATAATGCAAGGTTCCCGGAGACGGAAGTGAAAACAAGGATACCGTTTAAAAAGAAAGGACAGGGTATAAACATTTAATTCCTTAATATATGGAAAATGAACAGAACGGAACGATAAAAGGCGGCAGCGTATATATAACTGTGGACAAATTTTTCAACCCCGTACATATCAGCATGAAAGGTACGGGTGAGGACGGTTTTCAAGAGTTCATGCAGAAGGATGTGGAAAAGGCATTGAAAAGCGAGGAAATGCCGGCTATGAGCCTGATGTATTATAATGTGCCCGATATAGGTATCGTACCTCCCTTGCAGGAAGGAAACAATGAGGATTACCTGAAAAGGCTGGAAAAGGCGATGGATGAGCATGGGATCATTTTACAGAGATGCCAACGTCTGTCGGAAGTAGTGTATTGCCTGTGAAATGAAATAGACCCGTTTTCGAAGGATGAGACTTATACCCGCTGGCTCACGCCGAAAATGTGGAAAGAAATAAAGTCGTTACCCGTAGCGGTGGCGGATATGTTGGATGACTTGGAACACGGGAACAAATTTTATACGGGTGTTGAAACAGACAAGGGGGTATTGCTTTTCAGCCGGGATTATAAGGGAAACCACCAATATGGAGCCTTTATGGAGGCGAATATCGAGAGGCGTTTCTTTGAGCCGGACTTTGAAGGCAAGTCGCTGACGGTATATGAGCTTCGGGGATGGCCCTCGCTGATGGCGGGGAAAATAAACCGCTGTTATGATAATTATGACAGTCTGCTACCAATGGAGAAGATTCCGGCAGATGCCTTTCTGGACAAATCGGCTTTGAAAAGTGTTACGGACAAAGAGGAGTATGACCTTTCACCCACATGGGAGAATTATGCCCGGCTGACGGATAATGAGAAGGGGCTTGGTTTAGCTCGGAGCATGGATAACTATGACCGGATGACATTGCTGTATATCATGGACAAGGGTTATCCGAGGGACGGACTGATAGACGAGTATCCGGACAATTTCAGTTTTCATGAGAAATTTGAAAGAATTGAAAACAAGCTGCTGAGTCGGGACAGATGGGATGTGTATGACGAAGATGCAGGAGAAGGCGAAGAAACTGGCCGGAAAACTGTTGTATGAGCATTTTCCCGATACACGGCAGAAAGAAGATGCCATTCCAAAAATGAAGGTTGAAAAAGAAATACCGAAAAAGAGTAAAGGCAGAAAGATGTAGGATAACGAAAGACAAGTAAAAGGATGAAGGCCCGTTGCTGCGTGAATGTAGGGACGGGCCTTTCTAAAATAGTTGAGTTTTCCCGTATAATTATTATTTGGGGGTGGTGTAAAATAAACTGTGTCACGCATTATTTTCTCTAGAAAACTCATTGGTCGGGGAACGGCCAGCGCCAAGGGGCGGGACCACCCGTCCCGACGAGCGTAAAATTACAATAATTTAAATCGTTCTCCAAACTTTATGGCCAGTTGTTGTGAGATTGTAGCCCAATTGGCCAGTGGCATGGTTCACTTCTTTCATATATTACGGTATGCAAGATAAACCAGTTTTTCAAGGGCTGTATCCGAGGGGAACACGCCCTTGTTTTTTGTTACCTTACGTATCTGACGGTGATACCCTTCAACAGTATTTGTGGTATATATAAGCTTACGGATAGCTGGAGTATACTGGAAGTATTCAGACAGCTTATCCCAGTTGTCCTGCCAGGACCTGATGACGATAGGATACTGTTCGCCCCATTTCTCTTCCAACTTTAGAAGTTCATTTTCTGCAGATTCTTTATTTACAGCCTGATAGACGCATTTCAAATTCTTCAGGAATTCCTTTTGATTTTTGGAGCCTACATACTTGGTGGAATTACGTATCTGATGTACGACACAAAGCTGTACAGTTGTATTGGGATAAACGCTTTGAATGGCTTCAGGAAAACCTTTCAATCCGTCTATACAGGCAATAAGAATATCTTCGACTCCACGGTTCTGAAGGTCTGTCAGCACACTGGAGGCTGTAAATTAAACTGTGTCAGCAAAGAGTAAAATAAAATATTAACTTTGCTAACACAGTTTTTTTGTATGAAAGAAGAATTTGATTTTGAGAGTATCAAGAACAAGGCTATTGAACAGTTAAAAGCAGGTAAGCCTTTGTTAGGTAAAGATGGTGCTTTTGCTCCTTTATTGGAAAGTATCCTAAATGCAGCTTTGGAAGGTGAGATGGATGCACATCTGACAGACGAAGAACGTCAAAAGGGTAACCGCCGTAACGGAAAAATGCAGAAGCAGGTCCAGACTCCATTGGGTGAGGTAACCGTATCTACTCCTCGCGACCGTAATTCAAGTTTTGATCCACAATTCATCAAGAAGCATGAGACTATTCTGGCAGAAGGCGTTGCTGACCGTATAATCGGCCTGTATGCCCTTGGTACCAGCACACGCGAGATCAGTGATTGGATGGAAGAGAATCTTGGTAATCGTGTATCGGCTGATACAATCAGTACCATTACAGACCGTGTACTTCCGGAAATAAAAGCCTGGAAATCACGTATGCTTGATTCTGTCTATCCTATAGTCTGGATGAATGCCATTCATTACAAAGTAACAGATGAACGTGGTTGTGCTGTATCCCGTGCAATATATAATGTTCTGGGTATTGACAGAGAAGGTCATAAGGAGCTGCTTGGAATGTATATATCAAGAAATGAGGGAGCAAACTTTTGGCTCAGTGTGCGGGACTATCCATCTGATTGATCTGTTTACAGTCAAATAACAACTTAAAACTGTATCAAATAAACATATCCAAGTATTTTTTTTTTGCCATATTTTCCAAAGGACTATGCATCACGCACTGTCCTTTTCTTATTAGAACTTTAAACACCCGAATATCTTACTAATTTAGTTTTCGTCATTACCTGTCTAGCCATGCTCCTACCTTCTCTTTAAAGAAGAAAGTATAGAGGAATGCTCCTATCCAGCTTGTAAAGACTACCAGCAGGATTGCCATAAGTTTTTTTTCTTTCGGTATTCTCAGGCAACCTATTTCCCAGGCGCATCTTATAGTCAGAACTATTCCAACGACCCAAATAGCAAGAATATTCATACCTGTATAAATTAAATGAGAGATAATAAATCAAGATATAAAGGTTTATATGACAGTCTTAATCAAGCTGCTTTTTTACTTTATCTTTAGCTTTGTTATAATCCTTTTTTACTTCTTTTTTTACCTTTTCCGTACCTTGTTGCACGTCTTTCTTGGTTTCTTTCCAGGCATCTTTGACTTTGTCGGCACCATCCTCTATTTTGTTAGAGGCCTTGTCTAATGCGTCATTTACGTTTTCTTTTGCATTTTCAATCTGCTGTTCTGTCCGGTTCTGTTCTTTTTTGTCCCGACAGGATGACGCGGATAGTGCAAATAAAATTGTCAGTGTGATAAACATTATCTTTTTCATATAGTTCTCTATTTTTGCTTGTTATACAATATGCTTTAGGATTTCCGGTGGAGAAACCAGTTCTCCACCGGGATGAAGATTTAGACTTCATACTGTCGGAAGATCAAGTTATTTCTTCTCCGATTTTTTGTTTGAAGCAGCAGGCTTACTTTCTTTAGCTTTGCTTTGGGTACACTTTTTGCTACCCTTTGCTTCCATCTGTTTTTTTTCGTTCTTTGTTGTCATAAAATTTAGTTTTTAAGTTAAACAATAGTAGAACCGGAAGTCTTATTTGTTTCCGTTCTTAGCATTTCCATATTCACACCAACGCATTTCTCCTTTAGGGATATGGGAGAGTATCTCGCTGCTCCGTTCCTTGGCTAGTTTTTCATCTGTCTGGCGTACTTCCTTTTCCGTACGTTTGGTGCCTTCAGGTTTACGTTGGAGTAATCCGTCGGTACTTCTGACTTCCTCCAGTGGATTCTCAATATATTGCCATTCTTCTTTGAGCCTCGTACTTTTGCCTTCGTTCCATGGTCCGCGGGTTTCCTTTCCTTTGGAATCATTAAAATAAAGGTTGCTGTATCGGGGGGATGTTTGGAATACTCCCGGAGGAAAGTTAGGCTGAATAGTTTCCAGAGCGGCCTCAAACTGTTGAAAATGGGTCACTTCGCGAGTCATAAGGAACGTGAGCGTTTCTTTTACAAGTGGGTCATCCGTAAGTGGGATAAGGTTTTCGTAACCTATTTTGGCACGTGCTTCACCCGCCATGTTGGAACGCAGGTCCACTGTCAGGTCAGCATTGGCCGATACATAGGTGGCACACCATGGGTTCCCGTTGCTATCGGTCAGTACGGGACTGCCGGGAGCTGTTACCAGAAAGGCAGGATTGGTGAAGGCTTGGTGGATAAGATCCTCTTTGCCTGCTTTTCCTCCCATCATGGTACGCAGAGGAGTATCTTCCAACACATCCTTCATTTCTCCGTTTACTGGTCCGAGGAGCATCTGGATGGTTGCACCTACGATTTCAAGATGACCGAACTCCTCAGTGGCAATATCCATGAGCATGTCATATTTGTCAGGGTAGGGGTTATGGCAACTGAATGCCTGTACAAAATACTGTAGAGCGGATTTCAACTCACCGTTGGCCCCTCCGAATGCCTCAAGCATCACACGAGCAAAACGAGGATCCGGCTGTGATACACGGGCATTGAACTGAAGATCTTTTACATGGTAAAACATAACAGATTCATTTTTAAGTTAATAATTCAGGTTAATTTTAGATGTACATCTGTATATTAAAGATAGGAATATCCTTGCCGGGCCGTATATACAGACCGGAAGAGGTTTGTCCAATCAAGTCAAGAGGGTAAAGTTGTCGGTAGAGATATAAATGAGAAAGGATCGGAGAAGATAAATTTTATTCCTCCAGTTTGTCCAGTTCAGACATATATTTCTTTATATAATGACAATTTCCGTCGCATATCCTTTTCCGCACTCCCACGGAAAGGGAAGAGTCCATACATTTGTTTCCGAACAGACAGCTGCACCTGAGTCTATACGCTTCCAAGCTTTTATTCCTCTCATCCGTACGGCCCTCTGTATAGGCGGACAGGCATAGCGTGTACAATTCTTCATAACTCTTTTCCCGCAGGGATGCGGGAGTATATTGGCATTTATTGTTCCATTTCATATTCATTAATCATTAATTCAAGTGAAATGGATCGGGAAGCATTGAAAATACATCCCGTAATTTTAGTTGTTTGTTATAGTAGCCTATTTTTGGGCTTCTAAAGCAGCTGCATGGACTTTACTTTTCAGAGTGTCAGCCTTTTCGGCAACGTCAAAGGTCGCATCTGCAACCTTGTCGGCGGTTTTGGTCCCTGCATCCAGTGCTTTGTCTCTCACGGTTTCTGCAAGGCTTTCAGCACGATCGGCAATCTTTGCCATGGCATTATGAATTTTCTTTTTTAGCATCTTGGCTTTTGCCGTACGTGAAAAACGTTGAGCAAGTGCTCCGATGGCCGAACCTATTGCCAGTCCAATCAAAAAGTTAGATTTACTAGTTTCCATAATTAAAATGGTTTAGGTTAATAAAAAATTAAATATCAGTTCTTCTGGGATGACGAAAGAAGGATATGATCCACAATAATAGAACTGCACCGATAACAGAGGTGAAAAGGCTACCCAGAAGGCCTGTGGTAGTAATTCCCAACAAGCCGAATACCCAGCCACCCAATACGCCACCTACAATACCTACGAGTAGGTTAATGAGAAGTCCGAAACCGCCTCCTCTCATAATCTTGCCGGCTATGAGTCCGGCAACGATTCCAATGATAATGTACCAAATAAAATACATAATATTAAGTTTTAGTTAAAATAATACTGTTGGAACAGATGGCTTGAGGAATCATATCAGACGGAAAACCATCGGTCCCGTTTTGAAAAAAAAACATGCTGTGTAAGAAAATGGTTTGGGTGTAAAAAAGGATTTAACAACAATTTTCATTTTAATAATAGGCTGGCTGGCCATATTAGTACTGTTTATGTGTTTATCCTGTGTAGTGTTTTATTGCCAAGTAACTATGTCATGCAGTCAATATTTCAAACTTGTAATAGATAAAAGTTGTGGCTTAATATTTTGATAATAAATGATATAACTCCATATGTCGTTCTTTCTGATGGCTGTTGGCTGAAGATGTATAACAACCGAAGATGCCTTGATACTATGGTATTGAATTCTCTCAGAGTTGTTTATAAGTAAACATAATCCTTCTTTCATCGTTATAATCTACACATATAAAATTTATGATATGAAAGGATTATTGTTAATTGGAATTTTTATGTTTTGCCCCGTTTCCATCTTGTGGGGACAGGATAGGATACAGCAATACGCAGGGACAGCCATGCCGTATCCTGTTGTGAAAGACTCGTTTGGCTTTTTTCAGGATAGTATGGTTCCGTTTTATATTAATCATCTGGGAAGACATGGAGCGCGTTTTCCAACTTCAGGAAAGGCTTTGAATAGAGTGAAGGAGATTTTGGAATTGGCTCAGCGAGAAAATAGGCTAACATCAGGAGGGGTAACTTTGCTTTCTACAATACAGAATCTATCGGAAACTTTTGACGGACAATGGGGGAAGTTATCAGTGGTGGGAGAGGAGGAACAACGGGGTATTGCCAGACGTATGATAGAACGCTATCCACAGTTATTCAGTGATTCTGCCAAAGTGCAGGCAATTGCGACATATGTTCCCCGTTGCATACATAGTATGGATGCATTTCTTACTTGTATGGTGGAGTTTAATTCTTCTTTACACATACAACGCAATGAAGGGAAGCAATATAATGATATTCTTCGTTTCTTCGATTTAAACCAATCTTATGTTGATTATAAAGAAAATGGTGATTGGCGTCCTATATACGAGACTTTTGTGCGACGAAAGATTTCTCCTGCTTCTGTTATGAAAAACTTCTTTTTGGAATCAGGGCAGGAAACAGATAAGGAGGCAGAGGAATTTGTCATGGCTTTATTCTCCATTGCTGCCATACTACCAGATACAGGTACTCCGATAAATTTGGATGGTCTTTTCACAATAGGTGAATGGGATAATTACTGGCAGACTCAGAATTTACGACAATATATGAGTAAAAGTTCTTCGCCGGTTGGGCAGATGCTGCCTGTTGCAATTGCATGGCCTCTGCTATCCGAATTTATTCATTCAGCTGATGAAGTGATAAAGGGCAAGTCGGATATTAGGGCGAACTTTCGTTTTGCTCATGCAGAGACGGTTATTCCTTTTGTAGCATTAATAGGTATAGAAGGAACGGATGTTCAAGTTGTTGTTCCTGATTCTGTATCTAAATATTGGAAAGATTATGAGATTGCTCCGATGGCTGCTAATGTACAATGTATTTTTTATCATGACAAGGCTCGAGAAATATGGGTGAGATTTCTTTTGAATGAAAAAGAGATGACACTTCCTGTTTCAACTTCCCGTTTTCCTTATTATCGATGGGAAACTGTCTGCATGTATTTAAAGAAACGGGTTGAAATGGCGAAAAAGGTACTTGAGTCTTTTTCAGATGATTGTAAATAAGGTAGATATGGGTTGAGTATTGGTGTGGTATGAGTGTGATAGAATTGAAAAAGTATCTGTATTATCCCGGCGGTATAGAAATCATTATATACCGTCGGGATTTTTTTTGTTACATTGGATTTATATTAGTGGGGTGATTTGAAGATAAAGTGTTGGCGTACTATTTTTTCTCTTTTGCCAAATCAGCCAATTCATCCTTTTCAACGTAAATCGTTCGTGTTGGGAATGCGAAATCAATGCCTGCTTTATTGAATGAGTCTAGAATCTCCATATTTACATTTGAGGTTACCATTAAAATATCTCCCTGTTTTTCTATAAAATATATGTACATGATATTCAGTGCAGAGTCTGTGTATTCTGTAAAAACAGCTGTGGTATCTGATGGTTTGGAAGATACATTTTCTATTCGTTTAGGAATGGCTTTCAGTATATTTAAAGCTTTTTTCATTTTTTCGGATGTTGTGTTGTATGTCAATCCAAGTTTCAAGACGACTCGGCGCATCGGTTCGGAAGAGATATTTATGATAGAAGCATCTGTAACTTTATAATTAGGGAAAGTGATGAGACGTTTATTGTAGTCCATGATTTTTGTACTTCGAACTCCAACATCAATCACAGTACCTTCGATATTATCCACGCGAATCGTATCACCTATGTTGAAAGGCTTATCTGTCAATATAGTGAAAGCGCCGAATACATTTTTTACAGTGTCTTGGGCTGCTAAGGCAAATGCGATACCTCCAATACCCAGAGTACCTAATAATGCACCAATATTGACTCCAATATTACTTAAGGCCATTACAAGACCGATTATCCACACAATGACCAGTATTGTCCGTCTGATAATGGGCATCATTTTGTTGTTTTGTCCATCCGATTGTCGTCTCCAATAGATTTGCAATAAACTACTGGATAATCGGGCAAATATCCATGTGATATCCAGAATAATCAGTATCTTGTAAGCATTATCTATTACTTTTACAAAACTATCCGGAGAAACAAGCCTGTGAATAGCTATCCAAATACCTAATAACATAATTGCAAACTTGACGGGCGATTCTAAAGAATAATAAATTATATCATCCAGCCGATTATTGGTACGGGTGATAAATGGATTGAGTACTTTTCTGCTGAAGAATGATATTAACTTCATCAAAACAATTGTTCCTAAAATAATAAGTATGGAAATACCCCAGTCTTCTAAAGTATTTCCCCCAGATTTCTCTTTCTAACATAGCTGGAAATTTTTTAATTAAACATTTTATGGAATATCCTTGATTTTGGATTATGTAAAAACAAACGGATAAAGAAAAAATCTTATTCATAATCAAGTAAATTATGTATATGAAAAGAAACATTAAGATAATTTGCATTACTCTATTGGAGATGGTTAAAAACATTGGAGGTGTTTTTATAATGCTTAATGTGATGTTGTGTTATACTTTTTTCTTACTAAACTATAATTTACATTTATAATAGGAACCAACTCATTCTTTATTTTGTTAAGTTAATCATAAATTTTAAATTAAATAGTTATGGAAAATGGAGTAATGATGCAGTATTTTGAGTGGAATCTTCCGAATGACGGAAAGTTGTGGAAACAGTTGAAAGAGGATGCATCGCATCTACATGAAATAGGTGTGACAGCGATCTGGTTGCCACCTGCATATAAAGCAGATGAACAGCAGGATGAAGGATATGCTACTTATGATTTGTATGATTTGGGTGAGTTTGAACAAAAAGGAACTGTGAGAACTAAATACGGAACGAAAGATGAATTGAAGGAGATGATTAATGAACTTCACAAAAATAAGATTGCTGTATATCTGGATGTCGTGTTGAATCATAAAGCAGGTGGTGATTTTACGGAAAAGTTTATGGTGGTGGAAGTAGATCCTGATCAAAGAAATAAAGCTTTGGGAAAAACTTATGAAATACAAGGATGGACCGGATATAACTTTCATGGACGTAAAGATAAATATTCGGATTTTAAGTGGCATTATTATCATTTTTCCGGGACTGGATTTGATGATGCTCGAAAGCGAAGTGGTATATTTCAGATTCAAGGAGAAGGAAAAGCCTGGAGTGATGGTGTAGATGGAGAGAATGGCAATTACGATTTTCTTTTATGTAATGATATTGACCTAGATCACCCTGAGGTTGTCGCCGAACTGAATCGTTGGGGCAAATGGGTTTCAAATGAACTTGATCTTGACGGAATGCGTTTGGATGCAATTAAGCATATGAAAGATCAGTTCGTTGCACAATTTCTGGATACGGTAAGAAGTGAGAGAGGTGATGACTTCTATGCTGTGGGAGAATATTGGAACGGTGACTTGGAAACATTGGATAATTATCTGGAAGCAGTAGGGCATAAAGTTAACTTGTTTGATGTTCCGCTACATTATAATATGTTTCAGGCATCACAAGAAGGAAAAGATTATGATTTGCGGAATATTTTGAAGAATACTTTAGTGGAGCACCATTGTGAACTTGCTGTGACTTTTGTTGATAATCATGATTCGCAGCATGGAAGTTCTTTGGAATCACAGGTTGAAGATTGGTTCAAGCCATTGGCGTATGGTCTTATTTTTATGATGAAGGATGGTTATCCCTGTTTGTTCTATGGTGATTATTATGGGATGAAAGGAGAGAAATCGCCACATACTAAAATTATAGATATTCTATTGAATGCAAGGAAAAAGTATGCGTATGGTGATCAAGTTGATTATTTCGACCATCCATCAACAGTAGGTTTCATTCGTACAGGAGATGGGGAGCATGTTAATTCAGGCTTGGTATTTTTAATCTCGAATGATGAAGCGGGAAGTAAAACGATATGTTTAGGGAAAGAACATGCAGGTGAAGTGTGGTGCGAAATTACCGGAAGTATTCCGGATGAAGTAACTTTGGATAAAGAAGGAAATGGAGAGTTCTCTGTGAATGCGCGTAATCTTGCTGTTTGGGTAAAAAAAACATAGGATGATGGAACAAATCATAGGAAAGAAAAAGTTAAGCCTATCCTTATTAATCAAGATTGTAAAGGATACCGGACAAGGGTTTATTGATGATAGTGTCACTAGATTAAGCGGATCGTTGGCTTATGCGACACTATTTTCAATCATCCCCTTTCTTTCTCTTTTAGTTACTATTGGGGTAGCCTTGCATATGGATTTGGCTAATCAACTGTATATTCAGTTGGAACCGATAGTGGGAGCGGAGGTAATTGGGGCACTTCGCTTAATTATAGAAAATGCAGAAAGAACGGACTCTTCTGCATCTGCAGCTATTGTTAGCCTGGGAATTTCTATATTTGGTGCTACTACCATTTTTGCAGAAATACAAAGTTCCTTAAATTCGATTTGGGGAATAAAGGCCGTGCCAAAGAAGAGTTGGCTGAAATATATTCAGAATCGGTTACTTTCATTCTCGATAATTTTAGTATTTGCTTTCGTGCTTCTGATAACATTTAGTATAACCAATATTATTGGAGACTTGAGCAATAAGTTTATGGCCAGCTATCCGGAAGTGGCAGGGTTTATTGTGAAAGTTGTGGGACAAGTATTAAACATAGGTGTTACTGTTATTATTTTTGTATTGATTTTTAAGGTTCTGCCTGATGCAAAAATAAAAAGTAAGGATGTTTTTATTGGAGCTGTAGTGACAACGCTATTATTGTTGGTAGGGCAATGGGGAATATCCTTTTACATCGGAATTGCGAATGTAGGAACTATCTATGGTGCAGCGGCATTCATGGTTGTTTTTATTACATGGATTTATTATTCTGCCATTATTGTTTACGCAGGTGCAGAATTCACTAAAGCATGGGCTAATGAAATGGGAAGCAAAATTTTCCCGGATGAATATGCGGTAGCAACGAAAGTGGTTGAAATACGTGAGACTTGACAATTGGAGGGCCTTGTTTTGCATTCCGGTTAATAATCGTAATATCAGCATTGGGGGTATCATAAACAACTTAAAGAATATCATGCCATACAAAGCATACCTTCGTAAAAGTAGTCATCTGAATAATACCATGGTTAAGAATTTCTTTTTGGGTTAAAAGAAAAAGAGTCCAATGTAATATCGGACTCTTTCTCAAATAAGTAAACAATTTACTGTCAAACTTTTCGGGGTAGTTCATTAGAATCTGTATCCATATCCCAGCATGATAGCTACATTGTCATCCTTGGCAAACATAAACCTAGCCTCGGCATTCAGATAACTGCGTTCGGAGATAGGTAGTGTAATACCCCCTCCCAGATTAAAAGCGAATTTGGTGGAGTTGTTTCGGTCTATTTCTATTTCTTTACCGTCTACTTCCATACTCTTTTTCCCATAGAAATTATTTTGCATGCCGATGCCTGCAAGAGGGTATACGGAAAATCCCTGACCATCTTTCTTGAAATTGAATACATAATGGAAATTCACGCTTACATCCAGTCCGGTAACTTTGTCTTTAGGAAAGTAGAACGTTACATCCGGAGCAATCCGGAGATTATTCGCTATCGCGTAACGTCCTTGTACTCCCAAACCGAACCTCTCATAGTTTGTTTGATAACCGATGTTGCCCATCAAAGAGCCTTCACCTTTAACTGTCTGGGCATTTATGCCCACAGATGCCAATGTAATCATGGCCAGCAAGAATAATTTTTTCATAATTAAGGCATTTAGTTAATAAAATATTTATTTAAAAGAAGAATGATCTCCTTTTAATGGAAATAACAAACGTTTGCTTACATTTGTTTGCTATATATTGTTACATATACAAAGACTTTTGATGTTAATATACGAGCGCTTTTTTCAATTTTTTATAAAGCAAAAAATGATGTTAATTCCGTTTTTATGCCTCGAACCATTTTTTTTAATGCTGTGTTTTTAGTATATGGCAGGGATTAAAGTTGGTTACATTTGAATTGCCAGTTTGTAGAGAAAGGAGCAAGTGGTATATTACATAGTTGTAACTGACTGAGCCTGCATTGTTACGAAAGGATAAAATATCAGGATTGTTTCATTATTAAAATCTACAGCCATGAAAAGTCTAAGTTTTGATTTGCGGATCAGGTTAATAGCCAGTTCTGTCATCGGGGCAATAGTTTATTTCTTTTCAAGTTCCCGCAGGTAGGTAAAGTGATAATAAAATAAAGGATCGCAGGATATGCCTTTATATTGGAAATAAGCGGATGATATATCTATCTATATATTTACATGTAAATTTCAGAACTGAGTGTGTTACTTTAAAAAATAGTTTATGTATTTTTTATGGTACATTGTTATCGGGATCGCTTCTCTGTCTTATAACAGAAAGAAAATTGAACTTTAATTATTTTAATCGTTTAAAACCAACTTAATTATGGAAAATAGAAATTCTAGTTTATGGATCGGCCTGGGAATAGGTACGGTCATCGGTACTCTGGCTTATCGTTTCTCACGTACTTCAAAAGCCAAGAAATTGAAGGAAAAAGTATGTAACGTTTTTCATAAGATAACCGGTCAGACGGAAGACCTGTTAGATGAAGCTAAGGAAAAAGTGGCGGATACCGGAAAAGTTGTAGTGGATAAGGCAGCCGATAAAGTTCAAGATGACGCTGATGCTGTAAACGACGCATTGAAAGATGCGAAGAAAGATGTCAAACAAGGAGCTGAAAAGGCCAAGACAGAAATAAAGGAAGGGTATGAAGATGTAAAAAAAAGAAGCAAGTGAAAACTTAATTGATTTTTTTATATATCATTCTGTTAGTAGTAATATCTTATATAAAGAAGAATTATGATTGGATTTGTAATATGGATTATAGGATTGGTCTTAACTATCAAAGCTGCTCTAGAGATATGGCGTATTCATGCGCCGGCGGAAAGAAGGTTAATAGCCATTATCCTGGTAGTTTTGGCCAGTTGGGTAGGATTGTTGTTCTATTACTTTTATGGTAAGCCTCGTATGGCACAGTGGCTGGGCACCGGTCTTGAAAGGTATTGATGGTCACATAGCTGTTTATGCTGAATAGATAGGAATATCCCAAAATAAAAATGTGTTGGTTGATAGAAGTGACCGATTTATTTTTGTTTTGGGATGTTTGTATAGGAGTATACAAAGGTAATGTCAAAAGTATATGAGACTTATCATTATAATAATATTTTAGGCACGGATTACGCGGGGTAAATTAAAACCGTGAAATCCGCACCTAAAAGATGCACTAGGAGAGAGGTGTTTTCTTGTCTGTCTTACCAATATTTTTCGATTCTATCATAGCCGAAAACGTGACTACGTTCATCTTTGATATCTTGCAGCTTATGACAAATTATTTGCGCTCCGATCATGCTGAAAGTGATTCCGTTTCCGCCATATCCCAGATCGAAAAATATTCGTTCCTTGCCGGGCCAATTGCCGATGAAAGGTAGCCCGTCTTTGGTGCTACTGAAGGTACCGCACCATGCCATTTCCGTTTTGAAAGGGATATCGGGGAATAGTTTTCTGATTTTTCTCTCCAAGATACGGATTTTCTTTCTGAGTAGTGAGTCACGGTGTTCTGGATCGCTGAACTTTTCATCCTCACCACCTACAATAATACGGTTTCCGTCGGTGGTACGGATATAAAGATATGGATCGGCTGTTTCCCAAATCAGGCAATGTTCCGGCCAGAGATATTCGGGAGCTACCGGATGTGATATGAGTGCATAAGTAGAAGTCAAATCCATAATTTTCTGGGGAAGGAATTGTCCGGCCTCAAATCCGGTGGCTACGATTACATATCCGCACTTAATTTTATTTCCTTTGTCTGTTATCATGATACAGCCATCAGATGTTTCGGTACACTTCTTTATGTTGGTGTGGGTAAAGACCTTCAGACCGTTCTCCTTCATATGATAGGTGAGCAGTCCGGTTGCAGCTCTGTAGGCATCCATCTGTGCGGATGTTTCATTCACCAGGGCATTGCCGGGCACTTTCACCTTATATCGTTTTCTGATTTCTTGTTTCTTGAGCAGATTGACCGGCAATTCATGCTTTTGCCGTATTTCGTATTCTTGTTCAAGAAGTTTGTTGTCTGCTGAGCTGCTGGCATAAAAGACGCTGGACAATTGCTCAAATCCGGCATCGACACCTGTTTCCTTTAGTACTTTCTTTATATCAGAAATGGATTGCAGGCATGCATGATAGGCGGTTGCTGCATTTTCTTCGCTGATGATTTTTGCCATCCGGCAGAGGGGTACGTCTATTTCATATTGTAGTAAAGCGGTACTTGCAGCAGAGCTTCCGGTTGCGATGCTGCGTTTGTCAATCACGCAACATTCTATTCCGGCACGACACAATTCGTGTGCCATCAAAGCGCCTGTTATACCCGAACCTACGATGACGATATCTGTTGACAGATCATCTTCCAAAGGGTGGAAATAGTCCAGTAGAGAATTTCTGACGATCCAATAGGGTAAACCTGAATGTAAGTCCATAATATATTTTGTTAATTCCCCCTTACTTTCTTCTTGCTGAGAAACAAGAAGGAAGTGAGGGGGCGGTGAGATATAGGAAAGCAGTTTTATTGGAATTTGCTTTCCGTTTACGGTAATAGGTTATCTGCTCTCTTCGATAGTACAGATGCTGACACGGTTCCAGTCCGGTTCGGAGAACATATCACCGATTCCTTGTCCTTCGGCGGTAATGCGGGTGTCGTTAATCTTGTATTTTTTTACAAGTATAGACTTCACAGCTTGAGCACGTGCTTTTGCCAGTTTCTCATTGAAAGCGAGGTTACCTTCGGGAGAGGCATATCCTTTGATGACGACTTTAGCTTCGGGATGTTTTTTCATGTAAATGGCTACACGTTCCACATTAGGCAGTTGGGAAGCATCAACCACGGACTTTCCTTGTCTGAAGGTGATGATGGATTCTGGAATGCGGTTGGTTTTTACCACGGTTTCTATGTTGGCAGCTTGGGTTCTGCAATCTGCCAGTTCCTTTTGTAAGTTGTTGGCCTGTTGTACGGCATTGCTCAGTTGCATGTCCTTGTCGTTCAGTTGCGACCGCAGGCGGTTGACTGCATCATTTAGCTCGCCTACTTCTACTGGATCGTAAGGCTTCACTGTTGTGAAATGATGTGAGCCGTTGCTGCACATGAAATGGTAGGTCAGTCCGGCAGTCAGTTCAAAAGTGGCATTGTTGGCGTTGAAACGGCTTTTAGCTTTGCTGAAGTCTCCTTGCATATCATATACGATAGCTGGTTTGATGCCGAGTGTCCATGCTTTCTCCTCACCTAGGTTGAAATTCAAGTTCAGACCAAGGCGTGTAGACCAGGAATTTGTATCACCGGGACCATTCTGATAGTAATGTAGCCAGCCAATACCTGTCAGAGTCTCGATTTCAAAAACGCGTGGTTCGCCCATATAACCTCCAAAGAGATTCATCAGGTTGACTTTACCGAGTAAGCTCACTTCGGAAACATCAAATGCGGTTTTGCTGGCTGAGGTATTTACATATCCCATACCTTGAATACCTAGACCGAATATAGGAGTAAGTTGTTTTCCGATTCCGAATCCGAAGGCCGGTCGGGCATTTTTTAAGAAGGAGCTGTGAGTCAAAGGGGTTACAGCACCAGCTTTCAGTTCAATAGACCAGTTATCACCAGGGCGTGTGCCTTCAAGGGCCGTACGGTCATTTTGCGCATGCATGGTAAGAATACTCATGCTTAGTGCTAAAACAAAGATAGATTTTTTCATAATTAAATAAATTAATAGTAATACAATAAATATGTCACACACGTTGTATTGTCTGTTGTATAGTTATGACTGTGTGTAATCTAATGAATTACTTTGTCATAACCTTTGTTTAAAAAACAGCCCGTTAAAAAGGATGGTTCGAAAAACAGAAATGGATTTAACATCTATTTAAGAAGTAGGAGGGTGCCAGAAGCCTGTATTAGCTGTGAAAGTACATCATAGATATATAAGGTGCAAATTCTTGGATTTATATATAACGGCATCAAATATAACTTTATATATACATGCGTTTTTTAACACAAATGTCTGTTGAAATGACAAATATTCATCAAACAAATATTCTTTTGATGCTGTTTTTTTTATAGAGATACAAATCATAGTATTAATTAAAAACCTGACAATTATGAAAAAATTAAGTTTCGCAGAACTGAAGGGCAGAGTGTCCTGGGGCAGTGTTTTTGGCGGTGTCATGACTGTATTGGCAATATCCGTGTTGTTGTCTATTCTAAATTCAAGTATCGGATTGTTTATGTTTGATCCTTTGTCTGGACATCCGGCTTCAGGCATAGGTACTGCTGTAGGGATTGGTTCCGCCGTCATTCTGATTACTGGTATGGCTGCAGGTGGTTTTGTTGCTGGAAAACTGGCCGGTATGGACGGAATGATACACGGATTTCTGGTCTGGGCGACCACACTGATTGTAGCTGTGGTACTGGGAATCTTTCTGGCTGTCGGTGCGGCAAAAATGACGGTGAATACTCTTGGAGCGGTCTCGTCCGTTACTGGCAGCGTTTTGTCCGGTGCGGGTGATGCCGTCGGAAACGGAGTTGCCGCATTATCTGAAGACGCAAAGGAGCTGTTCGGAAAAATCGATTTTAATGCAACCCTGAAAGAAGGGAATATACCGCAGAATATCCGTACCGCACTTCTAAAAAGCGATGTGAAGGAACTTCAGCCGGATTACCTGCAGAAGCAACTGGCGGAAGTGAAAGATGACCTGGAAGCGTCCGTAAAAAAAATAGTACGTTCCCCACAACAAGCGGATGAGAGCATTGACAGTTTCCTTGACCGGTTGAAACAACGTACAGAGAATATCAGCAAAAATATAGACCGGAATGATTTGGCTAAAGCTATAGCAAACAACACCAATATGTCAAAAGCGGAAGCAAATAAAACTATTGACCAATATATGAACCTGCTGGAAAATGCACGTATGGAAGCCGGCAAACAGATAGACAAACTGGAGGTGACCCTGAAGAAAGCCGCACAGGAATGGAAAGAAATCAAGCATGAGGCACTCGTGGCTGCCGATAAGGCAACGGATGCCGCAGCGAGGTCCGCACTGATTTCGTTCCTTGCAATTCTCTCCGGAGCGGTATTATGCTGTATTGCAGGTGCCTACGGTAGCAGGAAGACCCAAGAAAGAGTGGATATCTGACAGTATTTCATTATATCAAGTAAGAAGTTCGGTCCCAAAACAGTATGACAGGTTGATGTCATTTTTAAGCATGTTATATCTTTTCTGAAATCGGACCAACTGATATCCGCATTATAAAAGGCAATGACTAACTTGCATTGCCTTTTTTAATTTAAACTATTTTTATTATTTTTGCGGGTAATATTTAACTTAACATACTTTTACCACAAATGACATACTTTCAGATTTTAAAGAGGGCGCTTTTTCTGTTCCCTCTACTAATAGCCACCTTTACTACCTGCAAGGGGCAAATATATAAATACCTGGGCATAGAGGACGGACTAAGCAACCGGAGAATTTTTCGCATCCAGAAAGGCGGGCACGGGTACATGTGGTTCCTTACCCAGGAAGGGATAGACCGTTATGACGGAAGCAAGATTAAACATTATGCCGTCTTTGATGGAAGTATGGAGGTGGCGCCGCAAATCAACCTGAACTGGCTATATACCGACAGCAGGCACAGGCTGTGGGTTGTGGGTAGAAAAGGACGCATATTCCGGTACGACACCGCCCGTGACCGTTTTGTTATGACCTACAAGCTTAGCGGTCTGCAGGATGACGTAACATCAGGCACCGTCAATTGTACCTATATGGACAGTAATGACCGTATCTGGCTCTGCCATGGTGACAGTATTGTACGCTATGATACCCGCGCAGGCACTACGGACAGAATAGACTCCCCTGCCCCGGACGATATTACTGCAATCACGCAGACCGACAGTACAAACTTTTTTATAGGGACATCAAACGGGTTACTGCAAACCATAGAAAAGGAAGGTGTCCTGGAAACTGTGGCCGGAACATATACTGACAGTATCCGTATACCGGTAAGTGAGCTTTATTTCCACCAAGATTCAAAGCAACTGTTCATAGGAACCTTCAAGGAAGGAATAATGGCATACGGAATGAACACGACTTCAACCATCATCGCGGACGGTCCGCTTCAGAACGTGGCAATCAAACGAATCACCCCCTTTGGAAAGCGGCAACTGCTGGTAGCCACGGGAGGCAGGGGAGTATACAAGATTGACGTTGATTCTCTCTCCGCCCGGCCTTATATAACCGCCGACTACAGCAATTATAACGGTATGAACGGGAACAATATCAATGATATTTATGTGGATGGAGACGGACGGATATGGATGGCCAATTATCCTACCGGGATTACAATACGCAACGACCGTTACAGAAGTTACAAATGGCTCAAGCATTCACCGGGCAACAACAGTTCGCTGGCCAATAACCAGGTCCATGATGTAGTTCGGGACGGCGAGGGTGACCTGTGGTTCGCCACCAGCAACGGGATCAGCCTGCTTCACAGCGCAACCGGTCAGTGGACTTCCTTCCTTAGCAGTTCCGAACACTTGAAAGGCGATGACAACAATATCTTCCTGAGCCTCTGTGAGGTATTACCCGGCATTATCTGGGCAGGTGGGTATACATCAGGCATATACAGAATTGACAAGAAGAAAGGCACGGTGGAGTACATCTCACCTTCCTCACTGGCAGGAATAAGCCCTGACCAATATATCAGTGACATAATAAAGGACTCCGGAGGGGATATATGGTCAGGCGGATACTGCAATCTCAAGCGCATCAACCCTGAAACCGGTGACATACGACTCTACCCGGGACCGGGGGCCATTACCGCCATACTGGAAAAGGATGCGGAACACATCTGGGTAGGTACAACTATGGGATTATACCTGTTGGACAAGCTCCGGGGAGATTACCGCCGCATAGATTTCCCGGTCGAGACAGTCCATGTCAGTACTTTGTATCAGGATGCGGACAGCACACTATATGTGGGGACCAGAGGAGCGGGACTGCTTGTATATGACGGTGCAAACGATAAATTTATACATCAGTACCACATGGAAAACTGTGCCCTTGTTTCTGATAACATTTATATTGTCATTCTAAGACCGGATGGCAGCTTGCTGCTCGGTACGGAAAACAGCATAGTTACTTTCCTGTGTGAAGACCGGACTTTCCAAAACTGGACGGCGGAACAAGGATTGATGAGCGTATGCTTCAATGCCGGTGCTGCAACCCAGTATGGGGACAGTCTTGTGTTCGGAAGCAATGATGGCATCGTCATATTCCCGGTTGACTTGCAGATTCCCGTTCCACAGTTCTCACAGATGCTCCTGAGGGATTTTGCAGTCTCTTCATGTCCGGTCTATCCCGGTGAGGAAGGGTCACCGTTAAAAAAGGATATTGACGGTAATTACAAACTTGAACTGGCTTATGACCAGAGCAGCTTCTCCTTGGAAGCAATATCCATCAACTATGATTATCCTTCAAACATTCTGTACTCATGGAAATTGGAAGGCGCCTATAACGGCTGGAGCCACCCGTTGCAGGACGGGCAGATACAGGTCACCGGTCTTTCCCCAGGCAAGTACATCCTGCGTATCTGTGCCATATCCAACGAAGAAAAATACAAAGTTTATGAGGAGAAAAGTATTGAAGTGGTTGTCGCCCGTCCACCATGGGCGAGCGCATGGGCCATAGCGGGATATGCACTTCTTGCCATATCAGCCGTTACAATAGCAGTCAGGATCGTCATGTTGCGCAGACAAAAAAGGTTATCGGAGGAAAAGACACGCTTCTTCATAAATACCGCCCATGATATCCGTACTCCCCTCACCCTGATAAAAGCTCCTTTGGAAGAAGTGGTGGAAAGGCGGCAGGTAAAAGAGGAAGGGACGGATAACGTGGGAGTGGCCTTGAGAAGCGTGAATAACCTCCTGCAATTAGTTACCGACCTGATCAATTTCGAAAGGGCGGACGTTTACACCTCACAATTGTATGTTGGCGAATATGAGCTGCACAGCTACCTGGAAAGTACTTGCGAAACTTTCCGGACATATGCGTCACAGAAAAACGTCAACCTCTCATGTGAAAGTAAGTTCCCTTTTATGAATGTCTGGTTTGACAGGGACAAAATGGATTCTATACTGAAGAATCTATTGTCAAATGCCTTGAAATATACTCCCCGAAATGGTAATGTCCATGTTTGTGCCTACACTGAACAGAATACATGGAGCATAGAGGTAAGTGATACGGGGATCGGAATTCCCGCCGGGGAGAGGAAATATCTGGGCGGAAGGTTTTTCAGGGGCAGCAATGCCGTTAATCAGAAAGTGCCGGGAAGCGGAATCGGCCTGATGCTGGTCTGCAAACTGGTTCGCTTGCATAAGGGAAGGATCATTATATCAAGCACGGAAGGGGAAGGTACCTGTGTACGTGTTACATTCCCCATGGGAAACAGGCATTTGCGCAAGGCACGTTTCATAACAGTGGCAAAGACGGAAGATGCAGTCCTGCCACAACCGGAAACGTGTTCTACCGAACTGCGGATGGAAACGATGAAAAATGGCAAAAGTTCATCACGTATTCTTGTAGTGGAGGACAACGATGACTTGCGGGGATACATTGAGAGACTCCTGGGACAGGACTACCACGTCCAATCATGCGCAAACGGACGCGACGCGTTGGTCGTGGCAAGGGAATATAACCCGGACCTGATCCTTTCGGATGTCATGATGCCGGAGATGGGCGGTGATGAACTATGTGCAGCCATCAAGTCGGACATTGAAACCTCCCATATTCCGGTTATCCTGCTGACGGCACTCAGCGATGAGAAAAATATGCTCAAGGGGTTGGACAAGGGAGCCGACGCATATATAACCAAGCCGTTCAGTGTGAATGTGCTCAAGGCAAACATCAGGAGCATACTGGGCAACCGGATATTGCTCCGAAAAACATATGCCGGACTAAAATCCGGTACCGGCCCGTTACCTGAAGGATGCAGTAACGCATTGGACTGGAAATTCATTGCCACCGTGAGAGAATGTGTTATGGAACATATTACCAGTCCTGATTTCAACGTGGACACCCTCTGTGAAATCCAGCACATGAGCCGTTCGAGTTTTTTCAACAAGCTCAAGACATTGACAGGATACGCACCGGCCGATTACATCCGTTCCATCCGCCTGCAACATGCGGCAAACCTGCTAATCCAGGAAAGGTGCACGATAACAGAAGTTGCGGATGCAACCGGATTCAGTGATGCAAAATATTTCAGGGAAGTATTCAGGAAACATTATGGTGTAAGCCCTAGTGAATACCGCAAAGTGACAATGGGAACGCATCCGAAAGAAAGCCTATCCGATTATCGGTGCCATGGGGGAGGAAGTGTGGGAAGCCGTTGATGAGTTGATACAAAACAGAGAGAGTACTATCGACTTGATACTGGTCGTTATGTCAGGTAGGGTGAATGCTTAGGGTGGGTTCCACACTATTGTCAATATGATTACGTGATTACTCCGATCACGGTGGATAAGATGGTCATGCGGAGCAGCCTCTCTTCCTCGACCATCGTGTTGGACTATGTCCGCAACAAGCCTGAAATTCCCTTGAGAGATATCCTTTTCTTTTGGAACAAGATAGACTACAAGGCCAATACCGAGGTGTTCGACCTCTATCAGATGATGATGTAGCGGCTAAAGCTGACGGTGCTGGCAACCACCGTTCCCGAAACGTACCGTTACGACAAGGAACTGTTCGTCTGCAGCAAGAGCTATTACCGCTGTACGCTGTTGTTGCCTCCGACCAAGTTGTTGAAAGGCTGTGAATTCGTAGAACTGGCATGAATAGACAATCATATTGAGTGAAAGAGGTATGGAAAAATATTGAAAAGCTGGGCAACCCGCATAGGGATTGCCCGACTTTTTTTAAGATGGATATTCAGGTGTGGGGTGGGCAGGTCAGTCCACGTGCTCGCCGCCATAGCGAAGGCGGCAGATGGCCTCGTGGATTTCACACATGATATGCAGCCGCAACCGCTTGCTGATATGATGGCTGTCGGAACGCATGAAGAGTTTTTGAACGATTTGACCGTACACTTTTTGGACGGGAAACGAAAACCAAAGGAATTAAGACTCCATGAGGTGGCACCGTTGGCCGCGAAATTTCGGGCGGAAATCGGGGACTGCAAGACTGCCTCACCGGATATATTCCGATACGGGATTTGCACGAAGCGGTGCGACATGGCACCCACACTGAGAAACTTCAACAGGCTGGGAGACTTGCAACTGGTCTGTGCGCCGCTTCCCAATGAGCGATGGATTGTCTCCGCCGCCGGTTGCGCGACCGGATAATGCCTGGTTCCCGCAGACGGAAGTGAAGACGAGATACCGTTTAAAAAGAAAAAACAGAGTATGAACATTTAACTCTTTGATATATGGAAAATGAACAGAATGGAACGCTAAAAGACGGCAGTGTATATGTAGTCATGGGATTATGTTACAGAGATACCAGCGTCTGTAGGAAGTGGTGTATTGCCTGTGAAATGAAACAGAACCGTTCTCGAAGGATGATACCTATACCCGCTGGCTCACTCCGGAAATGTGGGAGGAAATAAAGTTATCCCCCGTAGTGGTGGCGGATATGCTGGATGATTTGAGGCACGGGAACAAGTTCTATACGGGCGTTGAAACGGATAAGGGGGCTTCTTTTCAGCCGGAACTATGAAGGGAACCACCAATATGGGGCCTTTATGGAGGAGAATATCGAGAGATGTTTCTTTGAGCCGGACTTTGAAGGAAAGTCGCTGACGGTGTATGAACTTCGGGGATGGCCTTCGCTGATGGTGGGGAAGATAAACCGCTGTTATGATGATTACGATAACCTGTTACTATTGGAGAAGATTTCACTGGATGCCTTCCTTGATAAATCGGCTCTTAAAAGCGTACAGACAAAGAGGTGTATGACCTTTCACTCACGTGGGAGAATTACGCCCGGCTGACGGACAATGAGAAGGGGCTTGGCCTGTTCCAGAGCGTGGATAACTATGACCGGATGACCTTGCTTCATATCATGGACAAGGATTATCCGAGGGACGGACTGAGGGATAAGTATCCTGATAATTTCAGTTTCTATGAGAAATTTGAAAGGATAGAAAGAGCATTACTGGGCCGGAACAGATGGAATGTTTATGACGAGATGCAGGATAGAGCAAAGAAACTGGCCGGAAAACTGTTGCGCGAGCAATTTCCCGATACACGGCAGAAGGTGGAGATAAAGGAAAAAGTAGTTTTACGGAACAGTAAAAGTATAAGGATGTAAGGGATAACGGAAAACAAGTGAGGGTTGGAAGGCGCATTGCCGGCGGGTGTCGGTGATGTGCCTTTCACTTTTATATCAGGATTCTGAAAGTTTTTACTTTGAGTAAATATGGGGAAAGAAAAGACATGGCAATATTTCTGGGTATGTTTGGGAGGACAATACACGCCAATGGGTGACTTTGATTCTGGAAGTTTTGTCGGATGTGGAAATGTGCCTTACTTTGCTTCACAAATATTAAAATCATAAATCAAATTTGTTATGGAATTAGTTGTAATTGAAAAAAATGCGTATTTGCGGTTAAAACAGCAGGTTGAAGATTTATCCACACAGATTGAAGCCGTTAAAAAGAAATTTGGATCTGTTGAAAAGGAAAAATGAATGGATGCCCAGGAAGTCTGTCTGGTTCTGAATATCTCCAAGCGGAGTTTGCAAAGTTATAGGGAGTATGGCATTATTCCGTGTTCTTTCATAGGCGGAAAATATGTATACAAGGAAAGTGATTTGGCTAGGATATTAACTCAAAGAGGCAAATAGGATATGGATGGGGTAATCACAAAACAGTCAGAAGAGTATATCAGGATGATGGAGATGCTCAAGAAATGCTCTAAGGAGATTTTTGCAATTCAGGATTTGCCTGTTCCCATAGCTAATGAGGTCTATATGACTGGTGAACAGGTATGTGGCATGTTGCATATATCAAGCAGAACTTTGCAAAAGTTGCGTGATGAAAAGGGGATAGCTTATACTGTTATAGGTGGTAAGTTTCTTTATCCTCTTTCTAAATTGCAATTGTTATTGGAGGAAAATTATAGAAGTTATGTTCGTTAAATCAAGCGTTTGATTTGTATTTATGCCACTTTTTTACTACTTTTGCAAAAGTAAGAGTGTAACAGGAAGAAAGTTGCAGCATATATGCGGTGAATTATTCGGTGTCATAGGAGTAGAGGCTTCTGGTAAGATGCTGATAATGAGTAGGGGAAATGAAAGTTAATCGTTCCCTGTCTCTCCGCTGGTTAAGCTGAATAACAAACAAGCAAGTCTCACAAATTCAATGAATTGTGGGACTTTTTTATGCTCTTGTGTCTGCCTTAAAGTACACCTTTTCTTTCACGATTTAATAATCCCAGCTATTGACTTTCCTCTTTTTATTTTGTATCTTTGAGGAACAGAAAAAGAAAAAAGTAATATGAATTGTATAAAAATCAAGACGTAATAACACATTGTCAAAACATATATTTCCATATATGGAAGAACCGAATGGGAGAAAATCAGTATTAATTTTCTCCCATTTTGTATATATAAATCCCAAACATTTTAATAATTCTCTGAAAATAGTTTCTAATAAACTCAGATACCGTTCTTAATAAACTCCCCCACTATTTATTAAAAACGGTATTCGGATTTATTATATAACTGTAAATATATTATTGCTAACAATATAGAAGTCTATTCAGATATGAATAAGATAAACATCGAAATAGTCAATATTATGTACAAATAAGCTATGATAAATTTCTTACATCCTAATAGAGAGATACTTCTTCAAGGCATTTCTCTCCGCTTCAGCAACCAAAATATAGAAATTATCGTGCTGTTATTCCCTATGTGTACGTTCTAATGATATCCTTTTCTTAATAAATAAAAGATTCATCAAAAGACGGGAAATAGGGGGGCATGACCATAGGTAGATAATGAATCAGCCGATATTTCTGGTGTATGTGTTAAAAATGTTCTCACCTATTGTATTGTTAAACTCATGCGAGTACCCTTTCTCTTATTATCTCAGAACCCCCTTTTCGCGGATCATACAAACTTTACTTTCAGCTTTCCACTGCCGGAAAGAGAACCTACACAGCTGATTATTGCGGTCATGGTATTTGTTGCCGTGTTTTTCAAATTCTCGGTCTTGGCCTCACTTCTGTGTTCGGAGAGCTTAAAGAGTATAATGGTAATGTTGGGTAGTTGGCCTGTACGTCTAGAGCGTCAACGTTTGGTAGCCGGAAACCAATTACATGTGTTATTTGCAATATTTACTAGCATCAACATAACCGGAACCTCGACCAATACACCGACAACTGTTGCCAATGCTGCGCCTGATTGTAGACCGAAAAGTGAAATAGCTACGGCAACTGACAATTCAAAGAAATTGCTTGCTCCAATCATTCCGGCAGGTGCGGCAATATCATGGGGTAATTTCCACCATTTCGCCCAACCATAAGCAATAAAAAAGATTAAAACTGTTTGCAGGATAAGTGGAACTGCTATTAAAATAATATGTAGAGGATTATTTAATATGGTTTCTCCCTGAAATGAAAACAGGATAATGAGCGTTAACAGTAGTCCGCCAACGGTGTAATTATCAAACTTTTTACTAAATACATTATTGAAATATTCTACTCCATAATGACGGATAACTGTTATGCGGGTAGTGATCCCGGCAAAAAGCGGAATGACGACAAATAGGACAACGGAGAGTAGTAAAGTGTCCCACGGAATAGATATGCCGCCGACTCCCAGAAGGAAAGCTACGATGGGGGCAAACGCTACCAATATAATTAAATCGTTCACTGCTACTTGTACCAGTGTATAAGCGGCATTTCCTTTGGTCAGGTAACTCCACACGAACACCATAGCTGTGCAGGGGGCAGCTCCCAATAATACCGCTCCAGCTAAATATTCCTCGGCTAATCCGGTGGGTATAAAAGTCTTGAAAATGACATAGAAGAATAAATAAGCTATTCCAAACATCGTAAACGGCTTTATCAACCAATTTGTTACACAGGTAACTATTATTCCTTTCGGGCGTTTCCCGACATTTTTAACGCTCTGGAAATCTACCTTTAACATCATTGGATAAATCATTAACCAAATCAGGATAGCCACGGGTATGGATACATTAGCGTATTCAAATTTGCTTAGTGTTTGTGGAACTGCCGGAAGCCATTGTCCCACAGCAATTCCAATGATAATGCACAAAATAACCCATATCGTTAAATATTTTTCAAAAGATCCAATTCCTTGTTTCTTTTCCATAACAACAACTATTTAGTTTAATTGCGGTTTTAATTCGTTCAGGTAAAAATCATAGAAACGAGCTTTTATTTCATCCCGCACCCGGTGAAATTCACTGTCTATAAAGTCCGGTATTCCGGTTGCTTCTGATGGGTCATCAAATCCGATGTGCAGCCGATTTTTAACTTTACCTACAAACATAGGGCAGTTTTCGTTAGCACCACCGCAGACCGTAATAACATAATCCCATTCTTGCCCTAAATAAAGGCTTACATTTTTAGGAGTATGGTGAGCTAAATTTATACCTATTTCAGACATGACTTTTATTGCTATTGGATTAACCTTTTCAGCAGGATTTGTACCTGCTGAAAAGACTTCCAATTTATAGTCAAATGATTGCAAGAAACCGTGTGCCATCTGACTACGGCAACTATTTCCTGTGCAGAGGATTAAAATTTTCATATCTTTAGTTGTTTTTCCAAGCTATCAGGGCGGTATTTCCCTTTGACAATTCTTCCACTTTCTTGATCCAAATCAATTCATTTTTTGCTTTTGCTCGCAAGAATGAATTTTCCGTGTCAGTTAATGACAGGCAGGAGTTTACCACCCACCATTTGTTATTTATCCCGGCACGCTGTAAATCCATTTGCAAGCGTTCGGCTTCAAATACGGGTGTTGCTTCGGGTAAAGTTACAATTACTACCTCTGTTTCCTGCTGGTTTCTTAAACGTGGCAATAGTTTTCTTACCGAAGCGGGACTATCACCGTGTGTGCGTTGGACTTCTTTATGGTAGCTTTCCGTTGCATCCAGTAATAATAATGTGTGTCCGGTAGGTGCGGTATCAATCACAACAATTTGGTTTTCTGCTTTATCTACGATTTCAGCAAACGCCCGGAATACTGCGATTTCTTGTGTACACGGTGAACGCAAATCTTCCTCTATATATTCCATATCTTCGGCAGTCATTGTTTCTGCTGCCTTACTGCGAACTTCGTTTTTATAGGCTTCCAGTACTTCTGCTTCATCAATGCGGCTTACTGTAATGCCTGCTTCGATAGCTAGATTGTAGTTCAGGTGGTTTGCCGGGTCGGTAGTAGTAAGATGTACCTTTGCGCCCAGTTTGGTTAATTTCAGGGCGATTTCAGTAGCTAACGTGGTTTTCCCTACACCGCCTTTTCCCATAGTAAAGACAACCCTTTTTCCCGATTTATAAAGGTCATTCACCAATTCATCTATATTTTTTGCGTCTGTAATACGCTGGTAATCGGCATTGTTCGTTAGATTGTCATTATATAGCATCCGGCGGATATTTGCTATATTAGACAAATTGTAAGATCGCAAAGGAACATAATAAGAGGGATATTCCAACAGTTCCGCAGGGGTTTGTTTTAAGGCAGATTGTTGCCTGTCATAAATCTGTTTCGATACGCTATCGGATTCATCTACCTGCTGTAAAAGTCCGTTGATTACCAATAATTGGTTTTTAATTCCCAGTAATTGTAATTCATGTGAAGAACGGGCGGCTTCTTTTAATGGCGCGATTTCAGGACGGCTGACTAATACTAATCGGGTGGCATTGGTATCCGAGAGTGTTTCGACAGCTTGCTTATAAATGCTCTTTCGTTCTTCCAAACCAGATAATTGCCCTAAACAAGATGCGCCATGCGTGCTTTCGCTAATAAACGTACTCCATGCGGACGGCAGTTGTAACATTCGTAATGTATGTCCGGTAGGGGCTGTATCGAAAATGATGTGATTGTATTCTTTTGCTTTATCAGTATCCGTAATAAAATCGGAGAATTGGTTGAAAGCTGCGATCTCTACCGTACAAGATCCAGAAAGTTGCTCTTCCATGTTCTGGATAACACTGTCCGGTAGTTGTCCACGGAAAGGTGCAATAATGCTTTCCCTATATTCTGCTGCTGCTTGTTCGGGGTCGAGATTGACAACAGTTAAACCGGGTACTTCTTTTATGTCAGTGCCGTGTCCGTTTAATGTCTGATTAAATACGTCTTGTAAGTTTGAAGCCGGATCGGTGCTGATAAGAAGAATCTTCTTCCCATTATCTGCCAAGCCTACTGCAGTAGCACAGGCAATAGATGTTTTTCCTACACCGCCTTTCCCTGTAAAGAAAAGGTATTTAGTCAAATCTATATCTGATAATTTGAACGTTTTCATTTTTTGAATATATTGGTGGGTAAATGACTATTTTACTGGCATAAAATCCAAATTAATTCCCGTCCATCCACTCATTTGTTGAGTGGTTGGATAGGTTTGCGAAACGGCAACTTCACCATCTACTAAAGTAATAGGCAGTGCATCCGCCCCATGCTTGTGAAGGAACTCATTTACCGTTTTGTTGCTCACATAAACTTGAGGTTCGTCACGCAAGTTGTGCCGGGTGACGATGACGCCCTGTTTCTTTAACGTTTCAATAACAACTGCAATTCGCATCAATTCAGGATTGATGTTTGTTCCACACAAACCTGTGGGGCAACACATTGCCGGGTCGAATATTTCTATCTTTTTCATACTGTTTTTATTTTAAGTGATATTAATTGTTTATTTATAGATAAAAAGTGACTGCATAATAAATTCCTACTGCGATAAAGAGAATAGCAACTATTTTACGAAACCATTTCTCAAATACTTGTATTCGGTTATAAAACTTGCCTAATTCGGCAACGCTGTAAGCCAAAACCCATCCAACAAGGATTACGGGCAATCCCGTAGCAATAGCATAAATTATAGGTAAAAGATACCCGCCTGTTTCTGCTGCTGCCAAAGGCATAAGCATACCGAAATAGAAAACTCCACTTGTAGGACAAAAGGCGAGTGCAAATAAAATTCCTAATAGCAAAGCCCCCCAACTACCTTTAGTTTTTTTCTTTAAACTCTCTCCGCCGATATCGATTTTCGGTATATTCAGTTTTATAATATCAAGCATGAATATTCCGATAATAATTAAAATTGGAGCAATTAACATTTCACCGTATTTACTGACTGCCTTTTGAACCATAAACATACTTGCCCCTTCACGAAGAATAGGAATAAGAATAAATCCGAGTGCTGTATAAGTTACTATTCTGCCGAATGTATAAAGCAATCCGTTTATGAATATACGGTGATGGTTTTCTATATCCTTACTGATAAAGCCTATTGCTGTTATATTGGTAGCCAAAGGGCAAGGACTAACTGCCGTTAAAATCCCTAAGATGAAGGCTGTAATAGCAGGAATAGAACTATTGTCTAATAGTGGTTGAAGAAAGTCCATCTTACAATTTTTTTAGTAATTCGTCAATCTTGTTTTTTATTCCCTCTTTAAATTTATCTGGTTCATTTCTTGCATTGGAGAAACTAAACTCCGTCATGTTATTTACATTCTCTTTACTGTCTTTCCAGCCATTCACAAACAAAGATGACCATGTAACTTCGTATTTATCTGCAATTTGTTCATTTTCTTTTTTGGATATATCTATCACCTTAAAGATGATTTTACCGTCCGCCTGTTCTTTAGAATAAAGGCTATCTAAAAGAGCTACCATATTGGCTTCTATTGCCCGGCAGGTTATGCAACGTTGCGCACCGTGAAAATATAGAACTTCAACACGGTTAATTTGATTTTCTTTTGCTATACTGGTTTCTGTTTTATTCTTTGAACTATTACCACAGGAAATTAAAACGATTGTTGCAATCAGTAGATAAAATAACTTCTTCATAGTAAATAATTTATTTAGTTATCAATTCTTTCACTTCTGATAAGGATAATCTTTTTCCGGCAGATATGACTTTACCATCAATAACTAAAGCCGGGAAACTTAAAATATTATACTCCATGATTTTTAATAAATCTTCTTCCTTAATTAATGTTGCATCGCAGCCCAGTTCTGAAATAGCTTGTTTTGTGGTTTCATACAATGCCTTACAGCTTGAACACCCAGTTCCTAATACTTTGATTTCCATTTTCTATTCAATTATAAAGTTAATATATTAATCGTGATTCGTAGAACTACGAACATTGTTTTCAAAAAAAGGTGCTGTTATTCACAGCACGACGTCCCCGTACATTTACAATCACCTAAAAATGCAGCAAATAATTTACGGGCAAGTTCCCAGTTCTCTCGGTTGATACAATACCGAACTTTCGGTGTTTCAATTTCCCCCTGAATTAACCCTGCATCTTTCAGTTCTTTTAAATGCTGCGAAACGGTTGCTTTGGCAATGGGTAGTACTTCGTGAATATCTCCGAAGAAACAACTTTCTTGTTTAGCTAAGAAACTAAGAATTGCCATCCGTGCCGGGTGACCCATAGCTTTAGCAAAACGAGCCATCTGCTCCTGTTCCTCTGTATACTGCTTAGTTTTCACTTTTATATCTCCTTTCTTGTTTGTTGTTCGCAAAAATACGAACATTTTTTTATTGGCAAAATAATATGGAGGATATTTTTTAGAATTAGCAATTTTTAGGTGCAAGTGTATATCTATATATAGCTTGCACCTACATGGAAACATTAATATTCAGGCATTTGCGTAATTCGGAAAAGAGTTGTATCTTTTGACCCCGTGAGATAGGTGGACAAACAGCGGACAAAGCCGGACAAATAAGTCTATGAAAATCGTTGCTGTTTCGTTACCTATTTGAAATATTGGAAAGTAAATAACTGATGTATAGGTGGTTAGATGGATGGGTTCAGTACTCTGTCTCTCCGCTGAAAATTTCACACAAAGCCTGCAATTCACTGATTTGTAGGCTTTTTATTTGCCTGTAAGTTTCCCCTCTTAATGAAAGTCAGAAATATTTCGGAAGATAAAAGTATCTTTGATAGATGGAAATCTGAATAAAATGTATATTTTTGCTGCTTTATATTTAATTGGGAAGTGATGAAATTTATTTTGCTTTTCTTCGCCATAGGTTTGCTACCGTTTTCTCTTCTGTCGAAAGAGAATCCGGCAGATAGTTTGAAAATCTTATTTGTTCATGCACAAACACAGCAAGAGCGAATGGAACGATGTCTCAATTTGGATAATTATTACAGAAATTATCTCTATAAGGACTCCATTCCGCTGACTCGTATTCTATTGGACGAAGGGGTGAAATCAAAGAATGAATATGTGATTGCCGATGCCTTGCGTAAACTTATTATGGGAATCGATAGGAAAGTACGTGTGCTGACAAACGATTCGGTTATTTATTATCTGGGACTTGCTGATAAATATCTAACCGGCGAACGAAAGAAAAGTTTTATTACCGAGGTACATTTAAAGCATATTCGTTCTATATCCGATTGGACGGACGATGAAGGGCGGACGATTGACGAGTTGACAAGAAAGTATACAAATCCGGAGGAAAATCAGGAGGATATTTATTTCCAGATAGAACGTAATTATGCTTTGGGAATGGCGGCAACATTGACTATTTCTGAAACCAGAATAGAGTCTTTCAAGAATGCAACCCGCTATTTTGACCGCTTGTTCGAACTGATTCAGAAGTTGCCGATAGCGTATGGAACCGAATTGCTTTTCTGGGTGAATGATAATATTTATATCTGCTATCTGAATGCTGAAGAAGGAGATAGGACAGTCGCTTTTCTGGAGAAAATGATGGATATTCTAAAGCGTTATAGAGAGACTCCTGATGTGAAAAAGGATGTTTATCAGAATTTTGAATATGTGTATTCATTATATTATCAGGGTATAGCTCATTTCCCGGCGTTGGTGGGGTATGAAAAAGCTTATGAGTGCTTGAAAAAAGCTGATGGAATGCTTCGTAAAAGAGGGGATTTGTTGTCGGTATATTTTGCATATGAAGGCTTTTATGAAAATGTGAATGATCATAGAATGGCAATTCTTTATCAGGATTCAATTCTTCATTCAATAGAAAGTGAAAGATCTACGGTTGCAATGGCTGTTATGTCGAGTACGTACAAGTTGCAAGCAGGACACTACGCATCTTTGCATGATTATAAGAGTGCGTATGAACTGATGAAAAAGTATGATGTGATAAGAGAGAAGATGACAGATGGGGAAGCGAATGAGTTGAGGGCGGAAATGGACACCCGTTACGACCTTAATCATCTGGAATTGGAAAAAGAACGTCTGACTTCTCGGAATCGGCAAATAGCCTTTCTTTCTATTAGTTTCGTGTTACTGTTGTCTATCGTATGGGGAATTGGTCAGCGAATACATCTCAATAAGTTGAAACGGATGCAAAAGGAATTGCTGGAATCTAATAAGGAAGTGCTTCGTCAGAGTGAAAAGGCGCAGGAAAGTGAGAAGATGAAGACAGCTTTTATCAATTCAATGTGTCATGAGATCCGCACACCGCTGAATGCGATCAATGGTTTTAGTAATTTGTTGCTGGATAAGACGATAGATGATGAATGTAAAGAGGAATTTCCGGAACTGATTCAGCAGAATACGGATCTGTTGACCCGTTTGCTTAATGATATGCTGGAAGTTTCCAATTTAAGCAGCTCGGTAGAAGAGCTTCCGATGGAGAAAGCGGATATTGGAGCTATCTGTGTGCAGGAAATGGATAAATTACAGGCTGGGGAGGGAAAAGCGAATATTCGCTATTCTGTGGATGTGGAAAATGGCGATTTTAGTATCCGTACGAATGTTCCTTATTTGTCGCAAACCCTTGCCCATCTGTTGAATAATGCCAATAAGTTTACCGAAAGCGGGGAAATTAAGTTGAGCTGTCACAGAGAGGGGGAGCGGCTTGTAATCAAAGTGGCTGATACCGGGATTGGTATTCCGGAAGAAAAACAGGAATGGGTCTTTGACCGTTTCACCAAACTCGATGATTTTAAACCGGGAGCAGGACTTGGGCTTTATATTTGCCGACTAATCGTCAAACGTTTGGGAGGGACAATAAATATTGACCGTGAATACACGGGAGGTACTTGCTTTGTGCTCGTATTCTCTGTGAAAAATTAGCTTTTTTAAGGAAAAGGCGAAAAAGTATTTGGATATATCAGAAAGATGTCTTACTTTCGCGCTCCGAAAATGAGGAGAGATGCTCGAGTGGTTGAAGAGGCACGCCTGGAAAGCGTGTATACGCCAAAAGTGTATCGCGGGTTCGAATCCCGCTCTCTCCGCAGTTTTTATACATATTCTCTTCTAAAAACTCTCTCTCTTAGTTAAATATTTCTATTGCCACTAAAAATACTTGTTTTATTTTTGTAATAGTTACAAATTTAGATTATGTTTGCAACGAGATTTTCTAAACTCATTTATTTTACAATTTAACAGAACAAACATTATGAACTTATTGAGAGGGATTGCCCGGGGAACTACCCTATTTTTATTACTGGGCGTTATTGCAAGTTGTGCAGAGAAAGATTTGTATAACAGTGACGAAGATGCACGAAAGTCTAAATTACCATCCGAAGATTCTTATTTTGGTTTTCAATTGAGAGGAAATATTCCACTCAATGTGGATTATGCTGCTTCAGGTTTTGTAGGCAATGTAGAAGTGTATGCCGAAGATCCATTGGATGCTTCAGGTAAATTGAAAGAGGGGATAACACCTATCTATAAAGCTTTTACAGGCAATGGGAAAATATCAGCGACTATGTATGTGCCTACGGCTGTAAAAGAAGCTTATTTGTATACAAAACGTATGGGTTTGCCTCGTTGTGTGAAATTGACAGGTAATGCAAATGGCTTCTCATATGATGCTAATAAAGTAGTGGGCTCTAGAACTCGTGCAGCCGCTGCAAAGGGAGTACTTAATGATAAACTACCTTATCAATTAGCGCCTGAAGACAGAGTAGATAATATGTATTCATTGTGTACGTGGGATGTAAATGGATTCCCTACAACTGCTAATTATTTGTCTAAAACATCTTATGATATGAGTGGCTTGACAGCTCGCGTGCAAGCTTTTTTAGAAAAGAATAGAGTTGAAAATAATGGAAAGAATGAAAATCTCCGTATAGATGCCAATAAATTGAATATTACTATTCCTGATAATATTGATGGTACAAAGATTGAAGTTTCTTTTGTAGATGAAAATGGTGCTTTCCAGAATGTTTTTGGATACTATTATTATAAGACGGGTTCAGCTCCTACTACTCGGGAAGATTTTTTGAACATCAAGAAATATGTGATTTTTCCTAATGCTAGTTATGACAGTTATGACTTAAAATGTGGTGATACAGCGAAACTTCTTTTCTTTGGTAAAGATGGAATTTCTACTCCAACTGAAGATTTTCCTGGAGGATATACTATTGGTTGGTTTTTGATAAGTAATGGTGCTCCTGGAGTGGCTCCTAATTATAGTGATAATATAGCTAGAATACCGGGAGAATATGTCAGTATCCAAGACCAATCCACAAGAAATATATGTTTGTCAAACGAAGCGGGTGACGATCGTCAGTTTATCACTTTGTATGATGAAACTTCTAAATTATTGGTTGTAGGTATTGAGGATGAATTCGGAAAAACGACAGGTGATAATGACTTTGACGACGTAATGTTCTGTGTGAGAACTACACCGGAAATAGAAGGTGACCGCCCTTCTATTCCTGATGAAACTCCTGAAGTAAAACCTGAAACAGAAACAATCGTAGGAACTTTGGCTTTCGAAGATAATTGGCCTAAAGCTGGCGACTATGATATGAATGACGTGATTATTGAATATAAGCGTGCCATAACCTACGATAAAGATAATAAGGCTATTAAAGTGGAAGAAAGTTTCACTCCGAAGCAGAAAGATAATGCTGCTATCTATGATAATGTGTTCGCTTATCAGGTAGATGATATGGGAAGTGTAACTTTGCCCGCAGGATGTGAAATTGAAAACGGATCACGTTCGATCGTTATTACTAAAGGGGTGAAGTATTTGCAAAACCAGACATTTACTATTACTCGTGAATTCGGTTCATCTATTGATAAGGATAAAGTAAAAACAGATTTCAATCCTTATACAATTATAAAAGGAATTCGTGGAGCCGGACGTGCGGAAGTACATTTGCCGAAAAAGTCACCGACTGATTTGATCGATAGAAGTAAATTGTATTCCGAGAGTGATGCTTACTTTATTGACAAGGATGGTAAATATCCATTTGCAATAGATATTCCAATAGTAGGATTTATACCGGCTGATGAAACAAAGCAAATAGATTCGGCTGGACAATACCCGTCATTTAAGACTTGGGTTAACTCCAATGGATCACAAGCTGCAGATTGGTATCTTAAAGATAAAGGTGCTAAGTAGCAATTTCTGTTTGAACTAAAATAAAAAAGGGAATGTAGGGTAGGGTATACATTTCCTTTTTTAGGCTTAACAATATAAATATGCAAAACGAAATTCTTTCGCTCATTCCTGAATACTTATCATTAGGAGTTGTTTTTTACGATAAAGATGGATATCTAAAATATGCCAATGATGTGGCATTCAACATGTTCGGTACAACCATGGAACAGGTTCTTGATATCAATATCTACGACGATCCGAACATCACTGCAGAAGATAAGGCTGAACTAAAAAAGGGGTTTAATGTGTCTTTTGAGACCGATTATGATTTTGATCTCTGTGGAGAGACCTTTTTTAATACGGGAATAAGAGGAACTAGGAAATACTTTGTTACCAAGGTAGTAATTATGCGGAGTGAAGCGGGAGAGGTACAGGGTTATTTATTGACTTGCGAAGACGTCACGGAAAAGAAAGAGCAGGAAAAAAAAATAAAGTCCGTACAAAAGGAACTAGCATTAGCTTTGAATGCCGGAAAGTTGGCGTCATGGAACTACCGTCTGGAAGATAGTATGTTTTATAAGTTTGATTATTATATTGAAAATATAGAGAAACGTTCGCTTGAATTTATCCGTGAGAGGATTCATCCGGAAGAAAGGGAACGTTTTGAAACTCTCTTGAATGCTATTATTTGTAAAGAAGAGCTTCTTACTAACAGTATTGTTCTGCGAATTAAGGAGGATGGAGAAGAGGATTATCGCTACTGTAATTTCACTTACTGTCCGAAAGAGGATGAAGTAGGACGTGTTGTTGTGATTACCTTTATTCAACAGGATATCACTGAAGATATCATTTATCAGCAGAATCTGATTCTGGCAAAGAACAAGGCGGAAGAAGCGGATAAGCTCAAATCTACTTTTCTTGCTAATATGAGTCATGAAATCCGTACTCCTCTTAATGCAATAGTCGGGTTCTCGGAGCTTTTGTCTGATACAGACGAGCCGTCAGAAAAATACGAGTATAAACAATTGATAGAAACGAATAGTGATATTCTTTTGCGATTGATTGGCGATATCCTGGATTTGTCAAAGATAGAGGCAGGTTCTATTGATATCAAACGTCAGGAACTGAATTTGCTGCAATTGTGCAATGAGTTATACCCTTCTTTCCAGCAGCGTATAAAGAATCCTGCTGTTACTTTGAAATTGATAAATCCTTATTCGAAGTGTATAGCGGAATTCGACAAATATCGTTTTATCCAGATATTTACCAACTTTGTGACGAATGCCATTAAATATACGCCTAGTGGTGAAATCGTGATGGGGTATGAATGCGAACCGGGAAAGGTCAGATTATATGTAAGAGACACAGGTATCGGCATTCCTGACAAGAAAAAGAATCGTATCTTTAGCAGATTTGAGAAATTGGATAATTTCGCACAGGGCACTGGCTTGGGGCTTTCTATTTGTAAAGCGATTGCAGATGCTACGGGTGGTGAAGTGGGTTTCACATCTGAAGAGAATGTCGGTTCGGAATTTTGGTATATTGCCTATACAAAAGTGGAGTATACAGAGAAAACCGGACTGGAAGAGGTGGAAGTAGAGGAAGATATATCGGAACAAGACTTTAGTGTCTTCTCCAAAAGACTAGGACAATTGAATATTCTTGTAGCGGAAGATATTGACAGTAACTTTCAGTTGGTTAAGAAAATATTAAAAGATAATGATCTGGATCGTGCTATTACCGGGGCCGAAGCATTGGAAAAGGCGCGTAACAATTCTTACGATCTTATTTTTATGGATATGAGAATGCCTGTTATGGATGGTTTGGAAGCCACTTTCCTGATACGGCAATTTGATGAGAATATTCCAATCATCGCTCTAACGGCTAATGCTTTCGATTCGGACAAAGAAGCGGCATTCGCAGTAGGGTGTAATCATTTTATGACGAAACCTCTGAAAAAGAAAGAGTTGATGAAATTACTTTCTGATTTTGTAGAAGAAAAGACTTTCTAGTCAATATATGGGGTAGGTAGAAAAAAGACAGCCTGCAAGATGTGGGGAACTTGCAGGCTTTTTTTGTTTCTATTCCAATTCTTCAATAATCTTCTTTACATCTACCGGTTGCAGTCGTCCGTACACCTTTTCGCCGATCATCACTACCGGAGCCAGTCCGCAGGCACCTACACAACGCAGACAGTCTAATGAGAACTTTCCGTCCGGGGTGGTATCACCGACTTCGATACCCAATACACGTTTGAACTCTTCCAGTAGCTTTTCAGAACCACGTACATAACAAGCTGTACCCATGCAGACAGAGATGGGATGTTTTCCTTTGGGAGTCATGGTAAAGAAAGTATAGAAAGTGACGACACCATACACTTTCGACACGGGAATTCCGAGTTTGGAAGCGATAATCCGTTGTGTTTCCTCGGGTAGATACCCTTGCAGATGCTGTGCCTCGTGCAAAATATTGATAAGTTCGCCCGGGTTGTTTCCATGCTTGTCGCAGATCGTTTTGATTTGCTCTGCCATGTCACAGGCTAGTTTGATATCTGACATAATACTCTTCATTTAAAAGTTAATCAATCGCTTTGTTGAAATAATGCGTATGCAGGAGAGTTTCCGATTTCTCACCCAGCGGTTTGCCGAGATAATCCTCGTATAATGTCTTGATATACGGATTCTCGTGCGATTTGCGCAAAGGTTTGTTGGCGTCTTCGCGGTAAAGTGCGTTAGCGCGTGCATAGAGTATTTCCGAGTTGCCGTGATGCAAAGGTTGCCCGCCGCCACCGATACAGCCTCCGGGGCAAGCCATAATTTCGATTACATGATATTCGTTGTGCCCGTTCCGTATATCTTCCAGTAGATGACGAGCGTTGCCTAGTCCGTGTGCGATGCCTACTTTTAATTCAAATCCGTTTAGGTTAATAGTAGCACGACGAACACCGCTTAGTCCGCGTACTTGTTCGAAATTCACATTTTTCAGAGGTTCTCCGGTATAGATTTCATAGACAGAACGGAGAGCGGCTTCCATTACACCACCTGTTGTTCCGAAAATGACACCGGCACCTGTCGATTCACCCATCGGGTTGTCGAATGGGCTGTCCAATACGAGAGGGAACCCGATATTGGCACGTTTGATTAGTCGTGCCAGCTCACGGGTAGAAATAGAATAATCCACATCGGGGATACCGTTCACTTTGAATTCATCACGGGCACATTCGTACTTTTTAGCCAGACAAGGCATGATAGATACGACAACCAGCTTTTCTCTGGGTATGCCCATTTTCTCCGCCCAATAGGATTTGGCAATGGAACCGAACATCTGTTGTGGGGAGCGGGCGGTAGACGGAATGTCCAGCATGTCCGGGAAATGATGTTCGAAGAAGTTGACCCATGCCGGACAGCAGGAGGTCAGGATAGGTAACCGCACGGATTTATCTCCGTTGAGATAACGTGTCAGGCGGTTCAGAATTTCAGAACCCTCTTCCATAATGGTAAGGTCCGCTGCAAAATCAGTATCGAATACATAGTCGAATCCCAGTTCGCGAAGTGCATACACCATTTTTCCGGTTACCAGAGTGCCGGGAGGAAATCCGAATTCTTCACCTAGGGCAGCCCGTACGGCAGGTGCGGTCTGCACAATCACTACTTTGTCCGGATTAGCCAGATCGTCGAGCAGACGGTTGGTGTAGTCACGTTCTGTTAATGCGCCTACGGGACAGACAGCCACACACTGACCGCAGTAAGTACATTCACTTTCCGTCATCATTCGGTCAAAGGCAGGAGCGATGGTTGTATTGAAGCCGCGACGGATGGCGCCCAATGCTCCGACCGTCTGTACATCATTGCAAACACTTTCACAACGGCGACAGAAAATACATTTATCCATATTACGGACGATAGAAGCGGTAATTTCCCGTTTGCGGGGAGACAGCTCACCGCCATTGAAAGGCATTTCGCGAATGTTGAAACGCAGTGCTAACGTTTGGAGTTCGCAGTTGCCGCATTTAGGGCAAGTGAGGCAGTCATTGGGATGATCCGAAAGGATCAGTTCAGCTACCACTTTGCGAGCGTTCATTACGCGCAGGGTACTGGTTTTTACTACCATGCCCTCCGTGCAACGGGTAGCGCAGGCAGGAGCCAGGTTGCGTCGTCCCATCACTTCAACCACACAAATACGGCAGGAAGCCGGATTATTTTTTATACAGGTTCCTTTCAGGTCGATATGACACAGCGTAGGTATATTGATACCGATTTTGATAGCGGCCTCAAGAATAGTGCTTCCCTCGGGCACAGTGATGAAATGACCGTCTATCTGGAGAGTAATTTGTTTTTCTTCCATAGTAAATAGATTTTAGCAGACAAGAATAGCATTGAATTTGCAGCGTGCCATACACATGCCGCACTTGATACATTTATCAGGATTGATTACATGCGGTTTTCGTACTAAGCCGCCGATTGCATCAGCCGGACAGTTTTTGGCGCATAAATGACAACCGATGCAATGCTCCGGATTAATCGTATAAGTCAGCAGTGATTTACATTGCTTGGCGCGACAGGTTTTATCCCGCATATGCTCCACGTATTCATCATAGAAATTGTCCAGTGTTGATAGAACAGGATTCGGAGAAGTCTGCCCTAATCCGCAGAGGGCGGTATCCTTAATTACTTGCCCCAAAGTGGCAAGGGTATCCAAGTCTTTTTCCATGCCTCTTCCTTCCGTTATCTTGTTCAGTAGTTCCAATAGACGTTTGTTGCCGATACGGCAAGGCGTACATTTTCCACAAGATTCTTCAACAGTGAAATCGAGGTAGAAACGGGCCACGGATACCATGCAATCATCCTCATCCATGACAATCATACCTCCCGAACCCATCATGGAGCCGGCAGCCAAGAGATTGTCGAAGTCAATAGGCGTATCCAGATGCTTCTCTGTCAGACAGCCGCCCGAAGGTCCGCCTGTCTGCACAGCCTTAAACCTCTTTCCGCCTTTGATACCACCGCCGATTTCATAGATTACTTCACGGAGAGTAGTTCCCATCGGCACCTCAATCAGACCGACATTATTTATTTTTCCTGCAAGGGCGAATACTTTTGTTCCTTTGGAGCGCTCCGTTCCGATGGCTGCAAACCAGTCGGCACCTTTCGTCAGAATGATGGGGATATTGGCAAGTGTCTCTACATTGTTAACATTGGTAGGCTTGCCCAAATAACCGGATTCGGCGGGGAAAGGCGGTTTGAGGGTTGGTTCGCCTCGTTTTCCTTCCATAGAGTGAATCAGGGCGGTTTCTTCTCCGCAGACGAATGCACCTGCCCCATATCGTATTTCTATATCGAAACAAAAATCAGTCCCCAAGATATGATCTCCTAGCAACCCATATTGGCGTGCCTGATCGATAGCGATTTTCAGACGGTTGATAGCCAACGGATATTCGGCACGGATATACACCAATCCTTTGGAAGAACCGATAGAATAACCGCAGACACACATCGCTTCTACAATCGAATGAGGATCTCCCTCCATGATGGAACGGTCCATAAACGCACCCGGGTCTCCCTCATCGGCATTACAAACCACATATTTGACGTCTGATTTCTGTTTATGGGCAAACTCCCATTTCAATCCGGTAGGAAAACCGCCACCGCCGCGTCCGCGCAAACCGGACTGTTTGATAATATCAATCACATCCATCGGTCGTTTGTTGAGCAGGCAATCGGCTAATGCGAAGTACCCCTCTCGGGCGATATATTCTTCGATGTTTTCGGGATCAATAAAACCACAGTTACGCAGGGCGATACGGAGTTGCTTCCGATAGAAATCCATGTGTTTGGAGTCACTGACAGTCTGTTCCGTTTTGGGATCTATGTATAGCAGCCTTTCTATTTTCCGGCCGCCGATGATATGTTCGGTGATGATGTCTTCCGCATCTTCGGGAGTGACCTGTGTGTAGAATGTATTGTCGGGAATGATTTTCACAATGGGACCTTTTTCGCAGAAGCCGAAGCAGCCCACTGTGATGACTTCTACCTTGTCGGCAATGCCGTTCTTTTCGATGGCTGTCCGGAGATGTTCCGTAATGCCTTGACTGGAAGAGGCTTTGCACCCTGTACCGCCGCAGATAAGAATCTGAAGATGCTGTGCGCCGGACGCTAGTCCGCAGCACTTTTCGGTTACTTTTTCATTACTCTCTTCACGTAATGAAAGTTTGTGTTCTGCTCTCTTCCTGATTGTAGCCAAATCATGGATAGATAAGATTTTCATAAGTATCAGAATTGTTAGTAGGTTTTTTGCAAATATAATTCTTTGTTTGGAATAACAGCACAGTCTCATACAAATAAAATTGATCTTTGACGGAGGATTTAGGTAAATAAATCTCTATCTTCGTATTTAATAGGTATCAAACCTAAAAAAAGAAAATTGAAGTATGAGACGAATTTTATTGGGACTGTGTTTTCTATCCTTTCTGAACAGCGCATCCGGACAAGAGATTCCTTTGCCGGAAACGATGCCACAGGCACATCCGCGAGTACTGACTACTCCGGCGGGAAAGCAGGAAACATGGAAGCTGATTAAAAAAGAAGAATGGGCGAAAGATATTTTCAATAAATTGAAGGAACGGACGGAAGTATATACGAACCTGACGGATGCTCAACCGTCGTGGTTGCTGTCTCGTTTGGCAATGTACTGGAAGTCTCATGCCACAGAAGTATATGTGAAAGGTGAAACGTTCGACCATGCAGGTGGCGAAAAAGCTCCTTATCCCACTGTGCGCTACACAGGAACCCGTGGCACAGCTGCTACCCACGGCCGTCCCAAATTGGCGGATGTCGTTCCTTATGATGATGAGGACGGGAATGTCACTTTCTGCAATAATGCACTTCCCGACCGTCCTATGGAGAGTGTACACCCATCCAAAACAGGCCGGAATATTGAAAGCCTGAACTGCGAAATCCTGGGAATTGCCCGTGATGCCGCTTTCCTTTATTGGATGACGGATGAAGAGAAATTCGCCAAACTTGCCGCAGGGGTCTTTGATACATATATGACAGGCATTTATTATAGAAACGTGCCCATCGACCTGAATCACGGCCATCAGCAAACATTGGTAGGATTGACTTCTTTCGAAGTAATCCATGAAGATGCACTCCATATCGCTGTCCCTTTATATGATTTTCTATATAATTACCTAAAGGCCAATTACCCGGATAAAATGGAAATCTACGCCGGAGCTTTTAAGAAATGGGCGGATAATATCATTGCGAACGGTGTACCTCATAATAATTGGAATTTGCTACAGGCACGGTTTATTATGAATGTCGGATTGGTATTGGAAGACAATAAGGAATATGCCGACGGAAAAGGACGCGAATATTATATCGACTATGTGATGAACCGTTCCAGCATCCGCCAGTGGAGTTTGACGCGATTGGCAGATTATGGTTTCGATATAAATACGGGAATTTGGGCAGAGTGTCCCGGATATAGCAGTGTGGTAATCAATGATTATGCCAATTTCGTGAATCAGTTTGATACGAATCTACAATATGATTTGGTGAAAGCAATGCCTGTATTGTCGAAAGCGGTAGCAACCACTCCCCAATATCTGTTTCCCAACCGTATGATTTGTGGCTTTGGAGATACGCATCCGGGATATTTGAGTACGAATTTCTTTATCCGTATGATACAGAATGCACAGGCGAACGGGAAGAAAGAACAGGAAAACTATTTCACGGCTTTACTGAAATGCCTGAACCCGGATTTGGGAAATGATAAAACAGAAAAGAAGAATGTGCGTGTATCTGTCAATTCTTTCTTTGAAGATAAACCGCTGACACTAAATCCCAAAGTGCAGCCGGGAAAGATAGAAGATTATGTTTCTCCTTTGTTTTATGCTCCCAATGTGTCATGGCTGGGACAGCGCAACGGGATGCATCCGCGCAACAGTTTGATGATTTCGTTGAATGGCAGTGAAGGGAACCACATGCATGCTAACGGCATTTCGATGGAACTTTATGGGAAAGGATATGTACTGGGCCCGGATGCAGGTATCGGTCTTTTCCTGTACAGCGGACTGGATTATGCGGAATATTATTCTCAATTCCCCAGTCATAATACAGTTTGTGTGGATGGAATATCGAGCTATCCGGTGATGAAGAGTAATCATTCTTTTGATTTGCTTTCCTGTTTCCCGGCATCAGCAGAACCGGGCAAAGCATTTACATCCATTACTTACAGTAACCTTTATTTCCGTGAACCGGAAAGCAGGGCGGATCAGACCCGTATGATGAGTATTGTCACTACCGGGGCGGAGACGGGATATTATGTCGATGTATTCCGCAGCCGAAAAGAGAAAGGAGGCGATAAGATGCACGATTACTTCTATCACAACCTTGGGCAGACTTTGACATTGACGGCAGCAGATGGTAGCGACCTGAATCTCCAGCCTACGGAAGAACTCGCCTTTGCAGGTGCACATCTTTACGCTTATTCCTATTTATATGATAAGAAAGTGGCTGCGACCAATAAGGATGTCAAAGCAACTTTCACCATAGATATGAAAGATAAGGATGGCGATGATATATACATGAATCTTTGGATGAAAGGCGAACCGGATCGTGAAGTCTTTACGGCCTTGGCGCCAATGACCGAAGGGCTAAGCCGTACACCGAATATGCCCTATCATATAAAGGAGCAGCCGACGCTGACATTTGTTGCCCGTCAGCATGGAGAAGCATGGAATCGTCCTTTTGTTTCGATATATGAACCGAGTACAAAAAAGGAACCGTCTGCTATTCAGTCCGTCTCTTACTTTGATGCAGAAGGAGCAGGTTTAGAAGACTTTGCCGGAATCTGTGTGAAAAGTAAAAACGGACGTATAGATCATATCTTCTCTCTATCCGATGCCGCACAAACCGCTACTTATCAGGGAATGAAAGTGAAAGCGGATTATGCTGTTATCAGCAATGAATATGCAGGAAACCGGACGTTGCTTTTAGGGAATGGAACCCAATTGGTTGCACCCGGGGTAATGATTCAGACCGACAATGCCGCTAATGTATTGCTCGAAAAGAAAGAAGGGAAATGGTATATTATTTCTTCTGCTCCCTGTACGGTTGTTATCGGCGATAAGAAGATTAAATCCGATGCTGCGTCGGAGCCTATGTTGTTGCGTATCTGATGTTTCATTTGTAATAAAGAAAAATTGTATATCTTATCCGTAGTATGGTATATGATGGTCTAAAATGGAAATTGTTGCAATAAAAAACAAAAAAAGCGTGTTTAAACGTTTTTAATACTATATTTTTTCTAATTTTGTGGCTTTCTGTCCAAGTAGTATATAAAATGGACAGTAAGCCCTTTTTTTTGTGGGTAAATATTTAGTGGGAAATATTTAGTGGGAAATAAATTATGGTATATGTGATGAGAAATGGTCGCAGGGTAATAGCTGCGTTATCATTTCTGTTATTATGTTGTGGTGTACATGTGCACGCACAACGGGTGGCTGTAAAGACAAATGCATTGGGTTGGCTGACCGCCAGTCCGAATGTAGAAGCAGAATTTGTATTGGGTAGTCATGTCTCCTTAAACATGGGGATTGCTGCGAACCCAATCAGTACAGACAACTTTAAAACGACTTTCACGCATTTTCAGCCTGAAGTTCGTTACTGGCTAAATCGTCCGATGGTGAGTCATTTTCTTGGAATCACCGCTTTCGTGAATAATTTTGATATGATGGTAAAAGATGTGCATCACAAAGGCGATGCATACGCCGCCGGTTTGACCTATGGATACGCATGGGTGCTGGGCGATCATTGGAACATCGAAGCAACTGCCGGAGTGGGTGTGTTGCGCTACCGTCAGTTTAAGTATGATAAGGGTACTCCGAAACCGGGTGCGGTCAACGATAGTAAGACCACCATTGCACCTGTCAAACTGGGGGTATCCTTTGTTTATATTATTCGATAACGAACATTAGCTAGTCAGAAAAGAGAATGAAAATCAATTTGAAACGTGATAGATTAACAGGTATACTTCTCATGGCGATGATGTTCGTCAGTATGAATGTATTCGCCCAACGGATCCGCGTGCAGGGGCATATCACAAACCCGCAGGGAAAAAGTGTTCCGAATGTAAATGTGTTGAATCCGGTCAATGACGAACGTATAGAAATGTCCGACGAGGATGGCCGTTACAGTGTCTTAGTTGAGAAAAACGGCTCGTTGAAGTTTACATGTGTCGGTTATGAAGACAAAACAGTGAAGGTGGCAGGAAAGCAGATTCTGAATGTAGTATTGAAAGATGCCGTCATCGAACTGGACGAAGTTACGATTACTTCCAAAGTGAAGGACAAAGTGATTCCGGAACCTACGGACATCGAAATCAAAGGCAATTATTTCCATCTGAAAACCCGTGTCCCGGTGCCTAAGGAGATGTTTAACTCACATCGCCGCTTGGTATTGCAGCCTTCCATTTATGATGTGACACTGAAAAAGCGTCTGTTGATGCGTCCTGTTGTATTCGACGGGGATACTTATAATACAACGCAAAATCGAATGTACGATTATGATATGGATAAAGATCCTTTGCACGATTACATCCGTGTGAAAACGACTTCTTCACGCAAAGGAGATATTATTGCCTACCATGATTCTATCTATATAGAATATCTGCAACATGACTACCGTGCAGATGTGCATCTGGCGATGGAGAATTACCGGAATATCATTTATCGCGACTCTTTCTCCATTGCACGCGGAACGGTCAACCCGCTTCGTTTCTTGGAGTATAAATTCTCCGCTTTCAGCCTGACAGATGAGAAATATCTTCCGAAACCCGTGATGCAGTTGCGGGATACGAAAGGTGAGGTAAACTTAACCTTCCTGGTAGGTAAAGCCGACCTGGATGATAAGAATCCACAGAATCAGGTGGAACTGAACCGATTGAATCAGGAATTACGTGGTATTGAGACGAACCCGGATGCCTCTTTGAAGAGTTTCCATATTACGGGGGTGGCTTCGCCGGACGGTTCTTACGAGACGAATCTTCGTCTGGCAAAATTGCGTACGGATAAAGCCCTGGAACGTATTCTGGCGCAACTGGACCCGGAAACACGTAAACTGTTGGAAGTGAGATCGGATGCATCGGTTGCCTCCTGGAAGGAGGTAGCTGAATTGCTGAAAAAAAACTCCAAGCCGGAACTGGCTAAAGAAGTAGAGGACTTAATCAAACAATATGCAGCTACTCCTTACCGGTTGAATGGGGTCTTGAAATCGAAACCTTTCTACAAGGAACTTGCGGCTACTTATCTGCCTAAATTGAGAAAGGTGCAATATACCTATGGTTATTCAATTTTCCGTTCCTTGACAGACGACGAGATTAGAGAACTTTACAGAAAGAATCCGAAGGAACTGACCCGTTTCGAATATTACCGTATGATTACGACAGCAAAAACTCCCGACAAAAGGGAAAAGTATTGCAGGGAAGCTCTTGAACTTTATGATAACTTTACGTATGCAGCCAATGAACTGGCAGTGGCAACGATACAGAAAGATACTCCGGATTCACGTATTCTCGAACCGTTTGTCAGTAAATCGGCACCGGCGGAGTTATTGTCCAATCAGGCTATTGCCTTGCTGCACGAAGGGAAATATACAAAAGCAGATTCAGTCTTGACCTTGGTTCCCGAAGAAGCGGTTTCTGAAGATTTGCAGGCCATCGTTCAGGCATTGGCCGGTTATTATAATGATGCTTTCGAAAAGGTGGCGGCTACCAGCCCTTTCAATGAGGTGGTGATGCTGCTCGCAATGAAGAAGAATCAGGAAGCATGGGATAAGATTTCTACCATAGATGTAGAGACCGCCCGCGAATATTATATAAAAGCGATTGCCGCCAACCGCCTGGAGAAAATAGGTGATGCGATTATGAGCATTGAGAAGGCCCTTGAACTTGATCCTTCCTTATTGGAAGTAGCGAAGGTGGACGGTGATATTATTGACTTGCTGCCGGAAGAGCAGAAAATTAAATAATGATATATACAACAAGAGTAAACGATGAATATCTTCAGAATCAACAATAAATATGTAGCAGTGGCAATCTTCCTGATGCTTGCTGTTACCTTACAGGCACAGGATTATGGTGCATTGCAATATATGTTACAGAAACGGCCTGCAAATGAAAAGTTCGAGAGCAATAAATTCAATGAACATCTCTTTTTCTCTGCCGGAATAGGGCCATACAGCTTGTTAACAAGTGGAGATAGTCAGGATGGAATGGGAATGACCGCCCATCTCTTTATGGGAAAGTGGATTACTCCGGTTCACGGACTTCGGATAGGGGTGAATTTAGGTTATCTGCCGTCGAGTATCTACGATTCTAAAATAAAAAAGGGTGGTGGCAGCCTGGACTATCTGTTGAATATGTCCTCCCTGGCATACGGATACAATGCAAACCGTTGTTTTGAGTTAGTAGGGATTGCAGGTATAGAAGCCGGTTATTCTAAGGTGGGCGACAATAGCGACCGTTCCGAAAAGTATCCGGATTTGAAAGGCGGCGGTCAGCTTTATTACGGCGCTCATCTCGGTTTACAGGGAAATGTACGTCTTTCTTCTACATTGGATTTGTTTGTAGAGCCGCGGATCGGATGGTATAATGACGGTTTTGCGTATACGGAAAGTTGGAGAAACTATAAAATGGCCGGTTCGGTTCTGGTAGGTCTGACCTATATGCCTGCTGCTCCGATGGGAACTAAGATTCATTTCGATGATTTCGATAAAAGTTCCTTCCTGAATCATATGTTTATCTCTTTATCCGGTGGTATCAGTACACTGAAAGTTCCGGGAATCAAGAATACGATTAAAGGATTAGGACCCCAGTTCTCTGCCGGAATCGGTAAATGGTTCAGTCCTTCTTCCGGTCTGCGTTTGTCCGGAACAGTTGGACTTTCAGACACCCCTTCGGGCAGCGCAAGCGGTTACTTTAAACATGTCGATCTGCATGCGGACTATCTGTTGAATATCAATAATGTTCTTTGGGGATATGATGAAGACAGAATATTTAGTCTGATTGGTATTGCCGGAGTTAACCTGGCAGGTACGAAAGGAGTGGATAAAACCGCCAAGTATGCTCCGGGAATAGGAGTTGGTGTGCAAGGAAGTTTCCGTATCAACCGTTCTGTGGATTTATTTATAGAACCTCGCCTCAATGTGTATAATAAGAGATATGCAGGAGGTCGTGGAGTAGGTGGCAATACAGATCAGCTCGGAGAGTTGAATTTTGGTTTGACTTATCATACGATTGACCGTGCGGCACGTCCGAAGAACGGATTCTCAAGCAATCACATCGCAGACAATCTGTTTATGACTTCGGGAATCGGTGTGCAAATGTTTCTGAATAAGAAGAATCTTGAAAACCTTGGTTCTTTAGGTCCGCAGGCTTCTGTTTCTATCGGTAAGTGGTTGAGCCCTTATTCCGGTTTGCGCCTTGTGGGTACGGGTGGATTTTTTACGAACTATGTAGTTCCAGGAAGTGTTAAAGCGGGCAAACTTAGACATGCCAGCGTTAGTGGCGGTCTTGATTACTTGTGGAACATAACGTCTACCATGAGTGGATACAATCCCGATCGTATCTTTGATTTAATAGGTTCGGTAGGTGTCAACCTTGCTTATACTTCCAAATCAGACCATAAATTCCAACCGGGTGTTAATGCAGGCATACAGGGATTATGGCATGTGAATGATTTTCTTGGTTTATACATTGAACCGCAGATTCGCTTGTATGGAGATAAATTCATTGAAGGTAATCTGGGCTTTATGCAGAAAGACGTAATGGTAGGAGTCAATGCAGGTTTCCACTATCGCTTTGTTCCTTATTCAAAAGCAGTCAATCGCAGCGTGTTTGGTCAGGATGACAAGCGTTACTTCATCTCCGGTGCACTTGGATTGGGTAGCTTGCTCGTAGCCAACAAAGATTTGGTGAAGAATGCAGGTGTAGAAGCAAAAGGAAGTATTGGTAAATGGTACACTCCGTTATCTGCATGGCGGGTAAATGGAACAATTATGTACAAGGCCAAAACGTCGTCGAAGATGAATCTCCATTATGCCGGTTTGGGTATGGATTATATGATGAGTCTGGCCACATTGGCAAAAGGATACAGCCCCGATCATGTGATAGATGTTGTTCCTTTTGTGGGAGTTACGGCCGGACTGGTACGCCGTTACGGTAAGTTCCGGGCAGTGCCGGGACTGGATGCCGGTGTGCAGGTAAAGCTGAAAGTAGCTTCTTCTCTGTATCTGTATGCCGAACCTAAAGTCGGTATCCGTACCGATACATACGATGGCTCCGAACAGGGAAGACCTGACCGCGTAGCTTCCATGGTAGGTGGATTATTATACAGATTCAAGATGCCTACTTTCCAGTAAGAGAAAAATAAGAAATCGAATAAAAAGGGTTGCACAATACCAGATCAGTGATTGTGCAACCCTTTTGGTATTCCATTTCCAAGAAATTACGGTTACATAAACGTTACATTAATATTACTTCCATTTCTACCTGATAATGAATAAAATGAATCTTTAGAATTCATTTTCTCCCTTGCCATTCTCCTCTACTTTTGCTCCAGAAATAAAAACGAAAACGTATGAAAACGATTACTGAAGCAATATCGAAACTAAGTTCAAACAGAAGACTAGCCGATTTCCTCTTTATTCTATGGGCAGGTGGAGCAGCCCTTCTTTCTTACTCACTGGTTTATGCATTGCGCAAACCTTTCACAGCTGCTACCTTTGACGGAATAGAAGCATTCGGTTTTGATTATAAAGTACTGGTTACTATCATTCAGATAGCAGGTTATCTGATAGCCAAGTTTATAGGTATCAAGTTGATTTCCGAATTGAAGAGAGAGAATCGCCTGAAGTTTATACTCGTTTCCATTGCCGTAGCGGAATTGTCATTGGTTGCGTTCGGAGCACTTCCCACTCCTTATAATATGTTTGCCATGTTCTTCAATGGATTGTCATTGGGCTGTATGTGGGGAGTTATTTTCAGTTTTATCGAAGGTCGCCGCACTACGGATATTTTGGCCAGTCTTTTAGGAATCAGCATTGTTATCAGTTCGGGAACGGCAAAATCCATCGGATTGTTCGTTATGAATACATTGAACGTCAGCGAATTTTGGATGCCGGCACTTATCGGTGCTTTTGCACTTCCTTTATTGGCTCTTTTGGGATATAGCTTAACCCGTTTGCCACAACCTACGGCACAAGATATAGAACAGAAAAGTAGTCGTGTGACTCTGAATGGCAAGCAACGGAAAGAACTGTTCATCGACTTCATGCCATTTCTTGTATTATTGTTTGTAGCTAACCTAATGTTGGTAGTGCTTAGAGATATTAAGGAAGATTTCCTGGTGAAGATTATTGATATGAACGGACAATCCTCATGGATGTTTGCGCAGGTAGACACAGTCGTTACATTAATAATCCTGGCGTTATTCGGAGCGATGGTCTTTGTGAAAAGTAACATAAAAGTTTTGGTTATCCTGCTGGGATTGGTCGTACTTGGGACAGCCACCATGAGTTTTATATCTTTCAATTATGATTCTCTGCAATTGGATGCAATCACCTGGCTGTTTGTCCAAAGTCTCTGTCTGTATATTGCCTACCTCTGTTTTCAAAGCATCTTTTTCGACCGCTTCATCGCCTGTTTCAAGATAAAGGGAAATGTCGGTTTCTTTATTGTGACCATTGATTTTATCGGATATACAGGAACTGTACTTGTCTTGATGTTCAAGGAATTTGCCCATGCAGACATAAATTGGTTGGAATTTTATAATATATTATCCGGCTACGTAGGACTGATCTGTACGGTTGCTTTTACCTGTTCCATGATTTACCTGATACAGCGCTATAAAAAAGAAAAACAACTGAAGAAAGCGAAAGAAGCAGAAATGAGCAACGGGATAAAATTTACGGGAGAAGGTATGGAGCCAACTACTTTTTCACAAATTTGATAAAAGGTGGACGATGAAAATAATAGGACTATATTTGAAATTCTCCTTCCTTCTATCTCTAATACTAACGACTTCCCGGATAACGGCACAGAATCTTCCCGATGGCATACAATATAAAATCACCGGGCGTCTATTAATGGATGGAGGAGTGTATTTGAAGAATCCGAACAACTTTGGCAACGGCACGGAATTTAATGACCTTCGCATCGGTGTGAAAGCTACCTATCAGAACTGGGGAATGAAACTGGAAATGGGATATGCCGGAAACAAAGCAGCCATCAAAGATGCTTTTGCCACCTATTTTTATAAGAATAGTTCCATTCAGATAGGACAATTCTACGAGCCATTCAGTCTCGATATGCTTTGCAGTACATTTGATCTTCGCTTCAACCAATCTCCGGGAGCAGTGCTGGCATTGACAAATAGCCGACGTATGGGAGTAGCTTATTCCTATCGTACCAAACATTACTATCTGTGTGGCGGATTTTTTACCGATAATGATTTGAGCAACCTGAAAAACGCATCGCAAGGATATGCCATTGACGGACGTTTGGTTTACCGTCCACTTTATAAGAAAGCGAAACTGATACATATAGGATTGGCAGTTATCCATCGTACACCGGACGGCACGCTTCCCGAAGATGAGAACAGGAATACGTTTACTTATAAATCTCCGGGCGTGAGCACGATTGATAATCGTACATTAATGCAAGCAGATGTAGATCATGCAGCATCCCAATTTAAAATAGGAACCGAACTGCTGATTTACTATCATAAATTCTTTCTTCAGAGTGAATACATCCGTGCCCATGTAAAACGGGAAAAGGGTTTTGAGAACTATACGGCACAAGGGGCTTATCTGCAATGTTCCTGGCTATTGTTGGGACAGAATTATCTGTATGACGAAGAAGTAGCCTGTCCCGGAAGACCGGAAGGGAAGGCACTCGAACTATGTGCCCGTTTCAATTATCTCTCTCTGAATGATGCCGGAATAAAAGGCGGAACACAGAAAGACCTCTCCCTCGGATTGAATTACTATATCAATAAACACATCGCTGTCAAATTGAATTATAGCTACTTCATCCCCGGTTCGCATATCAAAGAGATTGAAAGCACAAACTTTAGCGTATTACAGGGACGCTTTCAATTCATATTCTAGTACTTGGCAGTTCCGTTCGAATAAAGCTATAATAAAGAATAGGAAGGTGTATTTTATACTAGTTTTACTAAATGTTTCAAGGATATGTCGGGAGCACTACCGACTCAATATGCAGAACCGTATATAACAAGTAAAAAATAAGAAGACAGAAAAAACTGGAATGTTCTAGGTAAATCTCCTTTATTGTTCGTAATAGACAATAAAGGAGATTTTTTGCATTGGTTATTTTTATAGTTTCTGTTACCAGTTTGCCAATCAGGGTGAAATAGAAAGTATAGTTTTAGAAAGAACTTCAATAAACAGAATAATTAAAATATAACATAGTTTAGTGATATGAATATAGTAGGAGTTTTATCAGGTAAAAGAAAATGTTTGTTAGCAATAGCTATTGCATTTTCGACATTCGGGAATGCCCAATTAGTAACCTATCCGGAAGGATTGAATACTGGTATGCCACATAATGATGATTATACAGTCAAAGTACGTGAAGCAGGCGGTGAATGGAAAGATGTATTCGAATATGAAGTCCAAGTAGATATGGATCGGGTACAATCTGCTTCAATGGTACAGTTTGATATGGGCAGTCCCGTAGAAGTGATGGTGAAAAAGAACAATGGCACAATTCAGGATGTGAAAATCCGTCCGTTAGCGATGGGCATACAACATACAGTAAACCACAATGCTATCTTTTTTACACTCACTAAACCTCAATACCTGTCGATTGAGTTTAACGGTGATCGTTTGCATAATCTTCATTTGTTTGCTAATCCTTTGGAAACAGAAACTTATACTGAAAGCAGTGACAAAGTAATGTATTTCGGATCGGGTGTCCATCGTCCGAAAGATTTGCCGAATACACAGATACAGATTCCTTCCAATACTACTGTTTATTTAGCTCCCGGAGCTGTTGTAAAAGCTAAATTATTGATTGACAAAGCTGAAAATGTACGTATTGTCGGGCGTGGTATTCTCGACCATCCGATCCGTGGAATAGAAGTTACTCATTCTAAAAATGTATGGATTGACGGTATTACAGTCATAAATCCTGATCACTATACAGTATTCGGAGGTGAATCTACCGGTTTGACTATCAGTAACTTAAAATCTTTTAGTTGTAAAGGATGGAGTGATGGCATAGATCTGATGTGTTGCAGTGACGTATTAATAGACAATGTTTTTATGCGGAACAGTGATGATTGTATTGCCATCTATGCCCATCGCTGGAACTATTACGGAGGAAGTCGTAATGTGACTTTACAAAATTCAATCCTTTGGGCGGATATTGCTCATCCGATCAACATTGGAGGACACGGTAACCCGGACGACAAGGTTGGAGAGATTATTGAGAATATAACTGTCCGTAATGTCGATGTTCTGGAACATGATGAAGATGATCTTCTTTATCAGGGCTGTATGGCGGTGGATTGCGGTGATAAAAACTTGGTACGCAAGATATTATTTGAAAACATCCGTGTAGAGAATATCCAGGAGGGAAGATTGTTTCATGTTAATGTCCGTTTCAATTCAAAGTATGATAAGCAACCCGGTCGGGGAATTGAAGATATTACTTTCCGCAATATCATTTATAATGGAGTAGGGGAGAATCCGTCTCTATTAAAAGGGTTTGATAGAGAACGCTCCGTCAGGAATATCATCTTTGATAATGTGATTATCAATGGTATGAAGATGAAAAACATAGATGATTTTATCACGAATGAATACATAAAGAATATCACAGTCAAATAGTATAATCCGGTACATGAAGTATGAATGGGAAAATCTCTTTGTATTAGGTACAAACTTCTTTTCTTCTAAGACCAAACTTTCTTTAGGTTAAACATAAACTATAAATGCAAGTTTCATTTGTATAATTAGAACTTGCAATTATATAAATGAAACTTGCGTTTTTATAATCAAAGCTTGCAATTATAGATTTCTGTTAGATAAGAGTAACTTTAGTATTAGAAGGAAAGAACTTTGCAATAGGAAGATAATAACTTATCTATTAATAGATGAGAGCAAAGTTATCAGAATTAAGGAGTCTGGAAGAGAGCCATGAGTATCAAAACAAGAGTTTTATTCCCGGGTTTATGCTAGTCAAAGTAAATGTTTTCATTCACTTTGAACTCCTTTCTATTACTAAATACTATCTTTGCTTATCACTTGTATAAGAAATGAATCGCACTATGATTAACAAAATTATATGGATTATTGGGATTGTATGGATCGGGAATATTCAAAATGCAGTGCAAGCGCAACGACGTAACTTTATCCATCCCGGAATCACCTATACCCAAGGTGATTTAGACCGGATGAAAGCTATGGTCAAGGCGAAACACGAGCCTTATTATTCTACTTTCCTGAAATTAAAGGAATCTCCCTATTCTTCACTCAATACGCAAGTCATCAATCGGGGAAAACAAATCAGAGAAGGACGTTTTAATGCTACTATCGGAGTAGATGGCAGGCGGGCACATGACTTAGCTTTGCTTTGGCATCTGACGGGCGATGAGGCTTATGCTCGTAAAGCGGTCGAATATCTGAATGCTAATTCTTATTATACCAACACAAGTAGTCGGGGAACAGGACCATTAGATAACGGAAAAATTTATCTTTTGATTGATGCCGCCGAATTAATGCGTGATTATCCCGGTTGGAAGGCAGAAGACCAGCAACGTTTTAAAAATATGTTGGTCTATCCCGGATATAGCAATACGGAAGATTTCTCTTCTAAATATGCAAATTATTGGGATGATTCAAAGAACGGAGTTACATTCTATTGGAATATCTTTAATTTCGATGCCGCAAGGTTTGGTAATCAAGGACTTTTCGCTGCTCGTGGAATGATGGCAATGGGTATTTATTTGGATAACGAAGTAATGTATGACCGTGCTTACCGTTACTTATTGGGAATGAAGCATCGACCGGATGATTTATCTTATCCTTCAGGACCACCGGTTATTAGCAAAGAACCGATTAAGAAATCACCAACCATGCTTGATTATAAATTGGAAGGAAGAGAAAACAAGATTTCAGATTATGGATACGATGAACAGCTACAGTATTATATCTATCCGAACGGTCAATGTCAGGAGTCTAGTCGCGACCAGGGACATGTATTGGCAGGTATCCACAATTATGTAGCTATCGCAGAAATGGCATGGAATCAGGGAGATTCTTTATATAATTGTCTGAATAGCCGTTTGCTTCTTGGTTTGGAATGGAACTATCGTTATAACCTCTCTAAAATCCAGACCTATAAAGAGCAAAAAGAGCCTTGGGAACCGACAGGTTCTAGTAAGAATCCAAATGACGTTACCTTTGAGAACGGTAAATTTCTCCAGATAAAAAGCCGTAGTGGACGTTGGGAATCCATAGCTGTATCTCCTCACGGACGTGGAGACGTAGCAGGTAGCGGCGGAACCCGTGAAATGGCATTGGCGCATTATGCAGTACGTACCGGATTACCTGCAAACGACTATACCTGGCTGAAACGTTATCGTGATTATATGATAGAGCATTATGGTTGCGAGAATTGGGGAATAGCGCCCAACTGGTTTTATGAATGGACCGGTTGGGGAACATTGACCAAACGATTGACCCCTTGGATGGCAGGCGATCCCGTTTCTTTTTCTACAGGAAAGCGTGTATCAGGAATTCATTCATTACCTTGTGAAATATGGGCTGCCGATTATGATTATTATTGTCTTGCGGAAGATCCCGAAGGACATACCTATCACAATGTAGGAAAGAAACGTGGTAATGAATACAGACCTGACGGGGCGGTAGAGCTACGAAAAGAAGAAGATAACTACGTCGTTACCCAAATAGAAGATGGAGAATGGATGAATTATACTGTAAGTATTCCTACCGATAGAGATTATACCGTTTATCTTGTTTATCAATCAAAAGAAAATTCTTTATTGTCCGTAGCTTCTGATTCGGAAGTAAAGACAGAATCCATGCAATTACCCGGCTCCGTACAATGGACGGAAAGAGAAATAGGAAAACTCACTCTTCCCGCAGGAGCTTGTGTACTTCGTTTACAGATAGAGCAAGCCGGAGATAAACTTGAAATTCAGAAAATAATAGTAAAACAGGATAAGGGGATTTGATTTTTCGTTCGTACTTAATAATAGTACTACAAAAAAAGATGGCCATGAAAATTCGAATATGTTTGTTAATCATACTAATGGGAGTATTGTATCCGGGTTATATTAGCTCGCAAGAATCCCCTTATGTATTCCGCCAGATTGGAGTTGTTGAAGGATTACCGGATAACTATGTAAAAAGCGTTTTCCCCATTCCCGACGGACGTATCGGTGTGCGAAGTACTGTGTTATTAAGCCTGTATGATGGTGCGAACTATTCAAATTTCCCATTCAATATTCATGGCGAATATTCGATAGCATATAACCATATTATTCCCGAACAATATATTGATGCCGACAAACGTTTGTGGATGAAAGAACGCAAGAGCCTGCGTGTCTTCGATTTGACTACCGAACAGTATATCTATAACGTAGATTCCTTATTTCAGCAATTCGGCTTGAAGGATAAAGTGGCGGACCTGATTATTGATTCAGAGAAACATTGTTGGTTTCTGACGCCGGGTTCCTCTGTCTATATGTACGATGCAGAGACAAAGTCAATCGAACAGGTTTGCAGGAATGACGAGTTTATGGAATACTATGGAGGATTGCTCGGAGTAGAAAGTCATGGAAAATACAGTTGGATGGTTCATCAGAAAGGGGCTATCCGTTGCTACGATTTGGAAAAGAAACGTTTTGTGCAGCAACTTGATTTTCTGAAAGACCAACTGAAACCGGATGACCGTGTGGTTTTGAAGATACTCGATAATGGTGACTTTTGGCTGATGTGGGATCGTGGAGTAGGCTATTATGATGTCTATAATAAAAAATGGAATCAAATTTCGGGTATCCAACTCGGACATTATTCATGGTTTACTTCTATGGACGTGGATAAAGGTGGAAATGCATGGGTAGGAACCGTTATTGATGGATTCTATGTCATTGATATGCACAATTTCTCTGTAACCCGGACACTGGATATTCCTTTATTATCAGGTAATACAGTACGAAACGGTATTCAGAGCATCTATTGCGACCGGGAAAATAATTCCGTTTGGATAGGACTTTATAATCAGGGAATGTGTTATTATCATCCCAGCATGAATAAAATAGTGCTGTACAATAAGAAGATGATAAACGGCGACTGGAAAGGAGAGGAAATCCGTTGTATGCTCGAAACATCTAAAGGAGAAATTCTGATGGGTACTACGCAGGATGTCTATCGCTATGAACCGGAGACTAAAAGCATGAACAGATTCTATCATGAATTCAGTCAGAAGAATTGCCGTGTACTCTATGAAGACAGCAAGAAGCGTGTTTGGGTCGGAACATACCACGATGGGCTCTACTGCATAGATCATGGAAAGGTACAATCTTACGATTATCCCGATACGGATTATCAGAATGAACTGGATTTCAGTAATATCCGTGTCATGGTCGAAGATTCTTCCGGTCGATTGTGGGTCAGTATATATGGTGGTGTAGGATTATTTAATCCTGAAAACGGGCAAATAAACTTATTGTCCGAACAGTTCCCCGAACTCAAGAAATACAAAGTAGCGAATGCATTGGCCATAGATAACCAATCCCGGTTGGTCGTAGGCAGTGATAACGGACTCTACATTTACGATCCTGCAACGAATAAGATATGGATACCGGAGCAAGACAGTCAGGCTAATTCAATCTTCAATCAGGGAAGTATCAAGTATAATCAGATACTCAAAGACCATGAGGGAACTTTATGGTTTGCTACTCAATATGGCTTGAGCGTCTTGACCCACAATGGGCAAAGCTACACATTAGGGAAAGAAGAAGGTTTGTCTAAAGCTATCCTGAACGTAGTGGAAGATAAGAACCATGATATATGGATTTCGACAGTCACTTCTATTTATAAGATAAAGGTAGACAGAAGAGCAGATAAATACAGTTTTCATGTAATCAGCTGTCTGTCGGAAGATGAAATCCGTCAGGATGATTTATATAGTTTCCCTTCGTTAATGACCAGGGATAATCAGCTTTTTCTGGGGCTGATGAACGGCTTTATCGCTTTCTCACCAGAAAACATGATAGATAATCAGTGCCTCAATCGTCCTCTGTTTACCTCATTCCGCTTGTTTAATGTTCCGGTTGTGTCGGGCGAAACATATAACGGACGTGTCTTATTTGATAAAGCATTAAGTTATTCGGACGAAGTACAATTAAAATATGATGAGAACTATATCACACTTGAGTTCTCTGGTCTGAACTTCCCTAATCCTTCTCAAACCTCTTTCCGTTACCAACTGGAAGGATTTGACAAGGAATGGACGGAAACCCTTTTTGAGAATGGACAAGGACGTGTTGTCTATAATAATCTCCCTTCGGGCGAATACATCTTCCGTGTGTCCGCTGCTGGAAACGACCGGATATGGGGACCGGAGTCTGCATTCAAAATTGTAATTCATCCCCCGTTTTGGGATACACTGGCCGCTCGTGTTTTCTATGCAATTTTAGGTATTCTTTTAATCTTCGGGCTGATCTACGTAATAAACCGCCGCAACCGGCAGAAGATGATTCGTATGCAAGAAGCGGAAGCGTTGAAGCAGAAAGAAGAACTGGATCAGATGAAATTCCGTTTCTTCACAAATATAAGCCATGAACTCCGTACTCCGCTGACGCTGATTATCACACCATTGGACATGATGATACGTCGATTGACAGACGATGCGATGAAAAAACAACTGAATACCATCTATAAGAATGCTCAAAACCTATTGTCATTGGTGAATCAGCTACTCGATTTCCGCAAATTGGAAATGAAAGGAGAGAGGTTGCATCTGATGAACGGCGATATGGAGGAATTTATTGTTTCGGCCTATAACAACTTCATGCCAATGGCAGTAGAGAAGCATCTTAACTTTGTGAACCAATCGGAACACAGAGCCCTTTATATGTTCTTCGACCGGGATAAGGTACATAAGATTGTGAATAATCTCTTGTCCAACGCCTTCAAATATACGCCGGAAGGCGGGACGGTAAACTTACTGCTTGCAACAGAAGAGATAGAAGAAAGAAACTACGTGAGAATATCCGTATCCGACACTGGAATCGGAATATCCGAATCAGACCTTCCCTATATCTTTGACCGTTTCTATCAGGTAGGAAATGAAGGGGACGAAAAAATAGGCAGTGGCATCGGACTTCATTTGGTAAGGGAATATGTAAATATACATGGTGGCCGTATTAAAGTGGACAGTCAGATAGATCGCGGATCAGTATTCACCGTTTGGTTGCCGATGGATCTGAAACCGGAACCGGACGAACTGCCGGAAGAAATCATCGGAACGGAAACACCGGACGTTAAAGAGAAAGAAACCACTACATCTACAGTCGATGATAACCTGAAGAAGCTGTTGTTAGTGGAGGACAATCAGGAATTCCGTACTTTCCTGAAAGAACAGCTGGAAGATTTCTATCAGATCATTGAAGCGGCAGATGGTGAGGAAGGAGAGCGAAAAGCAATAGAGGAAAATCCGAACCTGATAATCAGTGACATTATGATGCCGAAAGTAGACGGTATCGAATTTTGCCGTCGGATCAAGACGAACGTGCAGACTTCCCATATACCTGTGATATTATTGACAGCCCGCACCGCTGATGATATCAAGATTAACAGCTATGAAGTAGGAGCAGACTCTTATATGTCGAAACCTTTCAACTTTGATATGCTCATGGTACGCATCGAAAAGCTGATAGAGCAACAGGAAAAAAGAAAACAGGAATTCCGTAAAAACATAGAAGTAAATCCGAGTGCTATCACTATCACTTCGGTAGACGAACAACTCATACAGAAGTGTCTGGAATACATAGAAAAGAACATGGACAATCCGGAATATGGTGTAGAAGAGTTGAGTGGTGATTTGGGTATGGTGCGTATGAGCCTTTACCGTAAGTTACAATCCATCACCGGACACACGCCGACGGACTTTATCCGCAGCATCCGTTTGAAACGGGCGGCACAGTTATTACAAGGAAGTCAGTTGCCGATTGTTGAAATAGCGAACCGGGTAGGATTCAGTTCACCCAGCTATTTCTCGAAGTGTTTTAGAGAAATGTTCGGGATGCTACCCAAGCAATATGCCGAGGAATCGGGAAGAAAAGAATGACATTGTGCTTGTATTTATAGTTTAATTATTACATTTGCACTGAATAAGTGAGATAATTGTAAGATATTGTTCACATTGGGGCAGAAGATTTTTTTATTTTATAATATATATTGATATGAAAGTATTAGTTTTAATTTCATTGGTAGGAGGTTTGATGTTATCCTCTTGCGGAGGTAGCAGTTCAAAAAATAATGCAAATGCTAAGGAGGTAAATCCTGCAGATACAATCTATTTGGGAGACTTACGTGAGAAATTTGCAAATGATAGTGTTTTCTTTAAAGTAGTGGCACCGGATTTGATGTTGATGGATTATCAGTATCTTTGGGCAGTAACAGAATCGGAAGCAGTAGAGAAAGGACTGACAAAAGAATACTATAAGCGTGTGAAGAAAGAAATCACCGATACGAATGAAGCAATCAAAAGAGGTGTGATGAAAGGTGCGAATGTAAAACGTATACCGGATTTCCAGGCATCACAGGAGAATAAATAATGAATCCTTCCGGATGAAAGCTTTCATCCATACAAATATAAGAACAGGGGAGTCGTCAAATGTAACGACATCCCCTTTTTTATTGGTGTGACGGTTAGATTTATCCCGATGAAATGGGAAGTTTTTGCAAAAATACACGCTTGTTACGATAGTTTTGTTATCTGTTACTTTTGTGATATTTGAATTCGAAACTTGTTCCTACTTTTGTATCATCGTTAAACGGATAAATTTAATGCCATGAATAAACAGCAAGCTACATTTGACGACTTCTTCTCTGAATGCTACCTTAAATATAAGGAGTATATCAAGAACTATATCGCTATCCGTATTTGCCATCCGCATGAAGCGGAAGATTTGGCACAGGATGTCTTTGTTCGCTTATGGGAACATAGGGCATTCGTGAACAAAGATACAGTCTGGTCTTTGCTTTTTACCATCGCTCGCAACATAGTAACCGATAAAATCCGTCGTTATTATAAACAGGAAGATTTCGTCGCCTACATATATAATAGGATGGAAGACACCAGCCGGAATACCACAGAAGATACCATTCATTATCGTGAATTAAAGAAGATGCATGACCAGGTAATGGAAACTCTTCCTGTCAAACGCCGTCAGATTTATGAACTTAGTTTCAATCATGAACTCTCTTGTCCTGCCATTGCAGGAAAGCTGTCCTTATCTCCCCGTACAGTAGAATGTCAATTATTACTGGCTCGTAAAACGGTTCGTTCTTATTTGAAAAATGAATTCTCCCAAGTCGGTTAAATACCAGATTCGGAAAACACATATTAACTTTAACAATTTAATAGTATGATGGAAATTAAATCCAAATTCTTATGTTCAAAAGGAGTCGCATTGGCTTTCGCCATGCTGCTGGGTGGTTCGCCCGGTGTATTGCTCTATGCAAATGATTCTGTAGAAGAGAGTTTGATGGTAGCCCAGACAGGCCGCACCATCAAAGGACTTGTGACAGATGCGAATGGTGAACCACTAATTGGTTGTAATGTAGTGGTCGTAGGAAGCAATACAGGAGTAATTACCGATATTGATGGTCGGTTTACGCTGAATATTCCTGCTGATGCCAAACAGATAAAAGTTAGCTATATCGGATATGTAGATCAGCTCATTAACCTTCACGACCGCTCTGATTTTAAGGTAGTATTAAAGGAAGATAATAATGCACTGGATGAGGTTGTTGTAGTGGGTTATGGTACGCAGAAAAAAGCGACGTTGACAGGAGCGGTAGAACAAATTGGTAGCCAGGTATTGGAAAGTCGTGCCATTACCAATGTCGGTGCTGCTTTGCAAGGAGCCACTCCGGGGTTGGTAGTCACTCGTTCTTCCTCACGTCCGGGTAATGAAGGTTTGAATTTCCAGATTCGTGGTCTGACATCTGTCAATGGAGGTAGTCCGTTGATTATTGTAGATGGGGTACCTGTATTGAATTCAGAGTCATTCCAAAATCTAAACTCGGATGATATTGAGAATATTAGTGTTCTGAAAGACGGTTCAGCTTCCATTTATGGTGCGAAGGCAGCTAATGGTGTTATCTTGGTAACTACCAAAAAAGGTAAAGGCAAGACAACGGTAGATTATAACTTTAATATGCGTTTCACTACTAATGGAATTATGGCTTTTTCTCCAAGTATGGCAGAGTATGCTACTATGTGGGTAGAGGCTAATAAAGAAATGCCTGAGCAGGATTGGTGGAACTGGGGCGAAGCGACTTTGAGAAGTATGGCACAAGGCGTTGAGGGTATCTATGAAACAGTTGATGCTAAGTGGGGAACACTGTTTGTTGGTAATGCAAACCGACTTGATGAAATGTTTGCCCGCCGTTATTCCTATCAGCATAATTTAAGTGTGTCCGGTGCTACGGAAAAGTCCGATTACCGTATTTCTTTGGCTTATGCGGACAATCAGGCCAATTTGGCTACCGCTTATGACGGACAGAAGCAGTTAAACTTACGTCTGAATTATGGAATCAAGTTGACTGATTGGTTCAAACTGGAAACTTCTGCCAGCATGATTAAAACGAATACGGATACGCCAACACACGGTATTGACCGTACTCTTTACGGGCAAGATGCACCTTTTTTCCCGGCTAAGAATCCTTATGGACAATGGTATGCAAATTTTGGTAATGTAGGTAATCGTAATTCGGCAGCTGCAACGACAGACGGTGGACGTGACGAAAGAGAAAACTTAACTACCCGTATTGATTTTAAAGCATTAGTGGATATTTGGAAAGGAATTACTTTTGAAGGTACTGCCTCTTTCCAAAATGAAGAATACCGTCGGGAGCGTGTCTCACTTCCGGTACAGTGTTATAACTGGTTTGGAGAAAAATCTTCAGAGTTGGTATATGAAACTTCACAAACTCTCAGTACGCCGCAAGACGTGATGAATTTTAAAGATTCCCATCAGCCGGGATATCTGGTACAGGCTAATAATGCTCGTTATCAATACTACTCGGGGCTGTTGAAATATAAAAACACATTTGCAGATGTACATAATGTAGATGCCATGTTTGGTATTACTGCAGAAAAGTGGATGACTAAAAAGGTGGTGACTGCACGTGAGAAATTTGAAGATGTGGGCGTTTATGATTTGAATTTGGCTACCGGCACCCAAGGTAATGGTGGAGGAAAGACCCAAAATGGTACATATTCATATATTGCCCGGGTGAACTACAACTATATGGAGAAATATATGGTTGAATTGATGGGACGTCGTGATGGAAATTCTAAGTTTGCTCCCGGCTATCGTTTTAAAAATTTCGCTTCTGTTTCTTTAGGATGGGCATTCTCCGAAGAGCAATTCATGGATTTCATAAAGCCGGTTCTTTCTTTTGGTAAGCTCCGGTTGAGCTATGGTAGTTCCGGTAATGATGTGGGACTGAGTGACTTTGATTATGTAACTACAGTTCCGCTTGGAACAACAGGTTTCGGCACTACACCCGCCAATCAGGTCTCTTCCAGTTACGGTGGTCTGATTTCTTATGACCGTACTTGGGAAAAGGTGGAGCAGAAGAACTTTGGTATTGATCTTAATTTTTTGGATAACCGTTTGAAAGCTTCTTTTGACTACTTTATAAAAGATAATAAAGGTATGTTGGTAAATGTGACCTATCCGGGTGTATTAGGAGGTAAAGCACCGAAGACGAATAGCGGCCACTTAAATGTGAAAGGTTGGGAGTTTACTCTCGGATGGCGTGATCAAATCAAGGACTTTACTTATTATGCAAGTTTTAATATCGGTGATACTAAGTCTATGCTGAAAGATATGGAGGGTGCTGACTCGTATGGAGCAGGATGGAATCATAATGTGAATGGTTATCCGTTAAATTCATATTTTCTATACCGTACAGATGGATTTTTTAAGGATCAGGCAGAGGTAGATCGCTACTATGCATTATATGAAGATGGTAAAGAAGATCTTGGTGCAGTGGGGAAAAGTAGCTCAGACAGACTACGTCCGGGTGACACGAAACGTTTGGACTTGAATGGTGACTATAAGATTTCCAGTGCAGGAAACGAAAATAGTGATTTGCAATATATGGGTGATTCTGACCCACATTTCGTATTTGGTTTTAATTTGGGAGGTTCATGGAAAGGCATTGATATCACCGCTATGTTTCAAGGAGTTGGCAAGCAATATGTCGTTCGTAATGACTGGATGGCTTATCCGTTCCAGTCGCGTACAGCCAATCAGAATCCGACTTTCTTGGGTAAAACTTGGACAGAAAGCAATCAAGGTGCAGAATTCCCTCGTTTGACCACTAGAGCAAACTTGTCGAAATGGAACTACCTGAACAATGATTTTATGTTGCAAAATAATCGTTATATGCGTTTGAAAACATTGATTGTAGGTTACACATTGCCACAGGTATGGACACGGAAAGTAAAACTGGAAAAGGTACGTGTTTATTTCTCGGGTAATGACTTATGGGAAGTTTCCAGCATTCGTGACGGTTTCGATCCCGAGATGGGAGCTGCTTCTAATAATAGCGGGTATCCGTTTGCACGTACTTGGTCGTTTGGTTTGAACGTCACTTTGTAGTAACTATGAGAAACTAAAAACAGAATAAAAGATATGAAAAAGATAAAGACCTATATATTAATATGCGCTTGTTCACTAGGTTTTTCTTCCTGTGTGAATACGTTCCTCGACTTGGAACCGCTGGATTCAAAGACGGATTTGATTTACTTCAAAACTCCACAGCATTTCCGTGAATATGCTAACGGACTTTATGGACAATTATTGGGATGGCAATCCGGCTATGGAAGCATTTTTGAGCACATGGATGCCGCTTCCGACCTGTCTACATGTTTTAGATATTCATCAGGTTTGGGAACCGGTACTATGGGAATTCCGAATAGTGATGGACGTTGGGGAAACTGTTATGGTAATATTCGTGCCACTAACCAGATGTTTGAGAAGGCTACTTCATCTTATACGGGTAATTTGGCGGATATTCAGCGAGAATTGGCGGAAGCTCATTTTTTCCGTGCATATAACTATTTCTATTTATTGAAATTCTATGGTGGAGTACCTATTGTGACGAGTGTACTTGATGTAAATTCACCCGAATTATACGGAAAACGTAACAGTCGCTATGAGGTAGTCGATTTGATTCTCTCTGACTTGAAAGATGCTATTGCGGGATTACCGCTGGAGCAGAATATCCCTGCTACTGATAAAGGTAAGCTTAGCAAACAGGCTGCACAGGCTTTCAAGGCACGTGTGTTACTTTATGAAGCTACTTGGCGTAAGTATAATGGCACTTCTACGGATTTTGAAGGCTCGGCAGGACCGGCTTCTGATCAGGTAAATGCTTTTTTGGAAGAGTGCATACAATTGTCAGAAACTGTGATGAATGACGCAGCTTATTCACTTTGGAACTACAATAATGTAACTGCCATGAATAACTTGAGCAACCGTTATTTATTCAATATCGAAGAAGACGCCAGTAATCCGGCCGGTGCAGGAAGAGCAACAAACAAGGAATTTATTATTGCTGCCGTATATAGTCAGGCTACGCGTAAAGGACAAGTTAATTTGAATCAAGTGATTTTTAGTGATATGCGTCCCAGTCGTAAATTGATTGATATGTTTTTATGTAGTGACGGGTTACCGGTTAATATCTCCGATAAGTTTGGCGGATATAAAATTCCGGGTGATGAATATAAAAATCGTGATTATCGTTTGACTTCTTATATCGGTTCGGTTAGTGCTGATATGTCATTAAATGTAGAATCCAGTGGATATGGTTCTTATAAGTTTGCTATCACCGATATCAAACGTGCAGATAAAGATGAGTCTGCTAACTATCCGGTCCTTCGTTTGGCAGAAGTCTATCTGAATTATGCTGAAGCTAAAATGGAACGTTATGGTGAAATTTCGGATACGGAATTGAATAATTCTATAAACAAGCTTCGTGGGCGTGCGGGAATTCAGGGATTGAAAAATGAATTGGTTACAAAAATTCAGCAGCATATGCCTGATAAGACAGTTGCTCAGGTGATGTTAGATGAGATTCGCCGGGAGCGTGCTGTTGAACTTTTCATGGAAGGATTCCGCTTTGATGATTTGAAACGTTGGGGAATTGCCGAGAAAGAGCTAAATCAGTCACGTTGTGGCATGGTGGTAGGTAACGCTGAATACCCGACAGTATTTGTAGACGAAAATGGTAATGCTACCAGCCGTTATACTCCGGGCATCTTCACCAAAGGAACGGAAGAAGTGGAGACTGGGGAAGGTAAATTGCCATGTGTGGTGCTTCTCAAGTCTACGGATTGCCAGTTTTCTAAAGCTGATTATTTATGGGCAATTCCGCGAGATCAGATCAACTTGAATCCGAATCTGGTTCAGAATCCGGGATATTAAACATTCAATTGTTAAACGTATAAGATATAGATTCTATGAAACATTTTCAAAGACATACATTCCACTTGGTGGTACTTGCTTGTGTCATTATGTTCTTTTACAGTTGTGAGCAAGACCCTAAGTTTAAAATTTATGATTATCCGGTGCCGGTAGTGGAAAGTGTATATCCAACGGATGGATATGTTACTACGCAAGTGGTTATTACAGGAACTAATTTCGGTGATCGCACTGAGGCCGTGAAAGTCTTTTTTGGTGAGGTACAAGCAGAAAAAGTTCTTGATTGCAAGAATAACCGTATTGTAGTGGAAGTGCCGGAAACGGCAGCTAGTGGTGAACTTTCTTTGCAGATATATAATAAGAAAGTAGAGAATATTGCTCATTATACAGTGTTAGCTACACCACGTGTTATTACGGTAACATCTGATAGCGAAGATGGTGAAGGGGTAGCTGATGCTGGTGATAAAGTGACTATAAAAGGTGAGAATTTCGGAGTAAATGCTGCTGATATTTCCGTTAGTTTTAACGGTACGCCGGCTGAATTCCAGTTGGTAGATGAAACTACGATTATTGCAACAACCCCTCAAGGATATGCTACGGGTAATGTAATTGTTACTATTCATGGTTATGAAATGATAGGTAGTGCTATGTTTAATCCGAATTCGAAGGGAGATGTGACAGTGCTTTATCTGGAAAATTATGGTACTGGTTTCCGTAAAGCTGATCCTGCCGAAGGTGCATTTAATAAGCAATGGTATACGCCGGCAATTTGGATTGGAAATGCTGCTTCTGCTGATTTCAATATGGCATTACAGGATGTAGGAGATACTTTCTTGGCATTTCAGGTGGGTTGGCAGAAGGCTGCTTACAATAATGGTAAATTATATCAGGCAACGACTCTTCGGAAGGGGACATATAGACTGGAAGTGACCACTGCCGCTTCGGATGTGCAAACGGATGACGGTAATAAGGTCTTCGCATTCATTGTTGGCGGAACAGGTGTTGATGATATTCCTAATGTAGACGCAATTTCTCAAATGGATGATAGTAAAGGTGTGTACATAGAATATACTAAACGAGGAGCAGATGCAGGGGGAGAGACGCTGACTACGCCTTCCTTTACAGTGGGAGATAAAACACAGGTGGTTGTAGGCTTCCTTACATCAATGAACAAGGCTAATTCTTACTTCAAAGTTTCTCAGGTAAAACTGATTCTTGAATAGGTAAGCCTCCGGCAGGTGGTATAAACACTTGCCGGAATAAGAAAACAAATAATCAAAAAGGATAAAATAATAAAGATTATGAAGAAGATATATAATGATCTGTTTCTCGTTTTCTTCTCGCTTTTTGTGGTAATTGCCTGTGACGAGAATAACGACGAAATAGTTCCGATGACTTACACCAACCCCGTAGCGAGTGTGACGAATATAAATCCGGTTGAAGGTTATGTAGGAGATCCATTCACTATAACTGGTACAAATTTTGGTATCAGAACTGAACATGTGAAAGTATATATAGGTTCGCAGGAGGCTGAAATCGTGTCATGTGAAGACAAATCCATTGTGGCAAAAGTACCGGAGTCGGCTACGAATGGGAATATTTCCATTGAGGTATACAAACAAAAGGTTGAGACAGAGTTTGGCTATCGTGTACTTGGAAAACCGGGTGTTTCTTCAGTGACACCGTCCTATGGCTTTCCTGGTGCGGAAATCGTCTTCAAAGGTCAGGAGTTTGCTCTATCTGATGCGTTATATATGTTGCAATTTGGCAGCGAAGACAAAGCCAAAATTGTAGAAATTACTAATGATAAGGAGTTTACAGCAGTTGTACCCGAATCGGCTGTAAGTGGAATCATCTCGTTTGCTATCGGCACACAAGTGATTGATATGACATCGTATCCTTTTACGGTGTTACAACATGCAACGCTTGATGCCCCTAAAGAGGGTGAACCGATTCCATCAGGTTTTGCTGGAAGTGCATTTGCAATAACAGGAACCAATCTTGTGCAAGAATTGCTGGATAAGTCCGTTGAAGGGTTGGAGCCTTTGAAAGTAACTTTCTCTAAAGCCGGCGGAGAACCTGTAGAAGCTGCAATAGATACAGATAATTTGACAGATAAGAGTATTCCACTCACCGTACCTGCTTCGTTGGAAGCCGGAGATTATACAATTACGGTCATTACTCCGTTTGAAACTATCGGGACACAGTTGAAATATACGGTATTACCGATGCCGACAGTAACAGGCATTTCAACGAAAGCCGGATATATTAATGCGGAAGTAACGATCATTGGTCAGAACTTTGGTACGAAAGCTGAAAATATTCAGGTCTTTTTCGGAGAAACAGTTTGTGATAAAGTGACACTGAATGATAAGGGTAATATCGTAGTGAATGTTCCAAAAGGAGTTTCATCTGAAGCTCCGGTGAAGATTAAACTGATAATTCAGGGTAAGGAAATAGAGATGGGCGAATCAGGTACATTTGAGGTTTGGGCAACTCCGGAAATCACTTCTGTTGAAACACCGTATATTTATCCTTATGGTACATTAGTAAAAGCCGGACAGGAAATAACATTTACAGGAAAAGGTTTTGGAACGGATAAGAATTCTGTTACAGTTACTTTTGAGGGAATATCCGTACCCGTTACGGTTAAAGAGATTACTACGACTTCTATTACTGTAATGGTTCCACAAGGTTTCAATGGTGGAAAAGTAACAATGGTGTTTGAAGGCATTGCACAACCCGTAGAGAGTGATATGTTACAACCTCTGCCGGTGGATGGAGATATTTCTCAATATGTACTCATGAACTATAAACAGCCTTTTGAATATGTAAAAGAAGGTGGGGATAAAGGATTCCATAAAAAAGGAGAGTGGGCAAAAGCTGCTTATTGGATAGTTCAGAACTCTAACTTGACTGCTAGTGAAGGAGGTGCTGCTGTTGATTTGGCATTTAAAACGAAATATGGTGATGGAAGTGACGCAGGTTTGGCTTTACAAACAGATTGGGGATTTGACAATCCTAAAAATGATGGTAAGGTATATCAGACTTCTCATCTTCAAAAAGGAAAATATAAGTTGACGGCACACGTTTATGAATATGACGGCAGAGGTTTTACCGGTTATGTTGCGGTTTGTAAAGGTCGTGAGATGGCAAATACGAGTGATATACCAAGTAAGAGTCTGGCAAACGCTTCTATTTCGGGTACGGGTGATGTAGTAGTTGATATTCTTGTTGAAGAGCCTACCGATGTTGTCATTGGTTTTGTATGTACGATTACAGTAAAACAAGGACGGGCTAAGATAGATAATTTCAAATTAGAGTTAGTAGAGCAATAAACTATAATTGGGTGCACCGTAATCAATGGTAGATGCGGTGTACCATTAAACCAAAAATATGATGAAAAAGATATATTATATAACCGCAGTATTTGCTACCCTGTTTCTGGTAGGATGTGGGGACGGCATTGACCTTCCGGGTGTCAATGTGGAAACTGATTTGAATAAAATTCCTCTTCCTGATAATAACGTAAATTTGGAACAGGTTGAACTTAAACCGTCAACGGAACCCATGCTGCATGAAGGGTTGCATACAGAGGAAGACTTCCAGCGTATCCGGGGTAAAAAAGCTGCCGGAGAAGAGCCTTGGGCAAGTGCTTATCAATTATTAGTAGAAAGTCAGTTTTCGCAGAAGACGGCAGATACTTATCCTACGGAATGGATAAAACGTGGAGTTTCCGGTGATGAAAATTATATGAATGCAGCCAGAGGGGCCACTATTGCATATCAGCAGGCGCTTCGTTGGAAGATTGAACAAGATGATGAATATGCGGCAAAAGCAGTGGAGAATCTGAATAAGTGGGTACAGACTTGTGTAGGTGTAACAGGTAATACGAATTTATCGCTTGCCGCAGGACTTTATGGTTATGAATTTGCTATTGCCGGTGAATTATTGAGGGATTATGAAGGATGGGATCGTGCGGACTTCACAGCGTTCCAGAATTGGTTGCTTAAAGTGTTCTATCCCGCTAATGATGATTTTCTGAAACGTCATCACGATACGAATGCGTTACATTATTGGGCTAACTGGTGTCTTTGTAATATAGCGGCTAAAATGGCTATCGGCATTGTAACCGATCGTCGTGATATTTATAATGAAGGTATCGACCATTTGCAGACAGGTGATACAAACGGACGTTTACGTCGTGCTATCTATCACGATTATGCACCGGACTATAACTTTGCTCAATGGCAGGAAAGTGGACGTGACCAAGGGCACACGTTGATGTGTGTCGGATTGATGGGAGTTATTTGTCAGTTGGCATGGAGTCAGGGAGACGATTTCTTTGCCTATGATGACAATCTGTTCATGCGGGCTTGCGAATATGCTGCTTGTTGTAATTACACTAATGAGACTGTACCATATACTACTTATATATGGCAAAAACAGAGTCAATGGGGATATCCGATTCCGGAAGAACAAACAACACTTGGTGGTGGTAAATGGATCAAACGTGCGATATGGGCGTTGCCTTACTATCATTACAAAGGGATAAAAAACATCTCGGATGATAATCTCAAATATACTAAGATTGCTACCGAATATGTAGGAATAGAAGGCGGCGGCGGTTATTATGATGCTAACTCCGGCGGGTATGATGTACTTGGACTTGGTACATTGATGTATGCACAATAAATGAATAACTCAAAATGAATAGATTGATACGAATAGCGCTTACATTTTTACTTGTAATGACTTCAGGAGTTATACAGGCAGAAATTGTCATCTATCCGGTGCCACAAGGCATCTACTATGCCCGTCACAATGACGATTATACAGTAAAAGTACGGCAAGTGGGTGAAAAAGATTGGGTAGACCTTTATGAATATAATGTAAAGGTGGATATGGATACCAAGTCGGATGCAACCATGGTACAGTTTGATTTTTCCGGTAAAGTGGAAGTGCTGGTGCAAAAGAATAACGGGGAACTCCGTTCAGCAGTAGTGCGTCCACTATCTAAAGGCATTCAGCCGGAGATAGACGGAAATTTTCTGCTGTTCACATTGGATAAACCACAAAAGCTCTCTGTAGAGTTTAACGGTGACCGTTTGAATAATCTGCATGTGTTTGCCAATCCGATCATTGAGAATGTGCCTGATAAAAGTGATCCGAATGTGATGTATTTTGAGTCCGGCATACACGAACCCACTGATGTGGCAGGCAAATGCTTCCGTATTCCTTCCAACACGACTGTCTATCTGGAAGGCGGAGCAGTGCTGAAAGGTTGCCTGACTTGCGACAGTGTAGAAAATGTAAAGATTCTCGGACACGGAATGTTGCTTGAACCGCAGCAAGGAATATCGGTGGCATACTCCAAGAATGTACTGATTGATGGAATTACAGTCGTTAACTCCCGTCACTATACAGTTTCCGGTGGACAATCACAGGGAATTACTATCAAGAATCTGAAATCATTCAGTTATCAGGGTTGGAGTGACGGATTGGATTTTATGTCTTGCTCGGATGTAGTGATTGATGATGTTTTTCTTCGTAATTCAGACGACTGTATAGCCATCTATACGCATCGTTGGAATTATTATGGAGATTCTCGTAATATCCGTGTACTTAATTCTACACTATGGGCGGATATTGCTCACCCTATCAATATCGGTACGCATGGAAATACGAAAACAGGAGATGAGGTTTTAGAAGATATATTGTTCAAGAATATCGATATCTTGGAACATGATGAGGACGATCGTGATTACCAAGGCTGCATGACTATTAATGTAGGAGATCACAATCTGGCACAAAACATCACTTTTGAGGATATTCGTGTGGAACATATCCAGGAAGGACAGTTGTTTCATCTTCGGGTGATGTATAACCAAAAGTATAACACAGGTCCCGGCAGAGGTGTCAGAAACATAACGTTCCGTAATATTTCATGTGCCGGGAAATATATCAATCCTTCTTTGATGGAAGGTTATGATAAGAATAGGAAGGTTGAGAATATTTTGTTTGAGAACATAATGTTGAACGGCAAACGGATCACTTCTTTGGAAGAACTAAATATAGATAAAAAAGATTTTGTAGGGAAGATACAGATAAAGTAGCTAACAAATAAAAGATTGTGCTGATTTTACACACACACTCTCACCCGACTCTCAATCCCTTTATCCATCGTACTTTCGTGGGTGAGGGTAAAGGTGAGGGTAGTGTGAGGGTAAAATTTACCCTCACACTGTCGACGCTTACCAAATGATATGAGTATGCATTGACATTGAAAGGTTTAGCTATTGAGAGGACAGTCCGTTGTATTTTATTGTATCGGAATTATAGGATCATAACTAAAAGTCCGGAGGAATAGTCGTTTCTTGTCTTTGAGATAGAATTTACCTGCTTTAGAAACTATAGTTTCCCGCTATTGGAACTGGAGTTTCGAGCCTTTGGAACTAAAGTTTCAAGGCGGGAAACCATCAGTTTCGTGCCTCGAAACAAAATGTTTCCCGCCTTGAAACAAATAACGAGGTTATTGTTCTGACGAAGCTCTGACTATATCAGCACTGTAATGATTATAATATTATCTGTCGTTTTTTCTCATCATCCACCACAGCCATCATTCCTTCTACTTGTGCAAGAGCCAGCATACGTCCGTGGAAAGAATATCCTGGGTTGTAGCCTTTATCTTCATCTCCCAGCATCATTCGTCCGTGGTCTACACGCGTCGGTAATCCCGGATTCTCATTTTCGAAGATACGGATAAGGTCAATCAGATGTCCTCTTCCCGTAAGATGGGAGCTTTCAATGAAGTTTCCACCTTGCATGGCAGCTGTGCTGCGCAGATGTACGAAATGAGTTCTTTTTGCAAATTTCTTAGCCAACTCACGTGTATCGTTATGTTCGCCTGCACTCAAAGAGCCTGCACAGAAAGTCAATCCATTATGAGGATTATCTACGGCATTCAGGAACCATTCAATATCATTTTCATTGGTAACGATACGTGGTAAACCTAATACTTGGAATGGAGGGTCATCCGGATGTACGCACATATTAACTCCATATTCTTCGCATACAGGCATGATTGCAGATAAGAAATAACGCATATTTTCACGCAAAGCATCCCGGTTTATATCTTTGTACAAAGCAAGTAACCGCTTGAAGATGGAAACCGGATTTTTATCTCCTTCTTTGATATTGCCATTAACAAAACCTTGAGTCTTGACAATGATCGTATCAATCAGAGCGTCTTTTTCTGCTTCTGTGATAACCTTATCTAGTTCGGCAACCTTCTGAAGTTCTTCTTCAGTGTAATCTTTTTCAGCTCCTTCACGTTCCAAGATTCGGATATCGAAATAAGCAAAGCGGATATGGTCGTAATACAGGGAACTGGTACCATCTGGCCAAGGGTGTTGCAAGTCTGTACGTATCCAGTCAATAACGGGCATGAAGTTGTAACATACTGTCTTTATGCCGCATTTGCCCAAATTGGCAAGGCTTATTTTGTAGTTTTCAATTAACTGTTCACGTTCTGCTCCTGCATATTTGATTGCTTCGCATACAGGAAGACTTTCCACTACCGACCAACGTAGACCATAAGATTCGATATATGATTTCAAATCGTTAATAGCTTCTACTGTCCATATTTCACCATTCGGTACATCATGCAGGGCAGTGACAATCCCTTCTACCCCTATTTGTCGGAGCATCGGCAAGGTTATCTTATCCTTTTTGCCGAACCATCTCCAAGTCTTTTCCATCATAGTCTTTCTTTTTATAACAGGCTATTATTTATTGCTTAAACTCCGCTGAATGCACTGAAACCACCATCAATAGGTAACATTGCTCCGGTTACGAAGCTAGCGGCTTCACTACACAGGAAATGCACTGCACCATTCAACTCTTTAATATCACCAAAACGTTTCATTGGAGTTTTAGCCAATACTTTCTTGCTTCTATCTGTTAATGAACCATCAGGGTTGATGAGTACACGACGGTTTTGGTCGCCGATGAAGAAGCCCGGTGCAATAGCGTTTACACGGATACCATCACCGTATTTAAGTGCCATTTCGCTTGCCAGCCATTGAGTGAAATTGGCTACGGCAGTTTTTGCAGCCGAATATCCCGGTACACGGGTGATAGCGCTGTATGCTGCCATTGAGGATACATTAATGATACATCCTTTGCCTTGTTTTGCCATTACTTTACCGAATATCATAGACGGATAGACTGTCCCATTCATATTCAGATTAGTCACTTTTTCCCAGCAGGAAATATCCATATCATAGAAGTGCTGATCCGGCTCAAGGGTAGCTCCCGGCATATTGCCACCGGCAATGTTCAATAGAATATCGATCTGTCCCCATTTGGCTACGATTTCTTTGGCTACTTTCTCCAGGCTGGCGATGTCAAGTACATTACCGATGATACCGATTACATCGTCACCGTATTGCTTAAGTTCAGCCACACGGTTGTCCAGTTGCTCCTGACGAATGTCAATAGCTACTACTTTTGCTCCCTGCTGTACAAAGTGTTGGGCAATATTTCCACCCAGTACACCACCTGCTCCGGTAATAACAGCAACTTTACCGGCAATACTAAATAATTCGTTCATGGTTTCTATCAAATGTTTTTATGAATGGATGCAAAAATAGCGGGTTTTTATACATGCTATGATGCGTATTTTTGCAAGATATTTACCTATCTTTGCAAAAGCAGTTTAGAAAGGAGATTTATGAAGAAGATAATGAATGAGAAGTTGACTATTACGACTTCCAATCCCGTCCGTGCCCGCTTTTATGAATATCCGCGTTTCACGTATCCGTGGCATTTTCATAGTGAGTATGAAATTATTTATGTGGAGAAGGGAGAGGGGGATTGTCTGGTGGGTGACAGCATTATCTCCTATTCGAAAGGTGATTTGATTCTTTTCGGTTCCGAACTGCCTCATAGTATGCAAAGCCCGCCGGACGACGGGGAAGAATCTGATAACGAAGAAAAATCCGAACTGAAAGTAAGAGGAGTCAATATTCAGTTTGAGAAAGATTTTATGCATTATTCTATTTCTCAATACTCCCAGTTTGTTCCTATCAGGAATTTATTGGAGGATGCTTGCAGAGGAATAAAATTCACAATTACCCGTTCGGGGAAAATCATTAAGTTATTGAAACAGATTCCTTCTGCTAAAGGAGCAGATCAAATTATCCTGTTGCTTTCACTTCTACAGATGATGGCTATCAGCAATCATAAGAAATATCTGACTACTTCTCATTATACTCCGTCCCCTTCGATTATGCGTAATGAAAGAATGGAAAAGGTGATTGCCTATTTGAATAAACATTATACCGAGTCTATCGGTCTGGATGAAATTGCCTCTTATACAGCGATGAACCCTACTGCTTTCTGCCGATACTTTAAAGAAAACACAGGAAAGACATTCAAAGAGTATGTACTTGATATGCGTATCGGATATGCTTGTAAACTATTAAATAGTAGTATGATGAATATATCTCAAATCAGTGCTACTTGCGGATTTGAATCACCTGTACATTTTAACCGCATCTTTAAAAGGGTAACAGGAATGACACCGACTTTATATAGAGAGCAGATGGAATAAGCTTTTCAGGCAATAAACATTTGAGTATAATTTCTTCCTCGTTCGTATATAATAGGAAAGATGAATAAACATGAACGTAAATAGAATGAAGAAAAGAATTTTGCTTTTGTTGTTGGTGATACCGGCATTGGTAAAAGCGCAAGATGTGATGACAGAAACCCGTCAGGAACTGATGTCTCCTGATGGAGCTTATCGTTTTACCTTTTATCAACGTGCGGTGGGAGAGGATAATGCACAAATGTATTATACCTTGACTTATAAAAAACGTCCGGTGATTGAAGAAAGTAAATTGGGAGTTTTGATTGAAAATCAGTTGTTTGAGTCGGCGTTGGGAGTTCCGAATGATACTTGTCATTTTTGGTGTGAAAATCTGAAGTTGACTGGGACTGAACAACGAAAGGCGGATGAAACATGGAAACCCGTATATGGCGAACGTGCGGAGGTTCGTGATTGCTACAATGAGATGACTTTGAAATTCAAAAAGGGAGAAGGGAATGGCAATCAGGACGGTGGTTATGATAAGCGTAAGAATTACTTTATGAACATTATTGTTCGTGCCTATAATGAAGGAATTGCTTTTCGCTATCATTTTCCGGAAACGACAAATGGACTTTTCTTACATATCGTCGGTGAGCAGACTAGCTTCACAATGCCTGAAGGAACGATGGCATATTACGAACGTTGGGCACAAGGACCTTGCGTACTTCGTCCGTTGGAAGGATGGGGCAAAGAGGAGAGTGAGCGTCCTTTGACCTTGAAACTGCCTGATGGATTATCTGTAGCTTTGTTGGAAGCGGAAATGGTGGATTATGTTCGTGGTAAATTCCGTTTATCGGCAGAGAAACCTTCCACTTTGGAGACAAGCCTGTATAGTAGTGTCGATATTATTTCTCCTTACAGTACTCCGTGGCGTGTAATCATGGTTGGCGAACGTCCGGTCGATTTAATTAATAATAATGATATTGTCTTGAATCTGAATCTGGTTTGCAAACTGGCTGATACTTCTTGGATCAAACCCGGGAAAGTATTCCGTTCGGGCGACTTGAAACAAGACAGAGTAAAAGCAGCCATTGACTTTGCGGCAGAACGTGGTATTCAGTATGTGCACATGGATGCAGGATGGTACGGACCGGAAATGAAAATGAGTTCGGACGCTACTACTGTTTCTCCTGATAAAGACCTTGATATACCCGCTTTGTGTAAATATGCCGAATCGAAAGGAATCGGACTTATGGTGTATGTCAATCAGCGTGCATTAGTGCAGCAGTTGGATACTCTGTTGCCTTTGTATAAAAAATGGGGACTGAAAGGTGTCAAGTTCGGTTTTGTACAGATAGGTAATCAGCGTTGGGGTATTTGGCTGCATGATGCAGTTCGTAAATGTGGAGAATACGGTCTGATGGTAGATATTCATGACGAATATCGTCCGACAGGTTTCAGCCGTACTTATCCTAACCTGATGACGCAGGAGGGTATTCGTGGGAATGAAGAAATGCCGGATGCCACACACAATACGACTCTTCCTTTTACCCGATATCTGGCAGGTGCAGGAGACTATACACTTTGCTATTTTAATAATCGGGTGAAGAATACGAAAGCACATCAGTTGGCGATGGCAGCTGTGTATTACAGTCCTTTGCAATTTATGTTTTGGTATGACAGACCGGAATTCTACCAGGGAGAAGAAGAACTGGAATTTTGGAAAGCAATTCCGAGTGTATGGGATGACAGCCGCGCGTTAGATGGAGAAATTGGTGAATATATCGTTCAAGCACGTCGTTCGGGGAATGACTGGTTTGTAGGAGCAATGACGAATACGGAAGCCCGCACAATTACATTGACTACGGATTTTCTGAAATCGGGTAAGAAGTATATGCTTCACCTGTACGAAGATGATGACAAGCTGAAGACACGGACGAAAGTACGCAGTACTCATAAGAAGATAAAAGCCGGAGATAAGCTTGTTTTGAAGCTAAAATCAAGTGGCGGAGCCGCATTGCATTTCACTCCACTGGAAAAATAAATTAGTTGTTTATAGATAAATGCAACTATAATAAATGCAATTATAAGAAGCATTATGAATAAATATTTTCTTGTTGTTTTGTTATCTCTGTTCATGCAGACTACCCGAGTTGCAGCAGCTCCCTGGCAGTGGTCCGTAGAAATAAAAGAGCTGATTTCAGAAGAGACAAACGCCCATCCTTCTGCCTATCTATGGATACCGGAAAACTGCAAACAAGTCCGTGCCGTCATCATTGGGCAACATAATATGACCGAAGAGACAATTTTCGAGCATCCTGAATTTCGGAAGAATATGGGTAAATTGGGAATTGCAGAGATATGGATCACTCCCGGAATAGACCAACGCTGGGATGTGACAAAAGGTACCCAGCAAATCTTTGAAACAATGATGAAGAACTTGTCTGAAATAAGCGGATATACAGAATTGGAGTTTGCTCCGGTCATCCCTATCGGACACTCGGCAATGGCTACTTATCCGTGGAACTTTGCCGCCTGGAATCCCGAACGTACATTGGCTGTACTCTCTATTCACGGTGATTCTCCCAGAACTCATTTGACAGGTTATGGGCGTGCGAATTTGGATTGGGGAACCCGTACGATCGAAGGTATCCCTTCATTAATGGTAATGGGAGAGGACGAATGGTGGGAAGACCGGTTGATAACCTCTTTCGATTATCGTCGTGAATATCCGAATGCTCCCCTTTCATTTCTTGCTGATGCAGGACATGGACATTTCGACATATCCGATGAATTGATTGATTATCTTTCACTTTTTCTGAAAAAGGCAGTGGAATATCGGTTGCCGAAACATTCGTCATCGGATATTCCGGTTCAGTTAATTCCGGTAGAAGCAAAGAATGGCTGGCTGGCAGACCGTTGGCGAAAGAATGAAAAGCTTACAGCCGAAGCCGCTTCCTATGATAAGTATGAAGGAGACAAGCACCATGCATTTTGGTATTTTGATAAGGAAATGGCAGATGCCACAGAAAAATATTACGCTAATGAGCGTGGAAAGACAGAACAGTATATCGGCTTTGAGCAAAAAGGAAAACTGATAACTTTCAATCCGAAATCCCATGTACGTATGTCTCCTTCTTTTCAACCCGAAGCGGATGGAGTCACTTTCCACTTGAAAGCAGTGTACACAGATACGTTAAGGAACGAATATTCAAAAGAACACAGTACACGTCCCCTTCGAATGTCGAGAATTTGCGGTCCGGTGGAAGTGGTGAATGATACAACTTTTACTGTTCGTTTCTATCGGATGGGATTGGATAATCCTAAACGTACAGGAGGCATCTGTCTGATGGCTTCCGTAAAACAGGATCATAAATACCGGAGTGCCGTTCAGCAGGTAGAGATTCGTATTCCTTACCGGAATAAGGAAGGGATACCCCAACGTATAATTTTCCCGAAACTATCCGATGTAAAGGCTTCAGTGAAAGAAATAAGTTTAAAAGGAACTGCTGACTCCGGCCTTCCGGTTTACTATTATGTAAAAGAAGGGCCGGCAGAGATAAAGAGGGATAAACTGGTATTGACTAAAATTCCCCCGCGTGCAAAATTTCCGGTAAAGGTGACAGTGGTAGCCTGGCAATATGGGCGTAGCGGAGAACCTAAAGTGCAGACTGCTGAAGCAGTAGAGCAGAGTTTTTATATTACCGCCCGTTAGTTTGACAAAGAGATTGTTCAAGGAATCAGAGTACTAATTCCTTGAACAATCTTTCCAAAGTCTTATCTAAATCAGTAGAAAATCCCGGATGTGGGCGAGATACTTGTATGCAGGAACTTTTTACTGCAGTCAGCCAACGAAATCTGTCAGGAATATCCATATTGGCTATGGCTCCTCCTTCTTTATTTCCCATGCATATCTTGTCAAAGACCTGTAACCCTTCTTTCAGGCAATTCATATCCAGTTCGGAAGAAAACAGTTTTAGTTTGTTCTCATCTATCGTATAGAGGGATTTCAGGTATTTGGCTTGTTTGGAAAACAACACAATCCCCATATTGATAAACTCCTCCCGTTCTACTTTAGGAACGAAACGGATGACTGCGTATTCATATAAGTGCCTTTCTTGCATTTTGCGCTTCATTTACAAATGTTTCGGAATGCTTAATCCTTTCTTCTAAGAATCGAATATAAATGTCTCTCAAATCCTGTGGAGTTTCTGTACCTTCTGTCCAGTTTAACCAGTCATCGGGAATAGCATTGACTATCTCACGGATTTTATCAGAAGTCAATATCTGCCTGAATTCAATATCTACCTCTTCCAGTTTATTGGCAAACGGCAATAATACATGGTCTTTTATCTGTACAAAAGGAACCAGTGCCTGTTTTTGCCAGTTAGTCCAGGAATGGTGGAAATAAAGGGACGCCCCATGATCTATCAACCATAGTTCTTTGTGCCATATCAACATATTGGTGTTTTTAATGGTACGGTCTACGTTAGTCAGCAAGGCATCCAGCCATACTACTTGCGAAGCCGTTTTTCCATCTACTTGATGTACTATCGGATCAAAAGTCAACGAACCGGAAAGGAAATGCAATCCCATATTCAGTCCGCGACTCCATTGAAGTAGATCCTGTATCTCTTCGTCTGCTTCCGTTCGTCCGAAGGCCTCGTCCAGATTCAGAAAAACTATTTCGGGGACTCTGAAACCCAGTGCACGGGCTATCTCCCCACCAATCAGTTCGGCAATCAGCGCTTTTGTTCCGTGTCCTGCCCCCCTGAATTTGACTACATACTTAAATTCATCGTCAGCTTCGGCTAAAGCAGGCAATGAGCCCCCCTCACGCAGAGGAAGAATATATCTTGTAACATTTGCCGTACGTAAATCCATGTAGCTCCTTTCTTTGATTTGGGGAATAAAGATAGGACGTTTCAGATGAATTTTATAAGAAAGTGGGCTTTAAATTAAAGAATTGTAGCTTAATTAAATAATTTTGTGGCTTTGAGTGTTTAAGGCACCTTGTTCGTATCTTATAGATAAAAGATAGAAATAATATGAATAAGACAGTTTTAGTTACGGCAATCTTGTTTGGTTCATTGACAGTATCGGGTATAGTGTCAGCTCAATCTGTATATCCCGGACAACATCAGGGAAAGTTGAAAAAGGAAACAGTCGCTCCCCTTCAGGCGGAAAGTTTTGATTTGAAAGATGTTCGCCTGTTGCCAAGTCGTTTCCGTGATAATATGCTTCGGGATTCTGCCTGGATGACATCAATAGATGTGAATCGTCTGCTACATAGCTTCCGTACCAATGCCGGTGTATTTGCCGGACGTGAGGGCGGATATATGACAGTGAAGAAACTGGGTGGTTGGGAATCTTTGGATTGCGAACTTCGCGGACATACTACCGGACACATGCTCTCGGCACTTGGTTTGATGTACGCAGCTACCGGCAGTGAGATATTCAAACTGAAAGGCGATAGCTTGGTTAACGGATTGGAAGAAGTGCAGAATGCACTGAAAAACGGATATTTGAGTGCCTGGCCCGAGGAACTGATAAACCGGAATATTCAGGGAAAAGGTGTATGGGCTCCTTGGTATACTCTGCACAAACTTTTCTCCGGACTGATAGATCAATATCTGTATGCGGATAATAAGAAAGCATTGACTATCGTCACCCGAATGGGCGATTGGGCATACAATAAATTGAAACCCCTTAGTGAAGAAACACGTAAACTTATGATCCGCAATGAATTTGGCGGTATCAATGAATCATTCTATAATTTATACTCAATAACGGGAGATGAACGTTATCGCTGGCTGGCGGAATATTTCTACCACAATGACGTAATCGACCCTTTGAAAGAACTTCGCGATGACTTGGGAACGAAGCATACCAATACTTTCATCCCGAAAGTGATAGCTGAAGCCCGCAACTACGAATTAACCCGCAACGAGACAAGCAGGAAACTTTCGGAATTCTTCTGGCACACCATGATTGACCATCATACTTTTGCTCCGGGATGCAGCAGTGACAAAGAACACTACTTTGATCCGAAGAAGTTATCCCAACATCTGACCGGCTATACCGGAGAAACTTGTTGTACCTATAATATGCTCAAACTTAGCCGCCATCTTTTCTGCTGGACGGGCGATTCATCTATTGCAGATTATTACGAAAGGGCATTGTATAATCACATCTTGGGACAACAAGACCCTGAAACAGGTATGGTAGCTTATTTCCTGCCTTTGCTTTCCGGGTCTCATAAACTGTATAGCACAAAAGAGAACTCTTTCTGGTGTTGCGTAGGTAGCGGATTTGAGAATCATGCAAAGTTTGGAGAAGCCATCTACTACCATAACAATCAGGGAATATATGTAAATCTATTTATCCCTTCACAGGTAACCTGGAAAGAAAAAGGACTGACAATCCGTCAGGAAACGGAATTCCCACAGGAAGAAACAACGCGTTTTACTCTCCGGACAGAAAATCCTGTTCGTACCACCATTTATCTGCGCTATCCTTCGTGGAGCAAGGATGTAAAAGTGTTGGTGAATGGTAAGAAAATATCTGTAAAACAGAAGCCTGGTTCTTATATTGCCATTACCCGTGAATGGAAAGATGGCGACCAAATCTTGGCTACTTATCCGATGCAAATCAAATTGGAGGCTACCCCGGATAATCCGAACAAGGCAGCTCTGTTATATGGTCCATTGGTATTGGCGGGAGAACGGGGAACTGAAGGTATGCAAGCACCTGCTCCTTTCTCAAATCCGGCTCTTTATAATGATTATTATACCTATAATTTTCATGTCCCAGCACATTTGCGTACCTCTTTGAAACTAGATAAGAAACACCCTGAACGTGCCTTGCAACGTGTAGGAAGTGATTTGAAGTTTACGACAGAACAAGGAGATGTGATTCGTCCGTTATACGATTTGCATCACCAGCGCTATGTCGTATATTGGGATTTACAATCAGAAAAATAGATAGTAAACAACGATATGAAGAATCGTTTATTAATTGCCGTTTTTGTAAGTGTCTGCTTTTTGTCCGGTTCTTGCAAAATATCATCCGGTCAGAGAAGTCAGTATGACTTCTCTTCTTTGGATTCTGTTATCCAAGGATGGGTAGACAAGGGATATTACCCCGGAGCATCCATTTGTGTAGTGAAGAATGATACCGTCATTTTCCGGAAGAACTATCGGGACTATACGCCCGATACAAAAGTATATGTCGCTTCTGCCGGGAAATGGGTAGCGGCTGCTGTCATTGGCGCGGTGGTAGACCGTACTGATTTGGGATGGGATGATCCGGTAGAAAAATGGTTGCCGGAATTTAAAGACGATGCTAAAGGTAAGATTCCTCTCCGGCAATTATTATCTCATACATCAGGAGTACGTCCATATCTTCCCGAGCCCCGTGTAGATAACTATAATCATTTGGATTCGGCAGTCACTGAAATTCTTCCTTTGGATACAGTCTTTACTCCCGGCACTCGTTTTGAATATGGTGGACTTGCCATGCAAATTGCCGGAAGAATGGCAGAAGTGGCGATGGGAAAGGAGTTTGAAACTCTTTTTCAGGAACTGCTGGCACAACCTTTGGAAATGAAAAACTCTCATTTTACCCCAATCAATACGGATGGCGGACATGCACCCATGTTAGGGGGCGGACTATGTACTACAATGAATGATTATCTTCATTTCCTGTCTATGATTTATCACGATGGAATGTATAATGGCAAGCAAATTATATCAGCAGAAACTGTGAAAGAGATGCAGGCCGACCAAGTGAAAGATGCCATCATCCCTTCGCATGACTCGGATAATTATGTAGCGAAAGGACTAGGACAATCCCACAATGGAATCTACGGATTGGGAGAATGGCGTGAACTGATAGATAAAAAGACAGGTGAAGCCTATCAGATTAGTTCACCGGGATGGGCTGGTGCTTATCCGTGGATAAATAAACACGATAAAGTTTACGGATTCTTCATTTCTCATGTAACAGGTTCTTCTGCTAAAGAAGACGGTTTCTCTTCTTTCTTCGGCAGCCCTGTCATTTCACGGACTGTTTCAGAAATACTGAAAGGCAAGCCATTGGTTGTCAAACAAGGACGTATCAATGTAGGAAACGGCTCTCTATACTATGAAGAAGCCGGTCAGGGTGAACCGATCATTTTTGTTCACGGTCATTCGCTCGACCATCGTATGTGGGATGAACAATTTTCTGTGTTTGCGAAAAAGTATCATGTCATTCGCTATGATTTAAGAGGATACGGCATTTCTTCTTCCCAAACAGAAGATTATCAATTTATGCATGTTGAAGATCTGGTTACTTTAATGGACTCTTTACATCTCCCAAAAGCGCATATTGTCGGGCTTTCTTTGGGTGGATTTATCACTGCTGATATGTTGGCGTATTTCCCAGACCGGATGTTATCGGCTTTTTTAGCCAGTGGAAACATCCGGAAATCGAAAGGGCCCAGTGAACCGATGACTAAAGAAGAAGCAAAGGTGCGTGATGAAGAAATAGCTGCCCTGAAAAAGAAAGGAGTGGAGGTGATGAAGAAAGAGTGGTTTGAAGGATTAATGAAATCCGGTGGAAGTCAACGTGAGCGGATGCATGCGCCTTTGTGGCAGATGATTGACGAATGGGATGCATGGCAACCGCTACACAAAGAAGTACGGGTAGTAGCAGGACTGGATGCTATTGAAAAATTAAAGAAGAGTCACCCTGCCGTACCTGCCTTAATTGTAGAAGGTCATTCTTCTGATAACAAATTCTTAAAAAATCCTCCCATATTGGAATATCTACCTAATGGAAAGCTGAAGGTCATAGAGGATTGCGGGCACATGATGAATATGGAACGACCGGAGGAATTCAATGCAGCTTTAGAAGAATTTTTATTTGGATTGTATTGAGTAAATAATTTAATCCCTTCGTATTTGTCTATGTGCATATAGAGAATACGAAGGGATGACTTTTTTTATTATAAGTACTTCCTTTTGGAGATTTTTATGTAAGTTTGTCACATGTTTAATATGAAAAAGCCCATTGTAGGTGAAAAACACGATTAAATATCTGATTCTTTTAATGATGTGTTTGGCTTGCGGTGTAAAACTACAAGCCCAAGATTACGCGTTCCGTAATGTCGTGATGTCCGACGGTCTTTCCGGGTTGTTGGTGAACGCTATTTATAAAGATTCGGAGGGCTTTGTCTGGCTAGGAACGGATAACTGTCTCGACCGTTTCGATGGAGTAAAAGTACGCCATTTTGAATTCCGGGGCATTGAATCAGGAAGAAAAAAACGGGTAAACAGCGTTACAGAAACAGCCAACAAACAACTGTGGGTAGGAAATGGAATCGGACTTTGGCGATTGAATCGTACAAGCAGCCAATTGGAAAGAATTGTCCCCGAAAAGATTGATTTTGCTGTAAATACTTTGTTGGCTAATGAGGATATTCTTTATATCGGCACAGAGAAAGGCTTGTTCATTCATAAAGATGGTCAATTACTACAGGTCTTGACAGACCGGAATATGCTTGCTGCCTGTAACAGAATCATGGATATTTGTCTGAATGAAGATAAAACCGTGTTATGGCTGGCTACGGTGCAGGGGCTGTACTCTTATTCACTGAAAGATGGAAAGATTGATTCCTGGCATTTTCAGGAGAATGTGCCCGAAGCCGATTATTTCCGTTGCCTGACCCGTATCGGAGAAACTCTTTATCTGGGCACAATGAGTCAAGGTGTAGTACGTTTCGATATAAAAAAGGAAACATTCTCTCATACGGTATCTTTAGGCTGCGATGTCATTTCTGACATATCCAGCGATGGGAAAGAGACTGTGTATATAGCTACTGACGGTAATGGCGTCCACTTCCTTTCACACAAAGACCAACAAGTGACACGTCGTTTCTACCATGATGTCAATGATAAGGAAGGAATTCGCAGTAATTCTATTTACTCCTTACTTGTAGATGATAGAGGCACCGTCTGGGTGGGGCATTTTCAGGCAGGGCTGGATTATTCACTTTATCAGAACGGCCTTTTCCGTACGTATGACTATCCACCTTTGTTCAATTCGGCAAATCTTTCCATTCGTTCTTTCGTAAACAGAGGGCAAGAGAAAGTTATCGGTTCACGTGACGGTTTGTTTTATATAAACGAAGTTACCGGAGTAGTGAAAAGTTTTGTAAAGCCCGTTTTAACTTCAGATCTGATACTGACAATCAGCTTCTATCAAGGAGAATATTATATCGGTACGTATGGTGGCGGTATGATGGTACTGAATCCGGGAACATTATCTCTGAAATATTTTGCACAGGGCGATACGGAGCTTTTTCAAAAGGGACATATATTCTGTGTGAAACCGGATGCAAAAGGAAATCTTTGGATAGGGACCTCACAAGGACTCTTCTGTTATAACGGACAGACCAAACAGATCAAACACTTTACCAGTGCTAACTCCCAACTGCCGGAGGGCAATGTGTATGAAGTAAGTTTTGATTCTACGGGCAAAGGATGGATTGCTACCGAAACCGGTATGTGTATTTATGATCCGGCTTCTCAAAGTTTACGCTCTAATGTGTTTCCGGAGGGATTCGTTCATCGGGATAAAGTGCGTACTATCTACGAAGATGCTGAACACAACCTCTATTTTATCCGTGAGAAAGGGAGTCTGTTTACATCTACTTTAACGATGGATCGTTTCCGGAATCGCTCTATCTTTTCTACTCTTCCGGACAATTCGCTGATGTCTGTTATAGAAGATAACCAAGGTTGGCTGTGGGTGGCCTGCAATGACGGGTTGTTGCGTATCAAAGAAGAAGGGGAGGAGTATGATGCTTTCACTTTCAATGATGGAGTGCCGGGACCAACTTTTACGAATGGAGCCGCTTATAAAGATGAAAAAGGACTATTGTGGTTTGGTAACACCAAAGGACTGATTTATGTTGATCCGAAACGTGTGGACGAAGTGCGTGGCAAGGTTCGTCCGATTGTATTTACTGATATACTGGCTAATGGCGTACCTTTTACCAGTTCCTCTTTGAAATACAACCAGAATAATTTGACTTTTTGTTTCACAGATTTCGCCTATGGTCTGCCATCTGCCTTACTATATGAATATCGATTGGAGGGAGTGGACAAAGACTGGAAATTATTGGCTGCACAGAACGAAGTTTCTTATTACGGACTTTCTTCCGGAACTTATACTTTCCGGGTACGTCTTCCGGGAAATGAGCAATCGGAAGCTATCTGTCAAGTGACAGTACGCCCTATGATACCTTGGTGGGGATGGGCACTTTCCATTTTATTAATCGTAGGAATTACAGCCTTTATACGGTATTATGTTTGGAAACGTATGCGTCGTTTGCTTGCTTCTTCTGCTTCGTCGATTTCGACATCAACGGAGGAGGAAATACAACAGAGAGAACAAACTGTAGAACATCCGGAAGTAATTTCAGAGCAACAATCTTCCGCTGTTGAAGAGAAATATAAGACCAATAGACTGACCGAAGAGGAATGTAAAGAACTTCATAAGAAACTGGTGGCTTATGTAGAGAAAGAAAAGCCATATATCAATCCCGACTTAAAAATGGGGGACTTGGCTTCTGCATTGGATACTTCTTCACATTCATTATCGTATCTTTTGAACCAGTATCTTAATCAGTCTTACTATGACTTTATCAATGAATACCGTGTCACTCAATTCAAAAAGATGGTAGTGGACAGCCAATATTCCCGCTATACTTTGACTGCACTTGCAGAACTTTGTGGTTTTAGTTCGCGTGCTTCTTTCTTCCGTTCATTTAAAAAGAGTACGGGAGTTACTCCGAATGAATACATCCGTAGTATAGGCGGAACAGCCAAAGAAGAGTAACTTTTCGACTTATTATCTCTGAAATCTATTTTGCACCCATATTCCCTTCACTCTTCACTTCTCCCTGTTCATCGGGGATAGAGGGTGAAGGTTCTCGATTCACTAAGTGACTTCCTTCCTTTCACTTGTTTCTTTTCATTATCTATTAATAGAAAAGTTCTTCTTCTCCCTATATAAACTTCTTTTGGTCCTATTGCAAAGTTGTTTTTTATAGGGAGTAATCTATAAACGCAATCTTTGTTTTTATAAATGCAACTTGCGTTTATAAAAACAAAGATTGCAATTATATAATTGAAGCTTGCATTTATAGTTTACCCTTAATCAAATGTAACTTTGCAATAAGTGCAAAGCAAGTTTGTCTTTAATGAAATGAAAGTTTTCTCTTAATGTTTATGTCTCATCAAAGCCGTTGATGAGACAATGAACCGGTAAGATCGTGAAATGGTGAGATTGAAAAGGAGAGAAAGGTAAGGGCAAACAGGTGTAAGTGGAGCGAAAATGCGTAGATTTTAGTGTATGGAGTCTCATTTTATAAAGTGATACTCTATTGGGAATGAATGTAATTTGTTGATAATGAGAATAATGTGTTTAAATAAGTCTATCTAGATTCATTGAGATTGATCTGCCTTATTTTCTGGCTGTTATATCCGAAATCCCCTCTATATTTGCATCGTGATCAAAACCGAAAAAGATAGTATTATGGAGACAATAGCTAACACTTACGACGACATTATCACCCGTTCTTATGAAGAATATTATCAGGTGATTCTTACCTATATTACTTATCGTATCACTCATCGCTACGAAGCGGAGGATCTAACCCAAGATGTATTTGTACGTCTGCTGGACTACAAACAAATGCTCCGTCCCGACACAGTGAAATATTTTCTGTTCACTATTGCCCGCAATATTGTAATCGACTATATCCGTCGTTATTATAAAAAGCAGGAGATAGACAGCTACATCTATGATACCATGTCTACTTCTACCAATGAAACAGAAGAAAAAATTATCGGTGATGATTTAATGACAATGGAACGGACCCGTCTGGCTGCCATGCCCGAACAACGTCGCTTAATTTATACATTAAGCCGTTTCGAAAATAAAACTTCTCCGGAAATCGCTAATGAACTGAATCTAAGTTGTAGGACGGTAGAAAACCACCTATTTCTTGGACGTCGTGAAATGCGCGAATTCTTCCGAAATTGTATATAATCTTATTCATTAATAAATAACCCTTTGTGCTTATGGAAAAGGAGTCAGAATTTACAAAGAGGCACCTGTATGCCTTACCTTATTTTAGAGAACAAAAATTTAATACTATTTTTAAACCTCAAATTTAATTTTATGAATGATATCTTAAAGTGTTCGCCGAAGAGATTTTTATTTTCAATGGTGGTTGCTTCTGCGCTATTGACAGGAATACCCCAGAATACCTATGCAGAAGTTGATAGGTCACAAACTGCTATGCAGACGGTGACAGTAAAGGGGACTGTGTTAGATGCAAATAGTGAGCCGATAATCGGTGCTAGTGTGTTGATGAAGGGGACTACTAATGGTACAATTACGGATATAGACGGAAACTTTATACTTAGTAATGTCAATCCGGGAACATTGGTTATTTCTTATATTGGCTATAAAACAAAAGAAATTAATGTAAATGGTAGCGTACCTGTGAAAATTACATTACAAGAAGATTCTGAAGTATTGGATGAAGTTGTAGTAGTGGGTTATGGTACACAGAAGAAATCTTCATTAACAGGTGCTGTTGCAGTTGTTGGAGCTAAAATGCTTCAGGAAAAAGGAGGACTGTCTAGCCCATTGGAAGCTCTACAAGGACAGGTGCCTGGTGTTATGATAACTCGTAGCTCTTCTGCTCCGGGTGATGAAAGTTGGGGACTAAGTTTGCGTGGATCAGTATCTGTGAACAGTACAGAACCATTAATAATAATTGATGGGGTGGCGTATGAAAGTGTGAATGAGCTTCGTCTGCTGAATCCTAATGATATTGAGTCAATGAACTTTTTGAAAGATGGTGCCGCTGCAATCTATGGTTCTCGTGCTGCTGGAGGTGTTGTCCTAATAACTACAAAGAAAGGCGCTGAAGGTAAAGTGAAAGTAGAATATAGTGGTAGCGCTACTTTGAAAACTGTTGGTTTGATGGCTTCTGCTATGAATATTGATCAATGGGCAGATGGTGTAATGACAGCATTGACGAACGATAAAAATACGTCTAATGTATGGTATACTTATGCAGAATTGGCAAAGAAATATAAAGGATCATATCTTGATATGCGCTATAGTCCTAATCCGTTCGGTTCGACCAACTTTACAGATGTTGCGGATTTTGTGTTTACAGATGACGTAAATTGGCTGGATACGCTTTTTGGTGATACATGGAGTACAGAGCATAGTTTAAGTGTTTCTGGTGGTTCAGAAAAATCATCTTATCGTATTTCGATGAGTTATCTTTATGATGGTTCTACATTGCAATTTGGTGACAATAACAACAAGCGTTACAACTTTCGTATGAATAATACATATAAGTTTACAAAGAACCTGAAACTGGACTCTTCTATTTCGTACAATCGGCAAGAACAGGTTGCTCCGACACAGATTGAGTCTGCTTTATCCGCTACTTTGCCTATGCCGGGACTTCCATTTGAGTCCTTAAACGGAAAACCGTATGCATGGGGAACATGGGGATCTCCTGCGGCTATTGTTAGCAATGGTGGTAATAATAAACTCTCTGTTTCTGCTATCTCATTAAGTGAGACATTGAATTATCAGATTTTAGACTGGTTATCTGCTAATGCTAATGTTGGATATAGTACGAGTACGGCATCGCGTAATAAAACAACAAATTCAGTCACTTTTTATAATTATATGGGTGATGTAGAAGTGCGGACAGATCCAACGCAAGCAAACTCAACTTACACTCAGACAAGTTCGAGAACTGATTTTTATTCAGTTTCCGGTTATTTGGCAGCTAATAAAACATTTGCGCAAAAGCATAAGTTGAATTTGACATTGGGTGCACAATATGAATTTAAAGAGTACACTTATTTTGGAGTGATGGTGAAAGATATTCAGAATGGTATGGAAATAGTAAACGGTTCGGGTGATGTGACTTTGACTGGTGATGAAAAGAAATATCAAAATGCGAATCTTTCTTATTTTGGACGTTTTAATTATGATTATGATGGACGTTACTTGCTGGAACTGAATGGACGTTACGACGGCTCTTCTAAGTTCTTGCCGGAAAACCGTTGGGATCTCTTTTATGGTGTTTCATTGGGTTGGCGTATAAAAGAAGAATCTTTTTTGCAGAAAGTTGATTGGTTGAGTGATTTGAAGCTACGTCTTTCTTATGCCGAAGTCGGTAATCAGAGTGGCATTGGAAACTATGACGGAGTGCAACTTTATAATTTGGTTGCAGCAGGTGATGATGGCGCATATATAGGTTCTAATAAACTTTCTTATATAAAAACGAACGGAACTCTGGCTTCTACAACACGTAGTTGGGAACGCATAAAAAATTATAATGTCGGTGTTGATTTTGGTTTTCTGAATGGTAGTTTGACTGGTTCTGTTGAGGCTTTTATGAAGCAGAACAATAATATGTTAGTTAGTGTCACTTTCCCGGGAACATTAGGAGATTCTGCTCCGAAAGCGAATGCCGGAAAGTTTAAAGGATGGGGATATGAAGGTCAGCTTAACTATCGCAACAGGATTGGAGATGTAAACTATCACATAGGTGGTACTTTTACTTTTGCCCGTAATAAATTAGTGGATTATGGTGGTACAACAGTTTTAAAGTCAGGATATGTACAAACACAACAAGGTTATCCTCTGAATTCAATTTTCGGTCTGCGTTACGGTGGCAAGATTCAGAATGAAGAACAGTTATCTGCCTACAAGACAAAGTATTATAATAATAACGGAATTGGTATGCCATCGAATCTGCGTGTAGGTGACAATATGTATTGTGACGAAAACGGAGACGGTGTGTTAGATGAAAAAGACTATATCTATCTGGGCAGTGACACTCCTGAAATCTCTTATTCTTTCAATTTTGGAGCAGACTATAAAGGATTTGATATCAATGTTGTTTTCCAGGGAGCTGCCAATCGTTTTGTTTATCGTCCGATTGATAACTGGACAGTGCCGTTCCGTAGCAATTATACCAATACAAGCACTGCTTCTCTTGGCAATACATGGAGTGAAAATAACCGGGATGCTTACTATGCCCCATATACCAATGAAAGTAATATCAATAATTACAATTATCAGGCATCCTCTTTGACAGCACAAGATGGTCGTTATCTTCGTCTGAAGAATGTAACAATCGGTTATACTTTTCCTGCTAATTTGTTGAATAAAACAAAAGTAATATCAGGGGCTCGTATATATCTGACGGGAGCTGATTTGTGGGAAACTACCAAAATAAAAGATGGGTGGGATCCTGAAGCATCTGCTCGTGATACCAATAATACCACTCAGGCAGCTAAGGGTGTGAAGCGTTATCCGTTCACTCGTAACTTTACTATCGGAGCTAATTTAACCTTTTAAATAATTGATGATATGAAATTAAAACAATATATAAAAGCCGCATGTCTTTTTTCTTTCGTAGCAGTGACAACTTCCTGTATGGATTTGGAACCATTGTCGGATTTGGGAGATAATTTGGTGTGGGACAACGCCGCTAATTTTCAGTTGTTTGCTAACCAGTTTTATAGTTGGCCTCATGATTTTGACCGTGCTGTGTCAGATGAACCACATAGTGATTACCGTTCTGATTTAGTGGCTGGTTCATCCATGAATGTATATAGCCAGGGTACAAATGCTATTCCTGCTACAGATGCTAATTACACCAAACTATATAAACGCATTTACTATACTAACCTATTGTTGAAGAATGCAGAGAGTTTTGATGTACCGGCAGATATTATAGTACCTGTAGCCGAAGCAAAGTTTTTCCGTGCATATAGTCATTTTGAATTAGTACAGCTTTATGGTGATGCTATTATTCTTACGGAACCTTTGGACTTGGATTCTGAAAAACTTTACGGCAGACGTAATGATCGTGGTGAGGTGATTGATCAGGTGATTAAAGATTTGAAAGATGCAGTTGGTGGCTTACCCGAAACATCATCAGAGGCAGGACGATTGAATAAATATATTGCATATGCCATGTTGTCACGTGTCGCGTTGTATGAAGGTACTTGGCAGAAATTTCACACTAACGGTAAAGATGCTACCTCAAATACTTCCCGTAGTACAGAATTGCTGACTATTGCGAAGGATGCGGCTAATGAAGTAATTAAAGGTGGTAAATATCAGTTGTTCTATAATGAAAAACTGGGTAATGAGAGCTATCGCTATATGTTTACATTAGAGGATGGTGCACAATGTAATCCGGCAAATCTTTCGAAGAGTGACAATACAGAATATATCTTTGTGAAACGTCATCGCAATGGAGATAAAACTGCATGGAATCTGACTCATGGTATGGTGGCAAATGCTTGTTATGTAACCCGTAAATTGGCGAATATGTATCTTTGTTCTGATGGGTTGCCTATTGGTAAGTCATCTAAATTCCAGCAATATGCAGGTGTGACGGATGAATTCCAAAATCGGGATAACCGCATGGGAAATAATATGTTATATCATGGACAACAATATTGGAATAATGACGGTAAATGGCGCACAACTTGGACGGATGCTGATTTAACAAGTAGCCTGACTGCTAATGTACGTTCGGGTAGTGGATATCAAAACCGTAAATGGGGTACTGAACGCCAGGTGGAAGATTATTACGAATCTTATGATTTCCCAGTTATCCGGTATGCAGAAGTATTGTTGAATTATGCGGAAGCTGTTTATGAATTGAATGGTACTATTACAGATTCAGAATTAGATTATTCGTTGAATAAGGTTCGTCTTCGTGTCAATCCAAATATGCCTAAATTGAGTAGTACATTAGTTTCGGCAAACAATCTTTCAATGCGTGAAGAGATACGTCGGGAACGTACTGTGGAACTTGTATTGGAAGGTTTCCGTATTGATGACTTAAAACGTTGGGCTACAGCTCCTGATGAAATGCCACAAGATATGCTTGGTGTACAAGTAACAGGTACCTGGTTTGAAACAAACTGGACAGATCATAAACGTTCACTTAGTTCTGACGGTTGCCTCATTCTTTATAGTGATCGTACTTGGAATGATAAGCTTTATCTTTATCCGCTGCCTTCTGATCAATTACAGTTGAATCCACAGTTGGAACAGAACCCTGGTTGGAAGAACTAAGATGTATTATTGTAATAATGAATAAAAGAGAAAACGTATGAAACAGATATTAAAATATGGACTGGGTTGTCTTTTTATGACAGCAGTTGTTTCCACATTTTTGTCATGTGATGATAATGATGAGGTATCCCCACTTTCTAAAGCGATTTATCCTGCGTCGGTTGAAATGATTATTTCTGAAGATTTGCAGCAATTTATCTATATTGATGATACGAAAGTCAAGGTACTTCCTTTAGTAAAAGGAGAGAAAGTGGAATTGGGATATAGTATAACACCTGATGACGTAACTTATAAGGAGGTGAATTGGACTTCCAGTAATGAAAATGTCGCCACGGTGGATGCCAATGGTACGGTAAATGCCGTTAGTGGTAATGGTACGGGTATTGCTGTAATTCAGGTTGCTCCAAGTGTTTATTATTCGGGTAGTGATGTGGCTAGTGCCTTGAAAGTGTTGGTTGTTAATTCATTGGTTAGTGCGGAGAGCATTACGATTAGTTCTGATGCAGATAATGTATATGCAGGAGAGACGTTGCAACTTTCAGCAGCTATTTTGCCGTCTGCTGCTACTTATAAGACAGTGAAATGGTCAAGTTCCGATGAAACTGTAGCTACTGTAAATAAGGATGGACTTGTTACGGGACTGGATAGTGGTAAAGGCGCCGCTGTCACTGTTACTATCACTGCCACATCTTTGGACGGTGCAAATGTGATAGCTACTAAAGATATTATCGTGAATTCGATTGTGCAACCGGAAGAGATTACCATCGATCAAGATTACTCATCAACCAATGGCTATGAGTTTGCTATTGCAGAAAAGAGTGTAGCATTGAACTTTACTACAGTGCCGGAAAATTGTACTAAGTCATTGATAGAATGGACTTCAAGTGATGAAACAATTGCTACAGTGAAAGCTGGTGTTGTTACTTTTAATACCAATGGTATGTTCGGTAAGGTTACTATTACTGCTACTTGTCCGGAGACAGGAAACTCTTCATCTATAGAATTGAACTTAGCGGAAGGATTAATACGGGAGCTTTTCCGTAGCGAGAATTACACATGGGCTAATGCTGCAAATGCGGAATCGCATACATGGAATAAAGAAGAAGGCTATATAACGATTAACACTAAATTGACAAGTGGAAAATGTCGTGGAGACTTGATTTGTAAGAGTCCAACGTCCTGGTTGCATGCCGGTAATTATCCTATCTTCGCAGTTCGTATGGATGATGTGAAGGATTATGATGGAGTAACTGCACGTAATATAACTCTTGATGCATCTGGAACATGTGATGGAACTAAATATTCTGGTGGTTTAGATGGAAATAACAATAGATGGTTGAATGATTATAAATGTAGTGATGGTAGCCATGTATTTATTTATGATATGACTAGTCAGAAATGGAATACAGGCGGGTTGCTTCCGACAACTTCTATTGCAGCGTTTACAACTCTTCAATTTAAATATGCTGATATTGTTTCGTCTACGCCTGTAAGTTATAATGTTTACTGGATACAGACATTCAAAACATTGCAAGATGTACAGGCATATATTGAGTCGGAAGGGCTGGCTTATGAAGTGATAAAATAATAGAATAATAAATTATGTCTCAAAATAGATTCTTATGAATAAAAATATAATAAAGACAATAGGTTTAGCACTGCTGATAGCAGTGCAAACTTCCTGCCGTGAGAATGAATTCGGAGTAGTGGATTTGACACTTCCGGAAGGAGTATATGTTCCGGTAGAAGCAGAATATACCTATAATCATCCTTGTGCTATGTTTAATCAGGCTGATTTTGACCGCGTGAAGAATATGTTGGATGATGGGACTGCACCGCAAAAGGTAAAAGATGAATTTGAAAATTTAAAGAACTCGATTTATGTTTCAGCTTCTTCATACAATCCGCAACCGCAAACTAAGATTGTTCGTGGCGATGTGACCGGAACGGGCGTTAATAAAGAAAATTACGATTATGCAATGAGGGATGCCGCGGCTGCCTATCAAATGGCACTTTTATGGAAGCTGACTGGTACTGAACAATATGCAAAGAATGTAATTAACATCTTGAATCAGTGGGCTGCGACCTGTACGGAAGTAACTTCTAATGATGCTAATCATAAACTGGCAGCAGGCGCACAAGGATATACTTTTGCTAATGCAGCAGAAATTATGCAAACTTATGATGGTTGGACAGAAGCGGATAAAGCCACTTTTAAAACATGGATTGTGAAAGTATTCGCTTCTAAAAATAAAGATTTTTTGGATAACCACCAAGGTAGTAGTAACTGTGCTTTACATTACTGGTCGAATTGGGACTTGGTTAATATGTGTTCTTATCTGTCTATTGGCATTTTGACTGAAGATGATGATATGGTTAATTATGTTATCAACTATTTTTATAATGGAGCTGGTAATGGAGCCCTAAATAATTTAATTCAGGGCACCCATATTGATCCATTGTCGAATGAAGAGATATGTCAGAATCAGGAGAGCGGACGTGATCAGGGGCATGCTCAAATGTCGGCAGCTGTGACTGCTAATCTTTGTCAGATAGCTTATACATTCTATCAGGATAACAAAGATGTTGCTCGACTGGATTTCTTTGCGGCTAACAACAATGCAATTATGAAAATGGGTGAGTATGTAGCGCTTAGTAATGCAACGGATGGAGTGAAAAATGACAATTCAGATGGTACTTGGTTGATTGATATTGCAAAAATACCTTTTAAAGAGTATCAGTATTGTATAAATTGTACATGTAAAGATAAGAACCATGGGCAAGATCATAAAATGGTGTCTGATGATGGTCGTGGTGAAGTTCGTCCCGGATGGGAAATCTTTTACACCCACTATGCAAAGATCAAAGGATTAACTAGTGGTTATAAGTATGCTCAAATGCTGGCAGATAAGATGCGTCCTGAAGGTGGGGCAGGAGAGGCTGCTAATCGTTATGGCTCCAATAGCGGTGCTTTTGACCAATTGGGTTGGGCTACGTTGATGTTGTATCGTGAATAGAGTTAGTATGAGTTTTTAGATAGATAGAAAAAAGTTGTAAGGGGATTAGGTATTTACCTAATCCCCTTCGTATATATAAGCAAATAGGTTAAGAAATAGATTGTTTTGGAATCAGATAATAGATTCAGTTTTTAAAGTGATTGGTTTTATATAAAGGTAGAAAGAACCTGTTTTTAGGAATAACACTTGAATTTAGAAAAGAATTATTAGTTAGGTACTATGCGTAAAAAGATTCTGTTTTTAGCAGGAATGATGGCTTGCTGTTCATTGGCAGGTGCACAAGAAATTTCTAAGACCTGGGTGGCTGATAAGGGAAATGGAACTTATCAGAACCCGGTTCTTCATGCAGACTATTCGGACCCGGATGTATGTGCAGCCGGAGATGATTTCTATATGACAGCGTCCAGTTTTAATTGTATTCCCGGAATTCCTATTCTTCATTCCAATGACTTGGTGAATTGGTCGCTGGTAAACTATGCGTTACCGGTTCAGGAGCCGGAAGAATTCTTCGATAATGCACAGCATGGCAAAGGCGTATGGGCACCGGCTATTCGTTTTCATAACGGGGAGTTCTACATTTACTGGGGTGATCCGGATTATGGAATCTATATGATTAAAACCAAAGACCCGAAAGGAAAATGGAGCAAGCCTGTATTGGTGAAAGCCGGGAAAGGTATGATTGATGCCACTCCTTTGTGGGACGAAGACGGAAAAGTATATCTGATACATGCTTATGCCGGAAGCCGTAGCGGAGTGAATAGTATTCTCGTTATTTGCGAACTGAATGCAGAGGGAACAGAAGTAATTTCCGATCCGGTGATGGTATTTGACGGAAATGATGGAAAGAACCATACGGTAGAAGGACCGAAGCTTTACAAACGCAACGGATACTACTATATTTTTGCTCCGGCAGGTGGAGTAGCAACCGGTTGGCAATTAGTACTTCGCTCGAAGGACATTTATGGCCCCTACGAATCGAAGATCGTAATGGCACAAGGAAAGACAAATATCAACGGGCCTCATCAAGGCGGCTGGGTAGATACGAATACAGGAGAATCCTGGTTCGTTCATTTTCAAGACAAAGGTGCTTACGGACGCGTGATTCATCTGAATCCGATGACTTGGGTAAATGATTGGCCTATAATCGGAGTAGACAAGGATAAAGATGGTTGCGGTGAACCGGTAACGACCTATAAGAAACCGAATGTAGGAAAGACATATTCGATAGCCACTCCGCCGGAGAGTGATGAATTCAATACCCGTCATTTAGGGTTACAATGGCAATGGCATGCCAATAAAAAAGACACTTACGGGTTCACGACCGACTTGGGGTATATTCGTCTTTATGCAGGCAGCCTCTCGAAAGAATTTGTGAACTTCTGGGAAGTTCCTAACTTGTTGATGCAAAAGTTTCCGGCTGAAGAGTTTACAGCTACGACCAAGTTGACATTTACTGCCAAGCAGGATGGGGAACAAACCGGAATCATTGTGATGGGATGGGATTATAGCTATCTCTCCATTCGTAAGGCGGGAGATCAGTTTATTCTGCAACAAGCAGTCTGCAAGGATGCGGAACAGCAAAATCCCGAACAGATAAAAGAATTGGCAAACATTCCGGTGGAACATCTGAAGATGCCGGGAGTAGCAGATAACGAGTGGCAAACAGTTTACTTGCAAGTAAAGGTTCGAAAAGGAGCCGTTTGTACATTCGCTTATAGTCTGGACGGAAAGAAATACACGACAGTGGGAGAGCCTTTCACAGCCCGACAAGGCAAATGGATTGGAGCCAAAGTTGGAGTATTTTGCGTAACTCCGAATGAGGGCAATCGTGGATGGGCAGATGTAGACTGGTTCCGGATGACTAAGTAACTGATGGAGTGACTAAGTAACTGACCGCTCAAGTAACTGACAAAGAGAAATAAAGATTAAGAATTAACGCGAATATATTGAACTAAGATGAAAAAGATTGTAGTAGGTCTGGCTGTGATGTTAGGTTTTTGTATGTGCACTCACAAGCCTTCCGGTACATTGGATGTGAATAAGGCATTAGACTACTGTGCAGAGCAGACACAACGTACGCTTACGGAACTGAAAACAGATTCCGGCATTGACTATACGATGATGCCACGTAACATTATGGCTGACGAACACCACTGGAACTGTCGTAAGGCAACGAAAGAAGAATGGTGTGCCGGTTTCTGGCCAGGTGTGCTCTGGTATGATTACGAATATACACAGGATAAGCACATTCTGGAAGAAGCGAAGAAGTTTACGAACTCATTGGAGTTCCTTTCTCAAATACCGGCTTATGACCATGATTTGGGATTCCTCGTATTCTGCAGTTATGGAAACGGCTATCGCTTGACGAAAGATCCTGCTTATAAGAAAGTGATTTTGGATACGGCCGATTCGCTGGCTACTTTATTCAATCCGGTGGTAGGAACAATGCTTTCATGGCCTCGTGAAGTGGAACCACGCAACTGGCCTCACAACACAATCATGGATAACATGATTAATCTCGAAATGCTTTTCTGGGCAGCGAAGAATGGAGGAAATCCTTATTTGTATGATGTTGCTGTTTCTCATGCTGATAAAACAATGAAATGTCAATTCCGTCCCGATTATACATCCTACCATGTAGCAGTCTATGATACCATCACAGGTAATCTGATAAAAGGAGTAACCCATCAGGGCTATGCAGACAGTACCATGTGGGCGCGTGGTCAGGCATGGGCAATCTACGGATATACTGTAGTCTATCGGGAGACGAAAGATCCTAAGTATCTTGATTTCGCACAGAAAGTGACAGATGTCTATCTCGAACGCCTGCCGGAAGATAAAGTGCCTTATTGGGATTTCAGTGCACCGGGAATACCGGATGCTCCCCGTGATGCTTCGGCTGCGGCAGTGGTGGCCTCTGCTTTACTTGAACTATCCACTTACCTCCCGAACGGAACCGGAAAACGTTATAAAGATGCAGCTATTGAAATGCTGGCAAGCCTGAACTCTGACAGTTATCAGAGTGGCAAAAGCAAACCGTCATTCCTGTTGCATAGTGTAGGACACTGGCCGGCTCATTCCGAGATAGATGCTTCTATTATTTATGCAGATTATTATTATATCGAAGCCTTGTTGAGGCTGAAACGTCTGCAAGAAGGACACGGGGTATTGGGATAACCGTATTACCGGGCTTATGAATACGGTAATATCAAAGTATCGGTAGAACTCATAAAGTGAATAATTAGATTAGTATAGATTATAAGCTAAAAAATGAAAAGCTCTGCAAGAACGAAGGTTCTGTGCAGAGCTTTTTTACTGGTTAGGGTTAGGTTTATTTTATTGTTTTACCTTGATAATGTCATAATTCAGATCGCTGACAGCTTCTTGCAAGCTATCGTTCACCAGACGAAGAGTGGTGTCATTTACAATCACGAAATACATCGGAGCTTCACCATCCTTCGGAGTTAACTTAACAGCAGTCACAGGTTTTTTGTTCACTACCTTGTGTACAGTCTGCTGTTTTCCTTTTGAAGTGAAAGTCTTGTTTTGTCCTTGACCTTCAGCATCGAGGTAAGTCATATCCAGTGTATACGCAGTATCTACACCGTCAGTTGCAGCGTTCAAGGTTAGTACATAGTCAATACCCGGACCGTCGGCAGCAGGAAGAGTACCTTCATAAACTTCAGTTAGTTCGGTAATCGGAGTCATAGCAAGAGCTAGACTGTCTGCTTGAGCCTCTGCGGCTTTGTTTGCTTTTGATTGGCATGATGCCAAAGCAGCTACGACTGCTGCTAACATAATTACTTTTTTCATCGTTAAGTGCTTTAAGTTAATATAAATATAGTGAGCTATTGCTCGTTTTTGCTATTCTATTCCTGTTCCTCGTCCCGTTTGATGACAAGCAGTTTGTCTACTCGTCCGCGGTCCATGTCCACCACTTCGAATTGCAAATTCTTGTAGGTGAAGATGTCTCCCGCTTTCGGGATACGGCCAATCAGGAACATGGCTAATCCACCCAGAGTGGTGAAGTCTTCCGATTCCAGATCTTCATAGGATAAAATACCCATTTCCTCCATGAAGTCGTCGATGTTCATTGAAGCTTCCACCAGCATCGAACCATCCTGCCTTGTGACGATTTCTTCTTCTTCCATTTCATCCTCCTCAAGGATGTCTCCGAAGATACTTTCGGTCAGGTCGTGCAGTGTGATAATGCCTTCTGTGCTGCCATACTCGTTAACAACAACTCCGAACTTGTTTTTGTTCTTCTTAAATAGCTCTAAAACTTTATTTGCATATAAACTTTCCGGAATAAAGAGGGGAGGACGGGCAATTTCGCGTAAGTTAAACAGCTTTTTACTGCCCACCATCAGGATAATATCCTTTACGGAAACCACGCCGATAATCTCATCTTTCCGTTCGTCCACCAACAGATATTTACTATAATGTTCTTCTTCGATCGTCTTCATCACCTTTTCTTGCGTATCATCAGGGTGAAGGATAATGAGATCTCTACGATGCGTCATCAGTTCGTTAGCCCGTTTGTCGGAGAAGCGGAACACATCACGTATCATTTCCGTTTCCTCTTTATCAATCACACCCTGTTCCGAACTTTGGTGGAGAATCATTTTGATTTCCTCCTGCGTCATGGGGCGTTCTTCGCTTTTCAAACCGATCAGTTTATTCAGTAGCCGGGTAGAGACACTCAGCAACCATACAAAAGGATAAGAAACCTTTGTCAGCAGAATCATGACCGGGCTGAACAAAGTGGCGTACCGCTCCGGATTACTAAGAGCGATAGATTTGGGTACTAGCTCTCCGATAATCAGAGAAAGATAGGTAATGATTGCTACGGTAGTAATCATTGCCAGGTTGCGTGCATAAGCTTCTGCGCCCGGGATGAGAGAAAAGAAAGGAACGAGGTCGTCGGCAATTGCCACACCACCATACGCACCGGATACGATACCGATCAGAGTGATACCAATCTGAATGGTAGATAAGAACTTTTCCGGTTCTTCCAATTGTTTCAAAACTCCGCGGGCTGATTTGTTACCTTTTGCGACAAGTGTTTCAAGACGTGCTTTGCTGGATGATACCAGCGCAATTTCATACATGGCAAAAATGCCATTCAGTACAAGTAAGAGAAGTATGATAAGAAATTCCATAAATGGATTAAAATGGTTATAGGGTCGAAATTACAAGAAATCAGGACACTATGCAAATCTATGTTATAGATTAATGATTTTTTAATAATAGTGTGTCCTTTTTTATCAAAAACAGAGGAGGAGATACATTGGTTTGTCAACCGCAGTATCTCCTCCTTTATTTGATTTAGGGACGATGTCCGTTATTATTTAGCGTAAGTTGCTGCTTTTGCTTTCGCACGTTCGATACGTTTCATGGTATCCGGGTGTGACGAGAACATCTTTTGCAGGTAAGAAGCTTGTGGAGCATCTTTCGACAGTTCGGACAACTTAGTCAGTGAGTTAGCCATTGCATACGGGTCGATACCGTTCTTTACACAGAACTCTACTCCGTAATCATCCGCTTCGCTTTCCTGCTTCTGTGAATATTGTGCGCCTGCCAGAGCTTCAGCCATAGCTCCCAGCTCGGAGTCGGTCAGTTTGGCTACTTTATCGCTGCTGGCACCTGCTGCATTCTTCACGGCTGAACGGAGATAAGCATTCTTCATGGCATCTTTAGAATCTGTGTGAACTACGTGGCCAATCTCATGTCCTACCACGGCCATCACTTCTTCATCCGTCATCACATCCATCAGACCGGCGCAAATACGTACACTACCGTCGCCACAAGCGAAAGCATTTACGTCTACCACTTCATATACACCAAAGTTAAGTTTCAGTCCATCCACTTCTTTGATATGTCCCGTCAACTTCTCCAGACGTTTGCCATATTCAGTATCAGGTTTGGTCAATGGATTATGAGCATCCATCCATACCATATACTCCTTACTCATGTTGGCGATGTCCGCATCAGATAAAGTAACGGCTGATACTACGTCTTTACCGGCTTGTAACGCTTTTCCCAAATTAATCTTCTTGCCGAATTGTGCAGAAGCTGTCATACCCATGCCTAACAATACGAAGGCAATCATAGCGATTTCTCTTTTCATACTCTTTTCTAGTTTACAGTTTTATGCATAAATTAATACTCAAATGTTATTCCTAATGTGGGGAGCAATGTCCCGCTCGATTGTTTGAGGCGTTTCATTTTATAGTGTTGGCTGTCGGCAGGAGCTTCCGGATTTTCAATGATACCGGTGCTCATCAGTACATCCTGCTGTTTCAGTTTGCTTACCGTGATATTTTGCAAATCAAGATAGAATCCCAGCATACAATGTTTCAGATAAAATGTCTTGTCGATACGGAGGTCTACCTGTGCAAAGGCCGGAAGACGTTCTTTATTATATTTAGAATAGTCGTAATATGCTTTACCTTGTGCATCCCAGGCAGATACCAGAGATGACTTTTCTTCATCATAAGGTGTATAAGGAGCACCGCCGATGCAACTGACTTTCATCCCGACACTCCATTGGCGCGGCAGATTGTAGGTTCCCCGTAAGTTGAAGATATACCGGTTGTCCCATGCGGATGCAATGTATTCACTCTCTTTGTCGTTGCGGTATTCGCTTTTAAATAAGGTAAAGGAAGAAGCCAGATTCAGTTTCTTGGCGATCAGCCATTTCACCAGAATCTCCGCACCATACGAACGTCCCTGGGCGGTGGAGGTCAGCAATTCGTTGCCAATCACCCCGTAGTCATTTCCTTTGCAGGTAAGAGGAATGCCATCCACAACGGAGAGCGGAATTTTATCATAATCTTTGTAGAATCCTTCCACGGAAACTTCGAAAGTATCTCCTTTGCGCCAACTGATACCCAGACTTTCCTGGCTGACTTTCATATAGCGGAGATTGTATTTGTTGACATACGTTCCGTTATTATCCTTAAAACCGAGAGCCGTGTAAGGAGGCAACTGGTAATAAAGTCCTGCATTTCCGCTTAAAAACCAGTGATCGGCAAGTTGATAGGAAAGCGATATGCGCGGTGAAAGCTGATCGGAGAGTGATTTCATCGCCGATGAATAATTGTTGGCATCCGCTCTCAATCCCAAAGAAGCAGTGAAGCGTTCATCCATTGAAGAGTAGCTGATAGTGCCGAAAAGTCCCCAGCGCATCATTCCTAAATAGGTATGGTAATCAAACGTTTGTGCCTGATTGGTATATGCCTTTTGAAAGGTGGTATTGGTATATTGGCTATAATCCAGATTCACTCCGAGGTTGACCTTCCAGTTTCGGAAAGAAGAAGTGTTTTCGAAACGGAATTTCGTTTCCTGTTCGGTAGAACGGAGGCGGAGCATCAGATTCTCCGGAATGCTTTCATCATTCTGGCGGTATTTGGTGTTGCGATTGTTCAGATAGCTGTGACTGACTACCACCGACTGCACATGTGCGCCTGCATAATGACGATAAACGGCCCCTAATGTAAATGTCTCCTGCTTGATTTTTGGCAGGTAACTAAGGATGTATTCATTGTCTTCGCTATCCGCTTTCGTGTTCAATCGCATATTGTCGATTCCTCCGAGTCCCAGCACTGTCAACTCGTTCTGTTCGTTAAACCGGGTTTTCAATTTGAACTGCGCATCGGTGAAAGTCGGCAGGAAAGGGAGGTCGAGCATATCAAACAGGAATTGCAGATAAGATTGACGTACAGATACCAGATAAGAGGTCTTTTTCCCGATATGCCCGTTGGAGGCGAGCGAGACTTCGGATGCTCCGAGGGTAGCCTTTACAGAGTTGTGCTCCATATCTCCGTCGCGCAACTTGAAATCAAGAACGGAACTAAGTGCGTTTCCTCTATCGGTGGGGAAAGCACCGGTATAAAAATTGACTTCACGTATCAGGTCGGCATTGAGAATCCCCACCGGACCACCGGAGGCTCCTTGCGTACTGAAGTGATTGATGTTGGGAATTTCCACTCCATCCAGGTAGAAACGGTTTTCAGAAGGAGAACCACCGCGCACAATTAGGTCGTTGCGGTATCCAATCGGTGAGAAAGCAACTCCCGGATAAGACTGTACAATGCGTGAAATGTCCCGATTGGCTCCCGGACTCTTTTCTATTTCTTGCAATCCGATGATGCGCAGGCTGACGGGGCTTTCCAAATCACGTCGGAAAGGAGAAGCGGTGACGGTTACTCCTGCGAGTTCGGTCAGGTTCTCTTCCATCTCTATTGAGATGTTCAGATCTTTGGTAGATACAATATATTCGGGAGTGGTGACACTCTTGTAGCCGATGGCTGTCGCTTGCAGGCGGTAGATGCCGGGAGGCACTTGTTCGATAGTGAAATGGCCTTCCGCATTGGTGACGCCACCTTTGTTCAGCCCGGGAACCATTACGTTAATGAACTCTAATGGTTGACGGCTGTTTTTTTCAATAACCGTTCCCTTAATTTGGTGTACAGGTTGTGCCTGTAGCAGGGAAAACAGAAGGTTGGAAAATAGTAGCAGTGTCAACAGTTTTTTCATGTGATTGCAAATTATTGCTGCGAAAGTACAAAAAAAGCATTAAAGAATGATACCTTCCGTGAATAAAAATAGAATCACTTCTTATTTGGCTCGTTTTACTTCTTGATAAAGTTAGCCGGATTTTGTTTCACATTTCATTTTTATATCTTATTTTTGTGGGAAATTAAAACAGATTCCTGATGAAGACTGTAAAATTGATAACTTGTAATGATGCGATGAAGGCGCATATCCTTCAAGGGGCATTGGAGAACGAAGGTATTGAGTCTATTCTGCACAATGAGAATTTCTCTACTTTGTATAAAAGCTGTGTGAGCAGCATCGCGGGGGTGGATATATTGGTGGCTGATGAAGACTATGATAAGGCTGTTCAAGTGTTGAGGGATAACGATAGTTGGCCGGAGGAGTTGACGCTTTGCCCGTACTGCGGTTCATCGGATATCCGGTTGGTTTTGAGAAAAGGAAAGCGATGGCGTGCGATGGGGGCTGCCATACTTTCGGCATTGATGGTTATTCCTCCGGGAGACAACCACTGGAATTACACTTGTAAGCAGTGTCATAAAACCTTCGAAATGCCGGTTTCTAAATTTGATCCTTCCGCAGTGACAGAGGAATAACTATATCTAACTATAATAACACATAATGAAAAAGAAAAAACTTCTATTAATTGTTCTTCTTTTAGTTCTGGTGGCTCCCTCTTTTGCTGCCAAAGTAGATACCTTATTAGTTAAAAGTCCTTCCATGAATAAGGAGGTGCAAGTGGTGGTGGTAACGCCGGATGCTGCGCTGGGGAAGAAAGCGGTAGCTTGTCCCGCCATTTATTTGTTGCATGGTTACGGTGGAAATGCTAAAACATGGATTGGAATTAAACCGAATCTTCCTCAAATTGCGGACGAAAAAGGAATTATATTCGTTTGTCCAGACGGAAAGAATAGCTGGTACTGGGATAGTCCGCTCAATCCGTCTTATCGTTATGAAACTTTTATTTCATCGGAATTGGTGAAGTATATCGACGAACATTACAAGACGATTGCCGACAGAAAAGGACGTGCCATCACCGGATTAAGTATGGGTGGACACGGAGCGATGTGGAATGCGATCCGTCATAAAGATACGTTTGGTGCCAGTGGAAGTACCAGTGGAGGACTGGATATCCGCCCGTTCCCGAAAAACTGGGAGATGCCTAAGCAGTTGGGAGAATATGAAACGAATAAAGAAGTCTGGAATAATCACACTGTTATCACGCAAATTGATAAGATAGAGAATGGTGATCTGGCTATCATTGTCGATTGTGGAGAAGGAGATTTCTTCCTGAATGTGAATAAGGATTTGCATAACGCTCTGCTGGAAAGAAAGATCGATCATGATTTTATAACTCGTCCGGGAGCACATAACGGAACGTATTGGGGTAATTCTATTGATTATCAGATTCTATTCTTCGATAAGTTTTTCAAGAAATAAATCCGGGAATGCTTGACTTTGGCTTTTCAATGTCGTATCTTTGGATACAGAATCATAAAATAGATTGAGGTTAAACTACGATAGAAGGAGGAGGCGAAAGCTTTCTCCTTTTTTGTTGTATGCTGCGGTGACGGAGAATCTCACCCCGGCTTGTAGCGGTTGTAAGCCCGGGGCTAAAGACTCTTTAGCTGCCGGGGGATGGTAAATCTGGTGTTTTATCAGGGTAAATCATACGCTCTGTTAAGTGTAAACCGATGCTTTGTTAGATGTAAACCGACGCTTTGTTTAGTAGAATCAGACGGTCTGTTTTGAAAAGGTGGAATAATGGGATTCTTTTGTTAATGATGCGTAAATCTGCTATTGACAAGAAGTCTGGTGAAAAACGAAGAAGGTGTGTCATAATGAATAATAAAACGCAGATTAACGCAAATTATCGCAGATTATTTCAATTATATTGATATATTAATCAACGACTTATAAAATGATTTCTGCGATAATTTGCGTTAATCTGCGTTTTGACACACTCTCTTCATTCTATTTGGTTCTTGCTTTGCTTCTATTTAATCTTTAGACCGCCGCCACCGACAAACCGCCTACTTGCGGGGCTAATAACACTTTTCTCAATCTTGAATTGTGCTTTTGTTGTTGTATCTTCCTCTTTTTTCGGGGGATAAGTGCCTTCTATAACTCCGATGGCTACTTTCAGGAGTCTTTCATTGGGATCACCGAATGGCAGAAACTCACTGTAATTGGTTATTCCATCAATGGTTGTTTCACTGATTTTAAGATCTGCGTTAGGTACGAAGGAACCGTTTTCATCGTGCTTAGAATTATAAACTGTACAAACCACTGGATTCACTGACCATAGGAATTCATCGTTGACAAACTGCTCTGTTGCTACATTTTGCCCTTTAGTGGCGCTACCTATACTTACAACGGGATAGCTGTCTTTCAAGAAGAGACTCCCGATTAACATTTCCGGTGCTCCGGCTGTTGTTCCGCTGGTGATAACAAACAGACCAGGCAGGTCTAAATTAGTACCACTTCCCAATATGGTAGGATCAAAGTTGATGGTAGCATCTTTATCCCTATTCTTGTCGTTGTATTCCAGATAAGCCATTGGCTCGTTTAACCGTGCGTTTGAAGTTAAGATTGTGCCTAATAACTGCACACAATCTAATGAACCTCCGGCATTATAGCGCAAGTCGAGTATGACATACTTCACGCCTGCTGTCTTGAATTCTTGCGAGATTTGACGCAGTTCGTCATTGTATTTTTCCGGATCAGCTTTTGTCCCGGCGGTGAAGCTGTTGTACATGAGATAGCCAACCTTGATGTCGCTATTGTTTTCTTTTACCGTAAGTATCTCTGTTTTATGTACCGGATTATCCTCAACGGCTCTTGCAGCAGGTAGTTTTAGTGTTTTATCATTCGGCACTACCTTATATACAGTTGTTTCTTCTTCGCCTACTTCTCCTTCTTCAGGCTCAACGGGAACTTCTTTCCATACCCCCATCACTAAATCCCGGGCTTTGGTTCCTTGCAGTAATTGAGTCTCGTATTTTTTGCTGATGTAGGAAGTATCGACTTTCATAATCCAGTCACCGCGCACCAATCCGGCCGCTTCTGCCGGTGAACCGGGAATGACGTAAGTAATTAATGCATTATAAGCTGTATCAATATCTGCACTTCGAACCAGTGAATAATCAAATCCATAGGTAGGTAGGGGAGTTTCCATCACAGAATCCACAAACGAATAACTGTCGCTTTTCGATTTCACTTTAGACAAGAACGAAGCAGGATCCAGAAACAGATTCACATTATCGTAGGAAGGTAGATCTTGATACCACAGATAGTTCTGCTGCATGATGTCGTACATCCATGTATCCAGTGCGGTCTGATGGGCATACTCCGGCCAGCGGTCGACACCACAGGAGAAAAAGCCACTGATAAATACGATGCTCAGGGCAGGTATGAGGATTATCTTTCTTAATTTCGTCATCATAAAAAGCTTTTTACTGTGCAAATGTAGGAAATACTTTGCTTATCTACCACATTTATGGTATAAAAATGCCTTCAATATGTGATTGGCTGTTAGAGATTCTTGCCTTATCTTTGTAGCATAGAATTTTTTAATAGGTATTAGCTTACATATAGAACGTTATTAATAGACGAATCATTATTCATGGATATAGCTGCATTATTATCAGGAGGTGTTGACAGTTCGGTGGTCGTACATCTCCTTTGTGAGCAAGGATATAAGCCCACTCTTTTTTATATTAAGATAGGCATGGACGGAGCGGAATATATGGACTGTTCGGCAGAGGAAGATATTGAATTATCTACTGCTACGGCACGTAAGTACGGTCTGTCTTTGGAGGTAGTGGATTTGCATCAGGAGTATTGGGAGAATGTAGCGGCCTATGCCATTGATAAAATCCGGCAGGGACTGACGCCTAATCCGGATGTGATGTGTAATAAGCTAATCAAATTCGGTTGCTTTGAACAGCGTGTCGGGAAAGACTTCGACTTTACGGCAACCGGTCATTATGCCACCACTTTACTACTCGACGGTAAAACTTGGTTGGGCACAGCGAAAGACCCTGTGAAAGACCAGACGGACTTTCTCGCACAGATTGATTACCTGCAAGTTTCCAAACTCATGTTTCCCATTGGAGGTTTGATGAAACAGGAAGTCCGTGAGATTGCCAATAAAGCCGGATTGCCGAGTGCCAGAAGGAAAGATAGTCAGGGTATCTGTTTTCTCGGGAAGATAAACTACAATGATTTTGTCCGTCGCTTTTTAGGAGAAAAGGAAGGGGCGATTATTGAATTGGAAACCGGAAAGAAATTGGGTACACATCGCGGCTATTGGTTTCATACAATCGGCCAGCGCAAAGGGCTTGGATTGAGTGGTGGTCCCTGGTTCGTAGTCAAGAAGGATATTGAAGAAAATACAATCTATGTGTCCCGCGGTTACGGTGTGGAAACACAGTACGGCAATGAATTCCGGATGCATGATTTCCATTTCATTACTGATAATCCCTGGAAAGGGCAGGAGAAAGAGATAGACATCACTTTCAAGATTCGTCACACTCCCGACTTTACCAAAGGAAAACTGATACAGGAAGGGGAGAAGCAATTCCATATTTTGTCCTCTGAAAAGCTGCAAGGCATTGCTCCGGGGCAGTTTGGGGTGATTTATGATGAAGAGGCGAAAGTTTGCGTGGGAAGCGGAGAAATCATCTGTTAAATAGTTTATTTTGAAAGGTGAGGATTCGATAATCAGGATAATTTTCACTACTTTTGTTTCGTAGAATAATAAATAAAGGAGGATTGCATATGACAACGATGGAATTGAAAAGTCTGAAAATGGACTTGGTGGAGGAACTCCTGAGTTTGAATGACAAAGAGATGCTCAATCGGGTGAAGAACTATTTGAAACGACTTAAGAAAATGGAAGCAGAAAAAGAAATGGAAGAAATCACAAAAGAGGAGATTCTTGCAGGGATTGATGCAGGACTGAAAGATGTAAAGGCTGGAAGAACGAGATCTGCTTATGAACTCCTTGATGAATTATAGTATAGAAAGCTCTGCCTCTTTTGATAAGGAGGCAAAACGGTTAGCGAAACATTATGCCTCATTTAAAGAAGATTATTTGAAACTTCTTGATGAGTTATCCCGTAATCCGCAATTAGGTACCGATTTAGGTCATGGCTTGCGCAAAGTTCGCATGAAAATTACTGCGAAAGGGAAAGGAAAAAGCGGAGGGGCAAGAGTAATCACTTTCACTCTGGTTGTTTCCCAGCAAGATGCAATTTTGAATCTTCTCTATATTTATGATAAAGCAGACAGGGCTTCTATATCAGACAAGGAAATAGAACAACTTTTGAAACAAAATGGCTTGAAGTAAAGCGTATAATCAGATATAGTATTCGGCTAAATCCACAATCCCTGCCCTCATCGCATATTTAGTAGCCTCGTGCACATTATTCACTCCCAATTTACGAAAGATATTCTTACGATGGCTGTTGATCGTATGGAAACTAAGATTTTTCTCTGCTGCAATCTCTTTCGTTGTTTTCCCTAATGCAATTTCTTTTAGGATATTCTTTTCTGTCTGCGTCAGCAAATGGTCGTCCATGCTTGATGCTGCCAGCGGAGAAGGAGCTCCCGAAAGCAGCAGATTGCTGACATGATTGCAAATATACCGTTGTTTGCGGGTGGCGCATTGAATGGCAGTCATGATTTCTTCTTTTGAGTTATCTTTCATCACTACCCCGAAAGCCATGCTGCTGAATAATACCTGGCGGAGAAAGTTCAGGCTTAGTTCGTCAGAGAATAGAATCCAGTCGGCTTCCTTGAATCTTTCCTGCAAGACAATCAATTCATCTGCCCCCGCAAAATTGAACAAAGTATAATCCAGAATAATCACTGCTTGCGGATACAATCGTAACTGCTGAATCAGTTCAGCCTTGTTGTCAGCTTCTAAAAGGAGGGATACCTCCTTTTGTTTACTCAACAGGAACATCATTCCTGCCTTACTGATATCCTGATTGTCTGCAATGATAAATTCTCTCATAAGCCATACTGAATAAAAAAAACTCCGCTACAAATGTACGCATTTTGCGTGATTTGTAGCGGAGTTATGATAAGATTCTTATATCCGGATTACCAGGAACGTCCCTTGAAGATATTTGACTGGTCAAGCGGAACGATATTTCCGTTCAATGTCAGGTTGTTGTTACTGAAGTTCGGGCTGATACTAACCGAAGCTGTATTGTTTCCACTGCTCATATTAATAAATACTTGAGCGGAGATGCCGATACCCTGAACACTGAATGAACAGTTCACATTTCCTTTTTTGTCGATATTCATCTTCATATCCGAAGAATTACCATCTACTGTCACACCACCGATTCCGTTAGGACCAGGGTAAGGAGTGTTGAAAGCAGTCTGTACGGTAGCTCTGTTGCCGTTCATCAAAACGAAATTGGTGTTTGAAGTAACGAAAGCGCTCATACCGTTGCGGAAAATAACCTGATTAGCTTCCAGAACAAATTGCTTGTTTTTCAAAGCCTGTACAGCTTGTTGGTAGGCTACCATGTCCTGCACCTCTTCTTCGGCACGGAGTTTTGCTCTCTCTGCATCTCTTTCTGCTTTTCTGTCTGCGCGGCGTGCTGCTGCGTTACTTTCTTGTGCATACATCATTGTGCTTGCACTCACTAATACTAATGCTACTAATGCAATAAACTTTTTCATAACTTTTTTTTGTTTAGGTTTAATATGTTGTTCGTTTATTGCAAAAACAAAGTGTATGCCAGATTGTTCACGAACGTCGTGCAATTTTATATCCGATGGCTGCCACGGTGATACTCATTAAGGGACTGATAATGTTGAAAAAACAATAAGGGAGATACACAAGTGTGGGTACACTCAAGATGGTGGCTTGAGTCATTCCACAGCTGTTCCACGGGATCAATACGGATGTAACGGTTACTGCATCTTCCGTGGTACGGCTTAGTAAGCAACTTTCATACCCTTTCTTGGCATAAATATCGCGAAACATATTTCCCGTCAGAATAATACTGATATATTGGTCGGCAGTGGTCAGATTAAGAAACAGACCGGAACAAACCGTCGCACTGACCACGCTGACTGTTTTCTTCATAAAGCGCACAAAGATGGAAGTGATACTTCCCACCATGCCGCTTGCTGTCATTGCTCCGCCGAAACACATGGCACATAGTATCAGCCAAATCGTATTCATCATTCCTGACATGCCACGTGTGGCAATTAAATCTGTCAGAACGGCATTATCCGTGTGCAAATTTGTCTCTCCGTAGATAGTCATCATCAGTCCTTTAAACAGTGAATCGAATCCGGAAGCGGCAATTCCTGAAATTTCTTCCAACAAATCCGGCTGAAAGATTAAAGCAAAAACAGCAGCCAGCAGGGTGGACAGGAACAGCGTAACGATAGACGGCACTTTCTTCGCTATCAATATGCCGGTTACTACGGGAACTATCAGCAGCCACGGAGTGATATGAAACTTTTCATTCAGAGCTGTTGCCACTTCTGCGATGTGTTGTGTATTGTTGGCATCATGAGAGAATCCTGCTACGGTGAAAATAATCAGCGTAATGACAAGAGATGGAACCGTAGTAATCATCATGTAACGGATGTGACGGAACAAGGGAGTGTCTGTGATAGAAGAGGCCAGGATGGTGGTTTCGGATAAAGGAGATATTTTATCTCCGAAGTATGCTCCCGAAATAATAGCTCCGGCAATCCAGCCGTCTTCAAAACCTTGCGCCTTTCCGATACCCATCAGGGCGATACCGATGGTAGCAATGGTAGTCCACGAACTCCCGGTCATAACGGAAATCAATGCGCAGATGATGCAGGTAGATGCCAGAAAGAAACTGGGATGGATAATTTGCATCCCGTAATAGATTAGCGTTGGCACTACTCCACTAATCATCCAAATCCCACTCAATGCACCGATTATCAATAGAATAATGATGGCTGTTGCCACTCCGGCAATATTGTTGGTGATGGCGAGCTCGTAATCTTTCCAGGGAATTTTATAAAACACCATTCCGATAAGGATACAAATAGCTGTAGTGGTGAGCAGTGACACTTGACTTCCGCCGCTTAGGGCATCACTGCCAAATGTGCGGATAGTGGCAAACAATAAAAACACCAGTACAATGATCGGTATCAATGATACGAGGGGAGAGGGGGCTTTCTTCATGTTGATTCTTATAACCTTTTATCTATTTTCCGGCTACTGTTTGTTTATAGCCGCGCAAAGATACAACAAAAAAGAATGAAATCTTTTGCATCCAAACATCAGGCAATAAAAATTATTATAAGTTTGTATTTGATTGGAATATGTATAAGAACGGCTCAATTGGCAAAAGTCTTGCGCTTTATCCACCAGTAGCGGATGAAAAGCCCTCCTGTCAGGATGAGGGCAATGGATAATCCGGTATAGAAAACAGAAATGAACGTTTCGGGCAGAAGATGGAAGCTACGTATGGTAATTCCCAGAGAAATCATGAAGATCATTGTAATCCAACTTTTCACATCGAAAAAGGAGAACGGGCAATTTCTGTGTTCTTTCTTTTGTTCGATTCGTTGGGTATGTTTATAATAAAGTCTTCTGAACACCAGAACGAAGAATAACAAGAAAACGACGGTAGCTTCTCCTATTTTGAACATCCAATCTTGGGAGGTGTTTAACCAGGTTACAATTCCTATTCGCAGAATATTGGCACCGGCTATAATCCAGACCGTGCCGGCTGTGATAAGTAAGATTTGTCTGTTAACTCCGTATTTCATTGGCTTTTTTATTGTAATAAACGGTTTGACCGTCCGTTTTGTTGACTCACTTCTTGTAGAAAGTCGTAATTAATAAAGAAATTCCGGTTAAAACGACTCCGGTACCGATAACTCCGTGCCAACCATACAGTTGCCAGAAGCTGCCCGCCAGAAATGTTCCCATCGAACCGCCAATAAAGTAAGTAGTCATGAAAACTGTATTGATACGGTTCGAAGCGCGCGGGTCCAGTTCGAAGATACTTGTCTGGTTACTAAGTTGGATGCATTGCATCCCTATGTCAATGATGATGATTCCGGCAATGATACCAATAAAAGTGTTTTCACCGATGAAGAACAGTAACCAGGCAAAGAGAATCAATCCGCAACCGATAAAGTTGAAGCGGCGTACCCCGACTTGTTTTACATATCTTCCAACAAAAGAGGCTGTTAATGCTCCCGCCACTCCGCAAAGTCCCAGCATACCAATGACGTCGCTGTTGGCAAAGAACGGGGCTTGTCCCATCTTAAATGCCAGGCAGGACCACATGGCGAGGAGGGAGCCGAAGTTTAATGCCGCCCGGATGGAATAAATCCGTAGTTGCGGATATTCTTTTACTAAGGCTAACAGGGATTTCATCAGGCCGCTATATTTTCCCTGAAAGTTGGTCTGAATGTCGGGAAGGACTTTTAGTACAACAATGGCGCAGATAAGCATCATGCCTGCGGCAATGTGATACATTTCCCGCCAGCCAATCAGTTCACCGATAAATCCACTGACAACACGTGAAGCCAGGATACCGGTCAGTAATCCTGATAAGACGATTCCTACATTCCTGCCTTTATTTTCCGGACGGGAGAACTGGGCGGCTATCGGAATGAATATTTGTGGAATCATCGAACAAACTCCCGTGAGGAATGAAGCGATAAGTATCAAATGAAAATTGTGCGTCAGGGCGATAGTCAATAGGGAGAATATCAGAACGGTGAAGTTGACCAAGATGATTTTCTTACGCTGATATAAATCTCCCAGAGGGGTGATAAACAGCAATCCTGCCGCATAGCCTATTTGCGTGACCATGGCAATCAGGTTAGTTCTGAACTCTGATATGCCAAGTTCATGGCGTATCATATTTAATAGAGGTTGAATATAATAGATGTTGGCTACCGAGACACCGGCCACAATAGCAAGTGTCCAGAGGATAGATGCCGGTAGTCCACCGTTTTCTTTTAATGGCTGTTTCATGCGGCAAAGATAATAAAATAAGATGTTTATTCGATGAAGAAAGTGGTGGAAACTGTGTTACCTTCTCCGTCTACTGCCGTCAGGGAATGTTTGCCGGGATCAGGTTGCAGGGAAATTTTGTGGAAATCCTGTGTCTGTGTCTGATAGGTGTCGTCGAGATGCCAGAAGATAGTGGCATTGGGATTGCTGTGTGCCAGTTCCACCGTGATAAAGCCTTTGCTGCCGTCCAATTGCTTGGGCAGTTTGATGTGGGCGTTCATCGGAGGGTAGATGAACTGCATGGGTTGGAAAGAATCTTCTCCGCAGCCGGCTTTGAAAGGTGGCAGCGGTTTATATTCCGGATGATGCTGTTTATAGTACCATTCCCATACTGGCGGCAGGGCAAACCATGATTTCTGAATGGTAGGTTCCGTGTTTGCACAGTTTTCATAGATGCGGTGGCTTTCGTCGGCGGATAGTGTGACGAGATGATGGTAAGGACAAGCCTCCGTCCGTAATCCGACGGGAAGGATCAGTACGGTATCGGTTTCTTCACAGAAACGTCCTTTCAGATGACCGGATTGACGGCATATTTCTGCATCAACGAAAATTCCTTTGGGACGTTCGAACCAAGATGAAGATGGGAGATAATTGAATATATCGAATAATACGGGACCGGCCGTTTGTGCACCGACCAATCCGGGTTTTCCCTCTCCGGTTGCATTTCCTACCCATACGCCTACTGCATAGCGGGGAGTCACGCCAACGGCCCAGGCGTCACGGAATCCGTAACTGGTTCCGGTCTTCCATGCGATAGTCTGCATCGAGGGGATTGATTTCCAGTCAATCTCTTCAGGTCGGTTGACTTCTGTTAAGGCGGAAAGGGTGAGCCAGGCGGCTCCTGCAGAAATAACCTCTTCTGATATAGCTCCTTCTGATATAGTTCTTTGGGGTATAGTCCTTTCCGAAGTTGTCTTTTCCGAAGCAGTCTTTTCTTCTGTTCCTAATAGTATCTGTACTTCCTTTTCTTGGGGAAGATCGTTGGAATGACTGTTGGAAAGGCTTCGCCCCATTTGTGCATAAGCATTCGTTACATCCCATAGAGTAGCTTCGGCACCTCCTAAAATGAGTGATAATCCATAATGGGAGGCTGATCGGTTGATAGTCTTGAACCCCATTTGTTGCAGCATGTGATGAAATTTGGGTACTCCATATCTTTGTAGCATGGTGACAGCCGGGATATTTAATGAGCGGGCAAGAGCTTCGGAAGCGGGGACGGCTCCTTCAAACTGCATGCTGAAGTTTTGTGGAGTAAAGCCGTTGATATTAACGGGTACGTCCGGTAATAGCATTTGCGGTAATAGACTTCCCTCCTGTAACATGGCACCATAGAGAAAGGGTTTTAAAATACTACCTGTACTTCTAGGAGCTTGAATCACGTCTACTTGATTCCCCCCTTGTTTACGGTCGAAATGTACATTTCCGCAGTATGCTACCACTTGATTGGCGGGAATGTCTATAATTAGGATAGCCAGGTTACGGATATCACTTCGATTAAATTCATTACTCCACCGTTCCGCCAAACTCTCTATATGGGTTTGTATTCCTTTATCGATGGTTGAGCGGGTATATAATCCGTTTCTTTCTTGATAAAAGCGGGTAACCAGATGTGGGGCTATTTGAGGAAGAGGATGTGGTTCGTCGGGTAACGGTTCGCTGATAGCCAGTTCATAGGTGGACGCATCAATAATCTCTTCTTCAAAAAGTTGTTTCAATAAACGGTTGCGTTTGGAAAGAAGTGTTTTTCGTCCTTTGGATAGATGAATCATGGCGGGGGCATTGGGCAGGACGGCCAGCATGGCTGATTCCGCCCATGATAAATCTTCGGCAGAATGACCGAAGTAACGCCAGGCAGCAGCATCCAGCCCTACCACATTTCCTCCGAATGGTGCATGAGAGACATACATGGATAAGATTTCCTCTTTGGAAGTTCGGAACTCCAAACGGGTAGCCCAGATCATTTCAATGACTTTCTCTCCGATAGTTCTGGGTTTGTTTCGGGCGAGACGGATGGTTTGCATGGTAAGGGTACTGCCTCCGCTTACAACACGTTTATTCTTTAAATTCTGATAGAGTGCCCTTCCGGTAGATAACGGATTAACTCCCCAATGGTGGTAAAAGTGTTTATCTTCAAAGGTAATAAGGCATTGTTTGATTTTCTCGGGTGTTGTCTTTCGGGGAGGAAACCGCCATTGACCGTCCGAAGCGATACGTGCTCCCAGTAATTCTTCGTTTCGATCAGTCACAACGGTGGAGTAGGGTACATGAAACAGTTGCCGGGGAAGACAAAAGATGTATCCTATCATCAAAAGAGCAATGCTTATTGTCATTACTTTCTTAGTAACAGATAATCGTTTGAAGAATTTATATATAGGATTCATTTAAATGTTAAAAGCTAAGAGACATATCTTTTTGATAAATGATTAGGTACGAAATAATTAGGCACAGATTACACGGATTTCACGGTTCTACTCGTTAACCAAAACCGCGTAATCCGTGTAATCCGTGCCTGAAATTTATCGACTGACAGTTGTTCTTCCCGCTTTGCTGCGTGCCTGCACGTTTACATCATACATTGCTTCACATTGAACGGCAGGAAGAATAAAGTTACCTGCATAAGTCGCTTGCAGTCTGACAGTGAACACTTTCGTTTCACCACGACGCAAATTGAAATAAGTTAATACCCTGTCATCGCGTATATCCAGATAATTATATTTGCTGACGGACTTACCGGAACCATCGGCTGCTACGCTTTCCGTTTCGGGGGCAACCATTCTTTCGTTATATATTTCCCAACCGGACGGTATGATATGCGTCAGTGCCAGATTGGTGTAATCGGAAGTTCCGCTAATATTGGATATGGAGGTGATAGCCATAAAGTCAGTTCCCTGTATAATATCATTGACAGAGATCGGTGTACCGTTCAGGTTGGCATATCTTATATCCATGCGAAGATTGTCGCTGATGGCCGGTAATGTATCGTTCAACAACTGTGTGCGTGTGATAAGGTCAACGCTAAGCGCTCCTTTTCCTTGATTTTTCACAGCAATCATACCGGATTTGGGAGTGGTGGCGATTTCCTTCTCAAACACAGCTTTAGCCGATTTCACGGCAGGCTGTTGTTTGTCGTTCCATGTCCATACGAAATCCAATGTGCCTGACAGCTTTTCGGCCAGACGTCCCATTGCCATAAGAGCAAAAGCGGTGGATTGTGTACTGAACCACTCCTCTTGCGACAGATTCTTTGAAACGACTTTCGCTTGCTGCAAAGCATCCCGTTCCCGGTTCATCAGGATCAGTGTTTCCAGAATCATAGCTTCATCACGGTCGGAGGAACCGTAAATCTGATTCATGGAAGAGTAGGGGCTTACTGTTGTTTCCGCATTATACACCAGTTCTTCAGCCGGTTTCATCTTTCCGGTCAGTGCATAGGTTGCTGCCAGTCTCCATTTAGCCTGAATGGATAATCCTGCCTGTTCTTTCATCCGGTTCATGGCCCCATATTCCGGTGCTCCTGCCAATGCAAGCGTATATAAACGGAAAGCCTGTTGCAATTCCGACTGCCATTGTTGCCAGCCGCTTGCATCCTGCGGCATCCGCCAGTTCTGTGCGGCGGCACGTTGGAAACGCTTCCACTTGTTCAATACGTTCGAATGAACGGCGTATCCTTTTTCTTGTGCCAGTGTCAGGAACATTCCTGCATAAGAACTGATCCATTCGTCGGCAACAGCATTTCCCGGCCAATATACAAATCCGCCATTGGGGAGTTGACGACCATAAATCTGCCGGATAGCTTCCTGTACATTTGTCTTTATCTTTTCGGCTTCTATCTTATCTATTGTTTTGAATTGGCCGATAAACAGAAGAGGCAAAGCCTTGGAAGTCAACTGTTCCGTACAATGGTGCTGATAGTTGTATAAGAAGTCGAACCGGCGGCTGATGTCAACCGAAGGTATGCGTGATACTTCCAGCTTTATCTGGTTATTTGCAGAAGAACTGCTTAGATTGTATGAAAGTTCTTTGCTTTGTCCGGCTTCTACCCATTGACTGTTGCGCAGGGTTACTACCGGATTCGGGTTGCGTACTTCTATTTCAATGGTTTCTTTCGTTTGTTGTCCGCCACCATTGGCTGTCAGATGGATGGTAGCCTTTCCTGTTTTACTACCTGTTTTTAAGGTAAAGAACACGAGCTGGTCACCCGGTTGGCTAAATTTGAGCGACTGTTGGTTGGCCCCTACAATCTGTACTCCTCCACCGGACGCCTGAAGTGATACGGTTACATTCTTCACTTGATTTTCCATCGCAAAGATATTTACCGGAACGGTGATTTCTTCCTGAATGCTAAGCACACGGGGCAAGGTGGACAACATCATTAACGGAGTCCGTACGAAAGCCGTTTTTTCCGCATTGCCGTACGCTCCCTCTTGTCCGGCAACCACCATGGCACGTACCGAACCTACATACATCGGAAGTTTCAACGTATGCGTCTGGCTCTTACCTTTTCCCAGATAGAAAGGACCTATAAACTTGACTACAGGTTTGAAACGGTTTGCTTTTGCATCGGCAGGTTTCAATGTGGCGTCTCCACCCGTACTGAAAAGTGAACTGTAACTTCCGGCGGAAGCTCCCAATACATTATCATACATATCCCATGTCCGGATGCCGAGTGCTTCGCGTGAATAGAAATCATTCCATGGGTCCGGGGTCTTGAAATTGGTAAGATCCAGCAAACCATCGTCTACAATAGCTAATGTATAAGTCATCGGTTTTCCGGTCTTTTCGCTGACGGTCACATTGAAGTTGGTTTCCGGGCGTAACACTTCCGGCATCTGTATCTGCGGTTGCAACACCGTCTGACTGCTAGTCACGAATACCGGAACGACGCCATACATACGGATGGGCAGGTCATTGACTGTTTGCGCATGAGGCTGTAACAAACTGATATGGAGATATACATTCGGAGTCATCTCCGGTGTAATCTTGAATGTATATTTCGTATCTCCTCCGTTGGAAACCTCTATCCATTCTTGTCGTAATACGGTAGAACCGTTTTCTATGGATACCAGTGCGCGTCCTCCCGCTGCTGCAGGAATGATTGCTGTGGCTGTTTCTCCTATTTCATAAGAGTCTTTGTTCAGGGAGAAAGCAAGCATCTTGATACCGCTGGGATCAGTCTTGCTCGAACGTCCCCGCCATTCCGGCCAGTCAACATAAACTGTACCTCCGGTGGCATGTCCACTCTCTTTATCTTTCACGTAAACCAGGTAGCGTCCCCATGACGGATAATCGATACGGAATTTGAAAGATGCTTTTCCGCCTCTTGTCTGTAAATTGCCGCTGGCAACGGGAGTGATGGAACTGTTGTTGATATACGTTCCGAAAGATTCACCACTGTTTTCCCACCACCAACTCCAGCCGATGCGGTATATTTTGTATTCCAGATTAGAACTGTTCACTAACTGTCCCTGCGTGTTTACAGTTACAATATCGAATACATGATCTTTGTCAGTTTCAATATATTTGCCTTTTGGCTGGTTCAGATTGATACCGACATAAGAGGTGAATGGTGAGAATGGAATTGTTTGAGTGTAGATGCTGGCATCTCCTCCCGGTTCGAACACGCGGGTGGTGAAAGTGGCGTTCAGCATACCCGGCGCTTCCGTTGCGGTCGGAACTTTCAGCATGACGTTTGCTTTTCCTTCTGCATCCAGTGTGCCGTCAAATATATCTGTTTTGATAGTCGTGAAATCCGTAGCCGGATTGTTAAAGATATATTGTCCGTAATTCTTAAACTGTGTATTCACTTTCGATAAAGACATTTCTACTTTGGCTTTCAGTTTGGAGGCAGTTGCTCCTGTCAGCCAGGTTGAAGTGAGTGAGGCATAGAAATCCTTGTCCGTGGCTTGAAGAACCTTCGGCAATGCCAGATTTATTTTCAGGCGGTTGGGCTTTATGGTTTCGATACGCAGACCTTTGTGGAAGGTGGTTCCTCCTACCTTAATATACGCATTCCAGAGCCCGGTTGGGTCTGTTGCCTGTGTCGGAATGTCGAATGTATAGAATCCGTTCATTCCTTGTGTTGAAATCATTTTCGTGTAGAACTGTCCTCTCGGATTGTAAATCTCCAGTGCTACGGGGTGCTTGTCGGGGATTCTCTTTTCGCGGTCTTCCAATATAAAGGAAATGTGCAACGTGTCTCCCGGGCGCCATACCCCTCTTTCGCCATATATAAATCCTTTCAGTCCCTTTTGAATATCTTTTCCTCCCACGTCGAATCTGCTGACGGACTGTTCTTCACCGTCCACAACGCGCACATACGCCTTTTGCTTTTCCGATTCTGCCACGATAATGAAAGGTACATCGTTCGGAGTGATTTCAACGAATCCTTCTCCATTGGTTTCCCCTTTCCCTATGGGTTGTAACTGGAAGTTATACGCTGTTACCTGTGCTTTCCCTATTGGTTTTGTATCCAAAATATTACTAACGGCAATCCACAGTTTATTCAGTGAGTTCCGTTTTACAATCATTCCCAGGTTGGAAGCAAAAACGTTGCAGGCAGCTGCCCGGTCTGAATCCATATAATAAGACGGATGGCAGGGGTTGTCGCGTTCCGTCCATCGGTACACACTCCAGTCCATTGTTCCGCCATTGTAATAATAGTAAGCTTCGGGGGTATTCCAGATTGCTTCATCTTCTTCGGACAAGACACTTCCACTTACTTTGGTCAGCCCGTCGGAGGTGCTGCTGTCGGCGAATTTCATATCCTGATTCTCGCCTCCTCCACAAGGATAAGCGGAGTATTCCTGACGGAATGAAAGTATCACACGATAGATGGCACCCGGTTCCTGATGGATTAATCCGGCAAGGTCTATCGAGTAATCTCCCCAATGATGAATGTCTTTGGAAGCATCTTTGGCAAGCCATAACGTTTTCTTGTATACCAGTCGTCCCGAACGGCGTAGCTCATTGGCCGAGGCCAGTGAATTGGTTTGCATAAACATCAATACATTGTTCTCGAAAATGCGGATCACGCTCAAATCCACAGCATACAGGTTGACAGCCCTGAAAGGAATAATCAGACTTTTCGAATCGGGCAGGATAGCGGCGGTAGTAGACATTTCCACTTGTGGTTTCAGACTTACTTCACTGAATGAGATCGTATGAGAAGTTCCCAACGCTTTACCTTGACTGTCTTTGACTCCTTCATGGATATTCAACGTCAGTTTGTTCTGTGTGTTTGCTTCGAAATAGATAAAAACTCTGTTCTCACTGATTTGGAAGATCGATGAGGAGATTTCCGGGATCTCAATCAGTCCTTTTAAATCTTGAGTAGTGGATAGGGGAGCGGAGAATACAATCTCGATTCCGTTTTCCGGTTGGTCGATGCGTTCGGCAGACATAAAGCGGAAACAATCTTTTGCCGGTATCAGTACTTCTTCACTTTGTTTACGATCGATTCCGGCCGGGTTTCCGTTGGCTGTGATGGTCAAGGGGTAATCATCAGCTTCTCTGGGGATTTGTCTGATACTAAACAAATACCGGGTATGATTGTCGGTTGCGGTGACTTCCACCGGATAACTCTTTTTTCCGTCACTGGCAGTCAGCATCTTTTCTACCTCTTCTTTTTTCACTACGTCGCTGAAACGTATCTCTCCTTTAATATTTATTTCATTCGGTTGGGTAGCTGTAATCGGCAATGATTCCAGTTGCAGGGTGAAGTTACGTTCCTGCACACGGAATGAGAAGTTGAACTCTTTCAGCTTTTTGTCCACTTCGATGAAGTCTCCGAGCCGGAAAGTTCCTTCGTAAAGTGTTCCCGGTTTCAGCGCTCCTTCTTCGGGCACAAATTCAATGGTGTTGTTGCTAACCCAATATGCTTTTCCCTTTAATGAAGGTGAGAAACTGAACGGATTGCTTTTTAACTCATTGTTCATATCCACCATGGGTTGGTCGTGGGTCAGTTCTATACGTATGGTCGAATTTTGCGAGATGACTCCTCCCGTATACGCATTTACATACGGTGCATAATCGGCAGAAGGAATGATGTCTTTTTGAGTACGTGTGCATGAGTATAGGCCCACAGTCATCATGATAAGTAAGAATAGTCCGGTAGCACTGATGCTACGTGTAGTCTTTGTTTGTCCCATAGTGAGAAGTTTTTTATAGTTCAACAAACAAATATACAGTTTTTATGCTAAATCCTTTGTTATTCTGATTATTTTTGCAAGTTCTTAATCAATTTATTTATGGGGAAAAAGAAAGAATACAAAGAGGCCAATCGGCGATTTCTGAAAAAACTGTCTTTTCAGGAAGGTGTTTTCGCGTTGCCGTGTGGAATCTATTACAAAGTTTTGGAAACTGGCGAAAGTACGATTTCTCCGGGTGCACGGAGCATTGTTACCGTGCATTACAAAGGCAGTCTGATTGATGGCCAGGTGTTTGATAATTCTTATGAGCGTACTTGTCCCGATGCCCTACGTCTTAGTGATGTAATAGAAGGGTGGCAGGTGGCACTTCAGAAAATGCATGTTGGTGATAAATGGATTATTTATATTCCTTATGCAATGGGATACGGTATCAAATCTTTTGATTCTATTCCTGCCTACTCGACATTGATCTTCGAAGTGGAACTGCTTGGTGTTGCATAGAGCATAAAGATGAGCTATATACAATCAGATACATGGATATTTTTCTTTTAGCTTTTTCATAAAAGACTTGCTTACTTGTAAAAGTTCCATCTCATTAAATGGAGGAAGCAATATGCAATTGTTGTCTTCAATCGAAACCAGATAGCTTATATTGATAATGTGTGACTGGCTAATCTGGATAAGATAGGGATGCAGACTCAATATCTTTTGTGAGTTTGTATTTCTTTTGAGGGCCAGGGTATGATTGTTATTTAATACAGCTTCCCATAGTTTATTCTTGGAGTTATACCGGAAATAGCCAATCTGTTCTAAATGGATTAGTTGCAAGTTCCCAGTAATGGTAGTATATAAAAAGATCTTTTCTTCTTGATGTTTTTCTGTGTCGGTGTGATTGCAATTGTCAGTATTCATATTCTATTTATCTTAGTATTCGATTAATCTGTTGATGATGCCAACGTCGTAGTTTTATTTTGCATCAAAAGTAACGGATTGCTTTTAGCTATAAAAATAAAAAGTGTCTCATTCCTGAAATGAGACACTTTTTACTATTAAGAATTGTGCTTTTAAAAAAGGAAATTATTGTTCTACTCTTTGATTCTCAATGAATTTACTGGGTGATACACCATACTTTTCTGAAAAGTTACGATAGAAAGTTGCCCGGGAGGTGAAACCGCATGCAAACATCAGTTCTTTTACATTACTCTTTGGATTTTCGGCGGCTAACTGTCTGAAATATTCCAGTCGAAGATAATTAATGTATTCCCGGAAACCTGTAAAGCCCTGACTTTTGATTGCTGCAGAAATATCGTGTTCCTGTTTATTCAGAGACTTGGCTAAAAGTTCTATGTTATACCGTTGATCGGTATAGGGATGCTGTTCCTGAAGATAGGCTTCAATCGTTGAGAAGAGCGGGAGAGTAGGAGATGGCTTTCCAGCTTGTAGCATTATAGTGCTTTCCGTATTCTTTGCATTATGAATCATGTTTATATGGTTCGAAAACGGATTCTCATAACGTAAATATTGTATGGAGAATAAGACCGTAAAAACGATTGCCATAATGCCGAACAAGTTGAAAATAAATTCATTGATATTTAGAGTGAACAAGATGTATATCCCTAAAAATACGAATAGAAAACCGATGAATAGATACATGTTATTATTTATCCTGCGGTAGGTCTTGTTATTCATCATAGGATAAATAAGAAGAACAAGTGGGGTAAAAACGGATAACAGGAATATGCAAACCCTAAGTTTGACATCTATTTGATGGATATTCGGAATAATTTCATTTATGGAGTGGATGGGAGTGATATTCCCATTGAAACCTAAATAACTGATTCCTACCGTTATCGTAATGATAGGTAATAACAGAAAAGTAAATATTCTGAAATGGTTCAGATAGCCCGGCGATAAAGAAGCGATAGGGAACAGGGCTACAATATTTGCTAAAGCATACCATTTGAGCATTTTCTCTATGTTGAGCAATTCTGTGAAGTTGTATTCCGGAGTGTCTGTGACAATTGTCAGCCATCCGATATTTTCCCATGAAAACATAATACCGATGCCGGTTGCTATAATTCCCCAATATAATTTCGGATAATTGTCTTTAGCACGTATAATAAGGATGATTCCTATAATTAACGCAATCAGATCAAGTGTAAGCTCAATAGATAGATGTGTAATTCCCATTTTTTTGACGTGTTTCTATTTTTGAAGTATATACATAAGTATTTCCCTTTGCAAAGGTAGCTAAAAATAGATATATCTGATAATAAAAAAACACGTGACTCTGAAGGAACTTGCTATGTTGCCCTGTCTTATATCTTCTTGGAAGAATCGTCTTCAGCCAATTCTTTAATCTCTTTATTCAAAAATACGGAAAGGACAGTTCTTACCACAACTACTCCACCCAAGATCGCTAGTTCATCTAAAGTAGGGTCAACTACAGTTTTCAGTATGTCGGAAGCGATTAAAAATTCCAATCCCAGTAAAAGGTAGCTACCGAAGTCTGCTCTAAGTTGCCGGATGTTATTGATGGTATAAGTACCGTTGAACCGTTTGATTTCATTGCGCAGGAAGGCTACGAAGCCAACGAGTACTCCATAAGTTACAATCAGCAAACTGATAACACTGATGATAGTAGCGAGCGTATTTAAGAATGTAAGTAGCATTGTTGTATAATGTTTTTGGTATCTGTCATATAAACAAATGAAGCTATATAATGGTTCTTGGATAAATCTTCATCTATTCCCTTATCCCATTATCCATTTAGCATATCTCGGCATAAATTTGTAAATTAAGGCTACAATTCCCCAAGATAAAATAAATACAAGAATGCCAGTGATAGGAATCTGGAGAGCTATTGGGATATTGATTTTTTCTATGATTAAGTAGCCAATTCCTACAATGAAATAGTGTATCATATAAATGCCCAACCCACATTTTGTTATATTTGATAAAATAGATATGATATAGGGGGAGCGAATTTGTATTTTTTGTACTATTAGGAAAATGGCCATTGTCATCAACAAAACATTAGGAGAACAGTAAAGGAAAAATAGCTCCATTTGCTCTTCTGAAATATGGGGTTGAGATGTCATGTTTCTGAAGCCGACATAAGTTATGACATAACCAATGATAAATAAAATAACAGATAGCATTATTGTCTTGCCGGTTGTAAGCGTATTTTTCATGTATAAGTAATAGCCTAATAATAGATAGCCATTAAAACCTGCAAAATAATATAAAGTGCCAAAATTGTTCCACGCACAAGTTCCCCATATATAGCTAGATATGTATTCACTGCAATAAGGTAGGAAAAGAGTGATTCCCCAAATAAAAAGGAATATTTTTATTTGCTTATCTGTTGCTTGTTTAACCCATGCGGAAAAGAAAGGCATGTATAAGTATAAACCTATTAACATATAGATATACCATAATGGGATGGTATATACATTGAAATTAAATGGTATCATGTATATGTTATATAGACAACTTTCCCATGATTGCGAAGGATTTTCTTCTGCATAAGCAAACATTCTTGAAAGAATGGAGTTATCCCAACCCATGATTCCTGTTAGTAAGGGGAATAAGTTATACAATAAAGACCAAATAAGAAAAGGAACTATAACTCGCAACATCCTTTTTTTGTAGAATTGTTCCATATCTTGTTGTATAGGCAACAACAGCATGCCTGTCAACATTACAAAAAGTGGAACGCATGGACGTAGAAAAGCTCCATATATACTGCCCCATAGATTATAATCAGGATTTGAACGAGCTTCCGGAGATACATTAAAAGGATCCGAACAGTGGATACAAATCACCATGATAATAGCGACAAGTCTTAGTAAATCCGCCCATACAATACGGCTTGGCGTGATAGAGTTTGATTGAGTATTCATTTTGCACTTAATTTAAAAGTGCAAATTTACGACTATGGTATATCTTTTTTTTTAAAGTACTTTAAAAAAAACATTCATATAATATGTTGAAATCATCCCCAATATACTATTTGATTCGATTTCTTAGATGGGATAAGGTTACTTGAGAAATTCCTAAGTATGAAGCAATGTAGCCAAGGTTAACACGTTGAAAAAGTTCAGGACGTGTTTCTAATAGTTCTGTATATCTTTCTTCTGCTGTTTGATATAACCTTGATATTAAGCGTTTCTCATTTACAATAAACGCATCTTGATGTAAAATTCTTGACCAGTTGGCTATCTCTATATTATTAAAATAGAGTGCTTCTAATTCTTTAATCGGGATAGCATATAAAATAGAATTTTCCAATAATTGCACGATTTCATATTCATATCCTTTTATGTTACCATAAAAATTATTCGTAGAAAAAACGATATCTCCTTCCATGCTAAACCACGAAGTAGCTTCCTTGCCATTTATTACGCAATAAGAGCGTGCTATGCCTTTTTCCATGAAATAGAAATTTCTGTCTTTTTGAAAGGAGGAGGTTAATATGTGTTTTTTAGGTAATTTCAATAATGTGCTGTGAGTAAACAACTCGTTTATGGAATTGTCACTCATGTTTGATTTAGCTTTCAGGGCATTTATTATATTTATCATCATTTCTTTTTAAAATGTCATATATGCGAATATACTCATAATTTTTCAGATATGCTGAAAGTCACGAATACATGTGTAGAGGTATACAAAAAAGAAATCCCCATAACCTTATCGGTTACAGGGATTTAATATGTAGTAATTATCTAAATTACTTAGCCAAAGCCTGAGCTACGTCAACAGCACAAGCTACTGTACAACCTACCATCGGGTTGTTACCAATTCCCAAGAATCCCATCATTTCTACGTGAGCAGGAACTGATGAAGAACCAGCGAACTGAGCGTCAGAGTGCATACGGCCCATAGTGTCAGTCATACCATAAGAAGCAGGACCGGCAGCCATGTTATCCGGGTGAAGAGTACGACCTGTACCACCACCAGAAGCAACTGAGAAATAAGGTTTGCCAGCAAGAACACGTTCTTTCTTGTAAGTACCAGCAACTGGGTGTTGGAAACGAGTCGGGTTAGTAGAGTTACCTGTGATAGATACGTCTACACCTTCTTTCCACATAATAGCTACACCTTCGCGAACGTCGTCAGCACCATAACATTTTACTTTTGCACGAGGACCGTCAGAGTAAGCGATTTCGCGAACAACTTTCAGTTCACCTGTGAAGTAATCGAATTGAGTCTGAACATAAGTAAAGCCGTTGATACGAGAGATGATCTGAGCAGCGTCTTTTCCAAGACCGTTCAGGATGCAACGCAACGGTTCTTTACGTACTTTGTCTGCTTTTGCAGCGATTTTGATAGCACCCTCGGCAGCAGCGAAAGATTCGTGACCTGCCAGGAAAGCGAAACATTTAGTTTCTTCGCGCAGCAACATAGCAGCCAGGTTACCATGACCGATACCAACCTTACGGTCGTCAGCTACAGAACCCGGGATACAGAATGCTTGCAAACCGATACCGATAGCTTCAGCAGCTTCAGCAGCGTTTGTGCAGTTCTTCTTAAGAGCGATAGCAGTACCTACTACATAAGCCCATTTTGCATTTTCAAAGCAGATAGGCTGAGTTTCTTCACACGTTTTATAAGGATCAAGTCCGGCAGCTTCGCAGATAGCGTTAGCTTCTTCGATGTCTTTGATGCCGTTAGCGTTCAAGGCTTCAATGATACCTTTGATACGACGGTCTTGGCTTTCGAATTTTACTTCTCTAATCATAGTTTCTTTCCTCCTTATATTATTCGTGACGTGGATCAATAGATTTAACTGCTCCCTGTTCTGCTGTTACGCGTCCATAAGTACCTGTAACTTTCTTCAAAGCTTCGTTAGCATCAGTACCTTTCTTGATTTCGTCCATGAACTTACCCATGTGTACGAATTCGTATCCGCAGATTTCGTCGTTCTTGTCCAAGAAGATCTGTTTGATATAACCTTCTGCCATTTCAAGGTAACGAGGACCTTTAGCCAAAGTACCATAAAGAGTACCTACCTGGCTACGCAGACCTTTACCCAAGTCTTCCAAACCTGCACCGATAATCAAACCACCTTCAGAGAAAGCTGATTGAGTACGTCCGTATACGATTTGCAAGAAAAGTTCGCGCATTGCAGTATTGATAGCGTCGCAAACAAGGTCAGTGTTTAATGCTTCAAGAACTGTTTTACCCGGAAGGATTTCAGAAGCCATAGCAGCTGAGTGAGTCATACCAGAGCAACCGATTGTCTCGATCAAGGCTTCCTGGATGATACCTTCTTTAACGTTCAGTGTCAGTTTACAAGCACCTTGTTGAGGAGCGCACCAACCGATACCGTGTGTCAAACCAGAAATATCAACGATTTCTTTAGATCTTACCCATTTGCCTTCTTCGGGTATGGGAGCCGGTCCATGGTTAGGACCCTTCTTTACAACACACATGTGTTCCACTTCGTGTGAATAAGTCATAATTAGCTCTTTTTTTTAAGTGATATAATTAAAAATACGTAGTCACGATTCTCTAAATCGCCCACAAAGGTAGTCGATTTATTTGTTTCTGCAAATCGCCTTTTATTACTTTTTTGTGAAAAGAGACAAATCTGTTTGCGTTTTTTCTTCGTTTGTAAAGTCGGGATTGCATTTGTGAAAGATTGAAGCTGGGAGAACTATCTATTCTTTGCTTTGTTGTTATTAGAAAACGAAAATTTATGGAACTGAATCAAGTAGACATACATTATTTAATAGCGGCAATTTGCGTTATTTCATCTGCGCTTATTTTTTATACGATAGGTGTTTGGGGCGAACGTCTTCAAAAGAAATTGAAGTTTTGGCATATTATTTTCTTCCTTCTCGGTTTACTTGCCGATACGGTTGGCACAAGTCTGATGGAGCACATCGCCGAACTGACTCATCTACATGACGAAATTCATACGGTGACGGGAACTATTGCTATTCTTCTAATGTTTGTGCATGCTTCGTGGGCAATATGGACTTATGTAAAGGGATCACCTAAAGCTAAAAAGCATTTTAATCGTTTCAGTATTGTGGTTTGGTGCATCTGGCTCATACCTTATTTAATAGGAGTGTATTTGGGGATGCGATTACACGCTTAAATAAGTCTATATTGAGGTAGTCGTATGAAGTGAGGAAAGATAGAAAGAGAAGTAGGGATGATTAGGATAAAGAGTAGATAAACATAGATTAGCCTATCGGTATCTTTAATTCGTCACGGCCGTGGTGAGATCTTCCCACGGCTGTGGTAGGAACTCTTCACGGCTGTGACGAATTCTTCCCACGGCCGTGGGAAGCTAACAATGTCGGTAGTATGATCGAACTTTAGTATAGGTAAAACATAACTTTGCTGGCTGTGTAGCATAAAGATAACGGATGGTTGGGAACTGTTCTATATAGGACTAAGAAAAAATGTCAATCAAAATCAGGGCAGAGACATGGTGATAGGTGATAGATCGGGTGATAGGTTGCTTTTTAACCTATCACCGCTTGAAAGTACGATGAATAAATGGTTTGAATGATGTCGGTGATAGGTGATAGAGGAAAGTGTAATTTTGAACATGAAGAGTGTAGTTGATTACAAAGCTGTTTTTATTTATTTCGCAATTAGTTGGGAAGTAGAATAAAATTCGTAGCTTTGTTGCGTAAATTATTGAATGAAGATATGATAGAAGTTTTAGAGCCAGCTTTACAGAAGGCTGCGGGTGAAGGAATGGATGAATTCATCCAAGTGTTTACTGATAAATATAAGGAAGTGATTGGCGGTGAATTGACTGCTGATACGATGCCTTTGCTCACTGGTGAGCAACATTCTTTGCTGGCATATCAGATTTTTCGTGATGAAATAATGGTTGGTGGATTTTGCCAATTAATTCAGAACGGCTATGGTGGATATATCTTTGATAATCCGTTTGCGAAAGTGATGCGTTTATGGGGGGCAGAAGAATTCTCTAAATTAGTCTATAAGGCTAAGAAAATATTTGATGCCAATCGGAAGGACTTGGAAAAGGAACGGACGGATGATGAATTTATGGCTATGTATGAGCAATATGAAGCTTTCGATGAACTGGAAGAGACTTATTTGGAAATGGAAGAACAAGTTACAGCATTGATTGCGAGTTATGTAGACGATCACTTAGAGCTTTTTGCAAAAATAATAAAGTAATGGATGCAGTATTTTTTAAGTCCTTGCATTTATTAATTATGAATTAGAATTTATATCTTTGCAAAATCTAAAAAATATGTTTATGAAACAGATGAAATTTTTCTTGGTGGCTTTGATGGCTGTGGTTATGGGGATGTCGGTTACTTCATGTATGAAAGGGGAAGAGAATAATGGTCCCTTTCCTGTAAGTGTTGTCGCAAAATTGGAAACCTCATATTCCGGTTACTTTAAGATGATAGATGGTACTAAATTAGTTCCTACGGCGGCTAGTAGTTTGAATATGCCTTTGAGTTCAGGGATGTATGCAGTTACTGGTCAATATAATAAAGAGGATGTGGACGTTAACGCTGGTGCTATCACTTTCACTTTAGCTTCAAGTTCTAATATTGATGGAACATCTATATCTGATGTGGAAGTGACACCAGATATAACTTTATTTGCTCTTGAATATCAAAATGTCTATCCTTATTTATTTGATAAGAATACGTTAATTATTCCTGCTCTGATTTGGGCTAAAGGAACAAGTGAAGCTGAAGTTACCGAAGATTCGAAAAAACATTCGTTAACGTTAACTTATGATGAAATAGAAGCCGGAGATACTGAACTTGTTCTACATTTGAATGATGTAATTACAGAAAAGGCGGATCGTAAAGTATTAACGGTAAAACATCAGGCCTATAATTTTAGTTCTCTTCTAAGCCAATTTGGAGGGAAATTGAAAAAGATAACAATAAAAGCGAAAGTAAATTCATCCTCTTACGATTTGACTCATGCTAGCACTGTGGATAAATCGTTTGAAATTGATTATTCAAAGATTGCGCAGTAACATTGAACTACAAAGAACTATTTAACATAGCAATGAAATTGATTTCCTCTCCGGCCAAGGCCTGGGAGGAAATTTCTATGGAAGAGGATAGGCGAAAAGTATATATGACTTTTGTTTATCCTATGATTGGTTTATGCGGTCTGTCCGTGTTCGTCGGTTCATTATTGACGAATGGATGGGGAGGTCCGCAAAGTTTCCAGATAGCTATGACCAACTGTTGTGCCGTAGCTGTGGCCCTGTTCGGTGGCTATTTTCTGGCAGCTTATGCCATTAATGAAATGGGAACAAGAATGTTTGGCATGCATAGCAATATGCCATTGACACAACAGTTTGCAGGATATGCATTAGTTGTGCCTTTCCTGCTTCAGATAGTAACCGGACTATTACCTGATTTTAGAATTATTGCCTGGTTGCTGCAGTTCTACATCGTCTATGTGGTATGGGAGGGAGTTCCTGTATTGATGGGAGTAGAAGAAAAACAACGATTAAAATACACCCTTTTGTCGTCTGTATTGTTAATACTATGTCCGACGGTGATACAGATTGTATTTAATAGACTGACGGCTATACTTAATTAATGAGTGAAGATGAAACAACCTTCTGTAAATATAAAGAATAAACGGGCCACGTTTGATTACGAGCTGATAGATACCTACACAGCAGGTATTGTGTTGACCGGTACGGAAATAAAATCCATTCGTTTGGGAAAAGCCAGTCTGGTAGATACGTTTTGTTATTTTACGAAAGGCGAATTGTGGGTGAAGAATATGCACATCGCCGAATACTTCTATGGATCGTACAATAATCATACGGCACGTAGAGAGAGGAAGTTGTTGCTTAGTAAAAAAGAATTGGAAAAACTTCAGCGGGAGATGAAAAATCCCGGCTTTACGATTGTCCCTGTACGCTTGTTTATCAATGAGAAAGGTTTGGCGAAACTGGTCATAGCTTTGGCGAAAGGTAAGAAAGAGTATGATAAACGGGAATCTATTAAGGAGAAAGACGACCGTAGAGATATGGCAAGAATGTTTAAGCGGTAAGTAAAAAACGCTATAAGATAAAACGCCGGACTACGAGAAGTCTGGCAGATGTTGGCAGAGTGGTAATTAGGTATTAATGTGATAGGGTAATGAAAAAGACAATTTCTCAGATCGTATCCGAGCGCATCCTTATTCTGGATGGGGCAATGGGTACAATGATTCAACAATATAATCTCAAAGAAGAAGATTTTCGTGGTGAACGGTTTGCGCATATTCCCGGACAGCTGAAAGGGAATAATGACTTGTTGTGTCTGACACGTCCCGACGTGATTCAGGATATTCATCGTAAATACCTGGAAGCGGGTGCGGATATCATCGAGACCAATACATTTAGTTCCACCACAGTTTCTATGGCCGATTATCACGTAGAAGAATACGTGCGTGAGATGAATCTTGCAGCCGTAAAACTGGCTCGTGACCTTGCTGACGAGTATACAGCCAAGAATCCCGATAAACCACGTTTTGTGGCCGGCTCCGTCGGACCTACCAATAAAACCTGTTCTATGAGCCCGGACGTGAACAACCCGGCTTATCGTGCTTTGAGTTACGACGAACTGGCTGCATCCTATCAGCAACAAATGGAAGCAATGCTCGAAGGTGGGGTAGACGCCATTCTGATTGAGACAATCTTTGATACCCTAAATGCCAAAGCTGCAATTTTTGCTGCCGAACAAGCCATGAAAATGACAGGTGTCGAAGTGCCTATCATGTTATCTGTAACAGTGTCTGATATTGGTGGACGAACATTGTCCGGACAAACATTGGATGCATTTCTGGCTTCTGTGCAACATGCCAATATCTTTTCTGTCGGTTTGAATTGCTCATTCGGTGCCCGTCAGCTAAAACCATTCTTGGAACAGCTGGCATCCCGTGCACCTTATTATATTAGTGCCTATCCGAATGCCGGATTACCGAATAGTCTGGGTAAGTATGACCAGACACCTACGGATATGGCTCATGAAGTGAGAGAATATATTGAAGAAGGATTAATCAATATTATTGGTGGCTGTTGTGGTACGACAGATGCTTATATTGCTGAATATCCCGCCCTTGTAGAAGGAGCTAAACCACACGTTCCTGCCTCTGCGCCGGATTGTATGTGGCTTTCCGGACTTGAACTGTTGGAAGTGAAGCCGGAAATAAACTTTGTGAATGTCGGCGAACGTTGCAACGTAGCCGGTTCGCGCAAGTTCCTTCGTCTCATCAATGAAAAGAAATACGATGAAGCTCTCTCTATCGCCCGTCAACAAGTGGAGGATGGTGCTTTAGTGATTGACGTCAATATGGATGACGGATTGCTGGATGCAAAAACAGAGATGACTACTTTCCTGAATCTTATCATGTCCGAACCGGAAATAGCCCGTGTTCCGATCATGATCGATTCTTCCAAATGGGAAGTTATTGAAGCCGGACTGAAGTGTCTTCAGGGCAAATCAATTGTCAACTCTATTTCTTTGAAAGAGGGGGAGGAGGCTTTTCTTGAACATGCCCGAATCATCCGGCAATATGGAGCCGCTGCTGTAGTCATGGCGTTCGACGAGAAAGGACAGGCAGATACAGCCGCCCGTAAAATCGAAGTTTGTCAACGGGCTTACCGTCTTTTGGTTGACAAAATCGGTTTTAATCCTCACGATATTATTTTTGACCCCAATGTGCTTGCCGTAGCTACGGGGATTGAAGAACATAATAACTACGCTGTCGATTTTATTGAAGCTACCGCTTGGATAAAGAAAAATCTTCCCGGTGCACACATCAGCGGAGGAGTCAGCAACCTCTCTTTTTCTTTCCGTGGCAACAATTATATCCGTGAGGCCATGCATGCAGTGTTCCTTTATCATGCCATCCAGCAAGGAATGGACATGGGGATTGTGAATCCGGGAACTTCCGTATTGTACACTGATATTCCGGCTGATGTTTTGGAAAAGATAGAAGATGTTGTCTTAAACCGTCGTCCGGATGCAGCTGAACGTTTGATAGAATTAGCAGAATCTCTGAAAGCAAACATGAGCGAAACTGCCGGACAACCGGTTGTCAAGCAAGACGCCTGGAGAGAAGGAACTGTTCAGGAACGTTTGAAGTATGCCTTGATGAAAGGAATCGGAGATTTTCTGGAACAGGACTTGGCAGAGGCATTGCCTCTTTATGATAAAGCAGTCGATGTAATTGAAGGACCGCTGATGGATGGAATGAACCATGTAGGTGAACTGTTTGGTGCCGGCAAGATGTTTCTTCCCCAGGTTGTGAAGACTGCTCGCACCATGAAGAAAGCCGTAGCTATCTTGCAACCGATTATTGAATCGGAAAAAGTGGAAGGAAGTGCTTCGGCAGGTAAAGTGTTACTGGCAACTGTGAAAGGAGATGTGCACGACATCGGAAAAAACATTGTAGCTGTAGTGATGGCCTGCAATGGTTATGATATTGTGGATTTAGGAGTAATGGTTCCCGCAGAAACCATCGTTCAGCGTGCTATTGAAGAAAAGGTGGATATGATCGGATTGAGTGGACTGATTACTCCATCTCTGGAAGAAATGGCTCACGTAGCTATGGAGCTCGAAAAAGCGGGGTTGGATATTCCTCTTCTGATTGGTGGAGCCACTACATCGAAGATGCATACGGCATTAAAGATTGCCCCTGTCTATCATGCTCCGGTAGTACACCTGAAAGATGCTTCCCAAAATGCAGGCGTTGCTTCCAAATTGCTCAACCCGCAGGCAAAAGCCGAACTGGTGAATGAATTGGAGGCAGAATATCAAGCGCTTCGTGAAAAGAGTGGGCTGATGAAGCGTGAAACTGTTTCGCTGGAAGAAGCACAGAAAAATAAGTTGAACCTGTTTTAAACATTGTCACAATGAAAAAGATTTTCTCTTTCTTATGTCTGATTGTAGCAGTCACTGTTATGATCTCCTGTTCTTCTGCAAAAGAAGAAAAAGGAATATCCGGAACCGGAAATGTTGTGTTGGATAATATTTTCGAGCGCAAAAGTGTACGTGCTTATCTGAATAAAGGAGTAGAGAAAGAGAAAATCGACTTGATGCTTCGTGCCGGAATGGCTGCTCCTACGGGTAGGGATATCCGTCCATGGGAATTTGTGGTAGTATCTGATCGTGCCAAACTGGATTCAATGGCAGCAGCACTTCCTTATGCTAAAATGCTGACGCAGGCTCGTAATGCCATCATTGTCTGTGGAGATTCTGTACGCTCTTCATATTGGTATTTAGATTGTTCCGCAGCGGCACAGAATATTTTGCTGGCTGCTGAAAGTCTGGGATTGGGTGCTGTATGGACAGCGGCCTATCCTTACGAAGACCGTATGCAAGTAGTGCGTAAATATACTAACCTGCCCGATAATATTCTTCCGCTTTGTGTCATTCCTTTTGGCTATCCGGCAACAAAAGAGAACCCGAAACAGAAATTTGACGAGAAAAAGATACATTATAATCAGTATTAGTAATCAAAAGTTTTGTCTTTTCAATAATTTCCTTACATTTGTGTCCGAATTGATTAAAATCTGATACGCAAATGTTTGGAATAGACGACCCTTTTATTATTCTACCTTACCTACTTTCGGTGGTATGTGTGATTTTTGCTGCCTGGTTTGGGCTGAAATATTGGAATAAGGACGACGAAAAAGACGAAACCCGATGAATACATTTACTCTTGGACTAATTGTGGTAGCTTATCTGCTGTCACTAGCCTACCTCGGCTTTTTGGGATATAAGAAAACTACGAATACCAGTGACTATTTGGTAGGCGGACGTCAGATGAATCCTATCGTAATGGCACTTTCTTATGGTGCTACGTTTATTTCCGCATCTGCTATTGTAGGTTTTGGAGGAGTGGCGGCTGCTTTTGGAATGGGTATTCAGTGGCTCTGTTTCCTTAATATGTTTGTAGGGGTGGTTATAGCTTTTATCTTTTTCGGTTTGCGTACCCGGCGTATGGGGGCAAAGTTGAATGTGAGTACTTTCCCTCAATTATTAGGCCGTCATTTCCGTTCCCGTAATATACAGGTATTTATTGCTGCTGTTATTTTCATCGGAATGCCGCTTTATGCAGCGGTTGTAATGAAAGGAGGAGCCGTATTCATCGAACAGATTTTCCAGATTGATTTCAATATCTCTTTGTTGATATTTACATTGGTCATTGCTGCTTATGTCATAGCAGGAGGAATGAAAGGAGTGATGTATACAGATGCGTTACAGGCAGTTATTATGTTTGGCTGTATGTTGTTTTTATTGTTTTCTCTGTATCAGGTGCTCGGTATGGGTTTTACGGAAGCTAATAAAGAATTGACAGCTATTGCTCCGTTAGTTCCTGAAAAATTTAAGGCATTGGGTCATCAGGGATGGACAGCAATGCCTGCAACAGGTTCCCCGCAATGGTATTCACTTGTTACTTCTCTCATTTTAGGAGTAGGAATCGGTTGTCTTGCACAACCCCAGCTGGTGGTTCGCTTTATGACCGTGGAGAGCAGTAAGCAGTTGAACCGCGGTGTATTTATCGGTTGTTTCTTTCTGATTATAACAGTAGGAGCTATCTATCATGCCGGAGCCTTGAGTAATCTTTTCTTCCTGAAGACAGAAGGAGCGGTTGCTACCGAAGTTGTGCAGGATATTGATAAGATAATTCCATATTTTATTAATAAAGCGATGCCCGACTGGTTTGCCGCACTCTTTATGTTGTGCATCCTTTCAGCCAGTATGTCTACGCTAAGTTCGCAGTTTCACACGATGGGTGCTTCAGTAGGTTCTGATATTTACGGAACTTATAAACCCCGTTCACGGAATAAACTTACCAATGTGATCCGTCTGGGCGTATTGTTCTCTATCCTGGTCAGCTATATTATTTGTTATATGTTGCCTCATGATATTATAGCCCGCGGAACTTCTATCTTTATGGGAATTTGTGCAGCCGCTTTTCTTCCGGCTTATTTCTGTGCTTTATATTGGAAGAAAGCTACTAAACAAGGCGTCATGGCAAGTCTTTGGGTGGGAACAATCGGCAGTCTGTTTGCTCTTGTGTTTCTTCATCAGAAAGAATCTGCAGCATTAGGTATCTGTAAAGCGTTATTCGGACGGGATGTGTTGATTACCACTTATCCTTTCCCTGTGATTGACCCGATATTATTTGCCTTACCATTATCTGTATTGGCTATTGTCGTAATCAGTCTGATGACCTATAAGAAATAAGTATTAGGTATTACACCTAATACTTTACTTATGCTTTTATTTTCTTTTTGTAGGATTCATAGCGTGACATAATATCTCGAACGAAATTGTAAGTCTCGATGCCACGGAAATATCCGTTTTTGCAGACAGGATCGTTGAAGTATTCTTGATTGCTTTTAAGCAAGATGAAGTTTTCTACATTATCTTTCCATACTAATTTGTTCTTCCCGTATTTTTCGGCTAGTGCCATTGCGTCATATATATGTCCCAAACCGGCATTGTAAGATGCTAAGATAAAATTGAGCCGTTCCTGCTTATCGGGAATCATGCTGAAACTCCGGTCGGTGGCAGTAATATATTTAATAGCCGCTTTCACACTTTCCTCCGGATTCTGCTCTTTGCCGGGAGGTACTCCCATTGCACGTGCTGTGGCAGGCATTAACTGCATGAGTCCTTTGGCACCTGCCCAAGATACAGCGGTAGTGTCAAAATTGGATTCTGTATACGCTAATGATGCAAGCATGCGCCAGTCCCAGCCGATGTCTTTGGAATACTTCTTGAATAAATGGTCATAATGAGATATCTTTCCTTCTTTTAAGGAGAGGATAGGAGAGTGCGGCATCATTTTACTATTCTCAAAATAACGTTTCATACTCGCTGTGTAAGCAGGAGAAGTCATGTTTTCCTGATGCCATTGGGTAGCAGCGGCTGCCAGCTCGGGGCTGTCTTTTCGTACCGCCCACGAAGAGCGTTGATCGAAACTGATGGACAGGTCGATATTTAAATTGGGATAATAGGTCTTATTAAGTCTGGCTAAATCATTGTCGGCTACCGTATACGGAATTTTTCCTTGTGCTACTTGTGTAATCAAGTCCTCAATAGTGATACTGTCATTGGTGACTTCATGAATCCGGATACCTCCTCCTAATTCACTGTTCAGATTGACGAGGCGATCATAATATTTCCCCGGTTTTACGTATATATCTTTTCCAACCAGTTCGGTTACATCTTCCAACGGCTTCTGTTTTCCTCTTCCTTGCTGAACAATTACCTGGTGAGTAATTACATCTTCGCCACAATAAAGAAGACTGTCTTTCCACTCTTTGGTGATTGGCAGATTATAGGCAATCATGTCTCCTTCGCCTGCCAATAATTTTTGAATCATTTCGTCGACGCTGTTGGCTACTTCAATCCTAAGTTTTAGTCCCAGACTTTTAGCAAACTGTTCACTAAGTTCATACTGGAACCCCATTTCTTGTCCCCGGTAAATGAAATAGGAAGTAGAACTATATAATGTCAATACAACGAGTTCACCACTATCTTTTATTTGTGGAAGATCACGCGCTGTCTCATCCATCTTGTTATGATGCTTATTCCGGCATCCGAGCATACAACAAAATAGAATAAGAAATAAAGGAATACTCAGTGTCTTGACATTCATTTCTTAATTTTTAATTTTCAATTTTTAATTCTTAAGGTGCTTCTTGATGTACATGGTCAGTATATCAATAGCCACCCTATTACTGCCTCCTTCCGGTACAATAAGGTCTGCATATCGTTTGCAAGGTTCGATAAATTGCAGGTGCATAGGTTTTAAAACCCGTGTATAACGTTCCATTACAGCTTCGGCAGTACGTCCGCGCTCAATGACATCTCTTTGGATGACACGTATCAGGCGTTCGTCGGGATCGGCATCAACAAATATTTTTAGGTCCATCATATTGCGCAGCTTTTTATCACATAAGGCAAGGATTCCTTCAATGATAACCACTTCACGAGGTTCGATATGAATGGTTTCGGGCTGGCGTGTACATGTGAGATAAGAATAGGTGGGCTGTTCGATGCTCTTTCCTTCTTTCAGCGTCATGACATGCTTGGAAAGCAGACTCCATTCAAAAGCATCCGGATGGTCAAAATTGATATTCTGGCGTTCTTCAACCGGGACATGGCTACTGTCTTTGTAGTATGAATCCTGTGGTAAGAGTACTACTTCTCCTGCGGGGAGGCTTTCTATAATTTTCCGTACGACGGTGGTCTTTCCGGAGCCCGTTCCGCCTGCTATTCCTATAATTAACATCTCTTTAAATGTATATTTGAACCAAATAGAGTATTTTTGCATTACTATTAATGTGGTAAACGCATTAACAAGACAAATATAGAAACAATTCATTAAAATAACAACGTAATGGTAAAACACATTGTATTATTTAAGTTAAAAGACGAAGTTCCTGCTGAAGAGAAACTGGAAGTCATGACTAAATTCAAGGAAGCGATAGAAGCTCTTCCTGCTAAAATTTCTGTAATTCGCAAAGTGGAGGTCGGATTGAATATGAATCCTGGTGAAACATGGAATATTGCGCTTTACAGTGAGTTTGATACACTAGAAGATGTTAAATTCTACGCAACACATCCCGACCACGTAGCTGCCGGAAAGATTCTGGCTGAAACGAAGGAGGGCCGTGCGTGCGTAGACTATGAATTATAAACCCCAAAAATAAAGATGAGAAAAATAATTTCTTTCCTGCTTTTAAGCTTTGTTGTATATGCATTGCAAGCGCAGATCAAAGATCCGGTAAAGTTTAAAACAGAGCTGACAGCTCTCTCCGATACGGAGGCAGAGGTGGTGTTTACAGCTACCATGGATAAAGGTTGGCATGTTTATTCTACCGATCTGGGAGATGGCGGCCCTATTTCCGCAACATTCAATGTTGATAATAAATCGGGTGTCGAGCTTGTTGGCAAACTGAAGCCTGTAGGCAAAGAAGTATCTACTTTCGATAAATTGTTCGAAATGAAGGTACGCTATTTCGAGAATACAGCAAAGTTTGTGCAGAAAGTAAAATTCACGGGTGGAGCTTACGCAATCGAAGGTTATCTGGAATATGGAGCTTGTGATGACGAGAGTTGTCTGCCTCCTACTCAGGTGCCGTTTAAGTATTCCGGAGTAGCAAAAGCCGGAAATGCCGCTGCAACGAAAACAGAGCAACCGGAGCAAAAGGTAGCGGATAAGCAAAAAGAAGAACCCGTTCCTGCTGCTACGAAAGATTCTTCTGCGATGATGGAACTGGTGTCTGCAACTACAACCGAAGCTGCTACGGATATTCAGCCTGCTGTTGCATCGGGTGATCTTTGGAAACCGGTAATCAGTGATTTACAAGCCTTAGGAGAAGAACATGGTCAGGAAGACATGTCCTGGATATATATATTCATAACAGGTTTTCTGGGTGGATTATTGGCATTGTTTACCCCTTGTGTATGGCCGATTATTCCGATGACAGTCAGTTTCTTCTTAAAACGTAGTAAAGACAAAAAGAAAGGAATTCGTGATGCGTGGACATACGGTGCATCTATCGTAGTGATTTATGTGGCATTGGGCTTGGCTATTACTTTGATTTTCGGAGCCAGTGCATTAAATGCTTTATCTACCAATGCTATTTTCAACATTCTCTTCTTCCTGATGCTGGTGATTTTTGCTGCTTCATTCTTTGGAGCGTTTGAAATCAGGCTGCCGTCGAAGTGGGGAAATGCGGTAGATAGCAAAGCTGAATCTACGACCGGATTGCTAAGTATTTTCCTGATGGCTTTCACGCTTTCATTGGTATCTTTCTCTTGTACAGGTCCGATTATCGGCTTCTTGCTGGTACAGGTATCTACAACAGGAAGCGTAGTTGCTCCGGCAATCGGTATGTTAGGATTTGCCATTGCTTTGGCGTTGCCGTTCACACTCTTCGCCCTGTTCCCGTCTTGGCTGAAATCGATGCCAAAATCCGGTGGATGGATGAATGTTATCAAGGTTACGCTGGGTTTCCTCGAATTAGCATTTGCACTTAAATTCTTGTCAGTTGCTGATTTGGCTTATGGTTGGAGATTGCTTGACCGCGAAACATTCTTGGCTTTATGGATTGTCATCTTTGCTTTGCTTGGATTCTACCTGTTGGGCAAGATCAAATTCCCGCACGATGACGATGATAATAAGGTGGGAGTAACCCGCTTCTTTATGGCGTTAATTTCTTTAGCATTTGCCGTATATATGGTTCCCGGTTTGTGGGGAGCACCATTGAAAGCCGTATCTGCATTTGCTCCGCCTATGCAGACGCAAGATTTCAATCTGCATAAGAATGATGTACACGCGAAATTCGATGACTATGATTTAGGAATGGAATATGCCCGTCTGAACGGAAAACCGGTTATGCTCGACTTTACCGGATATGGTTGTGTAAACTGCCGTAAGATGGAAGCAGCGGTATGGACTGACCCGAAAGTGAGTGATTTGATTAATAACGACTACGTATTGATAACACTTTATGTAGATAATAAAACTCCGTTGACCGAACCCGTGAAGATTATCGAAAATGGTACAGAACGTACTTTGCGTACTGTCGGCGATAAATGGAGCTATCTGCAACGTGTGAAATTCGGAGCTAATGCCCAGCCTTTCTATGTATTGCTGGACAATCAGGGTAAACCGTTGAATAAGTCGTATGCTTATAACGAAGATATCCCTAAGTATATTGAATTCTTACAGACCGGATTGGAGAATTATAAGAAAGGGAAATAACGATTTCTCCGATAATGACCAATCTTGGATAATGAATAAAAAAGCGGTCTCATCTTTTCGATGAGGCCGCTTTTTGAATAGAATAAATTGAAATTTTAGCGAAAATTACATGGGTACTTCTATTAATAGAAGTTGGGTTCCTTTTAATATATGTATCGGGAATTCTTTTGTATCCCAAACACCGATACCATCACGTTTGGACAGCCGTTCTTCCGCCACTGTGATTTCTCCTTCAAGTACGAAGATATATACTCCGTTACCTTCCTGATGCATTTTATATTCGATTGTTTTTTCCGTATCGAAACTTCCCATAGAGAACCATGCGTCTTGTTTGATGGAAGCTGGAGTTTTACCGTTGGGAGACAGGATTAATGCCAGCTCATTTTGTTTCAGGAGCGGACGAATATCGAAGTTGTTATACTCTGGTTTCGTATTTTCAACTCGTGGAAATATCCATATCTGCAGGAATTCCAATTGTTCTTTATCGCTTCCGTTGTATTCACTGTGATAAATGCCACTGCCTGTACTCATAACCTGAATATCACCCGGAGTGATGGTTTTGGTGTTTTGTACACTGTCACCATGTTTCAGGTATCCTTTCAGGGGGATGGAAATCACTTCCATATTTTTATGCGGATGTGTATCGAATCCCATAGACGGGTCTACACTGTCATCGTTCAGCACTCGTAATGCTCCGAAATGAATTCTTTCCGGATTATAATAGTTGGCAAAACTGAATGTGTGATGGGTCTTGAGCCAGCCGTGATTAAAATAGCCTCTTGATGAAGCTCTGTCGATTACTTTTTTCATAATCTTCCTTTCTTTTTTAATAGAACTTTGTTGTGCATCTTATTTGCACTTTACTATTACTAATAACAATGGAAAGGTAGATAAAGTTCTTAACGGAAGATTTAATAAGAAGAGAGCTTTATTTTTTTATTTCAGAAAAAATACATACGTTTGTAACATCATAACAATACCTTTGTGGCCAAAAATAAAGAAAGTATGTACGCAACAGACACTCTAATGGATGAACGGGAACTGGTTCTCCGTCTGATAGACGGAGATGAAGAGGCCTTTTGCGAACTTTATGCCGCTTATAAGAATCGTTTGCTCTACTTCGCCCTGAAATTCGTCAAGTCGCGTGAATTTGCGGAGGATATATTTCAGGATGCGTTTACGGTAGTTTGGCAAACTCGTCGTTTCATTAATCCCGAAGCCTCTTTCTCTTCCTATCTTTATACTATTGTGCGTAATCGTATTTTGAATCAGTTGCGGGATATGGCTAATGAAGATCAGCTGAAAGAGCAGATTCTTTCTCAAGCGATCGATTCAACGAACGAAACGAACAATCATATTCTGCTCAATGATTTGAAAGAGATTATTGCCCGTGCATTGGAGCAATTAACGCCCCGCCAGCGTGAGGTATTTAAAATGAGCCGTGAACTACAGATGTCTCATAAAGAAATAGCCGAAGCATTGGGCGTTTCAGTTCATACGGTGCAAGAACATATTTCTCTTTCTCTAAAAGTGATTCGTTCCTATTTGACTAAATATTCAAGTACATCAGCCGATGTACTTTTGATTCTATTGTGCTTGAATTTATAATAAATGTTAATCACACCCTAGCTCTTTCTTACTTTTGTGTATTACTTATACAAAGGGAAGGAAATTAATATCCTTATTTTGAATATATGATGAAAGATACTAAAACAGAAAAAGATAAATTGCATCGCTACCTGGATGATCTTTATACCCGGGATGATGCTTCACAGTTGTTGCAAAGTATTAAGGATTCAGAAAACCAAGATATATTGGACGAACTGGCAGCAGAGGTTTGGGAAGAATCCGGGAACCTGCAATCTGGTAATGATTTGGAGCGGGAAAAATATAAGAGAGAGGCACGCCAATTACTGAAGCGTATTGAACACAAAAAACGTACATGGTTCCGCCGGGCTTCTGTGGTGGCAGTCAGTACAGCGGCTGTAATAGCCATTATCATAGGGAGTGTCAACTTTTTCCGGTATATGAATGAACAACAGGTCACACTGGCTGAAATTACCACTTCCTTTGGTGAGAAAAGACAAGTGACTTTGCCGGACGGGACTCTTTTGGTTCTGAACTCTTGTTCGCAAGTGCGTTATCCGGATCGTTTTGTTGGAGATCTTCGTGAAGTGGAACTTGAAGGAGAGGGATATTTCCGTGTTGCCCGTAATGAAAAGATGCCATTTGTTGTGAGAACGAAGCGACTGGATGTTCAGGTGTTAGGTACCCGGTTTGATGTAAAATCCTATTCAACAGATGAAATAGTGTCTGTGAGTGTGGAGAGTGGTAAGGTACAGGTCGATTTGCCGGAAGCGATGATGAGGTTGACTGCTAAAGAACAGGTGCTTATCAATACTGTTTCCGGAGAATATAGTAAGAAAACAGAGGATAGGGGAGTGGCTGTCTGGATGAAAGGTGGGTTACGCTTTTACAGTACACCTATCCGCGATGTGGCAAAGGAACTGGAACGGGTATATAATTGCCGGATTACTTTTGCTCCCGGTCAGGATTTCAACAACTTGATTACCGGCGAACATGATAACAAGAGTCTGGAAGCGGTACTTAAATCCATTGAATTTATCAGCGGTGATATCAAATATAAGAAAGAGGGCATCAATGTACTTCTTTATAAAGAATGAGATGAATAATAGATAATGTTCAACCTTTTAAAAAATAATAGATGAAAACAGCTCCTTCATGAACCTCCCCAAAATGATAGAAGCACTCCAAAGGAATGCCTCTATCCGCAATCCGGACGGATATTCATAAGCTTCGACCCAAATGAATAACGTATCGCGCATTGCTTGTTTTTAATAACTTTAGTCAATTACTAAAACGCACAAATTTATGAATAATCTTCTTATTTGTAAAGGGATAAGTAAAAATAGCTGTTCGTTTTTAGCTTTTTTACTATTCACCTTCATTTTAATAGCTCCGGCTGCTGCTCAGACATTGAAAGAGCATGATATTACGCTTCGTGTGCAAAACGAGCCGGTAGAGAGTGTTTTCAATAAAATCAGCAAACAGACTAATTTTAAGTTTCTCTATGATCAGGAGACGGTGAACAAGGCTCCGAGAGTTTCTTTCGACATTAAAAATGCTTCATTAAAACAGATTCTGGGAGAAATTACTTCCCAGGCCAAGCTTTATTTCAATAGGACCGATCATACAATTGCTGTCAGCAAACAGCCGCTTAAGAAAGAAGAAACTGCTCAACGTGCACGCACTATCCAGGGAATAGTTGCCGATGATAAAGGAGAACCGGTGATTGGTGCCAGTGTGCAGATTAAGGGAGAAGGCAGTGGTACGATTACCGATATCGACGGACGTTATTCATTAATGAATGTACCGGAGTCTGCAACGTTGACCATCTCTTATATTGGATATAAAACGGTAAATATCTCTGCAAAGGATAAAAATACGGCGAAAATCACGTTGGTAGAAGATAGTAAGATGATTGATGAGGTAGTAGTGGTGGGATATGGAGTTCAGAGAAAAAGAGACGTCTCTACTTCTATTTCTTCCGTGAAAGCTGAACAAATTGCGGATGTTTCTGCTTCAGACTTTCGTCAGGCGTTGGCAGGTAAGATGCCGGGGGTACAGGTTACACAGCCAAGTGGTGATCCGGAGGGAAGTGTAAGTATCCGTGTTCGTGGTATCAGTACGGTTAATGCTGGTAGTGATCCTCTTTATATTATTGATGGCGTGCCGGTGGAACGTGGATTTGCCAATCTGAATAATAATGATGTCGAATCTGTGGAAGTTTTGAAAGATGCTTCGTCGGCAGCTATTTATGGTAGTCGCGGTTCCAACGGTGTAATTATTATCACGACCAAGCAGGGGCAATCGGAAAAGATGAAAGTGCAGTATGATGGATATTATGGTATCCAGAGTGTTTCGAAGAAACTTTCAATGATGAATGCATATCAGTTTGCCGAATTTGCAAAGGATGGTCATGACAACGCTTATCTGGATGCTAATCCCGGAGGTTCACCGGATGACCCGAATGGAATGCGCCCGAATTCATGGGAACGTATTCCTACCGAACTCTTTCCCTATCTGAATGGTGATAAGGGGTTGACGGATACGGATTGGCAAGATGCTATTTTTCGTACTGCTGCTACTACCAGCCACAATGTTTCTATTTCCGGCAGAGGAAAAACAGTCGGCTATTTCATTTCAGCCAACTATTATGATAAAGAGGGTATTATAATTAATTCCGACTTTAAGAAATATAGTATGCGTATGAATTTGGACGGGAAATATAAAAGACTGAAATTCGGTTTGAATTTCTCTCCTTCCTATTCTACTTCCAATCGGGTAGATGCTTCCGGATCTAATGGTATTGTGCAATCGGCATTGATGATGCCTCCGGTATGGCCGGTGTATAATGCGGATGGCAGCTATAATTATCAGGGAAACGGCTATTGGAGAATTGGAAATGACTATCAGCATAATGCCGTATTGAACCCGGTAGCCATGGCAAACTTACAATCGGATGTCGTAGACCGTATGGCGATTGTCGGAAAAGTTTTTGCTGAATTGGAGTTGTATAAGGGGCTTACTTATAACATTTCTTTTGGTGGCGATTATTATGGTTCACATAATGACCAATATCGTTCTTCGGAACTTCCTTTATTGGGACAAAAGTATTATGATGTAAAGTCAAATCCGACAGCCTACAGTTCATCAGGCTTTTATTTCAACTGGTTGGTGGAGAATAAAATCAATTATAACACAACGATTAAGGATGCTCATTCTATCAATGTGGTCTTAGTACAGTCGGCTCAAAAAGAGACATATAAAGGAGATAATGTGACGGCAACCGATTTCCCGAACGACTATATACAAACAATTTCCGGAGGTACGGTGACGAAAGGTGCATCTGATAAAACCCAATGGACGATTGCTTCTTATCTGGCACGTATGCAGTATAGCTATAAAGGTAAATATATGGCTTCGGCAGCTATTCGTGCAGACGGTTCTTCCCGTTTTGGCAAGAATAACCGGTGGGGATATTTTCCTTCAGCTTCTTTGGCGTGGAGAATAAGCGGAGAAGACTTCTTTATGAAGGCTAAGTGTCTGTCGTTTGTTGATGATTTGAAGTTAAGAGCGAGTTATGGAGTGACCGGTAACTTCCAGATTGGTAATTATGATCATTTGTCTCTGATGGCTTTGGATAATTATGTGCTTGGCACAGGTAACGGACAATTGGTGAATGGTTATAAGCCAAGTACCATAAAGAATGAAGATTTGAGTTGGGAAAAGAATGCGATGGTGAATGTGGGTATCGATTTGCAGATGTTCAAAGGATTGCTGGGACTGACTGTGGATTATTATAATACCAATACCTCTAATATGTTGTTGAATGTACCAGTTCCCCACCTGACCGGATATAGCACTGCATTGATGAATATCGGTAAAGTGAATAATAGGGGATGGGAAGTTGCCTTGACCTCACAGAAGAATATAACTAAAGATTTCGGTTATTCGTTTAATGCTAATTATGCCACTAATACGAACGAAGTGAAGGCACTCGGTCCGGGTAATGCTCCTATCATATCTACCGGTAGCGTAGATCATGCTTATTACATAACGAAAGTCGGTGAACCTATCGGATGTTATTATTTGTTGGTGCAGGATGGAATTTTCTCCAATGAAGAAGAATTAAAAAAGTATCCTCATTTCAGCAATACCCAGCCGGGAGATTTCCGCTTTGTGGATGTAGACGGGGATGGAGTGATGGACTTGGATAAAGATCGTACAATCGTAGGTAACTATATGCCCGATTTTACCTATGGGTTTGGTGGTAAAGTCTGGTTTAAGGGATTTGACCTTGATTTTAATTTTCAAGGAGTATATGGTAATGAGATTCTGAATCTGAATCGTCGTTACATTGATAATCTGGAAGGTAATACCAATGGCACCACTATAGCCTTGAATCGTTGGAAAAGTCCGGAAGATCCGGGAAACGGTCAGGTGAACCGTGCCAACCGTAAGTCAAAGGGGTATAATGGTCGTACTTCAACCTGGCATCTGGAAGATGGTTCTTATCTGCGACTGCAGAATGTGACACTAGGATATACCTTGCCGAAGAACCTGACTCAACGCTTTTTCGTGGAAAAATTAAGAGTTTACGTTTCCGGACAAAATTTATGGACTTCGACTAATTATAGCGGATATAATCCGGAAGTAAATGCACGTCCGAGTAATTCTCTTTCACCGGGTGAGGATTATGGAACTTATCCATTGGCTAAAACATTCTTGTTTGGGCTGAACATAACACTTTAATCATCCTTTAAAATACACGTTATATGAAAAAATATAAACTAATACTATTCCTGTCAACTGCTTTGTTATCAGTTGCTTGTACAGATAGTTTCTTCGATTTGGAACCGAGTAGCAGTGTGCCTACCGACAAGGTATATAAGACAGCGGAAGATTTTAATGTAGCCGTGATAGGATGTTACTCCAAATTGCAGACACAAGTTTCCTATTTTACAGAGTGTTGCGAATATCGGAGTGATAATTTGACATTGAGTGCGCCCACTGCCGGAACACAAGACCGTTATGATATCGATCAGTTTGCAGATAAAGCTTCTAACGGAATTTTGGAAGATGCCTGGGCGAACTTTAATAATGGAGTCTATCGTTGCAATCTTGTATTAGATAGAATTGATGAGGCCAACTTCGACGCAACTCTGAAAAAACAATATAAAGGCGAAGCTCTTTTTATCCGTGCCCTTACTTATTTTAATATGTATCGTTTATGGGGAGGGATACCGATGACTAATAAAGTGGTGACGGTGGCTGAAGCTCTTAAAATCGGGCGCAGTTCCGATCAACAGGTTTATGATTTTCTTGTCGGTGATTTGAATCAGGTTATTAATGAAAATATGTTGCCGTCTTCTTATACAAGTGCCGATATGGGACGAGTGACTTCCGGTGCTGCAATGGCATTGCTCGGCAAGATTTACCTGACTTTTCATAAATGGACGGAGGCTCGCAATGTGCTATCTCAACTAGTGGGTCGGTATTCTTTAATGACTACTCCCGAACAAGTGTTTGATGTGAACAATAAAATGAATGATGAGATTATTTTTGCTGTTCGCTTTAATAAAGATGTTGAAGGAGAAGGACATGGATATTGGTTCTCTATTATTAATCTGACTGATGATACCAATCAGACAAAGTCTCTGAAAGAGTGCTACAAAGATGGGGATAAGCGCAAGAATCTGATTACCTATGTAAAGGTGGAAGATAAAGTATGCGTGATGAATAAATTTAAAGATGTCAAAAGTGCGACCTATAATACAGTTGGTAATGACCAGATTATTCTCCGTTATGCAGATGTGTTGTTGATGTATGCTGAAGCTTTGAATGAAATCAGTTATAGTAATTTGCAGAATTCAGAAGCTATGGTTGCTTTGAATGCTGTGCATACTCGTGCCGGATTGTCTCCGCTTCAGATAACAGAACTTCCCGACCAGGATAGCTTCCGTAAAGCGATTATGTTGGAACGTCAACAGGAGTTTCCTTATGAAGGACAGCGTTGGTTCGATTTGGTACGTATGGGAGGTGCTAAGGAGGCAATGAAAGCAGAAGGACATATTATTCAGGACTATCAATTCCTGTATCCTATTCCTAAAACGGAATTGGAAAGAATAAACAACACAGAACTGTTGTGGCAGAATACGGGATATTAATAGGATTAAACTAAAAGAAATCAAACGATGAAAAAAATAATATATAGCTTGTTGTTCATTTTCACGGTAGTCTTTACTGCTTGTGAAGAAGATCTGCCAAAGGCAAGTTTCGATTTATATGAACTGAAGTCACTAACGGCAACAGCCGGAGATATGAATGTGACTCTTTCCTGGGAAGCATACGAGAATGCCCGTCCGAATGAATATTTGATTCTTTGGACTTCCGGATCATCAGAAGCGGAAGGAGGCGAGATGACTGTGGATGCAAAAACAATGACTGCCACTATCAATAATCTGGTGAACGATATTGCTTACACTTTTTCTGTGCAACCTCGTTATGCGGGAGGATTAGCCAGTAAAACTACTGCTGCCTGTACACCGAAGAATGCAAGATATCCGATTTCTGATCTGACGGCAGCAGCCGGCAATGAAAGAGTGCGTTTGAGATGGACGAAACCTGCAAGTGAACGTTTCACTCGCTATCAGGTTACCGTGAATCCCGGTAATCAGATTATCAATCTGGATGATACTTCATTGGAAGAATACATCGTTGATGGTTTGACTAACGATCAGGAATATACATTTAATGTAGTCTGTGTTTATCCTACAGGCAATTCTATTGCGGTGGAAACTTCTGCTACTCCCGGATTGATCTATCCTATTCTTGCTAGTACGGAACTGGTTGTGTGGGAGCCTTCTACCTTTGCTTATAACGATATGTATTTCATGGCTGGTGAAGTGAAATCGGTAAGTTGGGATTTTGGTGATGGTACGACATCGGGAGAAAACAATCCGGTGCATGCTTTTGCTACTACCGGTACTTATACAGTGGCCGTAACGGTGACTTATGTTAATAATACCACCGAGTCGGGCAGTCTGACTGTCACGGTCGGCAATTATAAATGGAATTCTGTCGATTTGAACTTCGGTGGACTTACCGGATATGTAAAGACCTCCAATCCGGTGTTCTCTCCGGATGGAAAAACAATGTATATCCCGACATCTACTCCTGCGGGTCATTTGTTTGCTATTGACGTAGTGAGCGGTGAATTCAAGTGGGTGTTTGCTATCAGTCAGATAACTTATGGCGGAGGTGCGTTGGTGGCTCCTGATGGCACAATCTATCAGTGTGTAAGAAAGAATACTATTGATAACGTATATGCCATTAATCCGAATGGTACTCAAAAGTGGGCAGTAAAATTGGATGCTGAAATAGGAGCTTTTCCTGCATTGTCGGCCGATGGTGTTCTTTACTGTCTCACCAATAAGAGTACGCTGTATGCGCTGGATGCATCCAGTGGTGCTATTAAATGGCAACAATCACTTGACGGAGCAATCGGTAGTGCTGTGGCTATTGATAGAGCCGGAAATATTTATGCAGGTACAAGTGCAGCCATTTATTCTTTCAAACCGAATAAAGAGCAGAACTGGAAATTGGAGGAAGTGAATGTGACAGAACAGGCTACGTTTGCTTTGAAGGATCAGGTGCTTTATGCGACTTTGAAAGGGGGTGGACTTGTGGCTGTGGACATGACAAACGGAACAAAGAAATGGACATATCCGACCACGAAGGGAGACGCTTATTTCCCGATTGCTGATAAAAATGGCAATGTCTATTTTACTGAAAAAGGATCGCAGACTGTTCATGCAGTAAATGCCAGCGGATCTAAAATCTGGGAGAAAAATGTGGGTAACAATCTGAACTACAGTGGAGGTGCTTTGAGTACGGATGGTATTCTTTATATAGGTACCCAATCGAATAACAAAGTGCTGGGACTTGACATCACTAATGGAAACATTGTTTTTGAAGAGACTGTGGGACAACAAGTCATGGCAGTTGTTAGCATTGGCCCGGACAGACGGCTTTATTGCGGAACGATCGGATCTAATAATATCGGTTCGATAAAGGCTCTTGCTGTCAATAAGACATTAGCAACAGACTCCTGGAGTATTCGTGGTGGTGATATTCAAGGTACAAACCGTCAAAAGTAAGCGATAATGAGAGTTCCTGTTTTTATCTTATTTATGGCGATGACAATGGGTTTATATGCACAGAAATATAAAGTAGGTACGACTACAGCTTTGTGGAAAGTACCTGCTTCCACAGACTTTTCTCAAGCTCGGTCTGTGGGGGTACAGTATGTGGAAGTAGCATTTAACCAGTGTTATAGAGGAGTTCCGGCAGATGAAGTTATTCCTCGTATTCGGGACATGAAAGCAAAAATTGATAGTGCTGGTATCAAGGTCTGGTCTATACATCTCCCTTTTTCACGCACGCTAGACATATCAGTGCTGGATGAAAAGAAAAGGAAAGAAAATGTAGATTTTATGGCGGAGATGATTGAACAGTGCGCTCAGTTTCAGCCGAAATGTTTGGTGCTGCATCCTAGTTCCGAGCCTATTGCTGACAGTATTCGGGCACAAAGAATAACTAACGCTTCCCGGTCTATCGCTTATCTGGAAAAATATGCGGATCAAATAGGAGCACAGTTGTGCATCGAAAATCTGCCGAGAACTTGTCTGGGTAATACTCCTGAAGAGCTTTTGGAGATAATCAAAGATATTCCGGGTGTGAAGGTTTGTTTTGATACCAATCATTATACTAAAGGGACGACAGAGCATTTTGTAGAAACTGTTGGTGAACGTATAGGTACTATACATGCCTCGGACTTTGACTTTGTCAACGAGTGTCACTGGCTTCCTACACAAGGTGACATTCAATGGGGAAAGTTAATGCATGCACTCGAAGGAATCGGCTATGAAGGGGTTTTCATGTATGAAGCTACCAAAGACCATGAAAACGACAATACGCGTCCGACACCGGAACGGGTGGTTGAGACTTTCAATAAAATAATTAATGACTATAAAAATCAGAAATAAGATGGATATAATAAGAAAAATACAATATTTACTGTTTTGTCTTTTGGCAATAGGTTTTGTTGCTTGTGATGATGATGACAACAACAGTACCGAAACAGGTCATGAAGGAATTCTTACGCAATTGGCAGAGGAAGTAGATGCCACTGCACAACAGTTGTGGAGTTCTTCTCCTTTGATTGTTAATACCGGACGTACCACTACTTTGACCAAGATCCAGGGATATGCGGATAAGTGTAAAGATGATTATTTCATCAGTTATCTGAATGGCTTCGATCAGGCAAGTACGAGTATGGAAAAGTGTGATCCGATTCTCTATTTTTATCGGAGTGCATTTGATCGTGTGATGGATGGAATTAAAAACTCAAAAGTAGAAAATGGTACGGCAGCGATCTGGTTACTCTATAATATGGGGTATGTGGTAAAAACTCCGTCAGGATGTTTTGCTATTGACATTTCTCATCGTTGGGCGGAAGAGCTGGCACCTTATATTGATTTTCTCTGTGTTACACACAAGCACTCCGATCATTATAATAATGATCTTATCCAGGCTATGTTTGATTTAGGTAAACCGGTGTTATCCAACTATTTGAAAGACACTACATATCCTTATACTGCAAAGGGGGATAAAGATTATGAAATTGGAAAATTCAAGATTAAAACCTGTATCACTGACCATAACAATGCCGGGTTATCTAATTTTGTGACTGTGTTTTCGATCGATTGTGGGGAAGATACCAGTAATTTCGTTTTTATGCATGTAGGAGACTCTAACTATAAACCGGAACAATATACGAATCTGGCTTCTCATGTGAATGTTTTGATACCGCGTTATGCTCCCAATGCTCTGACCGAAAATAATATTCTGGGTTCAGGTGCGGGACAGGTGGAACCGGATTATGTCTTGTTATCACATATCTTGGAACTGGCTCATGCAGGTGTTGATGAATCAAGATGGTCATTGGATATGGCACTCGAACGGGCTTCGAAGATTAACTGTGAACAGACTTATGTACCAATGTGGGGAGAAAAACTAGTCTGGAAAAACAATAAACTGAATTAAAATTCTTAATGCTTGAACTTATGAAACGGATATGTAACTTCATACTTCTTCTGTGTTTGGTGCAACTGGCTGTTGCCCAAAATAGAATAGCTGAAATCAGAGAAAATCTGCTGGGAAATCATCCGGATAAAATATTGGTTGTATCCCACCGGGCTGACTGGCGTAATGCCCCGGAAAACTCATTGCAAGGTATACAAAATTGCATTGATATGGGTGTCGATATGGTGGAGATCGATTTGAAACGAACCAAAGACGGACATTTAGTAGTGATGCATGATAAAACGATCAATCGTACCATGTCCGGAAAAGGACTGGTGGAAGATTATACATTGGCCGAATTGAAAGCAATGCGTCTTAAAAATGGAGTAGCTTGTAAGACAAGACATCAGATTCCTACATTGGAAGAAGTGATGTTACTCTGCAAAGGTAAGATCATGGTAAATATTGATAAGGGGTATGACTATTTTCAGGAAGCTTATATAATACTCGAAAAGACGGGAACGGTTGACCAGTGTGTTATCAAAGCTGGTCTTCCTTATGAACAAGTGAAAGCCGAAAACGGTGCTGTATTGGATAAAGTGATTTTTATGCCTATTGTACAGTTGCATAAAAAAGGAGCCGAAGCTATTATTGACAGTTATCAGACTCACATGAAGCCTGCTGCTTATGAGTTAGTGTTTGATAATGATAGTCCGGAGGTGCTTAACCTGATAAAAAAAGTGCGTGATACAGGTTCTAAGTTGTTTATAAACTCTCTTTGGCCCGAATTATGCGGTGGTCATGATGACGACCGTGCAGTAGAACTTCATCAACCGGATGAAAGCTGGGGATGGATCATTAATCAGGGAGCCAAATTAATTCAAACTGACCGTCCTGCCCTCTTATTGGAGTATCTGCGCAAAAAGAAACTTCACGACTAAATAGACTTTTTCATGTTGAAACAACTTATAAACTTTTACAAGGTCTCTTCACCGAGACCTTGTAACGGGGAAGCTTTGTCTTCATCCGACTCACAACATCTTCATTCCGATGCCCGTCGTCTGAAATACCTGAAATGGTCTACTTTCCTTTCAGCCACTTTCGGTTACGGCATGTACTATGTTTGTCGTCTTAGCCTGAATGTCGTGAAGAAGCCCATCGTAGATGAAGGAATTTTCTCCGAAACGGAACTGGGAATTATCGGTTCGGTATTGTTCTTTACTTACGCCCTTGGAAAATTTACGAATGGTTTTCTGGCTGACCGTAGCAATATCAACCGCTTTATGACTACCGGTTTACTGGTAACTGCTTTAGTGAACCTGTGCCTGGGTTTTACCCATTCTTTTATTCTGTTTGCTCTCCTTTGGGGGATTAGTGGCTGGTTTCAGTCTATGGGTGCTGCTTCTTGTGTAGTGGGACTTTCCCGTTGGTTCACGGACAAAGAACGGGGTTCCTATTACGGGTTTTGGTCTGCCAGCCACAATATCGGTGAAGCGTTGACCTTCCTAATTGTTGCATCTATCGTTAGTGTATTGGGGTGGAGATACGGTTTCTTTGGTGCCGGTATTGTTGGTTTGCTTGGTGCTTTAATTGTGTGGAAGTTCTTCCATGACACTCCCGAGAGTCAGGGCTTTCCTCCTGTGAATGCTCCCAAACAGAAAGAGGAGATGAGTGTGGCGGAAACGACAGACTTTAATAAAGCCCAACGCCAGGTATTGATGATGCCTGCCATCTGGATACTGGCTCTTTCGAGTGCTTTCATGTATATCAGTCGCTATGCTATCAATAGCTGGGGTGTTTTTTATCTGGAAGCGCAAAAGGGATATTCCACGTTGGATGCCAGCTTCATTATTTCCATCTGTCCGGTCTGTGGTATCGTAGGTACCATATTTTCGGGTGTTATTTCTGACAAGTTATTTGGCGGTCGTCGAAATGTTCCCGCCCTGATTTTCGGATTGATGAATGTTCTTGCACTTAGCCTGTTCTTGTTGGTTCCCGGCGTACACTTCTGGATAGATGTGTTGGCCATGGTTCTTTTCGGTTTGGGTATCGGAGTTCTCATTTGTTTTTTAGGTGGCCTGATGGCAGTCGATATTGCTCCCCGTAATGCGTCGGGAGCAGCGTTGGGGGTTGTTGGTATTGCCAGTTATATTGGGGCCGGATTACAGGATGTAATGAGTGGTGTTCTGATAGAGGGGCAGAAGACGGTTCAGAATGGAGTCGATGTTTATGATTTCACTTATATCAATTGGTTCTGGATAGGAGCGGCTCTGCTGTCGGTATTCTTTGCATTATTGGTTTGGAATGCAAAATCAAAAGAGTCAGATTAGTTTCAGGTATATTAGGTTAGATTGAAAAACACTTGTTTCCAAAAGAGGATAACAAGTGTTTATTTTCAATGGTATCGGTTTTTATTTCGGGAAGTTCGTAGCTACGATTCTTCCCGAAATGTTTTATCATATTTACCTCGTCTCTACCAGCCAACGATTGATATTGCGAGTTTTCGCACTAAATTCCACTCCGATTTTTATTATTTCCCGATGGTCTTTCTGATAAGGAATCAGATATCCTTTCTCGTCAATTTGCTTCATCGCTTCTTCTGCTGTTCCATTTAATTTGAACTCAAACACATAGACATATTTCGGCGTTTTAACCATAGCATCGGCACGTCCACGGGTGCTGCGCACTTCCGCTTCCGTGAATTGTCCCATCAGTTTGAATACGAGATAGAAGATAACCTGATAGTGGCGTTCAGTCTGGTCATTCAATTCATACGGAATATCGGCAAAGAAAGCTTCCAGACGGGTGAGGAAAGATTCGTAATCACCTTTCTCCAATTCATCAATGAATTTTCCAATATAAAATCCCTGATCATTGTTCTTCATCGGAGTGTAGAATGGCACAAGAAAGTTAATGAATCCGTAACGTACCTCATCGTTAGGAAAGTCAAGTAAATAATTATTAAACCGTCTGTCGTAATCCTTAATAGTCAAATATCCACTTTGATAAATCAGCGGTACGGGATTATTAGCATCCATTCTGTATTCTGCAAAAGAAGATGCAGGTGCTTCTATGCCATTTAATAAAGTACGGAGATCATACTCACTTTTTTGCAGTAGTTCAACCAAAAATGTCGGTGTGCCAGTCTGGAACCAATAGCTACCCAACTCCAGTTTGCTGAAAGCATTCAACACACTGAACGGATTGAATACTCCTGCACCATCCGGATGAAAATGATAGCCGTCATAGTTGCGTTCCATTGCTGTGACTACCTCTTCTGGAGTCTGCTGATTTTTGTGCCCGAAAGCTTCAATTTCGGGTTCGAAAGTACTCTTTAGTTCTTCACGGGTGATGCCGCAAAGTGTGGCGTAAGAATAGTCAAGACTAATATCATTCAACTGATTCAAATCGCTGAATACGCTGACTTGTGAGAACTTCGTAACTCCGGTCAGGAAAACAAAACGGAGATATGCGTCGGCGCTTTTTAGTACTCCATAAAAGGCTTTTAATGTCTGACGATAGTCTTCGAATAATTTCGGACGGGTAATAGCCTGCAAAAGCGGTTTGTCGTATTCGTCCACCAATACGACGACACCTTTTCCTGTTTTCAAGGAAGCTTGTTCGATTACATAACTAAAGCGCTCCTCAGGGCTACGGTCTTTTTTCTCATTGCCGTAAATAGCTTCCCATTTTTCTAAATATTGGTTTAGCATTGCAATTAAATCTGCTGCCGTTTCATATTTTTTGGCATTCAGATCAAGATGTAAAACAGGATGTTGTTCCCATTTCGTCTCCAGTTGTTCAATAGCCAAACCATCGAATAGCTCTTTTTTTCCTTGAAAATAAGCATCGAATGTAGAAATTAATAAGCTTTTACCAAAGCGACGCGGCCTGCTTAGAAAATATGGCTTTCCTAGGTTAGCCATACGCCATACAAGTACTGTTTTATCCACATAAAGATAATTATCCTTCCGTATCCCTTCGAATGTCTGTATTCCAATAGGAAGTTTACGCATCAAGTTGTCCATATCCGATGATTTTAGAGTTTCTTAGGCAAAGATACAATATGCAAATGAGAATTTAGGCAGAAGACGAACATAATCTTTTCAGAATAAATTCAGTATTGTGCCTTTCTTTTGCCGGAGATAATTTGTTATCTTTGTAACTTTAACCCGAAAATCAATGAGTAGAATAATATTAAATACTAAGACTTGGCTATTATTTGTGCTGTTGTTTGGAATATCATTTTCTGCATGGGCACAAAGTGACGATTTCAATACATGGACTAAATTCAAGGTAAATCATAAGATAGATTCCCGGTTTTCAGTTTCAGGTGATTTGGAATTGCGCATGAAAGATGATGTGAGTAAATTGGATCGTTGGGGACTTATTGTTGGTGGAAGTTACCGGCCCTATTCGTTTTTGAATTTGGGTGTTGGCTATGAAGCCCATCTTCGGAATTTGGGTGACTCGGACTGGAAATTCAGGCATCGCTATCATATAACTGCTACTGCCAGTTTTCGTTATCAATGGTTGAAAGTAGCTGTAAGGGAAAGATTTCAGCAGACTTTTGATCGTGGCAACTCTGAAACTCGTTTGCGTTCCCGCTTGAAATTATCCTATGCTCCTACAAAAGGAATTGTTTCCCCCTATTTCTCTGTTGAAATCTATCAGAGTCTGGATGATGCTTCTTTTTGGAGGGCCAGTCGTATGCGTTATCGTCCCGGAGTGGAAATAGCTTTGGCCAAACGTTGGTCGTTGGATGCATTCTATTGTTATCAATATGCATCTTCACAAGGCAGACACATTGCCGGAATAGAAGTGGGGTATTCTTTCTGAAATTAGTAGGCTCTTAATATAATAATGTGGGAGTTTAATACTTGGTTTCTGACTACTTGTTTATAACTCATTGGCTATTTGTGTTTTAACTTAAAATGTAAAATTTTCCTATAGAAACTATACTTCGACTTAATATAATTATATACTTTTGCTTTCAAGACATCAAAATGATATCTTGAAATTGATGATTCCACAGTACAACAGACGTGTTGTTCAGTATCCCATAACCGAAAGCGAATACTTCCTCTTATGCCATTCTTTCTGTTCAATCAAAAGTTTCTATTGGGAAATTAAAAAAAAAATGTGATGAAACTATTTTATAACCTACAAAGGGGTGTGGGTTTACTTGTTTTTTGTTCTATCTTGCTTAGTGCTTGTGTGAATCATATTTCGGAGGAAGAGGAGGATAGTGTTAATAATGGAGATATTCCATTGAAATTTATTGCCGATATTCGTGAATCGGTTGGTACCCGTATGGCAAATAATAACTTTGCCGAAGGGGATGAAGTCGGTCTGTTTGCTCTTGCCGGAATCACTACAATGCAAGAAGAACGTTATGTAGATAATCTTCATTTCATACGTTCATCCAATGGTGAGTTTGAATCTAACGAGTCGGTATACTATCCGGATGATGGAGTTACATTGAATTTAATCAGTTATTATCCTTATCAAAAGAGTGGAGTGGGGATAGGGGAGAGTACCATGCAGGTAGCGGTTTCAACGACTCAAAATATTCCTGACGATTATTCACATTCTGATTTCCTGATTGCTTCTAAAGAAGAGGTATTAGCCAGTAAGGAGGCGGTCGCTCTGACCTATAATCATCAGTTTTTTCGTTTGAAAATTGTTCTTATTCCTGTAGAGGAGGAGAATCTGGAAGATATGTTATCCGTTAAGCCTACGCTTTCGGTGAGTGGCTTTTATACTAAAACAAGTTATGATTTTCAGAAAAAGACTTTCTCTGGTTATTCCGAAGAGAAAGATATTATTCCTGCAGGAGAATGGGAGATAAAAGATGGTCGACTGATAGGAAAAGAATTTATTCTGATACCGCAGGAGGCGACTCCGGGATACCAATACATAACGTTGGAAGCTGCAGGAAAGCAATATACAAGTCTATTACCATCTACTTTGCAATTAAAAAGTGGAAAGCAGCGCGAATTGGAAATAAAGTTTGTATCAGCCGAAGATGTATTAATGAGCAAAGTGAATGGGGAAATCGGAGATTGGGACGGAACCGAAATAGATCATACAGAATCGGTCACGCTTCATAAATACATAGATATTTCGAAGTTGACTTTTGAAAAGTCGAATGTGTATAAAGTGTTACATTCGGGAAAGCAAGTAGCTGAAATATGTAAGGAGTATCTTGTTACTTCGGAATTTTCTTCGCAGGCAATCGTTGCCTATCCGATGAAAAAAGATGGTAGTGTGGACTTATCTCAAGGTGTTGTGGCACAGTTACTAGAGAAATCCGGAAAAGTGAATGGAGGAAGCGTATCATGGAATATGGAAGATCACTCATTGGCCTATGTTGACGGAACTTTGCCGATTCGTAATAATGTATATGTGATGGCAGACGGAACCGTTTCTTTATCCGTTACAATGGCAGATGACATACTACCAGTTTTGGCATTGGAAGATATCGTTCGTGATGTACGTGGAGGAATCATTCATAATTATCCGTTAGTGAAGATCGGAACTCAATATTGGATGCGGGATAATCTGGAGGTATCTTCCTATGTCGACGGTGAAGTACTTCCCAGACTGGATGCAGTGACAGCGAATGTTGTCGGATATCTGCAATCTGCTACGGAACACTATTTTTATACAGCTAATGTGGTACTTTCTAATAAAATTCTACCTATTCATTGGAGTATACCGGATTGGAAAGACTGGAATATTTTAAAAGACTATCTGAATGGAGAGGCTTCTTTGCTGAAATCAGGTACTTGGTTACCTTTGAAAGCGGGAGAACAGGCACAGCCTGCAACTAATTTATCCGGTTTTAATGGAATACCTGTAGGAATGTATGTGGGGGCTTTTCAAACTGATTACGAGAAAAAACATCTGGCATATTGGACACTGGATAATGCAAATGCTGCTATCGACGCCAAGGTTTTCTATCTGAAAAGCGATACGGATATCATTGAAGAATCTAATGCAGGTGTTGATACAAAAGCCTTTGCCATTCGTTGCATAAGAAAGTAAATCGACGAAAAAGGCTTCTCTTTTCCATAAATTGCTTATATTTGGGAAGTAAAACTAACTAAAAGAGAGAACTATGAAGAAGATAATAAACCCCTGGAAAGGTTTGGAAGGGTACAACTGCTTTGGTTGTGCTTCCAATAATGAAGCCGGATTAAAAATGGAATTTTACGAAGATGGTGACGAAGTGGTAAGCATTTGGAAACCACGTCCCGAATATCAAGGCTGGATTGATACCTTGCATGGCGGTATTCAAGCTGTTTTGATGGATGAAATCTGTGCCTGGGTTATACTTCGTAAACTACAAACCACGGGGGTGACGTCGAAGATGGAAACTCGTTACCGGAAATCGATTGATACCAAAGATTCTCATATAGTACTGCGTGCGTCTATTAAAGAGGTAAAGCGTAACATCGTTATTGTTGAAGCAAAGTTATATAATAAGAATGGAGAAGTATGTACAGAATCGGTTTGTACTTACTTTACTTTCTCGAAAGAAAAGTCGAAAGATGAAATGCATTTTTCGAAATGCGATGTAGAATCGGAAGAGATATTACCATTAATTTGAAATAAAAACTCAAGTTTTTGTGATAAATGTTTGGTAGTATCAAACAAATGCTTTACTTTTGTCGCAGTTAATAAAAGAAATATGAAATATACAGCTACACATCATCATCATCATTTTCCTAACGAATAATCGGTGGGCGTGGATGATATTGTGTATAACTATATAAACGATAACGAAGGCTTACCGAATACGGTAAGCCTTTTTTGTTTTTTCAACGCAGATTGTATTTGTAATTAATAATTAAATAAAGTCATGTTAAGAATCGCAGTACAAGCCAAAGGACGTCTCTTCGAAGAGACAATGGCACTTTTAGAAGAGTCAGATATCAAGTTAAGCACTACTAAACGTACCTTGTTGGTACAGTCTTCTAACTTTCCTATCGAAGTTCTATTTCTTCGTGATGATGATATTCCGCAAACGGTAGCTACTGGGGTAGCTGATTTGGGAATTGTTGGTGAGAACGAGTTTATGGAAAAGGAGGAAGATGCGGAAATTGTCAAACGTCTGGGATTCAGCAAATGTCGTCTGTCACTGGCTATGCCGAAGGATATTGAATATCCCGGTTTGTCATGGTTTGAAGGCAAGAAGATTGCTACCTCTTATCCGGTGATTCTTCGTAACTTCCTGAAAAAAAATAATGTAAATGCTGAAATACATGTGATAACCGGTTCGGTAGAGGTGTCTCCGGGTATTGGATTGGCTGATGCCATTTTTGATATTGTAAGCTCCGGTTCTACTTTGGTCAGCAACCGTTTGAAAGAAGTGGAAGTTGTAATGAAGTCGGAAGCATTGTTGATTGGCAACAAGAACATGAGCGAAGAGAAAAAAGAAGTGCTCGAAGAATTGCTGTTCCGTATGAACGCAGTAAAAACAGCCGAAGATAAAAAATATGTATTGATGAATGCTCCAAAAGACAAACTGGAAGAAATCATAGCTGTATTGCCGGGTATGAAGAGTCCCACAGTGATGCCATTGGCACAGGAAGGCTGGTGTTCTGTTCATACAGTACTTGATGAAAAACGCTTTTGGGAAATCATCGGAAAACTGAAAGGACTGGGAGCAGAAGGTATTTTGGTACTGCCGATTGAAAAGATGATTGTATAAATAGATAGGAACGAAAATTCATTCCTGATAAAATATGAACCATGAAATTGATTAAATATCCCTCAAAAGAGCAATGGACAGAATTGTTGAAACGTCCGGCACTAAATACGGAAAGTTTGTTCGATACTGTTCGTTCTATTATAAATAAGGTAAGGACAGAAGGCGATAAAGCAGTATTGGAATATGAGGCTGCTTTTGATAAAGTGACCTTGTCCGCACTTGCTGTGACTCCTGAAGAGGTTCAAGCCGCTGGGACATTAGTAAACGATGAACTAAAGGCTGCCATTTCTTTAGCTAAACAAAACATTGAAATATTCCACTCTTCCCAGCGTTTTGTCGGGAAGAAGGTAGAGACAATGAGTGGGGTAACTTGCTGGCAAAAATCAGTGGGAATCGAAAAGGTCGGCTTATATATTCCGGGTGGAACAGCACCGCTTTTCTCAACTGTATTAATGTTGGCTGTTCCGGCTAAAATTGCAGGATGCAAGGAAATCGTACTTTGTACGCCTCCCGATAAGAATGGAAATATTCATCCGGCTATCCTTTTTGCTGCGCAACTGGCAGGTGTCAGCAAAATATTCAAGGCTGGTGGTGTGCAGGCTATTGCCGCTATGGCCTATGGAACGGAGAGTGTCCCCAAAGTATATAAGATATTTGGTCCTGGCAATCAATATGTGACAGCCGCCAAACAGTTGGTAAGCCTGCGTGATGTAGCTATCGATATGCCTGCCGGTCCTTCAGAAGTGGAAGTTCTGGCTGATGCATCTGCCAATCCGGTTTTTGTGGCAGCAGATCTTTTGTCACAGGCAGAACACGGAATAGATAGCCAGGCTATATTGATTACCACTTCCGAGAAACTGCAAACAGAGGTGATGGCAGAAGTGGAGCGTCAATTAGCAGAACTTCCCCGTCGTGAAATTGCAGCGAAATCACTGGAGAATAGTAAATTGATTTTAGTGAAGGATCTGGATGAAGCATTGGAACTGACTAACGCGTATGCTCCGGAACATCTAATCATAGAAACGGAAAACTATATGGAAGTGGCCGAACGTGTGATAAATGCAGGTTCTGTCTTCTTAGGTTCGTTAACTCCCGAGAGTGCCGGCGACTATGCTTCCGGAACGAATCACACCCTGCCGACCAACGGTTATGCCAAAGCCTATAGTGGTGTAAGTCTGGATAGTTTTATCCGTAAGATTACATTTCAGGAAATTCTCCCGGAAGGAATAAAAGCTATCGGTCCTGCTATTGAAGAGATGGCGGCTAATGAACAGCTGGATGCACATAAAAATGCCGTCACAGTTCGTCTCAAAGCAATTCAAAATTCATAATTTAAAACTTAAAGAAGTGAAAACGTTACAAGAACTAACCCGGCCGAATATCTGGAAATTAAAACCCTACTCTTCGGCACGAGATGAATATAAAGGAGTTACAGCCTCTGTTTTCCTGGATGCAAACGAGAACCCCTACAATACGCCTCATAATCGCTATCCGGATCCTATGCAGTGCGAACTGAAGACGTTGTTGTCGAAAATCAAAAAAGTATCCCCTGAGCATATTTTTCTTGGAAACGGTAGCGATGAGGCCATCGACTTGGTTTTTCGTGCATTCTGCGAACCGGGAAAAGATAATGTCGTAGCCATCGACCCTACTTATGGTATGTATCAGGTTTGTGCCGATGTGAACGATGTGGAATATCGGAAAGTATTACTGGATGATGACTTCCAGTTCTCTGCCGATAAACTGTTGGCGGCTACCGACGAACACACCAAATTGATTTTCCTTTGCTCGCCTAATAATCCGACAGGAAATGATTTGCTCCGTTCTGAAATAGAAAAGGTGCTTTGTCAGTTCGAAGGATTGGTGATGCTGGATGAGGCTTATAATGATTTTTCCCAGGCTCCGTCTTTTCTCGAAGAGCTGGATAAATACCCCAACCTTGTCGTATTCCAGACCTTCTCCAAGGCTTGGGGATGTGCTGCAATTCGCTTGGGAATGGCTTTTGCTTCCAAAGAAATTATAGACATTCTTAGTAAAATCAAATATCCCTATAATGTCAATCAGTTGACTCAACAACAAGCTATTTCTATGTTGCATAAGCACTATGAGATAGAACGTTGGGTGAAAACATTGAAGGAAGAACGTGATTATCTGGAAGCGGAATTTGAAAAACTTCCATGTACCATCAAATTGTTTCCTTCTGACGCCAATTTCTTTTTGGCTAAAGTGACAGATGCTGTGAAGATATACAACTATTTGGTCAGTGAAGGAATCATAGTGCGTAATCGTCATAATATTTCACTTTGTTGCAACTGTTTGCGTGTAACTGTCGGTACCCGTGTAGAAAATAATACCCTACTGGTCGCCCTTAAAAACTATCAAGGATAATTTATGAAGAAGAAAGTATTATTTATCGATAGAGATGGTACGTTGGTAATCGAACCTCCCATTGATTATCAGCTCGATTCATTGGAAAAACTGGAATTCTATCCGAAGGTATTCCGTAATTTGGGTTTCATCCGTAGTAAACTTGACTTTGAATTTGTGATGGTCACCAATCAAGACGGATTGGGTACATCCTCTTTTCCGGAGGAGACATTTTGGCCTGCTCATAATCTGATGCTTAAAACATTGGCAGGAGAGGGGATTACCTTTGATGAAATTCTGATAGACCGTAGCTTCCCTGAAGATAATGCGCCTACCCGCAAACCACGTACGGGAATGTTGACGAAGTATTTAAATAGTCCCGATTATGATCTTACCGGAAGTTTTGTGATAGGTGATCGTCCTACGGATGTGGAACTTGCCAAAAATCTAGGTTGCCGAGCAATTTATTTGCAAGACTCGACCGAAGCTCTGAAAGAAAAAGGATTAGAAGAAGTCTGTGTCCTTGCAACTACTGACTGGGACCGGATAGCCGAATTCCTTTTTGCCGGAGAACGGAAAGCGGAAGTACGTCGTACTACAAAAGAAACAGATATTTATGTTGCTTTGAATCTGGATGGAAATGGAACTTGTGACATTTCTACCGGTCTTGGCTTTTTCGATCACATGCTTGAACAGATTGGAAAACATTCCGGCATGGACTTGACCATCCGTGTTAAAGGAGATTTGGAAGTAGATGAACATCACACGATCGAAGATACCGCTATTGCATTGGGCGAATGTGTCTATCAGGCTTTAGGTAGCAAACGAGGGATTGAACGTTATGGTTATGCCTTGCCGATGGATGATTGTCTTTGTCAGGTTTGTTTGGACTTCGGCGGTCGTCCTTGGCTGGTTTGGGATGCTGAATTCAAGCGTGAAAAAATAGGAGAGATGCCGACAGAAATGTTCCTTCATTTCTTTAAATCATTAAGCGATGCAGCGAAGATGAATCTGAATATCAAAGCCGAAGGACAGAATGAACATCATAAAATAGAAGGAATTTTTAAAGCTCTCGCACGTGCACTAAAGATGGCATTGAAACGTGATATCTATCATTTTGAACTTCCATCCAGTAAAGGAGTTCTTTAATTTTCTAATGATAATACATAGACTTATGCAGAAAAGAATCCTGTTAAGCCTACTTTGGGGAGTAATTTTCTCTATATCTGTTTTTAGTCAGAATTTGAAAGTAGAGAAGATTACTCTTCCCGATAGTGAATTGACCAATCTGTATAAGATTGATTCCGGGGTATACCGCTCGGAACAACCCTCTAAAGATGATTTTAAAGCATTGGAAAAGTATGGCATTGGTGAGGTTCTCAATCTCCGCAACAGGCATAGTGATGATGACGAAGCCGCCGGAACGACTGTAAAGCTTTATCGGGTAAAGACCAAAGCGCATTCGATAAATGAAAAGCAGTTGATAGAAGCATTACGTATTATAAAGAACCGTAAAACACCGATTGTTATTCATTGTCATCATGGATCTGACCGCACAGGAGCTGTTTGTGCACTCTATCGTGTGGTATTTCAAAATGTTTCGAAAGAAGATGCAATTCATGAAATGACCAAAGGAGGATTTGGCTTTCACCGGATTTATAAGAATATCATCCGAAGAATAGAAGAAGCTGACGTAGAACGAATAAGAAAAGAACTCATGAAGTAATCAGATCGACATTATCTTTCCATCAAACATAAGGACGAATTAGATATTTCTTTCGTATGAATTATAGTTTTCTCCTTATCTATTAATATATTCATCTAATAGAATTAGCCTGTTGCACTTGAGTAACTATTCGGGAGGACTTGAGTGGCTGGCAGGATGCACTTGTGTAACAAGATCGTTGCTTAAGTCTGTCTACGAATGATTGCTTGTAATACGTAATTGGCAGAAATACAATGCATTATAAGAAAAGTGCAATTTCTCTCTTCGAAAAGTAAAAAACACCCTATTGTTTTTTGTAAACTAAACTTGATATAGCCTTATTTTTATAGGTAATGTGTTGATTATAAGCTCTGCAACATTTTTGTATTTCCCTGTATAAAACTTAAGATAAATACAAAAATGTTGCAAGAGAAAAATCTTATAACTGCTCTATTTCTTTGAGCCACATAGCGGAACTTGCATCACTAGGCATCCTCCAGTCTCCTCGTGGACTAATAGAAATGCTTCCTACTTTAGGTCCATCGGGCAGACAGGAGCGTTTGAATTGCTGATTAAAGAAGCGGCGGAAAAAAGTATAAAGCCATTTCTTGATGGTTTCTTCGTCATAGACATCTTTGAAGGCAATATTTGCCAGATAGAATATCTTGGATGGGCGGAAACCACAACGTAAGAAATAATAAAGGAAGAAGTCATGCAGCTCATAAGGACCTACCAAATCTTCTGTTTTTTGTTTAATCTCTCCGTTTTCATCTGCAGGAATCAGTTCCGGACTAATGGGAGTGTCTACTATATCAAGTAAAGTCGCTTTTGAATTTTCATCTATACCGTTTTCCGCTACCCATTGTACCAGGTACTTCACCAGAGTTTTCGGTACACTTGCATTTACTCCGTACATAGACATGTGATCGCCGTTGTAGGTTGCCCATCCCAGTGCAAGTTCTGATAAATCTCCTGTGCCAATAACCATTCCCCAAGTTTGATTGGCTACGTCCATCAATATTTGGGTACGTTCCCGCGCCTGCGAATTCTCGTATGTAACGTCATGTACATTTATATCATGGTTTATATCTTTGAAATGCTGGATGCAGGCATCTTTTATACTGATTTCACGAATAGAAATACCTAACGATTTCATCAGGTCAATAGCATTGTGATATGTACGATCTGTTGTTCCGAAACCTGGCATTGTGATTCCGAGGATATCTTTCCGGGACAATCCCAACTTATCAAAAGTCTTCACGCAAACAAGCAGTGCCAGTGTTGAATCCAATCCACCGGAAATGCCAACTACGGCAGTTTTAGCTCCGGTATGAACCAATCTTTGTGCCAGTCCGGCTATCTGAATGGAGAATACTTCTTCGCAATGCTCGTTCAGTTCTGCCCCCTGCGGCACAAAGGGATGGGAATTGAACTTGCGGGTTAAAGTCAGTTCTTTGCTCTTGACAAATTCTGTTGCAATGGAAACGGCCTTTTTATCTTCTAGATTACCTTGATTGGCGGCAAAAGTGGTGTTTATCCTGCGCTCTGCCCGGATGCGTTCTACATCTATTTCACTGATAATAAGTTGTTCTTTCATACTGAAACGTTCACTGCGTGCAAGAAGTGAACCGTTTTCATAAATCAGTCCATTACCTGCGAAAACGACATCAGTAGTAGACTCTCCAAAGCCACAGGATGAGAATACATATCCGGCAATGCAACGTGCAGATTGTTGGCTGATGAGAGAGCAGAGATAATTGTTCTTTCCAATACCTTCATTATCTGCAGACATATTGAAGATAATTTCTGCTCCTTGCAGTGCCAATGAAGAACTAGGAGGGATGGTAGACCAAAGGTCTTCACATATTTCAATACCAAAGGTCGTATCCGAAGTTTCAAATAGCAAATTGGCACCTATCGGAACTACTTGTCCGCAAAGCCGTACGTTATTGGTTGTCAGTTGAAGTGCCGAAGTGAACCAGCGTTGTTCATAGAATTCTTTATAATTTGGCAGATAAGTCTTGGCAGCAACTCCCAATACTTTCCCTTTCTGAATCACTACGGCTGCATTGATTACTGTCGAATTGACAATAACAGGCATGCCAACAATAGAAATAATGTCTAATTGACGAGTATTATTAAGGATTTGCATCAGCCCCATTTCTGCCTCTTCAAGCAAAAGCTGCTGTCCAAACAGGTCGCCACAAGTATATCCGGTAATGCTCATTTCCGGAAATACGATCATTTGCACTCCTTTGCCTTCGGCTACCGCAATCAGACTTTCTATCTTCTCTGCATTAAATTTACAGTCTGCCACTTTTACGTGTGGCACAGCTGCAGCTACTTTTACGAATCCGTAGTTCATCTTATACCTTATTTATATATAGTGGGTACAAAAATAGAAAATACTTTTGGAATATTGTGTTCATCTGTCGGTAAAAAGCTTTTATTAATATGCATAAAGATTGTATTTGTATACTTTAAAATCTTTTTCGAAAAGAGAAATAGAATGTCTGTGTATTAATTATTAATATTTAACTATTGCGTTCAAACTAATAGAATGCTATAAAAGTGATGGTAATTATAATTAATAGAAATACGATTTGCGTATTTTAGCTAAAAAAGTGACATATTTCTACAAAATAGTTCATTATGAGAATTATATGGGTTAGTAGTCTTAAATATTCAAAATTTTTCTGTATTCTTTTTAGTCATATCTTTGCATTGATTTAAAGACAATTGCTATGCATTCTTTATTAAATTTATACAGAACTCTTTTAACCGTGTGGATTAATATCAAAAGACGGGATGATATGTATTTTGCGTAATACATTCACTCTGAATTTCCTTTGTATTCATAGTGTCGAATACCCAAATCTATTTTAACATATAATAAACTAAAAGTAAGAGATGAGAAGATTTATTCTTGTGTTTATCTCTCTTGCTGTTATTGGTGTACAATTAGCCTTCGCACAAAGTTTTGTTGTGAAAGGTAAGGTAACCTCTGATGATGGAGGCGAATCTCTAATTGGTGTATCAATATTGCAGGAAGGGAGCGCGAATGGTGTAGTTACTGATCTTGACGGTAATTATTCCATTGAGATTAAGGGGCTTGCAAAAGCTACTCTAAAGTTTTCATACATTGGTATGCAGTCGCAACAGCACATTGTGACTGGACAGGCCAAAGTATTGAATGTGGTAATGAAATCTGATGCCCAGCTGATGGACGAGGTTGTAGTCGTCGCTTATGGTGTTCGGAAAAAAGGAACAATTGCGGGTTCTGTATCTACCGTTAAAGCAGAAAAGATGGAGAATGTTCCGGCAGCTGGTTTCGACCAGGCTTTGCAGGGGCAGACGCCGGGTTTGACGGTAATGTCCAATTCCGGAGAACCCAGTAAAGCTGCGGTTTTTCAGATTCGTGGAACAAACTCTATCAATTCGGGAACATCACCATTGTTCATTTTAGACGGTGTGCCAATCACTAGTAACGATTTTAATACAATTAGCCCGAGTGACATCGAGTCTATTTCTGTTTTAAAAGACGCATCTTCTACATCTATTTATGGAGCTCGTGCTGCTAATGGTGTGGTAGTGATTACTACTAAACGTGGTAAAATGTCAGAAGCTGCGAAAGTAACATTCCGTACCCAATTAGGTTTCTCTGATTTGGCTCACAGCAACTGGACTATGATGGACACTGCTGAACGTATTCAATATGAGAAAGAATTGGGATTGACTAAGGGACAGGATTATGATCGATTAAGCCGTACTGATATTAACTGGCTGGATATGGTGTTCAATGACAGTGCTCCTCTGCAAAATTATGAATTGTCTGTTAGTGGTGCTACGGAGAAAGTGAATTATTTTGTTTCCGGTGGTTTCTATGATCAGGATGGTGTTGCGGTAGGTTCTTCTTTCCAACGATATAATCTTCGTACGAACGTAGAGATGAAAGCTAAAAACTGGCTCAAAGTTGGTACAAACTCGATGATTGCTTATGAGGAAATCGAACAGTCGGATGATGGAAAATATGCACTTTATGCTCCTATTTCTGCAACCCGTTTCATGTTGCCATATTGGAATCCATACAGAGAAGATGGAAGTCTGGCGTCTATTAATGACGGGAGCTGGAAAGGAACCGGAGAAAACCCTTTGGAATGGATGCAGAATAATCCGATACAATATAAAAAATACAAAGCTCTTTCGACTTTCTATGCAGAAATAACTCCTGTTGAGGGATTAATTATCCGTTCTCAAGTAGGTCTTGACTATACTCACAATACGGCATATATGCAGTCTTTCCCGACTTATAAGCCGAATAATAATTCGGGAACTGCAGGACGTACTTCTTCGGATGCACTTAATCTGACTATTACTAATACTGCCAACTATCGTTTTATGCTGAAAGATGTGCATTCTTTCAATTTCTTGGTAGGTCAGGAAGGAGTAGATTATAGATATGAGGGATTTAAAGTAACAACCAAAGGTCAGAGTGATGATTTTCTGACAAATGTAACTTCCGGAACCCGTGCTTCATCATGGGGAGACGAAACTTCCAGCTATGGTTTCCTTTCTTTCTTCGGACGTGGAGAGTATAATTATGATGATCGTTATTATGCTGACTTTTCAGTACGTACAGATGCTTCGTCACGTTTTGGTTCTCAGGGACGTTGGGCTACATTCTGGTCGGTAGGACTTATGTGGAATCTTCGTAAGGAGAACTTTATGGAGAAGTACAAGTGGTTGACAAATGCTCAGATTACATTTAGTACCGGTACATCCGGTAACTCTTCCATTCCTGATTATGACCATTTGCCATTGGTGGCTGGTGGCCTGGTTTACTCTGGTGAAGCCGGTATTGCTCCTTTGCATCGCGGTAGCGAACAACTGGGATGGGAAAAATTGTGGACTACCAATGTGGCTTTGCATTTGGGCTTTTGGAATCGTCTGAATCTGGATCTGGAATTTTATAATAAACGTACATCCAACATGTTGATGGAAGTGCCAATTTCTTATGCTGACGGTGGTTTTGGTTATCGTTGGGATAATGTCGGTGCAATGCTCAATCGTGGTGTCGAATTATCAGTAAATGCAGATATCATCCGTACGAAGAATTTTAATTGGAATGTGAGTGCTAACGCTTCTTATAATAAGAATAAGATTGTTGAACTTTACAATGGATTGGATGAATATGAAATGTCGACTACCAATTTGAAATTGATTGTAGGACATTCTGCAAGAGAGTTTTATCTGAATCGTTATGCAGGTGTTAATCCGGCGAACGGTGATGCTCTCTGGTATACAAAAGATGGTGAAATCACTACTGAATATAACGAATCGGACAAAGTAATGATTGGCAAAAACTACTCTGCTCCCTGGCAAGGTGGTTTTGGTACTTCATTCGGTTGGAAAGGGTTGATTCTTTCTGCTCAATTCAGCTGGGTAGCAGACCGTTGGATGTTTAATAACGACCGCTATTTTGAAGAAAGTAACGGAATGTATACAGCTTACAACCAATCCAAACGTTTGCTGTATGATCGTTGGAAGAACCCCGGTGATGTGACAGATATCCCTCGCCACGGAATAACTCCCCAGATGGACTCTCGTTTCCTGGAGGATGCTTCTTTCCTGCGTTTGAAAAATGTAATGTTAAGCTATACATTGCCTCAAATGTGGTTGAAGAAGACAAACTTCTTTAATATGGCACGGGTGTATATACAAGGACAGAATTTGTTGACCTTTACCAAATTCTCCGGTCTTGATCCGGAGTCGAGTCTTAATATATACAAAGCTCAATATCCGATGTCACGCCAATACTCTTTAGGCTTGGAGGTTACATTCTAAAAATATGATTATGATGATAAGAAAGATAAAATTATATATAACACTGGCTGCTGTAGCCCTATCGGCAACTTCTTGTCTGGATAAATATCCGGAAGATGCTATCTTGGAGAAGGATGCAATGACTACGGTAGAACAAGCCAATCAGGTGGTGGTTGGTATTTATTCCGGATTTAAGAATGCTCCGCTATACAGTGGTTCCCTTACGTTGCTTCCTGATCTTCAGGCCGACTTAGCCTATGCTGTGACTGGTTATTCCAATGTATATGGTGATATTTGGCGTTGGGATATTCTGGCTACCAATAATGAAATAACAGGGGTCTATGGTGCATTGTATGCTATCATCGGTCGTTGCAATTTCTTCTTGGAGAATGTAGACAAGGTGGCTGCAAATACCGTAGATGACGATAAGCTCGATAAACTGGATGAATGTAAAGGTGAAGTTTATTTTGCCCGCGCATTGGCTTATTCAGAATTGATAAAGATGTTTTGTAAGGCTTATGACCCCAAAACGGCAGCTAATGGATTAGGTGTGGCATTGGTTTCTCAATATTCTAATGCTCCTCGTCCTAAACGCGCCTCTCTCAAGGAGTCGTATCAGTTTGTATTGGATGACTTGCAGAAAGCAGCCACTTATCTGGAACCGGATGAGGATGATACTACTGTATTGTATAATTCCGTCTACTTCACTATTGGCGCTGTCAATTCTTTGTATGCACGTGTTTATCTATATATGCAGGATTGGGAAAAAGCGATTGAATACTCTACAAAGGTAATCGAAAGTGGTGATTACACGCTGGCTAGTACAACTAAGAATTCCTATTCTACTACAGTGAATGATTATGATTATATGTGGCAGTATGATGCTTCTACTGAAATCATTTGGAAAGTAGGCTTCGAGCTAACTTCTTATGGCGGTAAACTGGGACAGGTTTTCTTCAATACCAACTGGGTGACGTTTAAACCGGATTACGTACCGGCTACCTGGGTACTTAATTTGTATGAGTCGGGTGACTTGCGTGCCAGTGCGTTTTTCGCATCAGCTACTACAGGATATTCTCATGCATTAACCTGGCCTTTGTTACTTAAATATTACGGTAACCGTACTTTTATGAGCAGTAGTATTGCTCATGTATGTATGCCGAAACCATTCCGTTTAAGTGAACAGTATCTGATCCGTGCAGAAGCTTACTGTAATCTTGATAAAGTTGGAAAGAGCCCCGATTATACCAAGGCTGGTAAGGATTTAACGAAATTACGTCTTGCACGGTATAAATCTTATGGTGGCTCCACTACGTTGACTTCTTCCAACTGGGAAAAGACAATAGAAAATGAACGTGTAAAGGAACTCTATATGGAGGGTTTCCGTCTGACTGACTTGAAACGTTGGCATAAGGGATTTGAACGTACTCCACAGACCAGTACTCTGTCGCCGGGTAACAGCTTGAAGATTGACGCTTCGAATTCATTGTTCGTATGGCCTATCCCGCAACATGAACTGCAATCTCCGGATGCTGATATAGAACCGAATGAGAGCAATAAATAAGTAATAAAGAAATGAGTAAGATAATGAAACGAATATTTATAGGATTGTCTGCCATCGTTGCAATTGCGATGGGACTGTCAGGATGCGACTCTGACCGGACGACTTACAGCGGTCCCGAATATGTGATGTTTTCAGATACATTGACTTTCTATCCAGTTCAGAATAGTACAGAATGGTTTAATGTGCCTGTTGCATCGACTGTAGCGTGCGATTATGACCGTACATTTGGTATTGAAATCGATGATAAGGCCAGTAATGCAATCGAAAACAAGCATTATGAGATTGAATCAAACACGGTAACTATCAAGGCTGGTGAACTTGCCGCTAATTTGAGAATCCGCGGTCTTTATGATAATATCGGGAAAACGGATTCATTGGCTGTAACGTTGAGACTTCTTTCGAAAGAAAATGTCCAATGGAGTATGTATGGAGCAAAGACTCGTGTGCAGATGATTAAGGCTTGTCCTTTCGACTTCGATGTGTTTACCGGATATTGTCTTGTACAGTCTACTTTCTTTAAGGATTATATGGTAGGAACTGAAAAACGTCTGATTAAAACAGAGAAAGATCCATCGAATAAAAACACCATTATATTAAAGGACTTCTACTACAAAGGATATAATTTGAAATTGGAATTTGATCCTTCCAATCCCCTGAAACCATTTGTAGAGATGGATAAACAGGTATTGGGAACTACAGCAGAGGCTTTCGGAACAACGTATGGTAATGGAAAACTGATGATTAACCAACCTACCGAGGTTGAATCCTATTATAATGTTTGTCAGAGCTTCGTGATACTGTACACTACGATTTCTGTGGATAATGTAGGTACTGTGGGTACTTATGTTAATGTGTTGGAATGGATATCGGATGAAGAAGCCGACCAAATTATAAAAGATGGAATCTGATGTTTTTGGATATAAAAAAGAATATTTATATGAAAAATATAGCATGGTATTTCAGGTTTTGTGTATTGACTTTGTGTTGTGTTATGGCGGGCTGTTCCGACGATGATGATACACCGCAAAAGCCAACATTCCCTGAACTACAGAAAATAAATTGTGAGGTAGGGCAGACTACTGAAATCGAATTTGAAGCAAGTACGGATTGGAAACTTACTTCTTCTTCTCTCTGGTGTCAATTTATAATTGATGATGAAGCGATGAACTCCTGTTCAGGAACTGCTGGCAAACAAAAAGTTGAAATACAAATCAATGATAATGCTTCTGAACTGAACAAAGCTTATAAAGCTGAAATATCGTTGTGGATGAATGGTTTCAGTAATGTCATATTTGAAGTTACACGTCCGACGGAGGGGTACCACTTGGTACTAAAAGACGAGAAGGGTAATATCTTTACTGAAGAGAATCCTTTGACTATATCTTATGACGGAAAAGAATCGTATAATGTAGAAGCGAACTTTGACTGGAAATTAGCTAAGTGGCCGGAGTGGATGTCTGCCAGTACATCTTCTGGTGTTGCTGGAGACAATAGTAGAAAAATAAGCCCTGCTATAGCTAGTGGACATACTAAAAATGCGAATACGGGAGTTCTTACTTTTGTCAATGCAGAGGGAGAAGAATTAGTGAAAGTTCCTGTAAAATATGAAGGTATTCCTGAAGATAAGATTGAATTCTCTACAGGAACTAATCGTTGGAACTGGAGTTTCTCGGCAGATGGAAAGACATACGCTAGTAGTTCGGGTACTTCGGACAATACAACATGGTATGATGCGCCACTACCTTTGACAGTCGTTGCAAAGGCAGATAATTATAAAATTGTTTGTCTGGAAGTTGTAGGTGGTCTATATAAACATGTTGATGCGAAAAATTGGTATGAGGTTTCCGATGGCAAAAATGGTTCTATTCAGATTACTGCTGCTGCCAATAAAGGTGAAGATGAAAGAAAGGGATGTTTGATGATTTTCCCTACCATAATTTATAATCAGATTGGAGATAATAAGTTTGATGAGATGGTGATTCCGAATGGAGTAATGAACACATCTTATGAAGACAAGTATACTGCTATTGAGTATAAACAGTCAGGTGCTCCGATTGGATTCAAGATAATGGATGAAAGTGATAATCGTATACCGGTAACGGCATTGACAGAGGAGGGCATGACTGAAGACCAACTGGAAGCTAAGTATGGAGTTTCTAATGTTTATAGACTAACATTGAATCAAGCATATAATAGATTGGCTGCTGAGGCAATTGGTTTCTCCGGATCCTACTGTATGGTAAATACCACATTTAGTGAAGGAGCTAATTGGACCGGTGTCAGTGTCGAATCGTCTTGGAGCGGAGGGAAATTCTCTATTGCAAGTATTCCAGCTGATGCTACGGGTGAAATGATTATTACGGTTACAGATGGGAATGGTTTCATACATGGAGTACTGATTGTATGTATGAAAACCGTTTCGACTACTGCTAAAATGAAACGAAGTAAATAAACTATTTTTCAGCTTATGAAATATACAACATTATTTATAAAGATGCTTTTCATCTCTTGCCTAGTAATGGCAATGGGAACAATGTTTACAAGTTGTTCCGATGATGAAGATGAGTTGCATGAAGGATACGGTTACGTTCAATTTAAATTATATAAGAGCGCATCGTATAATAAAGATGAATCCGCGAAGACGACTCGCGCGACGACTAATGAATTGGCATATTTGCGTGATGCGCAAAAAATGAAAATTGTTTTGATAAACAATGAGGATGCTACGGAGATTATACAGACGGTAGGTCTAGGAGCGACAAATGATACTGATGCTGAATTTGGATTGCGTAGTGAAAAGCTTCAGTTACTGGCTGGAGAATATACGGTAGTAGGATACTATTTATATAAGGTGGCAGGTCAGGATTTAGAGCAAATCATGTCTTGTGAACCTTTGGAGAAGACTGTCATCAAAGTTGTGGATGGTGGACTAATCAATCAGGACTTGACTGTAAATGTAGTGAAGCGTGGACACATAACAATTACTTTGGAGAAAGATATAACTACACGTGCATCGTCGCCTGGGGATGCAGCATATCTTTTTGAAAATATAAAGTACGTATCGGTTCAGATAAAAAATAAGTTTCTGGTTAGCAATCCGACTATAACGTTGGCAAAACTGCCTGTGGTTTATAAAGAGAAAGTTACTTCTAAAGATGGAAAATCTTATAAGTATGCTGTATCGGTAAATGACTCTTTGATTTCTTTGCCGGCAGGTACTTATGAAGTGGTAGGTTATGAGACTTTGGACTTTAGTAAGAATCGCCTGGAATATAATATTATTAAGGTGAAAGGTAATTCTTTTATTGTAGAAGATAATAAGACAACAGAAGTCTTTGTTCCTATCTATATGGCGGAAACAGCTGCCAGAATCAAGGATTATCTTGCATTGAAAGCAATTTGGGAAGCCTTGGATGGTAAAAACTGGAAATATTCCGGACAGACCTATGCTTCGGGAGTCAATTGGAACTTTGATAAAGAAGTTGATATGTGGGGACAGCAACCGGGTGTAGATTTGGATGTCAATGGTCGTGTTATTGTTTTAAATCTTGGAAGCTTTGGTCCTAAGGGTGATATCCCTAAAGAATTGGGTGATTTGACTGAACTTCAAATCTTGACACTGGGTACTCACTCGGATATCATCGGTGAAAATGTATTTGAGAAAGTGAAAGGGGACGTAAGTGAATCACAGTTGCAGGAACTGCGCAATGATTATTATAATAAGTTCTTAAAAACAGATTTACGTGCTAAATTCTCTGAACCTTTGCTTAAAGCTTATGAACTGAAAAACATAAAGGTGGAAGAACCTACTACTTATTTGAGTAAGGGTATCTCTCTAAAGGATGTTTCCGCAGGAAATCTTAGCAATGGTATTAAATCAATTCCTAATGAAATCAGTAGGCTGACTAAATTGCAGCAATTATTTATTGCTAATGGATTGATAGAGACTATTCCGGCAGGCATTAATAACTTGAATGTTACTGACTTGGAAATTTACAACTGTCCTAAAATGACGAAATTCCCAACTAACATCACGAAGATGCGCAAGCTAATCATGCTGAATTTGGCGAATAATCCTCAAATGCTTTCTCCAGAGATAGATGCTGGAATAAAAGCTTTGGCTACTGGTAATGCGAAAGCAGAAATCCAGATGATGTATTTAGGTAGTAACAATATCACTATTATTCCGGAAGCATTCAGAAACTTTACAAAACTGGGAAAACTGGATTGTTCATACAATAAGATAACCAAGATTGAAAAGGCTTTTGGTAAGGGTGTTAATCTGATTCAGTTGTCTATGGATCATAATCTGATTGAGGAAATTCCATCTGAAGACGGAGTGTTCTGTGGATTTGAAGATGTGGAATCTTTCTCATTCTCATACAACAAACTGAAAGTATTGCCTAATATATTTGATGCTTCATCTGTATTTGTGATGGGTAGTGTGAACTTCTCAAACAATGAGATAGAAAAGATAGAGGGAGAAGATGATGGTTCTTTCAAGGGAATCAATGCTTCTACGATTTCATTAGCGTTCAATAAACTGAAGAAGTTCCCTGGAGTATTGTTCAAGAAGAATGCTCCGATTTCATCTTTGAACCTTTGTGGCAATGGCATGACAGAGTTTCCTGACGGTTCTTTGTCGGAGGGTACAAGAGTTTATTATTTGCAGTCATTAGACTTGACGTTCAATAAGCTATCTAAGCTTCCTAAAGAGTTTAATGCAACTCGCCTACCTTATTTATATGGAGTTGATATGAGTTATAACCGTTTCACAAAATGCCCTGAAGGTCCGTTGAATGTCGACCATTTGGTTGTGTATGGATTGCGCAATCAGCGTGATGAACAAGGAAACCGTATCTTAAGCGAATGGCCGACAGGTATCAGCAACTGTCCTAGTTTGCGTGCTTTGTATTTGGGAGGAAATGATCTTCGTAAGATTACAGATACCATTTCTTATCTTATTTACATGCTTGAAGTGAGAGATAATCCAAATATTCAGTTGGATGTATCAGCAGTTTGTGCTTATATTAAAGCAGGACGTTATATCTTGATATATGATTCTTCACAGGATATCCGTGGATGTGATTATCTGGATTTAGACAAATAATTATAGTAAGGACTATCTAATAAAAAGAAATATGAAATTATTATTTAAAATAGCTTTCTGTTTATTTGCAGGTTTGTGCATTTGTACTGCTTGTAAAGATTCGGAAGAGACAATATCCGGTTTCACTCTGGATAAGGAGAATGTAACTCTGGGTGCTGAGGGAGGAACAGAAAATGTTCAGATAGAGGCCGGAAGCAAATGGGTGGCAAAAGCTGACCAACCCTGGGTTCAAGTTTTGCCAGCCAATGGTGTCGGCTCAACAGAATGTAAGATTGTTGTTGATTCTACATTGCGGAATGATATCCGTAAAGCTGTTATTACTTTTGTTCCTGAAGGCATGGCACCACAAAAGTTGGAAGTGCGTCAAACAGGATTCGGTAAAATGATCGGATTGGATGTAGAGGAAGTTAAGGTTCCTAACATGGGAAAATATGGTGAACGTTATTTTGATGTAACGGTGACTACCAATGTTGACTTTGATGTAGACGTCACTACTGATGCAGAGAAGCAAGACTGGTTGGTGAAACCGAAATATACGGTAGATTTGGATTATGGCGCACGTCCGCGTACTACTAAGCTACGTTTTCAATGGTCTATGAATACGGATCCGAAAGAAAGATTGGCTACCGTGAAATTTACTCCATCGAAAGAAGCTGATGCAGAAACTAAAATTGCAGCTTTGAAAGTTGTTCAGGAAGCAGCTCCGCTAATCGAACAAAATCGTGCCGGTGACTCTTTGTCATTGATAATCATGCAAGAAAAGATGAACGGTATGACTAAATGGAATACCAGTGAAAAGATGGAATATTGGATTGGCGTTAAACTTTGGGAGAAAAAGGACGATGCGGTGAAAAAGAATCCTGCTATGTTGGGACGTGTGCGATCTGCCGAGATTCGTATGATTAGTACTCAGGAAAGTCTACCGGATGAAGTTGCAAATCTGAAATTTGCAGAGTCGTTGACATTTGCAAGTAATACAAATACGATGTTACTTACTGATCTGAGTGTCGGTACTGCTATCTGTCAGTTGGAAAATTTGAAGAGTTTGACTGTGTATGGATACGGTATTGACAAATTGCCGGATGAATTTGTGAATTTAAAGAATCTGGAAGTGTTGAATTTGACAGGTAATAACTTTAATGATGTTCCTAATATCCTGACTCCAACGAATTTCCCTAATCTGGTTTCTTTGAATTTATCTTCTCAACGTCGATATACAATAACTAATTTGCAAACGGAAACTCGTCCAAATCCAGGATTAATGATTGCCGCAAATTCTACTTCATTCCTAAATTTATTGAAGTGGGAGAAATTGACAACGTTACGCTTGTCTTATAATTTGATTTATGGTTCTTTGCCTGCAACTGTGTCCGGAGTACCTTATTATACTGATGAGGATGCTGCTCAAAATGATACATTGAAAACTGCAATCCAAACTTTGAAGGAGAAGAGAATACAGAAAATATTGCCGAATGTCAGAGTGTTCTCTGTTAATCTGAATTTTATGACAGGAACTATTCCTAATTGGATTAAGTACCATCCTAACTTTGGGCTTTGGGCGCCTTTTACTTTTATATTCCCACAAAGTGAAGGATATAATAATTATGGTCAAGTCACCGGATTTACTAGTAGTAGTGTACCTGCAAATTTAGATGAGTATTACGAATTGTATCCGTTGAGAAAACCAAAACCTGTAGAGTAAATAAGTGTATGAAAAAGATATTTTTAATATTAGTAGCTGCATTTGCTGTAATATTTGTATCCTCCTGTTCAGATAATGACAATATTATAGAGAATACAAGTAAAGCTCCGATCGTTAATACACCGGAGGGGGCAAATCAGGGAGAGATCATGGTAAAGTTCAAGTCAGATGTGATTGAACAGATCGAACAAGCTGTCAGCAAGACAAGAGGAGGAGCCGCAATGTGCTCCGGCCTCTCTTCTGTAGATGAGGTGCTTGAGCTAATCGGTACTTATAAGTTGGAACGAATATTTCCGGTAGATACCAGAAATGAATCACGTACCCGTGAAGTAGGTCTGCACCTTTGGTATGTGTTACATTTCGATAAAGATACCGACTTACAGAAAGTAGCAGAAAAATTGGCGAATACAGATTGTGTGGTGAAGATTGAGTTCAGTCATCACATCGAACGTTCGTATGATGTCAAGCAAAAAGCTACTCTTCTAAGTAATCATGCTAGGCAGATGATGATGACCCGTACGCGCACTACTGGAAATTCAGTGATTACAGATCCCGGTTTGAAACTTCAATGGGGATATATCAATGACGGGACTGCTATCACTGCTGATATGGAAAGCAAGCATGGGGATAAATTGGTTCCTGCTACTCCCGGAATGGATGTGAATTGTGCAGAAGCTTGGCAGTTATGTACTGGAGATCCTACTATTATTGTAGCAGTATTGGATGAGGGTGTGAAATATGACCATCCGGATTTGGCTGCCAATATGTGGGTCAATGAAGGCGAAGTGTTCGGTTCCAGGGATGATGCTGACGGAAATGGTTATGCAGGAGATAAATACGGATATAACTTTGTAGACAATGTAGGTTTTATTTCGTATGATGGTCTTAGTGATACCGGTCATGGTACGCACGTAGCAGGAACCATAGCTGCTGTCAATAATAACGGTATTGGAGTTTCAGGAATTGCCGGAGGAGATGGGAATCCCAATTCCGGGGTGAAGATTATGAATTGCCAGGTGTTTTCCGGGGAAAAAGGAGTGGCATTGTATCAGGAAGCACAAGCTATCAAATATGCAGCCGATAATGGTGCAGTTGTATTGCAGTGTAGCTGGGGATATAATTCGGGCAAGTCTAATCCGGCAACTTATACTCCGGGCTTCACAGTTGATAAAGATTGGGTGGCTGGATGTCCGTTGGAAAAAGAAGCCTTGGACTATTTTATTCATAATGCAGGTTCTCCCAATGGAGTGATTGAGGGTGGTATTGCCGTTTTTGCCGGTGGAAATGAATATGCTCCGATGGCCGGATATCCGGGAGCTTACCCCGATTACGTGTCTGTGGCGTCTATTGCTGCCGATGGAACTCCCTCTAGTTTCTCTAATTTTGGCCCTGGTATCACTCTTTCAGCACCCGGTGGTGATTCAGACTATCACATGAGCGAAATCGGAAAGATATATTCTACTGTGCCGCCGGAATTGTATAATGGCGAATCCTACGGTTATCTGGAGGGAACATCTATGGCTTGTCCTCATGTTTCCGGAGTAGTGGCCCTGGCACTCTCTTATGCTGCAAAACAGCACCGTCATTATCGTGCAGATGATTTCAAGAAACTTATTTATGAGTCCTGCCACAGTCTCGACCAGTATTACAATGATTTGGAGACAAAGAACTATTGGCTGAATTATGATCTTGTAGGTCAGGTTGCCCCTTATCAGATGGAACTGAATACTTATAAAGGTAAGATGGGAGCCGGATTGATTGATGCAGGCGCCCTGTTGAAAGCTGTAGCCAATGGAGGTGTTGAAATTACTGTTCCCAATGCTTATGTGGGTGTAGGTAAAACGATGGAAGTTGATTTCAGTAAATACTTCAAAAATGGAAAGACTGTGAGTTATACCTGTAAAGTAGATGACTCCCTTATTGCCAAAATAGAAGCAAAAGCGGCAGGAGATTCTCGCATATTCACTATTACAGGATTAAGAGTTGGCTCAACGAAAGTTTCTGTGACTTCAAGTGATAATAGAACCCAGGAGTTCTATATCACAGTGCGTAAGAATGCGAATGGAAGTGGATGGCTTTAATCTTGGAAAATAACAAATGAAGAGTCTGGTACAAACATATATTCTGATAATAATCATGAGTTTCTCTCCTGTGCTGCTTTCAGCACAGGAGGTAGGCTCAAGAGAGTGGATTGAAGCGGCAGTAAATCCTCCCTTGTGGAAAGGAGAGCCGGTACTCAAATTCACTCATTCAAGAATAAATGTAGGTCTCTTATCGGAAGATGATGCTCCATCGGTTTATCGTTTTGAATTCTGTAATGTAAGCAATCGTACCATTACACTAACGAAGGTTACAACTTCCTGTGGCTGTACAGCTTCCAGTTTTCATAAAGATCCGATCAAACCGGGAGAGAAAGATACGATCACTCTTACGTTTAATCCTTTTGAAAAAGTGGGAACATTGGATGCGCGTGCTTTTGTGTATACCAGTGTTTCTTCCCAGAATCCAACAGCTAAAATCGAGTTGACGGGTGAGGTGTTGCCAACTTCCGACAAGTGGAGTGATTTCCGCTACACCATGGGTAAATTGCGTTTGAGACGTAAAGTTGTTCAGTTTAAAGAGCTGACTAAAACTATACGCTCTACCGAACGTATCGTCTGCGCCAATAGTGGGGAGACACCCTTAAAACTATCGGCTCTGATACTTCCGGACTATGCGCAGCTCCGTGTGGAGCCGGAAGTGATCCCTCCGGGGGGGGAGGCGGACATCGTCATCACGGTGAACGGTCTATTGCTTCCTGCAACTACGAAAGACGTTTTCAGCTTTTCGATTCTGTTGGACGGATTGGATGTAAGACCCTCTGATCGTACCATTCAAGTGAAAGTCGCACTTTTAAAATGATATATGATATTAATGATGAATAATTTAAAACATAATAGTATGAAAACTATTTTTAGAATGATGGCACTCTTTATGCTACTTTTCAGTATCGCATCCTGTGATACGGAAGAGCAGCCGGAGGCAGATCCTCAGCTAGAAGTGAATTACGCCAATATTGCCGGCACATGGCGCCTTGCCGAATGGAACGGTACAAAGCTTGATGATTCGCGCTATTTTTATATAACGTTTCAGCGTAAAGCTACAGACGGAAAACGTACTTATGAGATTTACCAGAATTTTGATAGCGCAACTTCACGCTATATCACCGGAACTTTCAATCTTGAAGAAGATGAAGATTGGGGTCCGGTGATAACAGGTGAATATGACTATTGGAAAGGAGAGTGGGAAAACACCTATCTATTGACAAATCTTCGTTCGCAAACGATGGTTTGGGTAGTGAAAGATAATCCGGAAGATATTTCCCTATATGAACGATGCAGTAGTGTACCCGAAAATATAGTGAAAGGTGAACGTAGTATTGATTGATCTTTTTAAATAATTAATCAGTTGGCGGCAGTGTTCTGTAAGGATACTGCCGCTATTTGTATATAGAAGTTCGTCTGGTATCGAAGACGAAAAAGGATGTTTTTTAGAAAAAATACGGATTTTATTTGGAGTTCACAGAAAGAGTTTTTATATTTGCATTGAATTAATATTTGTAATAAATACAAATATGTAATAACGGAGAATAATGAAACCATACGAACGATTATTAGAGCATAATATCAAGCCGTCCATGCAGCGTATCGCTATCATGGAATATCTGATGGATAATCCGATTCATCCATCAGCTGATGATATATATACTGCACTATCTCCCTCGATGCCGACACTTTCAAAAACTACGGTTTATAATACATTGAAATTGTTTTCGGAGCAAGGAGCGGCCTTGATGCTTACGATTGATGAGAAGAATACGAACTTTGACGCAGACACTTCCGTACATTCTCATTTTTTGTGCAAGCGTTGTGGACACATTTATGATCTGAAATGCCCGGAAGCCATAAAGAAAGTGGAGAATGTAGACATGGACGGTCATCAGGTATCGGAAGTTCATTATTATTATAAAGGTATTTGCAAGAATTGCTTAAGTAAAGATAAAGAAACACGTATTGACTAATTAATTTAAAATTGAGAAGAAAATGAAAAAATTTAGATGTACTGTATGCGGTTACGTTCATGAAGGTGACGCAGCTCCTGAAAAATGTCCTTTGTGTAAAGCTCCTGCCAGCAAATTCGTAGAAGTTGTTGAGGTAGAAGGTGGCGCATTGTCTTTTGCTGACGAACACGTTATTGGTGTGGCAAAAGGTTGTGACGAAGAAATGATTAAGGACCTGAACAATCACTTCATGGGAGAATGTACTGAAGTTGGTATGTATTTGGCTATGAGCCGTCAGGCAGACCGTGAAGGTTATCCTGAAGTAGCTGAAGCTTTCAAACGTTACGCTTGGGAAGAAGCTGAACATGCTGCTAAGTTTGCAGAATTGTTGGGCGACTGCGTATGGGATACTAAAACGAACCTGCAGAAACGTAAAGATGCTGAACAAGGTGCATGCGAAGACAAAAAACGTATCGCAACTCGTGCTAAAGCTCTGAATCTGGATGCTATCCATGACACTGTACACGAAATGTGCAAAGACGAAGCTCGTCACGGTAAAGGTTTTGAAGGATTGTACAACCGTTATTTCGGTGATAAGAAATAATTAAGCCTAATAAACTCTTAAAAGGTCTGTATTCTGCAACGAATACAGACCTTTTTTATTTATATTTCCTCTATAAATAAAGCTCACGTGTGTCCCCTTCTGGATTCTCCCTAGAATTC